>ERZ795058.4091-NODE-4091-length-14554-cov-7.395200_pt1 | contig 14554 bp, 12 predicted proteins | sample MGYA00375142_ERZ795058 | MGnify/ENA primary metagenome ERZ795058 (study PRJEB30187, sample SAMN05720210) | activated sludge metagenome | isolation source: anaerobic digester from wastewater treatment plant | place: Japan | collected 2015-04-20 ... | reverse complement strand
GCTTGAGATTAAAGGTAGTAGTAATTTATATCAAGTATCAGGCTATATTAGTAACTTAAATATTACAAGATCAAGCAAAGGGAATATGACGTTTATTGTAAACGGAAGAAGTATTAAAAATAATAAATTATTTAATACTGTTTTAGATGCTTATAAAGGTTACTTAATGATTGGCAAATTTCCTTATGTAATTATTAATATTACTTCAAGTTCTAATTTAATTGATGTAAATATTCACCCATCTAAAATCGAAGTAAGATTTACGGAAGAAAAAGAACTTGAAGAGTTAATTGTATCTTCAATAAAAAAAGTTTTAAGCAAAACTAATTTAACTGTTAGTATAGATGAAGACGAACAAGAAGAAGAAAAGGAAGAGCTGAAAAAAATAGATTTAGAAACAATAAAGGTTAAAGAAACTGAAGAGTTAAATCTAGAAGAACAAGAAGAAGAAATTCCTGTTTTAAAAGAAGAGATAGAACAATACAATTTAGATTTTGAAGAATTAAAAGAAGAAATCTTTAGTAATTTTGATTATATAGGGCAACTATTTAATACTTATATTATTTTAGAAGATAAGAACGATTTTTATTTAATTGATCAACACGCTGCAGCCGAAAGAATTAATTATGAGCTAATTTTAGAATCTTTAAAAGAAGAAAGTCATAAAAAATATGAGTTATTAGTTCCGATTAATTTACAGTATTCTAAGAGAGATTACTTGCTTGTTTTAGATCATTTAGATGAAATTGAACATTTAGGAATTGAACTAGAAGAGTTTGGTTCAAATAGTTTTAATATAAGAGTTATTCCTAACTGGATCTTTAGAGGAAGAGAAAAAGAGTTTTTAGACCAAATCATTGATGATATTATTCACTCTAAAAAAACGGAAAGAGAAGAGTTTTTAGATAGCTTAGCAATTAACTTAGCTTGTAAGAAGTCAATTAAAGCAAATGATAAATTAAGTAAAGAAGAAGTAATTGCTTTACTTAAAGACTTAGAACAAACTAAAAATCCTTATACTTGTCCTCATGGAAGACCTATAATTGTCAAGCTTAATAAATATGAACTAGAAAAGATGTTTAAGAGGGTTGTATGATTAAGGTTATTGGGATTGTAGGGGCTACAGGTTCTGGTAAGACTTACCTTTCTAACATCTTAGCTAAGAAGTTTAATGGAGAAATTATTAATACTGATGCTTCTAGTTTTAGAAAAAGGTTAGATATTGGTACAGCTAAAGTAAAACAAAAAGAGATGTTAGTAAAACATCACTTAATTGACTTTTTAAATCCAATAGAAGATTATTCTATTAATAACTTTCAAAAGGACTGTAGAGGCAAAATTGAAAGCTTAAATAGCCAAAATAAGCCTATTTTCTTAGTTGGAGGCTCAATGCTCTACTTAAATAGTGTTATTTATGACTATCAGTTTAGTACGGTAAAACGAGATAAAAGTAAGTATTTAGAGTATTCAAATGAAGAATTATATGAATATTTACTAAAACTAGATCCCTCTTTAGGGGATAAATATCATCTAAACAATAGAAGAAGAATTGAAAGAGCAATTGACTTAATAGAGGATAGTAGTTTAAAGAAAAAGCAAACTGAAACTAAAGTTTATGATGCTTTAATTATCTTCTTAAATCCAGAAAGAAAAGAACTTTATGAAAAAATTAATAAAAGAGTTGACGAGATGATTAATGAAGGTTGGATTGAAGAAGTTAAAGCTTTAAAAGAAGATGGAATTGATTTAAACTTAATTAAGGAAATTGGTTATAAAGAGTTAAGTGATTATTTAGATGGTAAGTTTAGTTTAGAAGATACGAAAAAGATAATAGCTCAAAAGACAAGAAATTATGCAAAAAGGCAAATAACTTGGTATCGTAATAAACTAAAGTGTACTGAATTAAAGGTAGATTATAATAATTTAAATGAAGCACTTGCAAAGTGTGATGAATTAATAAGGAGTTTCTTATATGGAAAGATTACAAAAAGTAATAGCTAATAGTGGCCTTTGCTCAAGAAGAAAAGCTGAAGAGTGGATTAAAGAAGGCGGGGTCTCTGTAAACGGAGAAGTAATTACAGAGATGGGTGTAAAAGTATCAGCTCATGACATAATTTTAGTAGATGGTAAACCTCTTCCTGTTTTAGTGAAAACCTACCTTGTAATGAATAAACCAGTAGGTGTCTTATCCTCTACAACCGATGATAAAGGAAGAAAAACAGTTATCTCAATTCTTCCCAAAGAATATCAAGGGTTAGGTTTATATCCAGTTGGAAGACTTGACTATGATACTAAAGGAGTACTAATAATCACTAATGATGGTGAGTTTATGCATACTTTAATTGGTCCTAAATCTAATTTAAAGAAAGAATACCTTGCAAGAATTGATGGTCTAATTACAAAAGAAGAAGTGAGAACTTTAGAACAAGGTGTTGTAATTGATGGCAAAAAAACAAGGAAATGTGATGCTAGAATAATTGATGCTGATCGTAAAAACAATTCTACTTTAGTAAGTATTACGTTAGTAGAAGGTAATTACCATCAAGTTAAAAACATGTTTTTAGCTATAGGTTATAATGTAAAGAAACTTACAAGAATTAAATTTGGAGAGGTAGAAATAGGTAATTTATCACCAGGTGAGGTCAGAGAATTAAAGCCTCATGAGATTAAAAGATTAGTTGTTTTAAGCAAGTTTAACCTATTTAATGTAAAGAAATAATGCAAAAAGATTGTAAAAATATGCAAGTGAATGATTAAAATGCTTGCATTTTTTTATGATTTGGTATATAACAACAAAAGTGTTTAAGGGGAGGTACCTTGTGAAAACTAGAAAGAAATTAATGTTTTTAGCAATCTTAATATTCCTACTTTCAGCATCAGTAAGCAGTGCTTATGCTTACTGGGCAGGTGTTATTAATGCGCCAGCAGAAGTAACTGATGATATTAATATTACCATTGGCGAAGGAGCTGCTATTGACACTGTACTTGTAGTTAATCAGGGTTTTACTATTGGTGGTAGAGTTTTTAGGTCAAGTTGATAATAGCAATGCTGGAGCAGGACTTATACCAGTAGACAATATGACATATCCTTATCATGTACATTGGACAGGAGATGGTGCTACTGGAACTACAGGTAGTCTAACAATAACTTTAGGTCAAATTACAATAGATGGATCTACTACGCATGCGGGCTTACTTAAAGTATATGTAGGTACTACACCAGGTGTAAACCCACTTACTACCTCATATACAATGCCGGATTCTATTGTTGTTGGGACTCAGTATAATTTTTCGCTTTGTGTTACTTTAGATTGTCCTAGTTCACTTACTGTTTATAATGCGATTTTTAGTAAACCAATTGCTATTCCACTAACATTTAGCGTAGCAGTTACTTAAGTATAAATGTAGACTTTTAAGTCTACTTTTTTAATTTAAGTTGAAAATATAAAATTTTATTGTATATTATTTATATTTGTGGTATAATGTATAAAGATTTGAGGTGTTATATGAAATGGCAGATTGCAATTGATGGACCTAGCGGTGCTGGTAAAAGTACAATTGCAAAGTTACTAGCTTTGAAGTTAGGGTTTGTATATGTAGACACAGGTGCTATGTATCGAGCTATAACTTTAAAAGCTTTAGAGTTAAAGATTAATTTGGAAAATGAATCTGAATATGATTTTTTAGAAAAAACTATCATTAGTTTTGAAGGTGATTCTATTTACTTAGATGGTAAGGATGTATCACAAGAGATCAGAAGTTTAGAAGTTACAGTTAATGTATCTTTAGTATCTAAGTTTAAGACTGTTAGAGATTACTTAGTTTCAATGCAAAGAAAGATTGCTTTAGATGCTAATGTAGTTATGGATGGTCGTGATATTGGAACTGTTGTTTTGAAAGATGCTAATCTTAAAGTTTATTTGGATGCAACGATTGAAGAGCGTGCAAGAAGAAGAAGAGATGAGAGAATTTCAAAAGGTCAGGAAGTATCAAATTTAGAAGAAACGATTGAAGAGATTAAAGTAAGAGATCATAAAGATTCAACAAGAGAAATTAGTCCTTTAAGAAAGGCTGATGATGCTATATTAATAGACACTACAAATTTAAGTATTGACGAGGTGATTGAGGAAATCACGAAATTAGTTTTGGAAAGAGGTTACAGAATGGAAAAGAAGGTAGAAACTAAGGCTTTAGAAGAAACTAAAGCAGAAGCAAGTGTTGTAGAGCTTGAAGAAAAAAAAACTACAAAAGAAGTTGTAAAGGAAGAAGCAAAGGAAGTTAAAAAAGAAGCAAAAGAAGAGAAAAAAGAAAAAGCTCCTAAAGCAAAGGAAGAAAAAGCAACTTCTGGTGATCAAAAAGACAATTTAAGAGAAAGTAAATTCAAAGACTTAGAACACGTTTATGGAATTGTTTTAAGTATTGATTCTAATCCAGCAGACAGGAGAAAAGAAAAAGCTCTTGTTTTAGGTATTGGTGATGAGGATATGCTTAAGATTAAAAAAGATGGTAAATTAGTAAAAGATGGTAAACTACTTTTAGATGCTGCGGAAAAAATTGAAGCAATGGAAGATGTAAAGTCTGAAAAAGGTTATTTATATCGTCATGATTTTGAAGATATTAAAGAAGATGAAGGTTTACTTGATTTATTAGTTGTTGGGGATTTACTTGAACTGATTGTTAAAAAGATTGGTAAAGCTAAGAAAGCTGAAGAACCAATTCTGCTTTTCTCAACAAAACTATTAAAACTTTATAAAGAAATTGAAACAATCGAAAAAGATTACGAAGAAAATAAAGATAAAATTTATGAAGCTAAAGTTTCTCGTTTCCTTGCTAAAGGTAGAGAAGAAGGTAAAGCTGATCTATTATTAAAATATAACGGACTAAATTTCTTTTTGCCATCATTACAAATTAATGCTAACGATGAAGAAAAGAAACAATTACTTGATCAAACTTTAGAAGTTGCGATTATTAGAGTTGATAAACCAAGATTAAGATTAATCGTTTCTAATAAGGCAGCACTTGCCATTAAATACCGTAAAGAACTAGAAGAGAAAGTTGCTGGTATTGAAGTTGGTAAAACTTATAAAGGTGTAGTTAAGAATGTCGAAACATATGGAGCATTTATTGAGATTGTTGAAGGAGTAGATGCTTTACTTCACGTTTCAGAATGGAGCCATGACCGTATTCGTAACTTAAAGAATACAGTTAAAGTAGGCTCTAAAGTAGAATTTAAGGTTTTAGGAAAAGAACAAAAAGGTAATGAATACCGTATTTCTATTTCACGTAAAGCTTTACTTCCTGATCATTGTGGTTCTTATGCAAAAGATAAGAAGTTAGGTGATGTAGAAGAATTAGAAGTTGTGGAAATCAATAACTCTGGTGTTGTTTTAAAACTTAATGAAGGAGCTACAGGCTTCTTACCTAGAAGTGAATTTGCTTGGGAAAAGAATGTCTTTATTAAAGACTATACTAATGTAGGTCAAAAATTGAAAGTTAAAATTATTGAACTTGAATCTGCAAGAAAGAGAGTTATTTTCTCACGCAAACAATTATTTGAAAATCCTTGGGAGAAATTGAAGTTAGAAGCTGACCAAGAAATTACAGTAAAAGTAGTTGCTAAATTAAAAGATGGCTTCAAAGTAGAATATGCAAACTTAATTGGTTATATGCCAGCTAATAGTGTTCATTCAATGAAAGTAACTGATATTAAAGATGGAATGGATTTAGAAGTTGTTGTCGGTTGTTTTGATCCTGAAGAAACAAGATTTGTTGTTTATAAAGATCAAAGACTTGCCAAAGCCCCTAAAGCTCCTGAAAAGCCAAAGAGAGCTCCTCGTGGTAAAGGAGAAAAGAAAGAAGAAATTAAGTTACCTCAAGAGACAATTTCAAGTAATTTAAAAGACTTAATTAAAGACCAACTTGATCAAGAAGAATTAAAAAAATTAAAGGATTCTAAAAAGTAGGTAAGATATGGCAGGAGTTGTTGCAATAATTGGTAGACCTAATGTTGGTAAATCAAGCTTATTTAATAGAATTATTGGTGAGCGCCTATCAATTACTGATGATGTAAGTGGGATTACGAGAGATCGTATTTATGCCCAAGCATCTTGGCTAAATCAACAATTTTCTGTAATTGATACAGGGGGCATCATCTTAAAAGATGAGCCCTTTTCTCATGAAATAAGGATGCAAGCGGAAATTGCTATTAAAGAAGCAGATGTAATTGTAATGGTAGTTGATGTTACAAGTGGAGTTTTAAAAGAAGATGAAGATGTTATTAGAATCTTACAAGCCTCAAATAAACCAATCATAGTAGCTGTAAACAAAGTAGACAACTTAGAACTATCTCATGAAATCTATGAGTTTTATAGTTTGGGTGTTGAACACTTACTACCAGTATCATCAATCCATGGTTTAGGAATTGGTGATTTACTTGATTTAATCGTTAGTTTATTACCAAAGGTGAGTAAATATGAAGATTATAAAGGCATTAAATATTCTTTAGTCGGTGAACCTAATGTAGGTAAATCAACTTTAGTTAATGCGATTTTAGGCGAAAAAAGAGCAATTGTAAGTGCTATTCCTGGTACTACAACTGATGCAGTTGATACTAGTTATAAAAGAAACGGTAAGGAATATGTAGTTATTGATACTGCCGGATTAAAAAAAGAAGGCAGACTCTATGAGAATGTAGAAAAGTATAGTTTCTTAAGAGCTATAAGAGCAATTGAAAGATCGGATATTTCGATTTTAGTTTTAGATGCTACTAAACCTTTAACTGAACAAACAAAAAGAATTGCTGGTTATATTAAAGACTATAATAGAGCGATGATTATCGTTTATAATAAATGGGATTTAGTGGAAAAAGATTCGAAGACAATGAAAGAAATGACTGATAAACTATATGAGTTTATGCCATTTTTATGGTATGTTCCTGTAATCTTTTTATCTGCTTTTAATAAAGAAAGAGTTAATTTATTACTTGATAAAATTGATGAAGTTTATGAAAACTACACTCAAAGGATTAATACTTCGTTACTAAATGATATTATTACTGAAGCAATGATTTTAAATCCACCTAGTGAATTTAATCAAAAGATTTTAAGAGTCTATTATGCAACGCAAGAAGATGTTGCACCACCATCAATCGTTTTGTTTGTGAATGAACCAAAATCAATTCATTTTTCTTATCATCGTTATTTAGAAAACAAATTAAGAGAAAACTTTGATTTTACAGGGGCACCCTTAAAAATCACTTTAAGAAAGAGGGATAGTTATGAATTATAAAATTTCTGTTATTGGTGCAGGAAGTTGGGGAAGTGCTTTAGCCCAAATTCTATCCGATAACAAACACCAAGTTTTAATGTATGATGTAGATAAAAATATTGTTAATGAGGTTAATAAAGAACATACAAATAAAAGTAAATTTGAAAATGCTAAGTTAAACGATGATATTAAAGCAACTAGTGATTTAGCTAAGGCAGTTAATTTTGGTGATTTAATTTTACTTGCAGTTCCAACTGCTGTTATTAGATCAGTTTTAGAGAGAATTAATAAAGTTATTGAAGATCCAAAGTTATTTGTGAATGTAGCTAAAGGTATTGAACCTGAGACTTTTAAAAGAGTATCAGAGATTGTTTTTGAGGAAATAGCAGAATCAAAAAGAAAAGGTTATGTTGTTTTAACTGGCCCAAGTCATGCAGAAGAAGTTGTTTTAGGAATGCTAACTTTAGTTACTGCGGCATCTAATAGTTTAGATGATGCTAAACTAGTCCAAAAGATCTTTAGTAATAAAGAAAACTTTAGAGTTTATACATCAACTGATTTAATTGGAGCTGAGCTTTGTGGGTCATTAAAGAACGTTATTGCTCTTGCTAGTGGTATGGCATATGCCTTAAATTTTGGGGATAATTCTAAGGCAGCTTTAATTACAAGAGGCTTAGTTGAGATAAAGCGAATTGTTTTAGCTTTAGGGGGAAAAATGGAAACAGTTTATGGCTTGTCAGGTGTTGGTGATTTAATTGTAACTTGTACATCTTTTCATAGTCGTAACTTCCAAGCTGGAATTAAGATTGCTCAAGGTAAAGACTTAAAACAAACACTATCTGAGATAACAATGGTTGTCGAGGGAGCAAGAACAGCAGTAGCTGCTCATCAAATAATTAAAGAATATAAGATCTCAGCGCCGATTATCGAAGGTGTTTATGAGATTGTTTATAAGCACAAAGATGTGAAAAAAGCGATAGCAAATTTAATGGCTAGGTCATTAAAATCAGAATAAAATCTAGAAAATATTTTCTAGATTTTTTTAAAATATTCCTTTGTTTTTTTTAGAATAAGTGATATACTTAAAATGAATTGGGGAATAAAAAAATGAAGAAGGAAGAGTACTTAAGCTTAATTAGTCAAAAGACCAAACTTACGAAAAAAGATATTGATTTAGTAATTACCGAATATCTTGAATTAGTAAAAGAACAATTAAAGGCTAATGGTAAGGTAAGTATTACTAACTTTGGAACGTTCAAAAAGAATGTTACAAAACCTTTTAGTTATTTTAGTCCTGTTGATGGTAGTAGTTTAGAGACGGAAGGGATTATTAAGATCTCTTTTTCTTCATCTAAGCAGTTATTAGAGAAAATGAAGTAGGTGACTTATGGAAAAAATTTATCGTTTATATAAAAATGTCGGTGATGGCAAGTCTAAAGATATCGTTGATGCAATTATGTATAATGATTGTTACTATGTAATCAATTATTATGAAAAAGGTAACGATATTCTCCAAAGAGATCAAAAGGGAGATACATACCTTCACATTGCTTCAAGAAATGACTACTTTGAAGTAATTGATTTATTACTTAAACTTGGCTGTGATGTTAACGCCAAGAACAATCAAAATGAAACGCCATTACATTTAGCTACTCAGTTTAATAACGAAGAAGCTATCCAAAAACTACTACTTGAAAGTGCTAATCCCAATTCATTAGATAAAAGAGGAGTATCTCCTTTACATATCGCAGCATCAAGAGGAAATGTAAATAATTTAATTTTACTTTTAGATGCTGGTGCTAAATTAAATATCTCTGATTCTAAAGGAGCAAAACCAATTCACTATGCAGTTAAATCTGGTAAAACCGATATGATTAGACATTTACTTTCAAGTGGAGCAAGTTTAGTTGATTCTGATGATCGTAAAAATACTGTTTTGCATTATGCTTGTGAGACAAATAATTTAAATTTAGTAAATTATATTTTACGTCATATGACAGTAAACAATTTTAAGAATATTTATAAAGAAACAGCAGTTCATTTTGCTGCTCGTCATGGAAATATTGAAATATTAAGAAATCTTTTGAATCATGGTTATGACTTAGAAGCAAGAAACTATTTAGGTCAATCACCACTTGATATTGCTAATATCACTAATCAAGAAAACTATTTTTTTTTAAGAAGAGTTATTAGTGGACAAGAATATAAAGAAAAGTATTTAGATTCTGAGATTCATCGTGCAGCTAAAGAAAATAATTATGAATATTTACTTCAAAAAGTAAATAGTGAGAATGTAAATGACTATGATCATTTTGGGAAAAGACCAATATATTATGCAATTATTAATGGCAATTTAAAGATTGTGAAATTTTTGTATAGTAAAGGGGCTAATATTGATGTAGTAGATGATGCTAATCAATCAGCTTTATTGATAGCTGTTTATGTAGAGGCCTTAAGTATTATTAAGTTTTTAATTGAAAAAGGCTCTGATGTAAATGAAATCTATTATGGTAGAAGCTATTTATATCGTGCTATTTTAAAAAACAATTATGAACTAGTTGAAATATTAGTAGAAGCAGGAGCTAATGTAAACTTCTTAGACAATAAGCATAGGGCTATTTTCTCTTATGCAATTGACTATGCAAGTGATAATATTATTTCACTTCTTATTTCTAAGAGTGCAACTTTAGTATGAGATTATTATTTGCAACCCACAATCAAAATAAAGTTAATGAAGCTAAGAAGATTTTAAATAAAATAGAAATTATTAGCTTAAAAGACTTAAATGATACTGATGATGTTGATGAAGTGGGAAAGACGTTTAAAGAAAATGCATTTTTGAAAGCTAAATATTATTATGATAAATATAAAATCCCAACATTTTCTGATGATTCTGGTTTATGCTGCATAGGCTTAGATTTATTTCCCGGGGTTAATTCTAAAAGAATTAAGAACAACGATGAAGAAAACATTAAGGAAATTTGGAAAATGATTGATGGTAAAGATAGATCAGCTTATTTTGAAGCTTCAATTTGTCTTATTATTGATGATAATGAATACTTTTTTAAAGGGATTTTAGAAGGAGAAATCATTTTAGAAAAAAAGGGTACAGGCGGATTTGGTTATGACCCTATTTTCTATTTAAAGGAATATAAAAAGACTCTTGCTGAGCTAGGTGAAATAAAGAATAAGCTTAGTCACAGAAGTAGAGCTTTATCTTTAATGGCTAGTTTTTTGGAGGATTATTGATGGTAGATAAAATAATAAACGAAGCTAAAAAGATTTTTGTAACTGATAATGTGAAGGTTTTAGAAAGATTATTAGGTGGGATGAGCAATATGACTTATGTTATTTTGGTTCATGATAAACCTTATACATTTAGATTACCTGGGCCTAATGCTTATCATTTTGTAGATAGACATATCGAACAAAAAAATTTAAAGATTTTTGAATCTTTAAATGTAACTAATGAAACTGTTTATTTTAACTCTGAAGATGGAATAAAGGTAAGTAAATATTTAGATGGAAAAAGCTTGAATTTAGTTGATAGATCTAGCTATCCTTTAGAAGATATTGCGATGCTTTTAAAGAAAATTCATACATCGAGACTTAAAGCAGTAAATGATTATAATCCTTTTGGAAGATTAGAACAGTATGAAAAGTTAGTTTTAGATTTGGGCCATAGTTTAGATTCGAAATATTTAAAAACAAAGGCTAAATTTTTAGAATATAAACCATATTTAGATAAACAAAAGAAGGTTATTGCTCATGGTGATGCTCAACCATCTAACTTTATTATTACTTCACGTGGTTTAAAAGTAGTTGATTTTGAGTTTTCAGGAAATATTGATCCGATATATGATCTAGCTTGTTTTGGAAACATTGAACTTGATGATGGTTTAGATTTACTTAAAGTTTATTATGGTGATAAATTAGATAATGATAAGTATTTCAGGTTTTATGCTTGGCGTTGTTTTCAAGCATTACAATGGTACAATGTAGCATATTTTAAAGAAGTTGTTGGGATGAGTAAAGAGCTTAAACTTGATTTTAAGAAGATTGCCAGTAACTATTTAAAACTAGCTAATAAGCTTATTAAAGTAATTGAAAAATATAAAAATAACTTGAAATAATTTAATGGTTGTAGTATAATATTACTGCTAGTGCGAAGGGAGGGTTGACGATGGCAAAAACAATTAGAAGAGATGGCGAATCTACTGAAGATTTAATCAAACGTTTTAAACGTGATGTTTCACGTAGTGGAACCCTTGCTGAAGCACGTAAAAGAAGGCATTTTATGAAGCCTAGTGAAATTAAGAAGATGAAACAACGTGCTACACGTAAGGCGCGTCGTGGCGGTAGATAATTAACCAGTTAACTCAAAAAAATTGAGTTAACTTTTTTTATATGGAAAATGAGATTTTTTTATGATATAATTATAATAACAAAACAGAATAAACATTTATTTCGAAAGGAGAAAAAAATGAAAAAGAAAATTTTTGTTGTATTGACTTTTTTACTTTGTTTTATGGTTTTTGGTTTTATGAAAGAAGAAAGGTATGTAGAAGGAGCAGCAGATATGAAACTAATAATTACTACACCAGGTGAAGATGCATCATCTTCAGTAAACGTTATTTGGCATTCAAAAACACAATCTTCATATTTAGAATATACGCAAGCTTCAGATACTAGCTTTAATACACCCGTTTTAAAGATGCCACTTAAAACTGAACAAAGAACATTCTATGATGATCGTTCTAAAATAACCTATAACTTTTATAAAAACGATCTGACAATAACAGGATTAAACCCTGGTTCTAGTTATATTTATAGGATTAGAGAAAATAATCAATATAGTCTTGTAAAATCATTTAAAACAGCGCCTAGAGAAGGATCTAGTATAATGAAAACTGAAGGATTTAACTTTGTGTTTTTATCAGATTACCATACTTGGACTAATGGCCCTGTTAGATTAAATACTGCCGTTTCTGTTTACAATAAAGCAAAAGAAAAGGCTAATGGCAATGTTCACTTAACTGTTCATGGAGGTGATATGTTAGCATATGGTAGTAGTTATGACTGCTGGGAAAATATCGCTCAAAGTGGATTTGGTATGGAAACAATGATGGCGATGACACCAGGAAACCATGACTTCTATGATAGTTCTGCTAGTACTAAAGGCCAAGGATACTTTAATACATTTTTATATAATCCGCAAAATGGTGCTGAAGGTGTTAAAAACTTAAACTATTACTTTAAGTATGGAAATGCACTTTTCATTTCAATTGATAACGAATCAACATCTTCATCAAGCGGTAACCCTGTTTCTACAACTGTAGCTTTAGCCAACCAACAAGCTTGGTTTAGAGAAGTTATTGAAAAAAATCCATCACAATACATTATTGTTTATAACCATCGACCTTTTTATACAGGTGGAACAAGTAATACAGGACATGCAACTACTAATAGAACAAACTGGCTTGCTTTATATGATGAATATGGTGTCGATTTATCACTAACTGGTCATGACCACGTTTATGCAAGAACGGTAAAAGCTAAAAACAATCAAGCAACAGGTACTAATGAAGGTACAGTTTATATAACAACATTACCAATTGGGGACCGTCATAAAACAGCAGATGGTAATCCACCATTTGATATTGTTACTAAAAGAATTGATGGTACGGTAAATGCAGCATTGTTATTTAATGTAAATGAAGAGAGAATTAATTTAAGGTGCGTAGATATAAATGGTAATATCATTGATCAAGTTGATATTGCTGCTCAAAGACCAGCTGCTAATTATGAAACTTTAGATAAAGATGCTATTTTTGAAAATATAGAATATGAATACGATAATGAAACTCAAAGCCTAAAAATCATTCCAAATGGTTTAGATTTTCAATACTTACAAAGGATTTCTTTAGTAGCATCAAGACCTCCATATTTAGTATATGAGGGAACATTTGATACAATTAACAAGACTCTAACAGTTCCTGATGTAGAACAAGATAAAGTTTATTTACCTAATATTACTTTATACTTTAATGATGGCTCTGTAGTTAGTAAGAGAAAAACAATAGATACTAGATTATCTTATGGTGAAATTAGTTTTAATAGTGCAGATAACTTTAGTATTAGTTATGACTGTAATTTAATTAATAATCAAATTGAAAAATATGAACTTTATGTAAATGGTGAATTAGTAGAAGAAAGAGATGCCACACAAGGTAAAAAGTTAGAGAAGTTTTTCTTGAATTTGAATTATGGTGAAAATCAAATTGAACTTAAAGCATTTGATGAAAGTGGAGCTGTAAGATTTACTGATTTAAAAACTCATAATATGACTTTAGATATAAGTGCTATTGAATTTGAGGTGGAAGTTGTTGGTTGGCAAAAAGTTTTAACTGTTTTAAATATGACTGAAGCTGATCTTAAGAGTTTAAATGTATATTATGATAACGAGTTAGCTGCAACAACTAATGAGCTTAGTTTATTAGTACCAAATTCTTCAGTACCGAAACCTAATTCAATTTCTTATGAAGTAGAATTTCCAAATGGTGAAAAGAAAATTCAAGTAGTTTTCATTGATTATGGTCCTTATGGTACATTTAATGTATTTGCTAAGGCTAATCATATTAATGCTGACTATAATCTGACAAGTGGTAATCAATATTTTATTAAACATTATATTGATGGTGAATTGATTAGGGAAGAAACACTTAGTGATAGTTGGTCATATGAGTTAGAAAATCTTCCTGATGAATATCAATATAAGATTGAAATTTATGATAAAGGTTTTTTAATTGACACTTTAGAATTTGATGGTGGTAATTTTGCATCGCTAAAAACTCAAGACGAGCAAGAACTTCCAGAAGTTTTCAAGGCTCTTGAAGGTCATAAGCGTAGTTTAAGATTAAAACTATTCTATAAAGATCATCTTATTTCTAAGATTTATCACCAAGATAAATTTAGTACATCTGTTCTTGATGAGACGATTGTAAAAGTTCTAGTAGCAGTTGATATTACCGATGATGGATCGATTATTTTCCTTTTTGAGCCATTAAAAGCTGGAACAACTAAACTAGTTGTTAAGTTTAGAGGTGAAGAATTTGAAGTAAATATTAGGGTTGATAGTTATACTTTAGAATACAAAGAAAAAGCTAAAGTGGGAGAAGAAGTTGAAGTTAAAACTAGTATCCAAGATGCTATCTTAAAAACACCTGAAAATGATATTTTTGAAGTTGATGGTCTAAAATATAAAGGTTTATCGAAAGGTGAAACTTCA
>ERZ795058.4090-NODE-4090-length-14555-cov-5.348138_pt1 | contig 14555 bp, 11 predicted proteins | sample MGYA00375142_ERZ795058 | MGnify/ENA primary metagenome ERZ795058 (study PRJEB30187, sample SAMN05720210) | activated sludge metagenome | isolation source: anaerobic digester from wastewater treatment plant | place: Japan | collected 2015-04-20 ... | reverse complement strand
AGCAGGGCCAACCAACCCGCCCAAACCCCCTCCTGGATCAGGGCCGGGCGACGATGACGAGGCGGTGGCTGTTGCCGCTGTAGGGCCAGCAGGTGACGAGGGTGAGGCGTTCGTCGGTGGTGGGGGCGATCCAGCGGCCGTTGTCGAGCTGCTGCTGGGCGCCGGTGCCCTTCTCGGGGAAGAGCTCTTTCTCGGCGACGGTGTAGGTATAGCGCGCCTGGCCGGCGTGGAGGATGACCTCGTCGCCGATCTCGAGGTCGATGAGGTAGCGAAAGACCTCAGTGCCCAGGTTGTGGTGGCCCGAGATGACGGTGTTGCCGCCATAGCCGGGGTAGGCCGAGCCGCTGTGATAGCCGGCGGCGTTGCCGGGCACGGGCCACTCGGTGGCCTGGTAGTCGCCGACGATGACCGGCCGCGGCATGACCTCGACCACCGGCGCGTCGAGGCCGATGGCCGGCGCCTGGATGCGCGTGGGCGTGCCGTCGTCGCGCTCGGGGTTGCTCATGGTGCTGTCGGGCAGGTGCAGGTCGACCGCCGGCGTGGCGGGCGTGGCGGTGGGGCCGGGGGTGGGGCTGGGCAGGGTGAGCACGCCGAGCGCCTGCGGCTCGTTCGTGGGAGTGGGCGCCGGCGTGGGAGCGGCCGGCGGCCGGTCGAGCCAGAGCCCGGCCGCGGCGCCGGCGGCCAGGGCCAGGATGAGCATGGCGAGGCCGAGCCAGAGGGCGGTGCGACGATCGTTGCCCACGTGTGTGCAGCTCCAGTCATTCTGCCAGCATCCTGGTGACAGCTGGACATGGCGCGTTGCCGCCGCCCGGCCCAGGGCCAGGAAGGGGTTTGGGCAGGTTGGTTGGCCTGCCTGCTGCGCCTGGCGCGCCCGCGGGCGCACCAGGCGCAGCAGGCAGGCCAACCAACCTGCCCAAACCCCGCATAGGGTTCCGTTCCGGTCGCGTGCGAAGCGTGCAGCCCGGACAACGGGCCACCACGGGCGAGCAGGGCCGCAATACTAAGGCGTGGCCTCCGTCGGTCGAGCTTCCACCGTCTCGGTCTCGGTGGGTGCCTCCGTCGGCGTCTCGGTTGGCGCCTCTGTGGGCGTCGGCGTCTCAGTTGGCGTGGGCTCGACCGTCTCGGTCGGCGTCGCCGTGGGTGTTGGCGTGGGCGTCGGCGTCTCGGTCGGCGTGGGCTCCACCTCGTCGGCCGGCGGCTCTTCGGGCGTCGGGCAGGGCGTCGGCGTCGCCGTCGGCGTGAGCGTCGCCGTGGCGGCAATCGTCGCCGTGGCCGTCGGCGTGGGCAGTTCCTCCGGCGCCTCGGTCTCCTCAGGCTCCGCCGGCGGCGGGGGCAGCGTGGGCGTCAGCGTCGCCGTGACGGTGATGGTGGCCGTCGGCGTCAGCGTGGCCGTCGCCGTGGGCGTGGCCGTCGGCGTGGGCGCCGGCAGCGGGGGCAGGCTGAAGGCGCTCGTCGCGACGGGACCGTAGGCCTGGCCCAGGTGGCCGGCGTGGTTCAGGATCGTCGGCTGCAGCAGCACGCGGTGCTCCACGGCATCGCCCGCCGGCTCGAAGAGGATTTCGTAGGGCAGCGCGATCTCGTCGCCCGGCGCCAGCGGCTCAAGCGTGAAGGGCTGCGCCGCGCCCACCAGGTCCTGCCACTCGCCCTCGGCCGCGCGGTACTGCACCTGCACGGCGGCCTGCAGGCTGAGCGTGGCACCGGTGCCGGTGTTGCGCAGCGTCGCGAGGCCGCGCACGCCGAAGCGGGGCGCCTCGGCCGCGCGCGCATAGCTGAGCCCGAGCGGCGCCGCCAGCCCGGCCGGCCGCAGCGCGGTCTCGCCCTCGCCTGCGGGCGCGTCGGTGGGCTCGACGGGCGGCTCGGTGGGCTGCTCCGTCGGCGCCTCAGTCGGCGGCTCAGTGGGCTGCTCCGTCGGCGCCTCAGTCGGCTGCTCGGTGGGCTGCTCCGCCGGCGCCTCAGTCGGCTGCTCGGTGGGCTGCTCGGTCGGCGTATCAGTCGGCTGCTCGGTGGGCTGCTCGGTCGGCGTATCAGTCGGCTGCTCCGCCGGCTCGCCGCTCGGCGGCTCGGTGGGTTCAACCTGTGGCACGCCGCTGAGGAAGGCCTCGGCGTCAATCTCGGCCTCGAGCGTGGTGGGCACAAGCCAACTGCCCGCCGCAATGCGTGCCGCGGCCGACTTGCTATCGGAAAAATCGCCGCGCGCGGCGCCGAGCTGCTGCATGCCCGCCACCGTCGCCGCGGCCGTGAGCAGGAGCGCCCAGGCCTGGAAATGCTGCCGGAACTCGGCCCCCGATGCCTTGCGGCGGGTGGCGCGCAGCTCCAGCGCCAGCAGCCACAGCGTAGGCGCCAGGATGCCCACGAGCAACAGCAGCAGGCCCCACGGCGTGCGTGCATAATGCGCCGCATAGCCCACCAGCGGGATGTAGGCAATGATTACGCCCTGTAGGTTGGCCGCGGGCACCGGATCGCTATCGGGCGCGTTGTTGGCGTCGCCCTGGGTGCGGAAGCTCAACCCGCCGGCGCCGCCCGTGACCTCGACCACGCGGTGCGTCACCGTGCGCTGCGGCGCGGCCGGCTCGCTGAAGGCGATAATGTCGCCTGCCTGCACCGCCTCGGCCGGCGTCTGCTGGGTAATGAGCAGCGCGCCCAGCGGGATGGCCGGCTCCATGCTGCCGCCGTAGACGGTGAGGAAGCCGAGGCCCCAGAGCCGCGGGCCGAGGAGGACCACGCCCAGCGCCGCCAGCAGGCACACCAGGATCAGCGTGCTCAGCACCTTTTCGGCGGCGGTCAGGAATTGCTTCGCTTTCATGCTGCCTCCTACAAGAGCGCGGGCTTCAGGCCTGGTCCAACTTGAACGTCATATCAAAGGTCGCCGTGTCGTCCATGGCGGGCGCGGCCTCGGCGGCGTCGGCCGGCATCTGCCAGTGTAGCCTGAGGGTCAGGCCCTCGCCGGCGCCCAGGCTGAGCGGTCCGAACGTCTGGCCGTTCCAGGTCGACAGGAGACCATCAGATGACGCGAGCGGCGTCCAGGCCGCGCCGCCGTCGCGAGAGTATTCCATGCTCACCAGCAGGACCCCGCTGAGCTCGCCGGGTGCTGGGTCACCTGGCGTGCCCTCGATATCGGTCAGGTTCGCGACGGCGATGCCGAGCGTGCCGTCGATGCTGCCCGCGTTGCGGAGCACGATATCGCCCTGGCCACTCTTGCCGGGCAGCAGCGGAGCAGGGGGCAGCGTGAATGAGAGGCCGCTGGCGCTGGCGCTGCCGTTGACCTCGAGCACCAGCGTGCCAGCGGTGAAGGTGTTGCCCGCACTCGTCTCGCTGTCGCTGAACGAGGCCAGGGTGCCGCCACCCAGGAGGCCGAGCAGCGCCGCCACGGCGCAGACGGTGAGCAAGCTCATCAGGATTCTCTTCATCATGCTCGCACTCCTTCGGAAATGCGTTCGGCCTCGTCGACTGCCAGGCCGCGCGCGGGCGCATGGGCGGCTTGCCTGTCATGCCTTGCCGGGAAACCGCAGGAAAGGGTACGAAGTAGGTAGGGTGGGTGCGATCTGTTCCGTACGAGTTGTGCAACATCGCCTGTGGTTCTCGGTCAGGGTTCGCAATGTGGGAGGGGTGGGTTTCGTGGTGGGCTCACCCCTCCCACATTGTGCTCCAGCTCCTGGCGACGGGACTATTGAGCGGCCGTCTGGGCCAGCTCGAAGGTCATGTCGAAGGTGAAGATGTCGCTCATGGCCTTGTTGTCATCGGGCGTCGACCACCAGCCGATCTGGGCGGTGATGTACTTGGTGCCCAGCGCGGGGATACCGAGGTTTAGGTCGTAGTTCGGGAGAATTGTGCCCACCGCGCCATTGTGGATCGTGGTGTCCTCAAACCCGAACCAGCCGTTGCTGGGGGCCTCGTCCACGAACATGTGCAGGCCCATCAGATCCTGGAGCTCGCCCACAGGCGAGGTAGGATCATCACCAGCGGCCTGCTCAGGCTCGAGGCACCCGTTTTCGTCGCTCGTGACCGCGATGCTGTGCAGGTCGATGAAGCCGGCCAGCGAGCCCAGGTTGTCGAGCTTGAAGACGTACAGAGCGGGTCCCCACTGCGGTGGGACGTTGGCGACGGTAAATTTGACGGTGTTCGAGCCGTTGTTGCCGTCCACAGCGAGGTCCAGCGTGCCGGCGCTGAAGGTGTTGCCGGTGCTGGTCTCAGTGTCGCTGTAGTAGGCACCGGTGCTCAGCAGGCCGCTGCCCAGCACGCCGACGAGCAGCAGGGCGATGACGACGCTCAGGACCAATCTCGTGCGCATGTTGTGTGCCCCTTTCTTCTGGAGGAACGATGCCGGTCGCCCCTGTGGCGCCGGGCGTGCCCGTAGCGGACGGGCGGCCGTGCGTATGGACAAGAAGACGCCGCGCGCTCCTCGCTCCATTCCGACTTCCGGGCTTGCGGGCCTTGCACCGGGCGGAGAAGGGGTGTACAATATCCCTGTATCGTGGGGTGCGGCCCGAGCATCCCGGCCTGCGGCCCCAGGTGGCAGCCACCGCCTGGGGCCGTGCTCTTTTACGTCAGCTTTACTTTAGCAGATTTCGCGGCGCCTGTGCAGCGTATGAAGTACCGAACCTGGCGTGCGGGGTTCTGCGGATTGACTACGGGGGCGCTGCGGGGCGCGGCTACGTAGATGCTACGGAGAGTGCGACAATGCGCAGACGCTACGGAGGGCCGTGGGCTGTCTCATGACACTCAGCCGGCGCATAGAAACGCCGGGGGAGCTGATGCAACCGGCTCCCCCGGCGGTAGACTGGTCCCTGGTTGGCTACGGATCAGGGGCGGAGGCCCCCTGGCCCAAACTAGGGTTCCTGGACGAGGCTGAACACGATATCGAGCTCGAGGCTGTCACTCTGGGCGAGATTGTCGCCGGTCGGATGGGTGTCAAACTCGAGATCCAGGTAGGCGTTCACGGTGGACCCTGGAGCCAGAATATCCCCAGTTACCACCATACCTGCAGCCGAGTTGATTGGGTTGAACACGGATCCCCAACCACCCCACGGGGCTTGGTTTCGCAGCCACTTGCCGTACATAATGCTGCCCAACTCGCCCTGGTCGGGGCCGACGTCGCAGGTGGTGTCTCCCGTCTCGGGCTCGATGCAGGTGTTCTCATAGTTCTTGATATTCACGATCTGCATCGAGAAGCGGCCCGGCAGCGTCCCGGCGTTCTTGAGGACCCACTGCCCGCCATAGCTGTGCGACCACGCAGGATTTGGCTTGAGATCCGTTCGAACGAGGTGCACGACGTCTGGGTCATCCTTGCCGTCGACTTTGAGGTCGAGCGTGCCGGCGGTGAAGCTGTTGCCGGTGCTGGTCTCGGTGTCGCTGTAGTAGGCACCGGTGCTCAGCAGGCCGCTGCCCAGCACGCCGATGAGCAGCAGGGCGATGACGGCGCTCAGGACCAATCTCGTGCGCATGATGGTACCCCTTTCTCCTTTGGCAAGTCCTGCCGGCGGCCTCTGTGGCGCCGGGCGTGCCCGTAGCGGACGGGCGGCCGTGCGTATGGTCAAGAAGAAGCCACGCTCTCCTCGATCCACCTCCCTCTTGAGGCTGCGGGTGTATCCCAGAATCGCCGGTAGCCGACGGGGGCCGATCACCACGAAGGGCACAAAGAGGCCGTCCAAGGCCCTTCGTGGCCTTCGTGGTTCAAAAGCTCCCGACGGTCCTGGGATGCACCTTGGGGCTTGCGGGCCTTGCACTGGGCGGAGAAGGGGTGTACACTCTCCGTGCGCTATGGGGTGCGGCCCGAGCATCCCTCGCCTGCGGCCCGAGGTGGCAGCCACCGCCTGGGGCCGTGCTCTTTTACGTCAGCTTTACTTTAGCAGATTTCGCGGCGCCTGTGCAGCGTATGAAGTACCGAACCTGGCGTGCGGGGTTCTGCGGATTGACTACGGGGGCGCTGCGGGGCGCGGCTACGTAGATGCTACGGAGAACGACGCGAGGGGTGACCCCCCACCGTCCCCTCCCGAGAGGGGGGATAGGTGGTTGGCAGCGCGGGCAGGCGGCTGCGCGTGTTGCGAAGGGTGGGGGGGCGCCGACGGTAGCTCGGTCGCAGCGGCGACGGCCTATCCTTCCCTCGCGGGGGGACGGTGGGGGGTTACCGACGGGGGCCGATCACCACGAAGTGTTCATGAGCGCGACGCTCACCACCGCGCACTAGAACGGGCTCACCGCAGAGGCGCAGAGGGCGCTGAGGGAATGAACCAAGGGGACCTCTGCGACCTCCGCGTCTCTGCGGTGTGATCCGCCCATTTTCAAATCGGCAGGACACAAAGGGGGCTGTGTGCATGAGTAACGATCATGCCGAGCGAGAGGCGTTTGGAGCACGAAGAGCTTGCCCTTCACTGTGTTCAGGGCAAGCTCTTCGTGCTCCAAACGCCCCTGCGCTCACTGGCCCTGGGGCGTCTCCGCGCCGGTGACCGGCAGCAGGAAGAGCAGCGGCTCGCCCGCCGGGCCAGTGCTCAGGGCGGTGATCTCGCCGCCGTCGCCGTCGCCGTTGTCGTCGCTGCTGGGGCCGTTGACAGCGGTGGCTTCAAAGAGCAGGTCGCAGGTGGCCGTGGCGCCCTGGTAGGGGTTGCCCATGCTCTCGTGCAACTGGAACTCGAAGAAGTAATAGTGGGCGGCGCCGGGGTCGAGCTGGGCGGGGCCGACCAGCAGGTCCCACAGCCGGCCCTCGTAGACCACCGGCCAGCCGTGGGGGTCGCCGAGACCCTGGGCGCGCACGCGCACGTAGATGAGGTCGAACATGCCTGTGACCGATTCGGTGGGCGAGCCAGCCTTCACGTGGAAGTTGTAGCTCATGCGCGTGCCGCTCGTGGCTGCATTGGCCACGCCGGTGCAGGCGCCGTCGTACCACACGCTCGGCGCCATGTTGGTCAGGTGCACGGGCAGGGTCAGCCCCGAGCTGCAGGCGACGAGCTGCAGGTCGGGGTCGGCGGCGCTGGCGGCGGCAGCGGTAAAGCCGGTCAGCGCGGCCAGGGGGCTGCCCGCGGCCACGAGCAGCGCCAGGCCCAGGAGCAGGGCCATCGTTGCGGTGAGGGCAAAACGAGTAGGCATGTGCGGCGCTCCTTCCGTGGGTACGGCAAAGTGGGCGAGCCTTACCTCACCCTACCCCTACTATAGCGCAGACTGCCACGGGGCGTAAGCGTGAGAAGTACCGGACTGAGGGGTGAGCGGCTCCGTAGCCGGTGCGGAAGCAGGGGGTCGGACGGTCAGTAGAAACTACGGAGATAGGCTGCAGCACCGGCTGGCTGTCAGACCGATTACTCTGACGAGCGGCGAGCGCCGGCTTTCTGACGAGAACTCGGCCCGCCTGGCGCCGCGGCTGACGGAGGACTCCGCTTCCTGCAGGCTGAGGCCCCCCTACCGTTCCCCCGTCGCGGGGGAATTAGGCTGGCTCTCGCCGCCCCGCATCGTTCCTTTGCCGCTTGGCCACACAGGACGCGGTTGTGCGACCCCAATTCCCCCGCGACGGGGGAACGGTAGGGGGGCCTCAGCCGCGGCATGGGCAAGCCCCTGACGGAGTTCTTGCCAATCGCCTCCCTGCCATGGAAATCGCTGTGTCAGGTGTACGGCCGCTACAGGTAGCCATGCTCCCTGGCATAGCGCACCACGTCGGCGCGGCTGCGCAGGCCGAGCTTGGCCATGAGGTTGGCGCGGTGGCTCTCGACGGTGCGCACGCTGATGGTCCACTCGTCGGCAATCTGGCGGCTGGTGTAGCCCTGGGCGATGCGCACGAGCACCTCGCGCTCGCGCGGCGTCAGTGGCTCGTGCGACTCGTCGTCGGCCGAGGCGCTAGGCGCGCCGCCCAAGAGGGCGCGGGTCATGGCCGGGTGCACGTAGATGTGGCCCTGGCACACGGCGCGGATGGCGTCGATCAGCTCCGATTCGAGCGCCCGCTTGACGATATAGCCCGCGGCGCCCGCGCGGATGCTCTCTTGCAGCAGGCCCTCGTCTTCGTGCACGGTCATTATCAGAATGCGCGTGCCCGGCGCCCGCTCCATGAGGCGGCGCGTCGCTTCGATGCCGCCCAGGCCCGGCATGCTGACGTCCATGAGCACCACGTCGGGCGCGAGCTCGGCGGCCTGCGCCAGGGCCTCGGCGCCGTCGGCCGCCTCGCCGACGACCTCCAGGTTCGGCTCGTCGTTCAGGAGCGCGCGCAGGCCGGCCCGCACCAGGCCATGGTCGTCAGCCACCAGGATGCGCACTGACATAGGGCACCTCCACTGTCACCGTCGTCCCTTTGCCGGGGGCCGTCTCGACGCTCAGCGTGCCCCCCAGCATCTCGGCGCGCTCGCGCATGCCGAGGAGGCCGAGTCGCTCGCCCTGGGCAGCCCGCTGCAGGTCAAAGCCGGCGCCGTCGTCTTCGACGATGACGAGCAGGTGGCCGTCGCGCCGCTCGAGGATGACCCCGGCGCGGGTGGCCTGGGCGTGGCGCACCACGTTGGCCAGCGCCTCCTGCACGATGCGAAAGACCGCCGCCTCGGCCTGCGGCGCCAGGCGCTCGCCACCCAGCCCCACCGCCTCGAGCTGCAGCTCCAGGCCGTGCTCGGCGGCGAGCGCGCCCGTGTACTGGCGCAGCGCCGGCACGAGGCCCGCATGGTCGAGGCTGGCGGGCCGCAGGTCGGTGGCCAGCCGGTGCAGGCCCTCGGCAATGCGCTCGGCAATCTCTTTGAGCTGCGCCACGCGGATGCGGCTGGCCTCGGCATCGCCGGCACGGCGCTCGAGCAGGCCCAGGCCGAGCTGCAACGAGGTCAGCGCCTGCGCGGCCTCGTCGTGTAGCTCGCGGGCGATGTTGCGCCGCTCGACCTCCTGCGCCTCCACCAGGCGGCGCGAGAGCGCCTGCAGCCGCTCGCGCCCGGCGCGCACCTCCGCATACAGGCTGGCGTTGCGCATGGCCACGCCGACCTGCGCCGCGAGGGCCTCGTAGAACGCGCGGTCGCTGGCACTCAAGCTCGCCGGGTCGACGCCGTAGAGGCAGAGGGCGCCGCGCGGCTCGCCGCTGGAGCGCAGAGGCAGGAAGAGGCGGACGTCGCGCGATCCCCGGCCTGCGCTCAGGGCAGGTGACAGCGCGTCGGCCAGCGCTGGGGGCGTGCGCACCCCTTGGGCCCCTCCCGCTGCAGCGGTGAGGGACCCCAGCCCCCGAATGTGTGCCGGGGCCAGCGCCCGGCCCTCGGCCCCCCACGCCGCCCGCAGGCGGAGATGCCCATCGGCCTCATAGCTGTAGAGCGCCCCGGCGCGGATGCCCAGCTCGGCGGCGAGGAGTTGGGTCAGGGGCTCGACCAGCAGCTCCAGCTCCAGCGAGGCGACGGCGGCAGCCACGGCGTTGAGCGTGGCCAGCTCGCGGTTGCGACGCTGCAGCATTTCTTCGGCGCTCTGGCGCTCGACGATCTGCGCCAGCAGCAGGGCGTTGGCCCGCGAGAGATCGGCGGTGCGGGTGGCGATGCCGTGCTCCAGCGCCCGGTTCAGGCGCTCCTGCTGCAGCCGGTCCGACACGACAAGCCAGCCGGCCAGCGGGCCGCCGAGGGCCAACAGCGCCGCCGTGGGCCAGTGCAGGTCAGGCAGCACCGGCGAGAACGCATCGAACGCCGCCAGGATGCCGCGGTAGCCCAACGCTGCTGGCGCGCCACCGGCCATCGTCAGGTAGGTGGCGAGCAGGCTCTCGGTGGCCGCGGGCAGCAGGCGCTGGCCGACAAGGGTGGCGGCGCCCACCGGCGTGCCGGGCAGCGCCAGCGTCCACAGGCCGCTCTGCGTCAGCCAGGGCACGAGCGCCCCCGCCGCCAAGGCCCAGCCGGCGCCGCGTGGCCGCAGCGCGGTGACGAGCCACCAGCGCACCAGCTCGAGGCCCACGAGCTGCGCTGCCGTGGCCCAGCCGGTCAGGAGCAGCGGGCCCAGCCGGCCGGCGTGCAGCGAGGGGCGAAAGCCGTCGACGGTGCCGCCGACAATGGCCAGCGCCACTTGCAGCACCGCGGCCACCGCCGCCGCTGCCAGCAGCCGCCGGTTGGCCGCGGGCAGGCTCTGCCGCGCGCGCCACCAGGCGTAGGCTGCGCAGGCGCCGGTGCCCAGCCACAAGAGCGGCTGCAGCAGGTACGCCTGCAAGCCGGGCGAGGCCAGGCGCGGCAGGATGCTGTCTTGCGCGTAGGAGAGCAAGAACAGCCAACCGGCCGCGGCCAACCAGCCGGAGGCCGGGCGGGGCGTGGGTTGCGCTTCGATGATTGCCGATGGATGTGCCATGTCTGACGGACGATCCCCTGGTGTAGACGTCAATGATGGCCGCGAGCCGGCCGGGGCAGTACACCTGACAGGTCTTCGAAGACCTGTCACACCGATTTCCATGGCGGGCAGGCGATTGGCAAGAACCCAGCCAGACGCCTGCCCATACCCACGGGTGGGGCCCCCCTTGCGTTCCCCCGTCGCGGGGGAATTGGGCTGTCTTCGCCCGCACAGCATCGCTCGCTTGCCACTTCTTGGCCGCACAGGATGCGGTCGGGCGACCCAATTCCCCCGCGACGGGGGAACGGTAGGGGGGCCCACCCTGCGGGAGGCGGGATCGCCTGTCAGCAGCGGCGCGAGCTGGACCGAGTTTTTGCCAGAGAGCTGGCGCTGACCACCCGCCATGGAAATCGGTGTGTCAGGTCTACTGCCCGCGGGCAGACTACCTGGCCCGACAACCTCCAAAACCCCTACCTGGACAGACTAGGCCACCGGCTCGGCAGGCGCGGCCTGGGCCTTGCGCCGCTGCTCGGCGCGCGCCGAGACGAGCAGCCAGCCGATGAGCGGCGTCCCGATGCCGAGGAGCGCAGCGGTCAGCACGCTGAGCTTGGGCAGGGCGGGGGTGAGGAAGGCGAAGAGCGCCAGCACCCCGCGGTAGATCAGCGCAGCGAACGGCCCGCCCACGAGCGCCAGGTAGCAGGCCAGCAGGTTCTCGCCGGCCGCGGGCAGCAGGCTGCGCGCTGTGAGCGACAGCGCCGCCTGGGGCGAGCTCAGGACCTCAAAGGCCCACAGGCCCGTCTGGAACAGCCAGGGCAAGAGAAAGCCGGCGGCGAGGCCCAGCCAGGCGCGGCGCTTGGCTAAGGCGGTCAGCAGGTACCAGCGGGCGAGCTCGACCCCCAGCAGCCGCGCGGCGCCGAACCACAGGTTCAGCGCGATGAGCTGCAACGTGCTGCCGTAGGGCGAGGGGCCAAAGCCGCGGAAGAGCCCGGTGACGACATAAAAGCCGACCTGCAGCGCGCCCACCAGCGCGCACAGCGGCAAGAGCCAGCGGTCGCCGGGCACGAGCCGGCCCTCGCCGCGCCGCCGCCAGAACCAGAAGGCCAGCGCCGCCGTCACCAACCAGAGCAGTGGCTGCACCAGGTACGAATGCAGCGTCGGCGAAATGCCCGTGGGAAGCCGGAGATAGAGGATCACATGCAGCAGGACCAACCAGGCCACAAGGGCCAACCAGGAGCGGCTGGGCTCGGCCCAGAGGCCGGAGGGTGATGCCGGCCGCGACACTTGGCGCGTCATTCTTGGCTCCTTTGCGATGAGCAAGCGTGTCTTCAGTTGCCAGGTGGAGGCGGCGCACGGCGCGCCGTACGAACGAGGGCTGCCCCCAGGGCAGCACCTGCAGCCGACCGCGCAGACTGTTCGGGGGGTGTGACCGGGTTGGCTCCACGCCGGGGCCGGCGTGCATGACGGCCTGCCGACGCCTACAAAGTGCGTACAGGCAGGATTATAGGCCAAATCCAGGCAGTTGTCAACGTCCATTCCGGCTGCCACATGAGAAAACCCCCTTCTGCTGCTGCAGACAGGGGGTCTCGCGCTTGCGGGCCATCATGTTGTGCCGGAGAGCCACCCATCGGAATTGAACCGATAACCTAACGCTTACGAAGCGCTTGCTCTGCCGATTGAGCTAGGGTGGCATTGCAGGCTGTGGAGTGGCCCGGTCGTTAGCGGGCGCCGAAGCGCCCAGCAGAACCTGCACGGGCCACTACGAGGTGAGCCGTGCTGGATTTGAACCAGCGACACCCTGCTTAAAAGGCAGGTGCTCTAACCTACCTGAGCTAACGGCCCACGTAGCGCTGCACCGTGGAGTATACCATGCAGCCGCCGCAGTGTCAAACAATCTCGGGCGCTGAGGGCAGAGTACGGAAACCGCAAAGGCGCAAAGACGCAAAGACGACGCCAAGATGGGGGATGGAGCATCCTGCATCCATTTGCGTCTTGGCGGTGAACCCCCGTCACCCGGTCTGCTTCGCCGGCTTCATGGCGTGCTGGCCGGCCTCGCCGAGCAGCAGGATGATGAGCACGGCGGCGATGGCGCGGGCGACGAACGAGGCGATGAGGCAGGCATGGAAGCCCAGGGCGTCGAAGAGCAGCGCGCCGGCGAGGGGGCCGGCGACGGTGGTGAGGCCGTTGACGGTGTTGTAGATGGCGCTGTAGAGCGGCCGCTGGTCGTCGGGCGTGGAGGCCAGCAGGTAGTTGAAGACCGCCAGGTTGTAGCCCGCCCAGACAAAGCCGACGACAACGTTGATGGGAAAGATGTGCCAGGCCTCACGCACCAAGAGCCAGGCGAGGGGCACGACGGCGATGAAGGGGCTGGTGATGGCCATGGTGCGGCGCAGGCCGTGGCGGTCGACAAAGGGGCCAAAGAAGCGCTGGCCCACCACGTCGAAGGCGGTGCTGCAGGTGGTCGTCAGCCCGATGAGGCCGGCCGTAAGCCCCATGTCGCGCGCCATGTAGACGTTGAAGAAAGGCGCAGCAATCTGCACGCCCAGGTTGACCAGCGTCGTCGTCAGGCACAGGCGCAGGAAGGCCGGCCGGGCGCGCAGGGCCTGCAGCATCTGGCCCAGCGGCAGCGGCGCCTTGGGCGCGCGCGTGCTCGTGGCCGGCAGCGGGATGCGCGAGTAGGCCAGCGTCGACAGCATCCCCGCGCCAAAGGCCAGGGCAAAGCTGATCTGGTAGCCCTGGGGCGCGCCCAGGTCGCTGATCAGCCGGCCGGCCAGCGGTACCACCACCAGCGCCGCCAGGCTCATGGCCAGCGTGCGCGAGGCAAAATAGCGGCCGCGTATCGTCGGCCGCACGATCATCGCCGCAAATGCCGTCCACGCGGGCACGCCGAGCTGGGTGCTCGCCATGCGCAGCGCGGCCAGGATGATGACGGCGGCGATGGCCGGCTGGCCGCGCAGGATCCAGGGCACCAGCAACAGGAGTGGCAGCATCGCCCGCGCCACGAGCGAGGTGGCGACCACGACGCCGCGATAGTTGGGCGAGTGCCTGGCCAGGCGGGCGCCGGGCAGGAACATCAGCGTGCCGACCAGGCCCGTCACCGCCGCGAGGATGCCGACCTCCCCCCCGGTCGCGCCGAGGGCGAGCAAGTAGAGCGAGAGGTAGGGGGTGAAGAACGACTCGCTGACGTTGGCCGCCAGCCCGTCGAGCCAGAACATCAGCATGCCGCGCCGCTCGGGGTCGGCAATGCGTTGGCCCGGGGCCAGGCCCGGCGGGCGCCAGCGGCGGGCCCAGCGGCCGGCCAGGCGAAAGGCAGAGAACCCCCCGGCGCCGCGGCCGGGTGTGGCAGCAGGAGGCGAGGTGGCCATGGCGTGGTCGACGCATTCTGCAACGGCGCGGGTCTAGGCCCGCTGGGCGGATGAAAACGGGAACGAAAGGGCTATGGAGCACGAAAGGCGCGAAACGGGCGCGAAAGGCACGAAACTCGCGAAAGGGCGCGAAACGGGCACGAAAGGGGCGCGAAAGGGAACGTCTTTTTCGCGTCCTTTCGCGTCTTTCGCGCCCCCGCGTCTTTCGCGCCCCCGCGCCCCGCCTACGGGTAGATGCGCCCGAGCGTCCGCGGGAAGGTGATGGTCTCGCGGATGTGCTCGAGGCCGCAGATCCAGGCGACGGTGCGCTCGATGCCGAGGCCAAAGCCCGAGTGGGGTACGGCACCGTAGCGCCTGAGGTCGAGGTACCACTCGAACGCCTGGCGCGGCAGGCCGTGCTCGGCGATGCGGCGCTCGAGCAGCTCCAGCCGCGCGGTGCGCTCGCCGCCGCCGATGATCTCGCCGTACCCTTCGGGGGCCAGCAGGTCGACCGAAAGCGAGAGCTCAGGCCGGGCGGGGTCCTCTTCCATGTAAAAGGCCTTACAACGCGCCGGGTAGCGGTGCACAAAGACCGGCTTCTGGTAGTGCTGCGCCAGCGCCGTCTCGTGGGGCGCGCCGAAATCCTCGCCCCAGGTGATGGCCACGCCCTCGCGGTTGAGGACCTCCACCGCCTCGTCGTAGGAGATGCGCGGGAAAGGCGGCGTGACCTGCGCCAAGAGCGCCGTGTCGCGCTCCAAGAGCTCGAGCTCGGCCTGCCGCTCGCGCAGCACGGTCTGCACGATGGCGCTGACGAACTCTTCCTCCACGCGCATGCAGTCGTCGAGGTGGGCGTAGGCCATCTCGGGCTCGACCATCCAGAACTCGATCAGGTGCCGCCGCGTCTTGGACTTTTCGGCGCGGAAGGTGGGGCCGAAGCAGTAGACCTTGCCGAAGGCCGCGATGGTGGCTTCGTTGTAG
>ERZ795058.4084-NODE-4084-length-14579-cov-17.512462_pt1 | contig 14579 bp, 10 predicted proteins | sample MGYA00375142_ERZ795058 | MGnify/ENA primary metagenome ERZ795058 (study PRJEB30187, sample SAMN05720210) | activated sludge metagenome | isolation source: anaerobic digester from wastewater treatment plant | place: Japan | collected 2015-04-20 ... | reverse complement strand
CGGGGCAACCTAGCAACGCGGCGGGGCCGGTAGTCCAGCGGGCAACCCACGTCAGCGGGGAGAGGCCCTCTTGGAGGACCATGATTTCCCACGTGACGCCGATCGCGGTTTCGAGGCCGATGACACCGAACGCGGCTTTGAGGAAGCTGCGGTTTTTGTTCGCGGCGGTGTGGGGCGCGTGGTCGGTGGCGAAGAGGCTGAGCGTGCCGTCTAGCGCGCCGTCGCGGAGGGCACGCACGTCCTCGCGGTTGCCGAGCGGCGGATTCATGCGGTAGTTGCCGTCATCGCCGGGGATCTCGTCGGCGGCGATTGCGAGGTGGTGGGGCGAGGCTTCGCCGGTGACCGGCAAGCCCTCAGCACGCGCGGCGCGGATGGCCGCCACCGAATCGGCGCACGAGACGTGCTGGATATGCGTGGCGCAACGGGTTTCACGGCAGAGCCGGATGTCGCGCAGCACGGCTTCGACCTCGGCTTCGGGGGGGAAGAGCGGCAGCCCCAATTGACGCGCAATCGCACTGTCACGAACCACACCGTTTTTGGCGAGCGCCGGTACGACCGCATGATCCATGATCGGTTTGCCGAGCCGCTTGGCGCGCGTCATCGCTTCGCGCATGACCGCATCGTCGGCGACCATCGCGCCGTCATCGGTGAAGGCGGTGGCACCGGCGGCGGCGAGGGCATCGAGGTCGGCGATTTCACGTCCTTGCCGACCTTGAGTGATGCAGGCGGAAGGCAGAATCCGGACCGGCAGGTCGTCCTCGACCTGCTCGCGCACCCAAGCGGGCGTATCGCCAGCGGGCATGGTATTGGGCATGGTCACGACCCGCGTGAATCCGCCGGCCGCAGCTGCGGCCGCACCGGTGCGGCGCGTTTCGGCGGCGGGGGCGCCCGGATCGCGGAAATGGACATGAACATCCCAGAAGCCCGGCGCGACCAGCAGGCCGTCGGCATTGATGCGCGGCACGTCTGCGGGGGGAGCGGAGCAGGCGACGATCATCCCGTCGCGCACGTAAAGATCGGCGATTTCATCGCGGTTGCGCGCGTGATCCAGAATCCGCACGTTTTGAAGGTAAAAGGTCGTCATCACGCAACTAGTGTACGGAGTGCGGCAGAGAAATGCAACCGTGGACAACTAAGGGACAGGTAATTTGAAACGTTCGCCCATGAAACACGGGCAAGATGCCCGTGCCACTCCTGCAAGCAAAGGGTTTTGCAAGAGCCTCCAAACGAAAAAGCAGTGCTGTGCCTTTTCGAGTGTTTCGTGGTTTTCGTGGTAAGAATTTCTGAAGACCGGCTCTCTTGCGACGGTCCGCGACGCCCCGCCGTACTTTCCTTGTCCATTTTTAGGCACTAAACTCGCATACCCCCTGTCACCAACCGATTACGCCCGAAACCGCGTTCGACAGGGTATGGCCGGTTTTGTATGATACACGCACTGTTAGGTTCCGTGACGTCGTAGGGATCAGGGATGAACAGAAAAAAGAAATTGATCTGTTGGTTGGGCGCGGGCATCGTTCTCGCGGCAGGTCCGGTCTGGGGCGTGATCGGGACCGCCATCGGCATGGTTCTGGCGTTCGTAAATCTTGCCCGGTCCCAGCCGCAACCTGAAGGGCTTGCCGATAACATTCGCTTTGTGCTGTACGCGACAATGGCCGGTTGGGTCGCCTGCCCTATTGGAATCGTGATCGTCATCGTGGCGGTTATCAAGCTTAGTCAAAACAAGCAAAGCGTCGAAAAACCGCAGGACGTGCTCCTGCCGTCGGATGGTGAAAAACCGTGCGCTTTACCGAAGAGATTCCGAGGGTTCTTCGCGTGGCTCACCCTGTATGTGATTCCCATGTGTGCGCTCATTCCTGTGGCGGCTATATTTCTCGTCAGCCGCCCCGCGTCCCTCCAGTGGAATTCGGTCATTCGCGTTATGTTCGGGCAACTGCCCATATACGCTGAGTACTCACATGCCTTGAGAAGTCTGCTTTTCGTTCCAATGTTTGGCTTCGCCGTTTTCCTCCTTGTCTTTCTTGTGGAAATGGTTGTTTCGATGTTCTCGCGCATCTCTATCGGTTTTCATCTCTTCGGTGCTTGGATGATCGGTTTTATTCCATCCTTCGAGCTTTGGTATTTGCGCTGGGTCAGAATTCGGGTCGAAAACAGGACGCCACTCATGATTGAGACCGGCAGGGCGATGGCCTTCGGCCTCGTCTATGCGCTGATTACATATCTTGCAACGCGAATGCTCATGAAGGTGTGGAATCAAGAGTGAGTCGGAAGTGGAATGTAGCTCCCATTGCGGGAGTGAAATGACGACTGGGTGGGTGTAAAGCAAGCAGTACCGCTCAAACAGAGCGTCTCGCCTCACCAGATTCCAAACTCGCCGCAGGTGAGGAGTTCGGTGGCGGCGCTTGTTTGGCGCTCCGTTGCTTCTTCCTGAATTGGCCCTCTCTGATCAGCCCGACAAGCGAGAAAGCGCAAACGATCATCAATCCGTATGCGACGTGGTCGAGTGTTCTGTACGTGGGCATGCGGTTCTTTGTGAGGAATCTCAGCAGGAGTGTTTTGGCCGACGCCAGATCTTTTGCGATGGAGATGTTTGTCGTATCGTCTCTGGTGAATACGATGTCCCATTGTTCCGGGACGGAGACAAGGGCGACCGCGAAGGATTCTTCTATAGGCGGGGCAAAAGTGATGATTGAAGCGAACAGTAGCAGTGTCGCCGATGTGGCAAACAGTATAAGGTAGATCATTTTCATGTTGTGATGCGGCCTTTGGGTTATAGGGCTGATACAGCCGATAGCACCAACGCAAAGCATCAGGACAATCTGGTTTCTCATTCCTGATTCCAACGGTGCAAGTTTGCCTAAGCCGCACTAGCGGCAACAGGTAGTATTTGCCTGTTCGTGACCCTGCTTTTCTTTTTCCCCTTTGGCGCGTTTGTAGATGTTGTGGTATGCCCAGTGGTGGAGCAATGCGGCAATGATTGTGCCGACGGTGGCGAAGTACTTGACGTGTGATTCGACTGACGGCGACGACCAGATCGCGCCGCACACCGATAACCACATCAACACGTTGATCTCAATCAGCACGAAAAGCCTCTTGAGCTGCTTGGTTGTCAACTCCTTCATTTCTTCCTCCATTCCGAACGCGGGCGGAGCCCGCAGCCCAATTCAATCTCACACAAAAGCGCAGTATAAGCATATCCGGAAAAACTCTCAACTCTCAACTCTCAAGTGCCAAACTCCTAAATCCTAAATGACAACTCCACGCGCAGCGCGGTTGCGGCTCGCGGGGATGCTCGCCCTCCAGCCTATGATCAGGCTTGCGGAGCGCTGGGACGAGCGTCTACTCGTTCGGGAGGCGGTCATGCCGCCCTTTTTACCCTCGTCGTTGCGAGCCACTACGTGGTCGCAGCAAATCGATTTCGATCCCGATCCCGATTTCGATGCCGATGGGTATGAACCTCCTGAAGCCAACGGTTCAAGCCGCAAAAAACGACGCAAGGCTTGTCAACCCCGTGACAGCATGCTACAGTGTCCGAGTTGTTGTTTTCAAACCTAAGGACGGAGAATTATGGCGAGTGATGATGCCATTGAAGTGACCGGTGTCGTAGTCAAAGTATTACCTGCCACTATGTACAGAGTAAGACTGGAGAATGGCCACGAGGTGTTGGCGCATATTTCTGGCAAGATGCGTAAGTTCTTTATCAAGATCGCTGCGGGCGACAGGGTGACTCTGGAGATTTCGCCCTACGATCTGACCAAGGGGCGCATCATCTATCGTCACAAGAACTGAGGCGAACAGTCATGAATGCAGGCTTGAGGGCGGTATTGTGCGGCATCGTTCTGGCGGGGATGTCGTGGGCGGCGCAGGCCGCAGAGTTGCAGGGACGTGAGGATGCGGCGGGTAAGATGGTCTGGTACGATGGCCAGGCACTGCCGATCGAGGGCCGGGCGTTCACCGACACCGAGTGCTTCTACGACCGCTTGCCTGCACGCGCCCAAAAAACCGTGCCTTCCAGCGTGTGGGGGTTGAGCCGACATTCGGCCGGCATGGCGTTTCGCTTTGTCACCGATGCGCCGCGACTGACTGTGCGCTGGGCTGTGCGTAACGCCTCGCTGGCTATGCCGCACATGCCCGCCACCGGTGTCAGTGGCGTGGATATCTATCAGCGCACGTCTCAGGGTTGGCGCTTCGTCAGGAACGGCCGCCCCACGGCGGTGACCAACTCTGTCGATGTCTCGGTCACGCCGAATGCAGAGTGCTTGATCTATCTGCCGCTTTACAACGGGACCTCTATGGTCGAGATTGGTATCCCTTCCGGCCATAAGCTCAGCACGCCGCCGCCGCGCGCCAACGGACAAGTCCGCCCGATCGTCTTTTATGGAACGTCGATTACGCACGGCGGCTGTGCGTCGCGCCCCGGCATGGCCTTTACGGCGGTTGCGGGTCGTCTGGTGGATGCGCCGGTGGTTAACCTCGGCTTCTCGGGCAACGGTAAGATGGAGCCCGCGCTCTGCGATCTGGTTGCGGAGATCGATGCGTCGGTCTACGTGCTCGACTGTCTGTGGAACATGAACGATGCCTTGGTCAGCGAACGTGCTGAACCGTTCATCCGGGCCCTGCGCGACAAACGGCCCGACACGCCGATCCTGCTGGCCGAGGACTGCAATGTCTATGGCCGGGCGCCGACCTCCAAATCGAAAATCCTGCGCACGATTTTTGACAAGCTGAAGGCGGAGGACAGCGCCAAGTGGTCGCGCTTGCACTATCTGGAGGCCAAGGAGATGCTCGGTCACGATGGCGAGGGAACCGTGGACGGATGCCATCCCAACGACCTTGGCATGATGCGGCAGGGCACGGTTTTCGGCCAAGCTCTGCAGAAAATCCTCGCGCAGTAAACACGGATTGTCCGACCTGAACCCCTTGAACCCCGAAACCCCCGTCGTTGTGAGCCACTGCGTGGTCACAATAATCGATCCCGATAGCGATCCCGATCCCGATTTGGATGAAACCCAGAAACCAGAAACCTGAACCCCTAAAAGGTACACCTATGGCCATTGATCTCAAAGCCGCTTACAAGACGATTATGGATGACCACTTCACGCCGCGTATGGAGATCTCCTTCATCGACGGCAATTCCCGCCAGACGCTTTGCTACGAAAAGGTCTCCTGGGTGATCGGCGGCGAGGAGAAGGGGCTGCGTTATGGCGAAAATCCCGGTCAGGAGGCGGCTCTCTACAAGCTTGTGAATGGCAATCTCGTGCTGGGCGAGGTCACGTCGCTCGCACCGGGCCGCTATCTGGCCTCCGATCCCGAGCTGCTGCAATCCGGCAAACACCCCGGCAAAACCAACCTGACCGACGCCGACAACGCGCTCAACATTCTGCGTTATCTGGATGACACCCCGTGCGCTGTGATCGTGAAGCACAACAACCCGTGCGGCGTTGCCCGCAGTGATACGCTGGCCGACGCCTACTACCGCGCCAACAAGGCCGACCGCCTAGCTGCGTTCGGCGGTTGCATCGCGCTCAACCGCGAGGTCGATCTGGAAACTGCCCGGCTGATCGTTGAGAATTACGCCGAAGTGGTGGTCGCGCCAGAGTTCGCTTCCGGTGTGATGGATCTGTTCGCGACCAAGAAGAATCTGCGCGTCATGCGCATCAACAACATGGCGCGTCTCTCTGCCTTTGTGGCGCAGCACGTGGTTGATTTCAAGTCGCTGATCGACGGCGGGCTGGTAGCGCAGTGGTCATTCGTGCCCGAGGCGCGCACGGCGGCGCAGCTCATGCCGGCCACGTGTACTCAGAAGGACGGCACGGAGCATCGCATTCAGCGCCTGCCTACCCCGCAGGAGTACGAGGATCTGATTTTCGGCTGGCTGGTCGAAGCGGGTGTCACCAGCAACTCCGTGCTCTACGTCAAGGACGGCGCGACGGTCGGCATTGGCACCGGTGAACAGGACCGCGTGGGCGTCGCCGAGATCGCGCGTGACAAGGCTTACCGCAAGTTAGCCGACTGGATCGCCTGGGAGAAACACGCCACGCCTTACAACGACCTCGTCCTGAAATTCGACGAGCAGGGCCGGAGCTTCATGGCCGAGATCGACGAAGAGGTTAAGGCGCGTAAAGGCGGCTTGCCCGGGTGCAGCATGGTATCGGACGCCTTCTTCCCGTTCCGCGATGGCGCGGAGGTCGGCATCCGCGAAGGCATCACCGCCATCGTTCAGCCCGGCGGCGCGATCCGCGACTGGGACGTGATCGACTGCTGCAACGACGCCAACGTCGCCATGGTCTTCACCGGCCAGCGTAGCTTTAAGCATTGATTTTTCCCGCGAAGAGCGTTGCAGGCGGCGGGTGCGTTTATGACTACGTGGTTGTAACCGAAGCCGTCGACAAGAAGATCATCCGCGAGACCCTCGCTACTGGCTGGGTACAGCCATCCAACTGTTGCAGATTGGGTTACAAAAAAATTACAAAAAAATTACAAAAAAAATCATATTATGCCTATTGACAAAACAGGAGCGCATCACGTATCATGCTCCCCGTTCAAACAGCCTCCCCCAGGTTGATGAACGGCGTGACCGGCGCGACACATTCCCCCGTGATTGCGCGTACAGGTTTCCCCCCTGTAAGGTTACGCAAAATTATATATGTCCTCCCTGGCGGCGGGTAAGAGCTTAAGCTTTTATCCGCCGTTTTTTTTATCGCCAGCGCTTGTGTGCCCAGAGGTACTGTTCGGGATAGCGGCGGATCACGGCTTCGAGACGCCGGTTGATCTCGGCAAGCAGATCGGCGACGTCGCGCTCTTTATCGCCTGTCGGCGTGAAGCGGATCGGATCGTCTGTAACCATGCGGTAATGGAAGGCGTTGTCGCGGATGAACGCGCCGGCCAAGATCGGAGCACCGGTCTTCAGGTGCAAGCGCGCGGGCGAGGTGTGCGTGGATGCGGGACGCCCCATGAAGTCAACGATCACCCCCTGTTTTCTACCGGCGTGCTGATCCATCACGAGCGTCATCGCCGCACCGGTCTCTTTCCACTGGCGCAGTACGCTGGGTGTAAAGCCCTGCTTCTTGGGAATGATTGTAATCGCGCCACGAAAGTGATGTTTCTTCAGGAAGCGCTCGACAAGAGGATTGTTCATCTTGCGCGCCACGGCAATCATCGGACGGGTGAAGGAGATGATCGTCACGGCGGCTTCCCACACGCCATGGTGGCCAGAGAGAATCATGACCGGCATGTCCGGCCGCTCCAGCAACAACTCGAAGGTTTCGGCGGGACCGTCGAAGACGATGTGCTCGCGCCAGTTTTCCGCCGTCACCACCTGCCCCACCTTGAGCGCTTCCAAAAGGTGACCGGCCAGATGGCCGAAGGCACGCCGCGCGATGCGGTCCGCCTCTGCCGGGTCATCTGTGATGCGGGCGCGCAGGATATTGTCCATCGCGATGCGACGGCGCTCACGGAACAGCGGATAGACAAGCGACGCCGCACCGGCACCGAGGGCATAGGCGCGGCGCGCCGGCACCAACCGATAGAGCAGAGAAGCCAGCCACAGGGCGAGATACTCCAGAAACCAAAGAAGCTGACGAAGAATCTTCATGCGTCGCGATTACTTAGAAAATTCTGCCGACAGATCGGCGACCAGCGGTTTCAGACGACGACGGATATGAGGCGGCAGTAGATCTTCGTCGTCCAGCAGGTCGGAGACCAGCATGGCCGCCTGGTCCAGTTTCTTTTGGCGCATCAACAGGCTGATCCAGGTCAAGCGCACGTCAAGATCATCCGGCAGGCTGTCTATCACGGGTTTCAGTGCGCGTGACGCTTCGTCCAATCGTCCGGTGGCGATAAACAGACGGGCTAAAACATGCCAGGTGAACAGGCGCTCCCCGTCCATGTCCAGCGAACGGCGCAGGAATTTTTCCGCCTGCTCCATTTCGCCGCGCTCGAACAGCACCGCGCCGAGGCCCGCGTACGCCGGCGCGTTGCGTTCCTTTTCAAGGCTGCGCTTGAAGAGGTCCTCGGCCAAATCCAACTCGCCGCGACGCAAGCGGACCGAACCCCACAGGTAGTTGGCGAACGCGTGTTCCGGATCGAGGCGCAAGACTTCTTTGGCGTCCTCTTCGGAAAAGGCCGGCACATCAAGCGCGTCGTCAAGGCGCAACAGGTCTTCGCGTACCTGATGCAGATGACGATTCAGCGCTAGTGCACGCAGGAAACTGTTGCGTGCGAGCGGGTAGTCCTGTGGACCGTTGTTCCTCAGGATGTAACCGCGCACCATGTGCATCAGGTAGTGCTCGCGCTTGCTCGCTGCGCTGCGGAGCGCGGGAAAGACGCGGCTCTCCAGTTCCGGATACTCGTCGGCTTGCAACAGGATGTCGGCCAGCAGGCCCCACAGACGGATGTCGCCCGGGCGGGAGGGGATCACCTTGTTGAGGATTTCGCGCGCCTCGTCGTTTTTGCCATCTAGGATCAGCAGTGCCGCCTCGTGCCAGATCAACTCATCGTCTGGCACCTTGTTCTCTTTGGCCAGATCCATCCAGAGGCCCGCTTCCGGCAGGTCACGCCGTTCGATCGCGATGCGCGCCTTGTTGATCAGCGCAAAGGAGTCGCGGTCATCCAGATCCAGCAACAGGTTGAGATGGCGCTCGGCGTCATCAAACTCATTCGCGTCGATCTGCCGTGTAATGGTCTGGATCAGTTCGCGCTTCCTGTCGCGCATGGCGGTCATCGGATCAGTCCGAAAGCTTTTAGCGGTTGCCCACAAATGCCGCTGTCCCACGCCTCTGTCCCAGAGGTTTTTGCGGACGTAACCCAGAATGTCCTGATTGAGCAGTGTGCCGTCGCGCGCTTGCAACGACGCAATGGTCAGCGCGAAGGTGTCTTCTCCCTGTTGCATCAGGCGCAGTTGCGTCTCAATCTCGTCTTGCGCCTCCGCGTTGCCTCCTCTGTTGGCAGCCAATTCATAGCGATTCAGGACCACGCTGAGGTTGTCCGGTGCCTTGCGCGATACATGCGCCAGCAGTTCGGCCGCTTTCGCCACCTGCCCTTTCGCCACCAACAGGACGGCCAGTTCATTCCCCATACGGGCGATCTGGTCATTCAATCCCTTCCGCACCCAGGCGTAGTACCGGATGGTGTCGGGGGTCTCGGGATTTACCAGCGGGCTCATCGCCTCGCCAAACGCATGATACCGGGCGAGCAGCGCGGCTGTGTCCACGCCCGCCTCGCACGGCACCCCGCTCAGAAAGAAGCCGGTCGGCAACGCCAGAAAACCGTTGTCGCGCCACAGTTCAGGCGAGTCAAAGAGCACGACCCGCTTGAAGGCGTTGGTGTCGTGTCTGAACCACTCGCGCAAAAATGCGGCGGTCGACAGATCAGCAGCGTTGATCAACCGATAGCGGCTCTTCACGAACGATGGATCCGTGCGGATCGCTTCTTGCAGACTCAGTTTGTGTCTCGCGCCTTGCAGTTCATCGGTTGAAAGAAAAGTCAACCGGCGACCGTCACGGTGCGCGCGCACCATGAGGTGGTGCCTTAGCAACCGCATGTTGACGATCCAATCCCGCCCGTCCAATTCGCGGTAAATCTCATCGATCACACGGTCGGCGAATTTCCCATCCTCGGGGTCGATATCGGAGTAACTGAAGAAGGGCACCAAAAGAGCCAGCGCCAGCAGCGGCCAGCAGAGCACCGCGCCGATCCGGCAGACGAGCGGATTGTCGCGGTACTCGTAATAGTCGAGCTCTTCGTCGATCTTCTCCTCAAAGATCTCCCGCATCAAGAACCAAGAGGCCACCAGCATGCCGATAAACAGCGCGATGAGCACATGCTGGTAGACGGGGATTTTCGAAGTGAGGCGCGCGACTCCCCAGATCGAAGTGTCAAGGTGAACCCAGTTCAGCATCCGGCCCAGCCAGGTCATCTCCCCGTCAGCTCCACGTGCGACACTCAGGTTGAGCAGGGTCGGCAACAATGGCACGACGAGCGCGAGTTGCGTCAAAAGGAGCAGCGGAGTCCGACGCCTGAAGGCGTGCGAAAAGATGAAGAAGGAGATTGAAGCCGGGAACAAGAACTGCACAAAGACGTAACTCCATCCGAAGCTGGGAATCCAGCGGATCAATTCGCTCTTCATCGTCTCAAGAAACACCCGCAGGATCGGGCGCGGCGCCGGAATCGGGATGGCCGCGCACACCTCGGCTGTCTGCCACAACACATACAGCGCCAGCAGCAGCCCGACCAAGCCCGTCAGCACCACAAAAAGCACCCTGTAGGTTGTGGCGTGTCCGTTCAGGATGATGCTGCGTAGGAGAATCACACCGCCGATCGGCATCAAAAGCAGAAAGATCGGCGACTCCACGCTGCACGCGCCCAGCAGCAGCACACTTACGAAAAGCGAGACTTGGTTGCCTCGCTGGTCATAAGAGATGATCAGGTTGATGATGAGAAAAATCAGCAGCAAGTCAAACGCATACGGATAGAGGCGAGTCGCAACCAACCAGAACGGCGCGCAGAACGCCAATACGCTGGCCGCTCCCAACCCGCCCAGCACGGCGGCGTAGGCCACACGCCGATTGTGCGCCTGGACTGAAGCCGGGATGGAGAGCGTACCGTCGGCATTGGTCGCGAACCCGTCCTGACCGCGCAACGGGATGTCGGCGTCGTCTGCGTCATCATCCGTTCCGCGCAGACGCGGCGGCATCGCCGCCATCGCGCCACCGGGATTTTCGCAGGCGAATATGAACACCAGCCGCGCCACCAGCAGATAGAAGAGCGACACCGCCAAGCCGCCGCAAATCGCGCAAAACAGATTCAGCCGCGTCGGCAAGTCCGCAAAGCTCAACCCCGCCACCCAACGCGCGGTCATCGCGAACAATGGATAGGCAAGGTCGTCCTGCGGACACAATCCCGCCGCCGCCGTGGTCAATGTCGAGGAAACTCCCGGATAGACATGCGTAAACAGCGTCAAACGATATACGATCAGCGGCACCACCGCCGTGAAGGGGATAAAGAAGCGGATCAAACGCCACGGAGTCGAAAAAAATGTCCGGCGCAGAAAACCCATCGAGGCACCTCACTTTACTTTCGCGCACGGCGGCGCCAAGCGCGGTCGCCATAAACACCGGCCTTGGAACTGTCGAACGGAATGAAGCCCGCAGCCAACGCGGGCGACTCCGGCCGCAAGCGGAAATCACGCGCGGCCGCATCCACAAACAGGGGATCAACCACCTGCCCGTCCGTATCGCGGCCCTCGGCCTGCCACTGCGCCAACGTTTTGCCGTTGAAATCGACCGGCCCGTTAGCGCACCACCACAAATTGCGCCGCCACTCAACACGCGCCTTCTCCGTGCCGCGGTAGCGCGGCGTCCCCAGCGCTTGACCGGGCTGCGCCCAATAGATGATGTTCCCCTCGATCACGGCAGAGCGGTGCGGCTCGGCGCGCGTGATCGCCACTTGGTACTGGCGGCTGTACGCGAGGATGTTGTTGCGCACGATGTTGTCGCGCCCGTAATGCTGATGGAACGAACTGTCCTTGGTGTCGTAGACGAGATTGTTTTCAAACACAATCCCCTCCGACCCTTCGTCGGGATACAAGCCCCAGCCGCCGTAGGTGTAGGAATCGACATTGAAGATCACGTTGTTGCAAACCCGCGTGCCGAACGAAGTACCCAGCGTGTAGACGCCGCCCATATCGCCCAGCGCACCCTGCCCGATGGTATGGATGCGATTGTAGGCGATCAGATTGCGCTGCGCCACGCTGCCCCGATAGCCCCACACCCAGCCGACCGACACACCGGTGTAGTAGTGGTCGCCGATCTCATTGTGTGTGACGCGGTTGTCCGACGCATGGCCGATCCAGACCGCCGTAGCACTGGCGTGGAAGCGTCCGCCGTGCGTGATGATGCAGTTGTCGATCTCGTTGAAGGCCGTGCTGTACGGGCCGAATGTCGTCACAACGGTATTGCTGGCGATGCTCGCCCCCTTGCCGCCCGGATCACCGATGCGGACGCCGCCCGCACCAAGGTCCGTCAGCGCACAGCGGATCACGCGGTTGCTGATGCACCCCGCGCGGAACCAGATGCCGTACTCACCGGTATGCGCCACGTCGCACGCTTCGAAGGTCACGGCATGTGCGCCGTCGGCCATCACCGCAGCCTCGGTACGCGCCGCAGCCTGCATAGGCTCGAACTGCGTGGGCCCCGGACGGTCAACCGCGCCGAGCACCTCGGGCGCGATCATAGCACCCCTGACCTGATCCGCACGGCGCGGCGAATCGGTGTAGTGAAAGGCGATTGAACGGAACTGGACATGCCGCACAATCTGGGTGGTGGCGGGATCGCCCTGAATCGCGACCAGCGTCTGCAAGCCGGGATAAGGCGCGAAAACCTCGGCACCACGCCAGCGTCCGGGCAGACGTTCGCCTCTGCGCGGCCGATAGAGGATCGTGCCAGCACAACCGTCATAAAACCACTCGCCCGGCGCATCAAAGGCCGAACGCACATTCTCGACATAGTAAAGCGAGTTGGTACGCCAAGGGTTCCACGGCTTCCAGCGCCCGCCCTGCGTGCGCAGCGTACCGCTGGCGGCATCGAAACCGAGGATCATGCGGCGCGTTGTGTCCCAGTTGTGATGCACCACCACCTGCGCATAGCGCCAAGCCCCGGCGGGCTCTCCGGCCAGCAACGCCAGATCGCCACCACGGGCGGTCAGTTCCGCAACTGCATACTCCACTCGCGGCTGTTCGTTGGTGCACATCGTTTGTTTGACCGCCTGCGGGGTCAAAAAGCCCTCGTTCGGATGACGCGCACGCACCGCACGCTGGCCGTTGACATACAGGCTCTCGAAATAAGCGCGCGTGCCGTCGGGAAGGTACGGGATCGGCGCCTCCCAGAGCCCCTCCTCCGTCACGCGCCAACCTTCGATGCGTAGCGCGCCCATCACCCGTGTCGCAGTACCCTCGCCCTGATAGATGACCGGCGCGCCTTCGCGTCCCGAATCTTCCGGCAACAGCACGAATGGCTCGGAGAGCAGATAATCGCCCGCCGCCACCCGCACCGTCCATGCCTCATCGCATCCAGCCTGACGCGCGGCGCGAATCGCGTCACGCGCTTGGGTCAGCGACACAAACGGGCGGCTGCGCGAGCCATCGGCCACTGCATCCGTCAGCCGTCCCGACGGCGCCACGAAAAGCTCACCAGCCCTGACACCGCCTGCAACACAGAGCGCCAATACAATCACACTAATCCGCATACATACCTCACCGCAACGCGGCTACATCGCACTTGTCCATGTCGTCAAACTCTTGATTCTCGCCGCCCATTGCCCACACGAATGCGTAAGAGCCAGTACCGGCGCCGCAATGCACCGACCACGCGGGCGAGAGCACCACCTGCTTTTCTTGCACCGCCACATGACGCGTCTCGTCCGGCTCGCCCAAGAAGTGCATCACAAGGCCGTTTTCAGGCAGATCGAAGTAGCAATAGACCTCCGTGCGGCGGGTATGCGTGTGCGGCGGGAACGAATTCCAAACACTGCCCTCATGCAACTCCGTAAACCCCATCACCAACTGACAGCTCCTGATAAAGCCCGGACGGATGAACTGGTGGATCGTGCGGCGGTTCGATTCCGCCAACGAGCCCAGCTCGATATGGTTGGCATCCTTGAGGGCCGCTTTGGTTGTGGGATAGTCGGTGTGGGCCGGATAGGACACCAGATAAAACTGCGCGGGAACTGCCGGATTGTCGCTGGCGCAGAGAATACCGCGGCTACCGCGACGGATGTAGAGACACTCGCGGTTTCCCATGTCATGGGTCGTGCCATCGACCACGATACTGCCGGCACCGCCCAGGTTGATGATACCCACCTCCCGACGTTCACAAAAATACGCGCAGGCCATCTCGCGGCTGCCCTTGAGTTCCAGCGGCTCCTCCAAGGGCACAATCCCGCCGACCACCGCGCGATCCACGTTGGTATAGACCAGATTTGCCTTGCCCTGCTGAAAAAGGTTCTCAATCACAAAACGGTCCCGCAACTCCTGCGTGGTCATCCTGCGAATCGAAAACCGATCGGAAGTCTCGATCATGCGCATATACTCTCCTTACCGTCGCCAATGATTGAACGCCGTCATCGTATCAACATCCCGCCCATAAACCAAGAGAGAAGAATAACGAAAGACCTGAAACCCTAACTCCGTCTTGCGGGTTCGGTCTGATTAGCCTATAGTTTAAACCATCAGGGGGAATCATTCGGCAAGGGTACGCATGTCCGCGTGCCGGCCGGCCGAGGCCCCTTCACATAAAGGAGCCTTGTGATGAACGTACCGACTCCCGAGAAGTTGGAACGAATTGCTGTCGCTTACGCCGCCATTAAGAGTGAGATCAGCAGGGTGATCGTCGGACAGGATGCCGTGATTCATCAGATATTGACGGCGTTGCTCTCGCGCGGACATTGCCTACTGTTGGGCGTGCCGGGATTGGCCAAGACGTTGATCGTCCGCAGTCTAGGCGAGGCGTTGGACCTCAGTTTCAACCGCGTACAGTTCACCCCCGACCTCATGCCCTCCGATATCACCGGCACCGAGATCCTCGACG
>ERZ795058.4065-NODE-4065-length-14631-cov-3.971186_pt1 | contig 14631 bp, 10 predicted proteins | sample MGYA00375142_ERZ795058 | MGnify/ENA primary metagenome ERZ795058 (study PRJEB30187, sample SAMN05720210) | activated sludge metagenome | isolation source: anaerobic digester from wastewater treatment plant | place: Japan | collected 2015-04-20 ... | reverse complement strand
TAATGCCGCTGCCACGGTCTATTCCAATTATTCCAGGAGGATCCCTACTTCCGAACTCAACGAAGTAATGCTTCCCGAGATTGAAAACTACCCTCCGCCTGCCTGGAAAGGCAAATATATAAAGATCAAATATGTGACCCAGCTTCCCACGAAGTCACCTTCTTTTGCATTTTTCTGCAATTTACCTCAATATGTAAGGGAGCCTTATAAGAGATTCCTCGAAAACAGACTCAGAGAGCATTTCGATTTCAGCGGCTGCACGATACAGATTTTCCTCAGAAAGAAGTAGGCTTTTTAGCAGGAAGAAGGATTGTAAAGCAGGCACCACCCAAAGAGGATTTTGAGTAGGATATTGAACCCTGTGATTGCTCTATAATATTACGACATATAGCAAGTCCAAGACCGGTACCTCCGCTTTTTGTGGTAAAATTAGGATGGAAAAGTCTCTCCAGATTTTCTTCGGAGACTCCCAAGCCATCATCTTCAAAATCCACTCTGTAGAAGACTCCTTCTTCACGCTCAACTGCATTTATGGTCACAAGGATCTTCCCTCTCCCCCGTGCATTTTGAATTGACTCAATAGCATTCTGGAGGATGTTTACAAAGACACGGGATAGTTGTTGTCTCCTCGCCGAAACCACAGGATTGGGAACATTATTGCGAATTTCGATTAAAATATCATCATTGGTATCAAAGAAAAATACCTGCTCTGCAATAGCAGCATTGAGATTCACATCCACCACCTCTTCATTGTAGAATCTGGAGAAAGACGAAAATGCATCTGCCACTTCACTAAGATTGGCTATCTGCCCCAAAATGGAATTGAGAGTGGGTTCTACCTGCTCTTCCCATCCTGAGCGTCCCTCATCCTTCATTCTAATCAGATATTGTATCCGAAGTTTCATGGGGGTTAAAGGATTCTTTATCTCATGGGCAATCTGACGTGCCATCTCCTTCCAGGCCTGTTCGCGCTCAGCCTGTGCCAGTTGCTGCCTACTATGGTCGAGGTCGTCCACCATCTTGTTGTAAGCGCTCACAAGCACACCTATTTCATCTCTGTTGTTGTGGTATGAAATATATCTGTTCCTATTGGAGGAGGTGGTAAGTCCCTGTATCCTCTCTTTAATCTCTACCAGAGGCCGCGAGAGAGAATTGGAGAGCAGTACACTTATTATAAATGCTAGGATGATCAGGATCAAGTAGATGTTAATGATGGTAGCAATCATCGAAGATGAAGCACTCAGCATATCAGCGGAACGAGAGAAGTAAGGAAGGTTGATTATAGCTACCATAGCACCCTGGTTATTGAAGAGCGGAGCGTAGACCGAAAAGTACTTCATCCCTGCCACCTCCTCCATGGTAGTATATTTTAGGGCATTGTTGTGTGAAATCTCGTGATATGCATTGGCATTCATACGTTTTCCCATAAGGAACTGTTCGTAGATATCGGGTTGTGTGGTACGGATCAGCCCACCATGAGTATCATAAAGGTTGATGTCGGTCCTAATCACTTTGGAGAGCTCATCCATCTCGTTGTAAAACTCCAGCGACTGTACTTGATTGTAAACATTTGCATATTTGCAATACTCTGAAAGAACGCTGCGGGCTGTGGTGATTTTCTCATCCATCTCACGCTCATTACCGGTTTTGTTGAGCCTGCTTATATAGTGGATGCTGGCTACTCCAAGGAAGAGAATGGAAAAGATCATTGCAGAGGTAATGATGATGGTAATCTTTCTCTTGATGGATTTTTTAGGGAGGGAGAAAAGTTTACTGCCCCTACCCCAGAAAGTCATTATGGAGAAGAAGAGTCCGAAGAAAATTGCAATATAGGAGAATGAGACCACATTTGAGAAAAACCTCTGACTGGGTCGGCTCACAAGTGTGATTTCATCAGCTGAAAACTTATTGATAAAGTGTACGTAACCCTTTTTAATTTGCATGGAATAACCATCGGGTATAGTCTTATCAAAGATTACAGGATACTCATAATCCCCCTTGTAGGTAATAATACGGCCATTGCTATATCTTGCGAAAGAGTAATGACGAGGAAGTCGGAGATCATTATAACCCTCGTCTCCACTCAATATGGTCGGTAGCCCTACTAACTCTGAAGAGTATTTGGACTCAATTTCCACAAATAGTCGGGTGACTCTCGAACTTACAGGGTCAAAAAATGTGAATAGGCCCAGGTAAGAGGTCAAACCATTGTACTTGTTTATATAGAAGAATCTCGAATTAGGGGCCAAAGGTGTACCAAACCTTGTTATTTGGTCTTGATAGAAAGGATAGCAGAGCACCAGCTCACTGCCATGCCCTAAATCGAGCAGGTCATTTGGAGAGCAAACGGTCAGCTCTATATTATATTTCTGAGCAGTATTGCGATATAAATAGCGTTCAAGCAAACGGCTGCGGATCACCTCCCGTCTGTCAACAGTTGTCAGCAGTGCTATTATAGGGTCGTGGGCTATGGTCTCCTCTACATTACGCAATTGGAGTTCGAGACTCAGGTCTCTTTCCATAGCAAGTTTATTGGTCCGTACACGGTTTGTCTCATACTCTTTTTCAAAACCGTATATCACAATCATTGTCACGCAGTAGAGCGAAATTACCAATACATATAGTGTCATATTGAACCAGCTCAGGAGTGAGAATGTACACCTTCGACGGAAAATGAGTACCAGTAGCTGCAACATCAGAAGAAGCCCTAGAAATATCATTGCCGAAGAGAAATAGGCCAAAATGGAATACCAGGAAAGCTCATCTATACGGAAAGGTTCCAGGACTATGTTGGAGTTAATAATCAGAGATCTGAATGTCAAATGGATATAAAGTGCCAGAAGGATAGTCGTTACAACTGCAACTATGGCACCTACACTCCTCATGGTACTGCCGGATCTCTTTATGCGCTTGACTATAGGGAGACGGGTTATGAAGACAGCATAGGTCAGGAGGGCTATTAAGACATTATTAATCAAAAAATTGCCCAGAGAATCAAAAAGACGGTTGTCCGCATAATAGATGGGCGAAAATATCTCTCCCGACATATCATTGCGTGCTACCACGACAAAAGCCACAACTCTGATTGCAAAAAGGAAAAAAGCAGTTATCATAAGGGATAACCAGCTACGCTTTCTTAAATGGAATAGAAAGAGAGCAATCACTGCAAAAAGCATCGAAATCCACATCGGGGTGAGATTTGTACTCCTGACAAGACTTGGGCTCTCTGAAACCAGTGAGAAGAGTGGCAGCCCCTCAATACCATATACTACACCTGCGGCATCCACATTGACGCTTACAGGATCAAAACCTGCACCAATGCGAAGTTTCTTATTTGAGTAGTTTTTCAGACCCTTGTCATCAAGATATTCGGTCTTTACCAAAATACCGGTTATGACTTTGGTTCGATATGAAGGAGAAACATAGGTGTTGACAATGTACCATGCCGAGCCTAGATTGACATACTGCTCCTCGAGTCCCAAATAAGCCAGCGGCGAGCTGAAAAGGTTGTCATTACTCAGATAATGGAGGCGGTATGTAAAAGAATAGGCATCTACTTCATCATTACTTATGGGGAACTGATTGGCCCAGGATTGAAGGGTGTCGGAGACATATTTATATATCACCATATCATCCGGCAGGTCAGTAAGATCCACCCACTGGTCATCCGGAGTATTGATGGCACGTTGCGCGTACTTCTCGATGATGTACTGTCGATGATGAACCTGTTTTTGCACCTTTCGTACTTCACGGCGAAGATTATAGGTACCTGTACTGCCAACGAAAGAGATAACGGCAAAAACAATGGCAATAGCCGCCATGAATATCGTCAAATATTTGTTGGCAGCTCCGGTAATCCGATTATATATGCTATTGACTCCTTTCACTTGTGGTGGTATGGCTCACCTTTAATTATTGTAAATGCCCTGTACAATTGTTCGACAAAAATCAGGCGCACCATTTGATGGGAAAATGTCATCTTTGAGAGGGAAAGTTTTCCATCGGCACGCTGATATACTTTTTCCGAAAATCCGTATGCACCTCCGATCACAAAGACTATATCTTTGGATCCGTATGTCATTTTTTGCTCCAAATGTCGTGCCCAATCTTCTGAGGAGTACATATTGCCCCGCTCGTCAAGCAAGATCACGTCATCCGAACTCTTTAATCTGGCAAGAATGAGGTCCCCTTCCCTCTCTTTGATTTGCTCAACAGAAAGAGCCGAGACCTGTTTAAGCTCGGGAATAACCGTCATTTCAAATGGCACATAGTGCTTGAGACGGCTGGTATAGAGCTTGATGCCTGACTGCAGCCAGCTCTCCACACTCTTACCTACAAGGAGAAATTTGACTTTCATAATACAAAAATAACATTTTTAAGGGGATTCGTCCCTTCAATGGCTTGATTTTTGTTTGTTTGTATTTGATAAGCAGTTTTATTATTTCTTAAACCTATAACGCCAAATGAAGAAGATTTTACTCTTGGCCATGTTCGGGATATTCTCCATTGCTGCACCGGCTCAGATGATGCAGTTGGTTAATAGTTCCCAGACCAATGTCCAAAGCAATACCGAGCAGGATGTATTCACCCCAATCGGCAAATATATCCAATCTGGCGACTATGACAAACTCTCCGCCTGGTTTGCCGACAACCTCGAACTGAATATTCTGGGTGCCATCAACAACTGTACCCGCAATCAGGCACGTCTGATCATCAAGAACTTTTTTACCAACTATACCCCTAAGAAATTTACCATAATCCACAAGAGTGGCAAGGCCCCTATGAAATATGCGGTCGGTTCACTTTCCGCAGGCGGTGAAAAATTCAGAGTAATACTTTACGTTAAAACAACTGATGGGGTAAATTCAATCCAACAACTTAAGGTCGAACGGGAGTAGGAATATCCATTCTACCCACGATTACACCTTGCCCTCCACATTGTGTTATAACCACCTTTCTGCCCTCAAGATTTTCTACTTCTACTGCATTTTTTAGAAAAGTATGAGAGTGGCCTCCAATTATAATGTCTATATCTTTTGAATTTTGAGCCATCAAAATATCTGAGGGATGCTCCATTGAACCACCCTGATGACCGAAATGTGATAGCAGTATCACCAAATCACACTTTTTCTTATGTTTTAGCCAGGCAGCCCATTTATTTACCTCGGATATGGCATCCAAACGAACCAGACCCTCCAGATGGCTTTTGAGTACAACCCCTTCGAGGTATGATGTTGCCCCTACTATACCTATTTTCAATCCTGCACGACGTATGATGGTATAGGGCTTGACATAATCCTTCAAAACCGAATCCGAAAAGTCATAATTACAGGTTACAGTAACAAATTCAGACGCTGATAGTCGTCTTGCAAGTTCTTCCTGGCCATTATCAAACTCGTGGTTTCCCAAAGTGGCTACATCGTATCCAAGTGCATTCATAAGCTCTATTTCCAGGTCACCTTTTGCCATTGTAAAATAGGGTGTGCCCTGATTATAGTCACCTGCATCCAGCAACAATAGATTACGACGGCCGGCCTCTTCTCTAACAGAGTTGATATATTGCAGACGGCGCTCCACGCCACCTTTATCACGATCACGCCCCACCCTTACCGGTTCGATTTGGCTGTGAGTATCATTTGTATGAAGTATTACAAGGTGCCTTGGCGAGCAGGATGCCACCATTGCAAGCAATGCAACATACAAAAAAGCAAATTTGATGTTATTAAGTCTCATCTTCCGGAGTCCTCCATATTCTTGACAATCACCCGACCGTCATTTTTTAAGGAAATGGTTTCACCGCGGGCAGTCATCTCTCTGATATAGTCCACAATGGCATCACGGATGAAAACATTTTCCAGATTGGTAATATTTTTAGCAAAATCTCCCACACTCAAGCGGTCACCTCCATCCATAAGGAAGTTGATGGTGGCAAACTTGTACTCCTTTTCCGGATCAATCTGCTTTCCACCAACCTTGAGAGATTCCAGTTTGCGTCCGTCAAAAACCACCTGGACATTACTCAAAGCCTCAACACGACCCCTGGAAGCCATATTCCTAAGAAATTTATCCAGATCTGTTCCCAATATATCGAAGGTTACCAGATAATTGTCGAAGGGGAAAATCGAGAATATGTCATAAACCCTTACTGCCCCTTTGGGAAGAGAGGTACGAATGCCTCCAAAGTTGGTCATAGCTACGTCAACCTTGGAACCGGTCTCCTTTTCCGCAACTGCACGAATTACATCTACTGCAAAATTGGAAAGCGGACCTTCAGGGATCCCTTTATCATATTCATCTTCGGAAAAACCAATAATTTCCATCAATGGAGCTACTAACGGCTCATATTTACTGATGATTTTAGTCGCAGTGAAGTCCTTGATATCTCCCCAGGTTGCATCCATTGCGACTGTCGTCCAGCTATAGTTGAGCTGGGCATGTGCTAACGTAATACCAAACAGAAACAGTAAGGTGAAAATGACCTTCTTAATATTCATAATTCTAATTTTTTACCTTAATCCACTTCCAAAGATCTTTGAAGGAGGCTTTTTTACCGTATGTGAGGATACCTACCTTGTAAATCTTAGCCGAAATCACAGCCATCAAAAGGAAGGTTGCAAAAAGCAGAATAATTGACAGAGCAAGCTCCCAGAAGGGTACTACACCAAAAGGAACACGTGCCATCATCACCATTGGAGAGGTGAAGGGTATGATAGATGACCAAAAAGCCAGCTGACCGGTGGGATTCTGGAAAGTGGGAATCATCAGGAAGAGACCTATAATTAGGGGAATGGTTATGGGCATCGAAAGTTGACCTGTGTCCGCCTCATTGTCCACAGCTGCACCCACAGCCGCAAACATACCCGCATAGAGCAGATAGCCCAGCAGGAAATAGATCAAGAAGCAGGTAAGCACATATCCGAACCTGATCTCAGAAATGCCTTTCAAAATGGAACCCATACCGGCTACATCTGCCGACTCCATGGTACCCACTATATCACCACCCATAAAGTAGCCTGCCACAACGACTAGAACCAGAGTTAGCACCACCCATATCAGGAATTGGGTTAAGGCAACGAGGGCAACTCCTACAATCTTACCGATCATCAACTCCACCGACTTGACGGAGGAGACAATAACTTCAACTATACGACCGCTCTTCTCCTCAATCACTCCACGCATCACCATGTTGCCGAACATAAAGATGAACATATAGATCAAAAAGCTCATAATATAAGAGAGCGCCATATAAATTTCCGCCGACTCCTCCTTTTCTCCCTCATCGGTGAGAGTCAGTGTTGTAATCTGTACATCGCTCTTTACCTCTGCGAGGATTCGGTCAAGATCGGAGATATTGTAAAGTGAGAGTTTCATCGACTCCACGGCTTTATTGACTTTGCGTGAAATATCGCTCTTGATATCCACATTGAGAGGTTCAGCGGAGTATGCCACCACCTGTACGTTATTCGCGGAGTCAAGCTCCGAGATTCCTACGAGAGCATAGACACCAAGATAATTGAAATCTGCCTTTAGTTGCTCAAGAGTGCTGCCTTCAGGCGCAACTACATATTCTACCGTGGAACTGCTTTCGAGATAAGGAACCACTATGCCTGAACCGTCCTGTACCATGACCTTCTCCGTATCCTTGCCGCCTACCACCATTAACACGGTAGGCACGATGAAGAGAGCGGCCATTAGCACCGGAGTAAGAATTGTTGTTAGAATAAAGGATTTTTTCTTGACACGTACCGAATATTCGCGTCCCAGTATTATACCTATCTTATTGAAATTCATGGCTCCCTCCTATTTTTCGCTTACAAGTTTGATAAAAATGTCGTTCATGCGTGGAACGAGCTCCCTATAAGAGACGATATCCACGCTACCCAGCAACTCCGGAATGATTTGGTGCGATCCCGCTCCTTCGCCTACGTCAAGTACGGCTTTCCTTAAAGTTTTGTATTCTTCATCCGAAGAGATGGAAAAATATTTGGACCAGGTAGCAAGGGGCTGGGAGGAGCGATAGAGAACCTCAACCTGATTGGTACCATATTCCTTTCGTATTTGACCTGTAGGACCTGATAAAACAACTTTAGCGTGGTTTATAAGCGAAATATCGTCGCAAAGCTCCTCTACCGATTCCATGTTGTGAGTGGAAAGAATTATGGTAGCCCCCTCATCTTTCATCCTTAAAATCTCATTCCTGATGAGCTGCACATTCACCGGGTCAAAACCTGAAAAGGGTTCGTCCAGAATCAGCAATGAGGGTTTGTGGAGCACTGTGGTGATAAATTGCACCTTCTGGGCCATACCCTTGGAGAGTTCCTCTACCTTCTTATCCCACCAACTGCGAATACCGAATTTTACAAACCACTCTTTGAGCTCCTTCCTGGCCTCTGCCATTGAGAGACCTTTTAGGCGTGCAAGATAGATTGCCTGCTCCCCTACCTTCATTTTTTTGTAGAGACCGCGTTCTTCCGGCAGATAACCGATTTCGCGAACCATTTCGTCGTTCATCAATCTGCCGTTATAGATTACCTCGCCTTCGGTAGGGATCGTTATGCGGTTGATAATACGTATGAGAGTGGTCTTACCGGCCCCGTTTGGGCCCAGCAGACCAAAAACACGCCCCTGATTAGCCTCTATCGAGACATTATCAAGAGCCTTGAAGTCACCGAATTTTTTGGTGACGGATCTGCATTCCAACATTTTTACTGTTTTTTTTAACAAATATTGCGTAAAGGTAAGCAAAAAAACGCACTGTTCCCCAATAGATATTATTTATGATATCTGGAGAGTTTGGCACATCGGTCGGAAGTCAATATATTGTTTCGGACAAGATCACTAAAACTCCATTGAGACGTATCTGTGACACTGCGATAACGTAGTATGCCTTTTGCAGCAAAAGAGCCGACATAAGGATGTAATGTGAGTTCCTCTTTGGTCAATGACCAGAAATCAAAATACTTTACATGACTACTATCAACCTCTACGGAGAAAGCGAACCCATCATATCGTTCACTATCTATCCCCTCTATCTCCATAAGTTGCTGAGGATCAAAAAAACCGCCCAGACGCTCCCTGTATTCGATTATTCTACGCGCATAGTAGGGTCCTATGCCTTTAAGAGTGACTAAGGCAGCACTATCGGCTTTATTAAGTTCCAACTTCGGTATATCGATAAAAGGCTCAAGGCGCTGATAAAGGGTATCCGACACTACATACATTCTGGCAAAGTCCTCTTTCCTACGAAATGAACCACCTTTATTTCTGTAATTTAGTATTACCTCAGCCTGACGTTCGGAGAGTCCGAGTCGTACGAGTTCTTCCGCAGTTACCGTATTGGGATCGAATGGAAATGATTCCACTATTCGTGGAGCTCTGACAGGCTTTCTGTAACTAGTCGGAGGGGCAGAGTAACCTCCGAAACGGGTTTTTCCGCCATACTCTTTAGCTCTTTTGTTTTTGATTGCATTGTCGCTTCGGTAAGATGTTCCGGAAGAAAACTCATGTGAGGAGTACGATGATGGCTGCCGTAGGGAATCATCTGTCCCGGAATGGTGGCGCGCCACATCTTTCACCTCTTCAAATTCCGTTTGAGGAGCCGGTCTGTTGATCACCTTTTCAAAGAAAATCGCCGTCTGAAATCCAATAATAAGAAATATTAGCGCTATCAGACCCGATGCAGCGCTCTTTTTTACTTTTTCCTTTCTCTCCATATCTACCTTGCTCATTAAAATTTTTGTTAAAAATGTAACCGGATGTCAGCTATCCTGTTCTTGATTTTTAGTCGGATGGTGCGCAGAGACCACAATCACTATTTCACCTTTAGGTTCATGCGAATTAAAATATTCCAGAAGAGATGCGAGAGTGCCTCTATGGGTAGTGTCGTGAATTTTAGAAATTTCTCTCGATACACTTGCCGGACGCTCAGAACCGAAATACTCCGCAAACTGCGTTAACGTCTTCAATAAACGATGCGGCGATTCGTAGAATATCATAGTTCTATTCTCCTCCTGAAGTGCCTTAAGGCGTGTTTGTCGCCCCTTTTTTACCGGAAGGAATCCTTCAAATACAAATCTGTCACAGGGGAAACCCGAGTTAACCAGCGCCGGAACAAATGCAGTAGCTCCGGGAAGCGTTTCAACTTCTATACCGGCCTCTACACAACTTCTTACCAAGAGGAAACCGGGGTCTGATATTCCGGGAGTACCGGCGTCACTGATCAAAGCCACCTCTACCCCTGAAAGGATCTTCTCCGTTAATGAAGCGACAGTCCTGTGCTCGTTAAACTTGTGATGTGACTCCATACGGGTGGAAATGCCATATTTCCGCAACAAAACCGAACTTGTCCTGGTATCTTCTGCCAAAATCAGATCCACCTCCTTGAGAATTCTAATGGCTCTCAAGGTAATATCTTCAAGATTACCAATTGGCGTAGGGACTATGTAAAGTCTTGACATTTTTGTTTACCTTTGTATGGAGTTCCATGCAAAATTAAGAAAAATGTTTATAGAAAGCGCAAAAAAACCGGGCTCAATAGAAGTCATCTGTGGGTCAATGTTTTCAGGTAAGACTGAGGAATTGATTCGTCGCCTTAAGAGAGCAAAATTTGCAAATCAGAATGTTGAGATATTTAAACCTAAAATAGATATCAGATATTCCGATGCAGAGGTGGTTTCCCATGACTCTAATACCATACTTTCAACGCCGGTCGATTCATCCAACAACATTTTATTGCTAACAGGCAATGTGGATGTGGTAGGCATTGACGAGGCTCAGTTTTTCGACCATGGGATAGTAGATGTCGCACAACAACTGGCTGCACAGGGCATCAGAGTGATAATAGCGGGACTTGACATGGATTATCTCGGCAATCCGTTTGGCCCTATGCCTGCTCTGATGGCTGTAGCCGAATATGTCACCAAAGTACACGCAATCTGTGTAAGATGTGGCGACATTGCAAACCACTCACATCGTCTCTCTTCCAGCGATAAACTTGTCGAACTCGGAGAAAAAGATATTTACGAACCCATTTGCCGTCACTGTTTCAACAAACTCAAAAAAGCGACTTAAGTCGCTTTTTAGTTCTGTGTTCCGAGTATTTCGTTCCGAGTAACTACACACTACATACTCACAACTCCAAATTAAAAACGGCCTCAAATAAGAGGCCGTTTTTAATTTGTTACTCCCTTTCCGCCGGTCTTTCACGCCTGCGGGGTCTCGAAATATTAAGTGCCTTCTGAACATCTTCCATATTGCCTACGACCAGTTTCTCAAATGAACGTTGGCCGGTACCGGCAGGAATAAGATGACCACAGATCACATTTTCCTTAAGACCTTCCAGAGTATCCTGCTTGCCACGTATTGCAGCATCGCTCAACACCTTGGTGGTCTCCTGGAATGATGCGGCCGACATAAAGTTGTTTGTCCTCAAAGCAGCACGGGTAATACCCTGAAGTACCTGTTTTGAGGTAGCCGGAGTAGCATCACGCGCAATAACCGGCCTCTTGTCTTGACGTTTCAGGATCGAATTCTCATCACGAAGTTTGCGAAGAGTAACAATCTCTCCTTTGTGCAGTTCGGTAGAATCACCGGCATCTGTGACAACCTTTTTGTCGAAGATTTCGTCATTCTCCTCCATGAATTCCCATTTATCAACAAGCTGTTCAGGGAGGAAATTGGTGTCACCGGGTTCAACGATTTCTACTTTACGCATCATCTGACGCACAATTATCTCGAAATGCTTGTCGTTGATCTTCACACCCTGCATACGGTAAACTTCCTGAATCTCATTCACTATATACTCTTGTACTTTTACAGGACCCTGGATGGCAAGAATGTCGGAAGAGGAGATTACTCCATCCGAGAGAGGAGTACCGGCCTTAACGTGATCATTGTCATTTACAAGAATCTGCTTGGAAAGGGGTACAAGATAGGTCTTCTTCTCACCATTCTTAGGGGTGATGATAACCTCCTTATTTCCTCTTTTTATCTTGCCAAGCGAAACTTCACCGTCAATCTCTGAGACAGTAGCCGGATTGGAAGGATTTCTGGCTTCAAATAGCTCTGTTACACGAGGAAGACCACCTGTAATATCACCTGACTTACCAATTGCCCTAGGTATCTTGTGTATGATATCACCAGCCACAATCGGCTGTTTGTTCTCTACCATAATGTGGGCATTAACCGGTAGAGTATAGGTCTGGATTATGGTACCGTCTTCATCGACAATCTTGACAGAAGGAGTCTTCGACTTGTCACGAGACTCAATAACAACTCTCTCAATGTGTCCTGTAGTCTCATCTCTCTCTTCACGATAGGTAACTCCGTTGATGAGATTCTCATAAACCACGGTTCCGCTATATTCGGAAATATTGAGTGAATTATATGCGTCCCAACTACAAATCCTGTCACCTTTTTCTACAAGGTCACCGGGAGCTTTGTAGAGTTCCGCTCCATAGGGGATAGTATATTGTGAGAGGTTGATACCCGTGGTGTCATGCACGATTTTCATCTCAGTTGCACGGCTCACCACTATGGTACGCTCACCTTTACTGTCAACTTTTCTAATGGTTCTAAGATCCTCGAATTCAAGTTTTCCTTCATACTTGGAGATAATTTCACTTTCGGAAGTGATATTTCCCGCAGTACCACCGACGTGGAATGTACGCAGAGTAAGCTGTGTACCGGGTTCACCGATAGACTGTGCTGCTATCACACCTACAACTTCACCTTTCTCTACCATGCGACCGGTTGCCAGGTTACGGCCATAACACTTGGCACATACTCCCTTGCGTGACTCACAGGTAAGCACTGAACGGATCTCGACACTTTCGATAGGAAGCGTATCGATAAGATCCGCAATCTCTTCGGTAATTTCTTCACCTGCAGAAAGAATTTTTTCAGCGGTCAGCGGGTTGTAAATATCATGTACTGAAGTGCGACCGAGAATTCTCTCATTGAGAGTCTCGACAATCTCATCCTTGTTCTTGATAGCAGTAGCTATAAGTCCTCTGAGCGTACCGCAATCCTCCTCGTTGATAATAACATCGTGAGAAACGTCCACCAGACGACGTGTCAGATAACCTGCGTCCGCCGTCTTAAGTGCGGTATCCGCAAGACCTTTACGAGCACCGTGGGTGGAGATGAAGTATTCCAGTACCGAAAGGCCCTCCTTGAAGTTTGCAAGGATGGGGTTCTCAATGATCTCCGCACTGGTTGCGCCGGACTTCTGAGGTTTAGCCATAAGACCACGCATACCACAAAGCTGACGAATCTGCTCTTTGGAACCACGCGCACCTGAGTCAAGCATCATAAATACAGGATTGAATCCCTGATTGTCTTTGCGTATTTGTTCCTCAACGATTCTTGTCAGATTGTTGTTGGTCTTGGTCCAAACGTCAATAATCTGGTTATAGCGCTCATTGTTGGTAAGAAGACCCATATTGAAACTAGCCTGTATGCTCTCCACCTCATCATAACCTGCATCCACGAGTCGCTGTTTCTCTTTGGGTACGATAACGTCTCCGAGGTTGAATGAAAGACCTCCCTGGAATGCCATCTTGTAACCAAGATCCTTGATATCATCCAGGAACTGCGCGGTCCGGGCCACATCTGATGTCTTGAGCACCTTACCGATAATATCACGTAGTGATTTTTTCTTCAGGAGTTCATTGATATACCCTACCTCTGCAGGGACGAGCTGGTTGAAGAGAATCTTACCTACGGTGGTGTCCACCATGTGATACCCTTTTTCAGGATTTGCACGATCTATGGGAAGGCGTACCTTAACCTTGGACTGGAGCTCCACTATCTTTTCGTTATAAGCGATTATGGCCTCTTCCGGGCCATAGAACTTCATACCCTCACCCTTTGCGCCCTCTCTCTCCTTAGTTATGTAGTAAAGCCCTAGAACCATGTCCTGTGAAGGCACGGTGATGGGAGCACCATTTGCAGGATTGAGAATATTGTGCGAGCCAAGCATCAATAGCTGAGCCTCGAGAATTGCAGCGTTGCCAAGAGGTAGGTGAACTGCCATCTGGTCTCCGTCAAAGTCAGCATTAAAGGCAGTACATGCGAGCGGATGAAGTTGGATGGCTTTACCCTCGATCATCTTAGGCTGGAAGGCCTGTATACCGAGACGGTGAAGTGTTGGTGCACGGTTAAGGAGTACAGGGTGACCCTTCATGACATTTTCCAGGATTTCCCAAATCTCCGAGTCCTTCCTGTCAACAAGTTTTCTCGCGGACTTTACGGTCTTTACCTTACCCCTCTCAATAAGCTTACGAATTATAAAAGGTTTGTAGAGTTCAGCCGCCATGAGTTTCGGAAGACCGCACTCATGCATCTTGAGTTCAGGACCAACAACGATAACCGAGCGGGCAGAATAGTCAACGCGCTTCCCCAGAAGATTTTGACGGAAGCGTCCCTGCTTACCTTCGAGGCTATCTGAAAGTGATTTCAGAGTCCTGTTGGCCTCTGTTTTTACAGCATTGGACTTACGCGAGTTGTCAAAGAGGGAGTCAACCGCCTCCTGGAGCATACGCTTCTCGTTGCGTAGAATTACCTCAGGAGCTTTGATCTCAATCAGTCTCTTTAGTCGGTTGTTACGAATTATTACCCTGCGGTAAAGGT
>ERZ795058.4064-NODE-4064-length-14632-cov-5.821500_pt1 | contig 14632 bp, 19 predicted proteins | sample MGYA00375142_ERZ795058 | MGnify/ENA primary metagenome ERZ795058 (study PRJEB30187, sample SAMN05720210) | activated sludge metagenome | isolation source: anaerobic digester from wastewater treatment plant | place: Japan | collected 2015-04-20 ... | reverse complement strand
AAGGACAACAAGCTCACCGATCAGCATGAGATGATGAAGGATCGCTACAAGCGAGATACTCCTGAGATGATAGCTTACCTCACAGTAGCTTCTTTCATGAAGAAGGGATTCTTCGATCTTTACAAAGGTCTCGGAAGGCGAATCGAAACAAACAAAGCGTTCGGTAAAGATCACGGCTACGTACGAGCTTATTTCGGTGGTACGAGAAAGCTGATTGAAGAGCTCTTTCGGGGCGGCTTTGACGATCACGAGCATGGCGCAATGATGCGAAACCTAGACAACGTCTGCGCTAACACTGACATCCAGAATTTCGAAGCGAGTGTTGTTAACCAAGCGATGGTGAAGCTTGACGAATGGCTGGAAGCAGAAGGCCTGAAGTCCAGGATTTGGAACATGGTGCACGACAGCTGTGATATCTACGTGTACAAACCAGAGCTTAAAGCAGTCGTTGAAGCTTGTCATCGATTCTTCGAAGCCGATCTTCCAGAGCTGAAAGGCGTACCACTCGCTATAGATATCGACGTATCAGATCTGAAGCAGGGCCACTACTATAAAGGTGGTCAAAGCGTATCTTCGTTCTTGTAAGGTAGTGTATGATAAAGGTAGTTGCTATAAAAGCAGGCAAAGTAGCTGTGAGTTTTGATTGCAGAGGAGCTCTGTTCGAAGCCGTCAAAGCTGAGATCAAGGCTGCTAGCTTTCGCTGGAATCCTAGTGCTATGCGTTGGGAAGGCTCTGCTGCGAAGTTCGACAGTATCAGAGGCAAGCTAGAAGAGCTCGACATGATCGATATTGACCCCGCAGTCGACGATGCAGTAACTCGAAGCGGAGCTCAGGAGCTTATCATATCAAGCTCTCGAGTCATACCGGACTACTCGCTACTTCTTCATCCTCCTATTCAAGGAAAAGCTCCGTACGAGAACTTTCAACGCGTGGACATTTCTAGAGGACTCTCAAGAAATCGCTACGCCTACTTCCTTGGAATGGGTACTGGTAAATCGTACATCGCCTCTGCATTGATTGCACACTACTACATGAAATGGAAAAGCGTAGGAAAGGTCGTATTGCTTACAACGAATATCGGTGTAAGAAACCTCTATCACGAGCTTTTCAAGTTCATAAAGGATCTTCCGAAAGAGAAAGTAGCTATCGCCGATGCTACAAATCGCGAGTGCTTTCATCACGAGGTGGATATAGTATTGATGAGCTACAACAGCTTCCGTTTGGTATGCAATAGCTACAAGAAGAAGCTCAAGATCGACGCAACTGCTCCTAGAAAGCCTTTTCTTCCACTAGAAGAGTGGGCTGGAGGCGAGGAAATGATGCTGCTACTGGACGAGTCGCACAGTGTTGCAATTCCTAGCTCGCAACAGAGTCATCTAGTTGCATTGCACTCTCCAGCGTTTAAGTATCGCTACTTGTTTACAGGAACTCCAGCAGACAAGCCGGAGAAGCTCTACAATCAGCTCAAAATTCTCGACCCTTACCTTACTCACCGTCTTAGCTATACCGACTGGCTAGAAACCTATGCCGAGATCGGCACACGCTTTTCGAAATATGATGTAAGAGAGTGGAAGTACGAAAAGCTTGAAGAGCTTAACAAACGCGTGGTTGCTGATTACGGAATATATCGCAATTCGGAAGACATTATAGATCTGCCTCCTCACTATGTGAAGAAGATCTATATGAACATGAGTAGAGCTCAGCGTTCGATCTACGAGGCCTTCATAGTCAGCACGCTCGAGGAAATGCGAGCAACCGGCAATTCAAGCACAAGGGATATTGTAAACAAGTTTCCTTACATGCTGCTTGCTGTAGAGAATCCGTTTCTGCTAGAAAAGCATATCGATAAATTCGACGACAGGCTCGCTAGTAAGGTTTTTCAGTTCCAGAGGCAGCACATGGACAAGCTTTCCGTTCTTCGAGATATAATCGAAGAGCAGGCTAGCGAAAAAGGAGTCGTATGGGTTGTGCATCCGAAGACAGCTGAAATTGTAGCTGAAGAGTTTGCTCACCTGAAGCCTATCGTGATTACCGGAGCAACAGAGCAGTCTATAAGAAATGAACTTCTCGAGCAGTTTCGCACTAACGACGAGAATCGAATACTGATTGCGAATATCAACGTTCTGAATACTTCCGTTACTATCACGTGGGCAACTTGGCAGTGCTACCTGGAGAGAATATTCGGCTACGCTCCTTACGAGCAGTCGACAAAGCGTATATATCGATTGGGGCAAAATAAGGCGGTAACAACCTACATTCCGCTCTACAACAACTCGCTAGACATTCTTCTCGACAAGAATCTCGAGTCGAAAGATGCGCTAGTGAAGGGTTTAATGGCACGTGACTTTCTTACGCAGGAGGAGTGGGCGGAAATATTCAACCTAGCAGAAACTACTGTACCAGAAATTGACGAAGTATTGGATAGTGAAGTCTTCGAAGCTCTGCAGTATGCTGAAGTTGATTGACTTACACTTATTTATTAGGTAGAAGGAGAAACTACAAATGAACATGGGAAATGTCGTACTTACGCTTGCTGCTATCAATGCAGTCATGTATGAGAACGGTAAGGAGCGAAAGCTGCCCTTCCGCGTGAAGCTTCACCTGTCTCGCACGAAGGAAATTCTCGAGAAGGAAGCTCGCGTATATGAGAGCGAGAGGGTGCGACTTGTCAACGAGTACGGAGATGAGACGACGCTTGAGAACGGAGCGAAGAGCGTTGAGGTTAAGGATCCGGAGAAGCTCGATAAGTTCTACAAGGAGCTCGAGGAAGTGCTGAAGACCGAGGTCGACAGCGAGTACTTCAAGCTCTCTCAGGAGGACCTCGCTCTAATCGAGGACATCGACATCGAGATCACGGAGCCTCAGATTCGAGCCTTCATGGAATTCGCAGTAGAGAAGTAAGCAAAGAGAGAAGGCGGCAGTGGATGCTCAAACTAAAAAACTGGTTCTTGGTATTTGTGGTGGGATTATCTTTGCCACTGTCGCTCTTCTCGCAGTCTACTTCGGAGCTATCGGTCCAGGAAATGCAGCAGCGCTACGAAGCGCTAGAGAGTCGGTATCAGTCCTTACAGACGACCTATCTAGCGCTCTCAGCGAAGTGCAAGACCTACGAGACCAGCTTACAGCGAATACTCGAGATCTCGACCGCGCAAACGCAGAACTTGCTGCAAGCGCAGCAGAACTTGCAAGACTCACAGATCAGCTTACAGCAACTCAAGCTAGAGCTCGAGACTACGCAACTCGCCTTGAAGACTACCGAAAGCGATATGAAGCAAGTATTGCAAGAAATGCTGAGCTTGAAGTCAAGCTACGAGAGCTTGCAGACAGAATATCAGAGTATTTTGGGATCCTACGAGACACTATCGACAGCCTTTCAAGCGCTGACAGCGCGATTTCAAACGCTACAGCTGGATTACGAGAGATTATCAGCATCGTTCAAGCTTCTCTCCTCGACGGTGCAGGAGCTGGAGCAGAAGCTGGTGGAAGCCCAGGCGGAGATTAGCAGACTTTCATCGAGGATTTCAGTGCTCGGTATTGAAATGAAGAAAAACTTTTGGAAGGGGATAGGAATAGGAGGACCTGCAGGAGTAGCTGTAGGCTTTATCCTAGGTCTTCTTCTGTTTAGGTAAAAACGATGTACAATAATCCAAAAAGTGTGCTTCAGCAGAGGTTGAAGGAAACGCTGGACAATTCCGCATCTAGTGTAGTATCCGACTTGATTAAGCTTAGCCTTCTTCGGTTAGCTGAAAAAGACGAAGATCTTGTGATATATTCTGAGATCTACAATCTACTAGGTGTGGAAAAGTTCACGGAACTCATATCGCTTATCGATGGTAGAGCTCTCTCCTTCCCTTCGAAGGATGAATTCAAAGATACCATCACTACGGTGCTATGCTACTACTACAAGACGGTAGAGAACAAGGACTGGGAAGAGATCAAATCGCTGCTTGGCGACCCGGATCTGAACACAATCAAGTTTGGAATACGAGCTACTAGTTATGGCTCTTTTCTGGACGTACTAGCAGGGAAGCTGAAAAATGCAAGCAAGTGATGTCGCAACTCTAGACAAGATCCGAAAGTCTCTCGATTCTGCTGAAACAGTTGAAGCTGTCGAGATGGCATGCATTACCAATCCGGCTGCTGAGGTTGAAGCCTCTCTCGCTGGTTTTCTCAAGCACCGACTTGCCAAGCTCCAAGAAGCTACCTCTTTCGAAGATCAAATCAAAGACGCCCTTCTAACCAGGATTAGTGAAGCCAACTTTACACAGCTTATCGGCTTACTCGAAGTGGTGCAGAAGAACAATAACCTTGCAACGGAAAAAATCCTCGCGCCGTTTATCGCTCAGTCTGGCGGTAAAACCGTCACAGAGACTATGCGAGATACAGCACGAGGATCTTCTGCTAATGCTAGTGATAGAGTCTACAACGAAATCGACGATAAGAGCGTCCTGCAAAGCTTGCATGCGCTTGGCCAGCTTCTCGAGCTAGCCGGCGGTTCAGCTAAGACATCTTCTTCAAGTCGAAGCGACGATACGCCTTCTCTATGAACGGCTTAATCTTCTCGTGGAACTCCTCGGTAATTCGATCGAATTCCTGCTGCTCCTCTGGAGTAAGAGCTGAGAGGTCTACCCCCTCCATGAAGATGCCGTTGAGTCTTTCAGGGCCTACCATACGATAGAGCTTTCGAGGCTTTTCGTTGTAGGTGAATTCCATGTACTTCTTTGTACCCATCGTTTTCTTCCTTCCTTTGTACCCGTCGGTATGTGTATGACAGTTAGGGCATAATACCTGCAAGCGTGTGTAGTGGTGCCACTCGAAGTCATCCCTGTCATCTAGATGATGAATCTCCATCACAGCTGGGCCGTCTTCTTCTTGCGAGACGAACGGTGCTCCGGCTGGAAGCGTGCTCCTCTTGCAACGCATGCACTTGTTAGTATCCACTCCGTTAGCTTCGAGCACAGCTCGAAGTCGGGGTCCTCGCCAGCTCTTATGAGTGCGGCCCTCCGCTACTTCATCACTCATAATCTCTCACGCCTACGAAGGTCGGGAAGCGCAGGCTTACTCCGCCGTTAGCGTTCGAGGTTTCCTCGAAATACTTCACCGTGATCTTCTTGCCGATGATATGCTCAGGATGCTTGAAGTAATCTTCGCGCTCGACAATCGTAAAACCGCTGCCAACCGAAACCTTACAGCCCTTATGCGTAACATTGACGGCAGTCATGGTCTGAATCGTATGCTCCAATCCGCTGATTATCATCCGGAAGGGACCTGTCTCGATCGACTCGACGACGTACTCAGCGTCACGGAAGTCTTTCACTTTTAGCAAGTCGTTACTGCGCTTACCTTTATAGCCGACATTCTTGCGCAGGATGAGTCCTTCCCAGCCGAGCAGCTTAGCCTGGTGCTGACCTTCACCGAAGCTCTCCTCGGTGACGAGTACCTGTTGAAGTATTTCGAGGCGCAGTGAAGGCTTCACTGTGGCTTTTAATGACTCGTACCTCTCTACGAGATTCCTCGTCGAGGCTCCAGAGAAGAACTCCTCTCTGGTAAGCATATCGAAGATCATGTATTTCGGGTTAGCGATTACGTGGTCTTTCCTGCGCATTTCCTTCGTGATCGCCTTGAAGTCCTCGGCACCAGTCTCTTCGTTCACGATGCAGCACTCACCATCGAACACTACGTTCTTTACACCGAGCTGCTTGATAGCTGCTCCGAGGACGCCGAACGTCTCGAAGGGCTTTCCCTCCCTGGAAAAGAAGTCGGCGTCGCCATTCTCGTCGACAACGGCGATACAGCGCACCCCGTCCATCTTACGGCTGGCGTACCAGGATCCGTCGAAGATATTGATCTTCGATTCCACGTCCTTGAAGCTGTTCGCCAGCGCGACTTCGAACACCTCGACGCATCCAGGGTAGACGCTATTGATGAGTGTCGCACCGACACGAATCTGTAGATCTTTGTCGATGATCTTGTATACTAGATCTCTGTAGCCGAACTCTTCGATGAAGATGAGAACTTCCTGGATTGCAGCATGCCCTGTGACTTCGCGCTTTGCGAGAGCGTCCAGCAATTCGAAGATGTCCTCTCTCAGAAGTCCGTCACCAGGAAGGTTCTTGTTCTTCTCGATCGTCTCACTGGTAAGATTGAACTTCTTTGGCCCGTATACGTAACTCAGAAGTCGCTGCATCTCAGGATGCTTCTTGAGCACAGCCTTCTTGTCCAGCGTCGAGTTACTCTTGTTCATCTCTGCGATGAACTCTTCGGTGGTTTCCAGGAAATGATTCATATGATCCTCACTTTATTGAGCTCGTCGAAGGGAATCATCAGGAAAGCGCTGTCGTTTTTCCCGAACGGATACTCTACGTGACTATTCAGATCTGCCCTATGCTCGTCGATCCACTCTCGCACTGCCTTAGCAGTCGTAGTGACGATTCGCATGCGAGGACCGATGAAGCCGTTAGAGAAGGAAAGCAAGAAGTTAGGTGCTTTTGCGCCGAGTTTTTGATAGTCGGTAGCGACACCGGAGCTCCTTCTGAAGCGAAGAGCGGCGTAGTTCTCGTATTGAGAGCTCATATGACGATGCGCGCCCTGAGCGACGAGCTTGCCTTCTTTGTAGAGCTCGTAGTCAATACCGTCGACGAGATCCTTCTCAGTACCTTCGACTGATACGAGATCTAATCCTCTCTCCTGAAGCTTCTCAGCGAAAATTGCTATAGCAGCTGATCCTGCCGAAGCTGAAGCCTTGAATTCCTTGCTGCTCATCGGATCACCCTCATGCCTTCCTTGGCAAGCGCTCCCTGCCATATGAGCCGCGTTACACTAGCGCCGCTAGGCTTGAAGTAAGAAAGCTTTGCCAGCGACCGAAGGTCTTTCTGTTCGCGAAGCAGGTCCGTGTACTCCTTGAACACAGAAGCTGCATCGGTATCGGTTACCGTGCCGTACTTCTGGGCTAGTTGAAGTGCTTTGTTGGTTAGCATGAGAGACTCCTATTAGAGCAGGTTGCCTTCCCTCACCGAGGGATTGAAGCTTTTTGTGCTTCGTATATAATATAAGGAAAAGAACCGAAAACTAAAACAAGACTAATTAGCTATGAAGTACCAAGCTTTACGAATGTCTGAGCAGTTTGCACTAACCGATCTGTCTCAGCATGCCATCAGTGATATAACTCGAGAATACCTTTTCGACCGAGAGCATGGAGACGGAAGTAACACGATTCGACTCCACGATGTTCAGATTCGAGGAGACAAGCTTTACATTCACTTCAGAGTGTATCCTACCTACTCTGCTGAATCTAGCAGAGTAATGTCAAACGGTCAATCAACGAAGACCGACTTCTACGACACACTTTTCGAGATTTCTGATGTTGAGGCGAATCTAGGAGATCTAGAAACCTACAAGCAGTTCAATGCTGCCGAGCAGATCTCTGTCCTCCGAGACTTTCTCAAGCAGGGCATGACGAGAGTATTCTGTAACTGCGAAGCCTTCCACAAGCAAGGTCATTGGGAAAACTTAGCGAAGCTGGACAGCACTGTATTCCCGTTTCCAGGCCCGAAGGGTACAGGAGTGTGGACGCAGCGACATGCTAAGGGCCTTCAGCAGACAGGTATTTCGATATGTAAGCATATTGCTGCTGCTATTCACGTCTTGCTGCGTAGAGACATCCGAACGGTAAATCAGTATATTCTCAAGAAGTAGCAGCGCTCGTACCAAAAGAACAAAAAAAAGCTGCGCTGGAATTTCCAACGCAGCTTGAAGAGATCTAGAACAGCTTTTCGAGCCCGATATGCAAGGTTCCCGTTGCTGCAGTGCTTACACCGATAGAAACTACAGTATCTGTATCGAACACTGACTTTACTAAAGTCAGCTCTTTTGACTTACCGTCCACCGGGAGAGCAACACTAGCTACGACCTGCTCGCCAACGCTAGCTGAAACGGCATCCACGCCGGCAAGTGTCTTTTTAAAAGCGCCAGTTACGCCGGTTGCGGCCGCTCCAAATGTGAAGGCACCGGTATGTGCTCCCACAGCATCAGCATCAAATACAACAGAATCGGCGCCTGCTACGGTAGCAGTCCAGCCCTCATAAGTACCTGCGGCGATCTTCGCACAAACCTGCGGAATCGTATCAGCATCGACGACTGCAATGGTCACTGCTTTATCGTCCAATGTAATAGTCAGATCGCCTGCAGCAGTCGGCTCTGCAGTGATGGTAAGTGTCTGGATTTCATGGTTGCCGCCAGATGAAGGGACAAGAGTCCCGAGCTTAAGGTTGCCCGCCGTGCTATCGGCCTTCTGTACAACCAGGCTAGTAATCTTTGATCCGGCGGGAATTACAAAGCTGTCTAAGTTAGCAAACCTCTCTACAGAAAGCTTTGATCCGATCTTTTTCTTAGTAGTAATTTTCACGTGAAGTACCTCTCTTAAGATAATTAGTGGCAGAAAGCTACTATAGTATGCTATCTTTCAGTATTGCTTCACCTTTCACTAACCAGCTTATGCCGAAAGAGAAGAGCATGATTGTTTCGGATATAAGAATCAATCCGAAGCCTCTTCCGATATGCAGGAATGAAGGCCCAAGCGTCATCAAGATTCCTGCAACAATGCCGATGCCGCATCCTCTATAAATTCGGTTTCTCTTCTTCTTAGCCGGTGTAATCTCTCCCGAGCTCTTTGTGAACTGGAAGAACGACATATACGCTAGCAGTAAGAAGAAAGCACTTGCAGCGATGAGATGGATGATTCCAGTCACATTGCTAGGAAGCCTGAACATGCTTACGATCAAGCTTTCGTTCGGTTCGTAGTTGCAAGGGAAGATTGCAATGATCATTCCTGCAATACCTGCTGCTGTGGTTATCTTCGTATCGACTCCGTCATAGCCTTTGTAGGTTATGAGGAAGAAGCCAACACCTAGTAGCACGCCGACAAAAAGATCTCTCATCGATGTGTGATAATATGCTGAGATAGACTCCTGGAAACCAGGAAGTCCTCCAAGCAAGACTGCGACGGGCAAGACGAATGCCAGCGCGCCAATCAGCTTACGTAGTGTAAGCTGAGATTCAATTATAGGATTCATTCAACGTCTTCTATAATGCGGACTACCGTTAGCCAGGTTGATGAGTCACCAACGAAGCATTTCTGTGTAGAATCCCAAGCATCAGGGTTAAATTTGAATGTATATATATGCTTTTTGTCTGGCGTATTCCATGGCGTATTCATGGTGATAAGTTCGTTGCCTTCAGAGTCTACAGGTACAACCCGGATGCTCGCAGCTAGTGTACCTGCATCAAGCCCCCAATTATAGCTATCGTCGTCATAAACCTGGTTTCTTGGAGCTACAAGGAAACGCTGATAGTTTAAGCCTGTGTCATCGTAGCTAATACAGAAATCGAAGTGATGAATTTCAGTGACAGTATACCTGTAGTCATAAGCTTCTATAACATTACCAGCTGCGTCATATATAATATCCGGGTCCTCAAGTATATCTTCAAGAGTCTGGTTGACAGTAAAGAGCGGTTGAGGAGAGAAAAGGCTGATATAGTTAGCCTCGGGCCCTACAACAATACCTTCGGCAGGTATAAGCACGTTACTCGAGGAGTTAAGACTCTCACCAATGTACTTCCACTCTCCGGTCACGAGATCCTGTGCAACTAAAGCGCCGTGGTCGAATCCGCCGCCTGTCAAAAATCTACCCAAGCCGTCTTCGGGGTTCGTGACGTCAAGAGCTCGCGATGCAACCGGTCCGGTACTTCGTAACTCGGTTAAGCCCATAGGCGGAAGCTGGTCTTCGGGCAGAAGTCCTGTCTTGGACGAGCAGCCCCCTAGTAAGATAAAAGATAAAACTGCAGCTACTAAGATCTTTTTCATGGATAATACTCTCCTTTATGGCGTTAGCATGCTTTCTAGTAGAAAACAGAAATTCGGAATGTTATGAGTCGCTCTTATCCAGTTGCGCGACTCAACACTAAGTTTGTTGAAATCCTGAGATTTCAGTTTATCGATGTCTTGCTCGAAGTCATCGAAGCTACTGTAGGTTATGCGGTACTCTGCAGGTATCCAGTTGATCCACGGATCGAGCGGATATTCGTTTGCGATGATAATCGGAATTGCACCGCTAAGAAGTGCTTCTGCGCTAGATAGTGAGAAGCAATCCGTTTTGGTATGCAAGACGTGATATTTGTAACTAGCTAGTGTCAGGTTCACATCGACGTAGCTTTTAAGAGCGCCTTCGTGCCGATGCAAGCTTTTTGCAAAGCCGTATAATGCTTTGGCCTTAGAATACATGTACTGAGGACTTTCAGGATCTCCGTACTTTGGAAAAGAAGGCTCGTCTGCATACACGTGCACTTGTCTTGTAGCTATAAGCTCATGCGATATTTTACAGGGATGATACCTCCCGATGCTGCAAAAATTGCCAAGCCTAGAGCCCCAGCGCGCTGAATGCTCAAACTCTCGAGCATCAAAAGGTATGACATAATTTCGAATGCCTTTTACCGTAGGCGTCTTACTTCCCGGGCGATCTACCGAAAAGAAGATGATGTTTGGAAAAGTCGAAACGAGCTCATCGTAATGCTCTTGGAGTAGCAATGACGGACTAAAGCAGAAGCTGTCAATACCACTCCCTTGCATTGCAGCTAGTATGTTCGGAAAAATATCCTGTGTAATAAGAAGATCAGGATTAACACGCGCTATTGCCTGAGTAACTAGGTCGGGATTCCCATCGGAGCTGCAGAACCAGCTAAGCTCTATCTCATGCTGTTCGGCGAATCTTTTAAGAGCAAGATATATCAGATCATTCATTCGATTTATACCGCCCGCTGAGTCGTAAAAAAGAGCTAAAACACTCTTAACCATTATTCTGCTCGTTCCCCGTTAATAGCTTTTTCAATCTTCTCGTCTCTAAAAAGGTTGCCCTCCAGTCTTTCTCTGGGAAGAGAAAGATCATTAAAATTATGCTTTAGCAGCGAGGTGTAGAGCGCACTCGATTCCAGATCTATACTAGAAGTTGCTGTTACCATGTCGGTTATCTTCTTCAAGATATATTCAAGCTTGTAGGACTGACCTAGTAGCGTGTTTCTTACAGAGAGAAGATTGTTAAGATTTTGCGCAGCTTTAATAAAGAGCTCAACACCTGAGCTGGTACCTACGTTATACACTATCTCTGCAATCGTCTCCACCGCAGCTATTTCTACATCTTTACTGCTTGTCAGAGCGGTATCTTGGGCAAAGTTAATTATACTCAAGAATACTTCGATATCCTCTTTTGCAAGGGCTGGAGTGTCTAGAGAAAGAGCCCGATTACACAGTGCTCGGAGCTGATCCCAGAGGAAGCCAGGCATACCGGTACGTGCAGCCAATAACTTCTGATCTAGTGCATCGGCGAACGCTTTTGCTTCATTGTCAGTATCTTCCCGGTCAAGTTCATTCTTCATTTTTCGTAACTCCTTCGATTAAGCCTTTTAGCCGTAGAACTTGCGCTAGGGCGTGCTTGTAGTAGTGCTCTTGATTCTTTATTAAAGTACCCTGCTTTAGCGCTTCGATAATAGAATCAATTATTCCAATGTCCATAAAGCTTTCAATAAGAGAAAGCTGCAGCGTATGCTCCATACGACACATTGTCGGAGCTGGCGTAAATAAGGTGCCTGTAGTTTCTACATTAGCTCCTAGGCAAGGTCCGCTGCAAAGATAATTTATATCACAAGTTGCGCATTGCGGAAGCTGTAGCTTGTTTGCTTGAAGTTCCGCAATGTACACCTCGACGTTCTCTGCAGACAGCTCAAGAGTCGAAGGATCAAGGTAGCCGCTGATATACTCCGGATAAGAAAGCCTGTGACAAGGTACAACAGCCATGTCCGCGGCTCTGAGATAGAGCTGCGTCTGTAAGCTACAGGTTAGCCCTCTATTCAGAATTGTCGAATACGATCGATACATATTGAAGATTGAGCCCCTTGCGAGAAGATCAGTCGCTAAAGCTTCCTTGGTGCCGTATAATGCAAGCAACTTCTGACCTAAGTAGAGCACAAACTCTCTCAAATCGATAAGATTTTGATCCGTCCAGTTATCGTTTCTCACTTCAAGCAAATAAAGTGCACCGGGCTCAACATTATTGAAAATATAATCCACATACCAGTCCAGGTTTTTCTTCCAAGCACTTATATTTTCAGGAGCAACCATCGGGTGGAATCCAGCATGCACTTCCTTGCTAAATGCGCGGACCGTTTCGTAGTAGTTATCGTCGTAGGGATTGTTACCAGCAGCCGTCGGCCTGGAAAGAGGATCGCAGTATTTTCCATCAGTAGATACACTATAGCTAATTTCTGCGTTGATTCGCTGAAAGCGAGTATACTGCTTTACAAGAAGTTCTCTATACGCGTCATTAAGAAGCAGCACAGTATTTGTTGGAAAACCAATACTAGTCTTTTTTCCACTCCTTGCAGCTTCACTACAGAACTGGTAGAGAGTATCAAACAACTGAGAGTAAGTAGAGATAGAAAGTGCTTCGCCTCCGAAAATAGAAAGCGACGGAGGATAAATTCCGTGAGAAGCTAGGCTTTGCAGGAGAGTCGACACATTAGAAAGCATTTTTTGTGTGTCGTTATCAAGCTCATCAGGAATAAGCTCTTTTCCATGATTAGTGTAGTAGCAGTACTTGCATTTTAGGTTGCATTTTCTGCTTACGATAAGCTCGAGCCCGGTAAAACTTTCGCTGTCTCGGTTTTTCCAAGGCTCGAAAAACATCTTATCAACTATAGTTGAGAGCAACTTATCCTGCTCTTCTTTATGTGACATTTGCGCTCCTCGCAGACCTCAAGTAATATATACTGTCTTGCAGAATACCGTTGCCTAGAAACTTCAGAATACCTGTTCCGTTAATAAGTGCTTCGTTAGTGTCTTCGAAATTACCGGCTGCGCACCCGAGCTGGATTGCAAGTCCTGCCAGAAGATTGGATAGCAGTTCTGAATTATAGTACTCCTGATCGATTAGTCCCGCAATTGCTAAAGTCTTTATAGTGGAAAGCTCGTAATTCTTTGCAAAAGTAAAAGCATTGTTTGTGCTATTGGATACGTACCGGAATTTAGCCTTATCAAGATCTGTGGTTGCTTTTACCATCCAGGATCGAGGCTTCTGCTCTTTGGTAAACAGGTGGTGACAGAAGTAGATATTCGTATCTTTATCGATTGCAACGTTGTAAGGCTTACCTGCACTGCAAAAGACGCTCTCGAATATTGGTCTAACAGAAGTCTCTATAGCCACAGCTAGCAGTTTATCGACCCAAGTATCTTTACCGTGATCGTGTAGCATCATATAGAACGAGCGATACTCGGCTACTTCCTCTAAACTCCACGTGTAGGGCAGAACCGGTGTAGGTATAAAAGGAACACCAAACGCGCTCTCAATATAATCTGTAAAGGATAAGAATGCGGTTTGCGTATTTTGGGTCTTCATAATTCTACGTACGCTATCTATTCCCAGCGTACCTTTGAATACCACATCTATGCTACTATCTCTCAGTGATCGAGCTCGTCGAAGCACCGCTGCTACAGAGGAACCTAGTCGATTGTAGTCGTGAATGAAAGCAGGACCATCTACAGATACTTGCACAGACATGCCGTTATTAAGATAAGCGCGCTTTATATCCCAATCACCTACAAGCGAGCACATCTTGTCTTTTAAGTCTAGAATAGCTTGCAGACCAGCATCAGAGCTGAGATTTGTAGAAAACGAGATATCTCGAAGCTTCGGGAAGTACTTCTCGATAGTCGAATCGTCAAGTGCTCTTGTAAGGTAAGGAAGATTGATTGTCGGCTCGCCGCCCCAAAGACTTAACGTAGTCACGCTGTTTCCGTAGGTTTCGAGTACCTTCTCGAAGAAAGAGCCGTCTATCAGAGCGTTTCTTATTTCGTCTTCGCTGTTAGCTTGATCCACATAGCAATATCTGCACTTCAGATTGCATGTTTTGGTAAAATAAAGCGTCAAGACTTCAGCATTTTTGGCAGTAGTGATGATAGATATTCCTTTCTAGCGCGGCGTGTAGGACCAGCAGGTAGTTGCTGGAGGGCTACTTGACGTTTAATGTCACCATCTATACGTAGTATAGTGTGTCGAGCAATAGCTGTAATGTGCATGACGATGTGTCAGGTAGTAGATATAGCAGGTATAGTTACCTCCGCAATGCGCAACGTTGTTCGCCGAACAATGCGTGACGTAATGTGTCGCTTTATTGGCGTAATTGTGAGTAGTGCACAACCCGTCTCGTGATGCATCTATATTTGCGATAAGCTCCGTAACTGCATCGAGGTTGATGGGCTCTGCAACTGCGACCGGTAGTTTTATCCAAGTCGCCATACTAAACACCGAACCCGCAACCGCAATTCACGGTTTTGTGGTGTACAGAGTGCTGAGTACTGAAATGCGAGGCGCAGTACGAACTATAGTGAGTCCCTCTGTACGTGCTGTAGTGCCCTGACAGGTGACTGCTATGGTAAGTACCGCAGTTATTTTTCGTGGAGTAATGCGTGCCGTTAACTGCAACGTTAACAGCTGTACATACTCCCGTGCAGTTAAGCGGACAGCTGGCCTTAGCCGCCCGTTTTGTCTCGTATGCATCGAGCGCTGCTTTCAATTGATTCATTCCG
>ERZ795058.4041-NODE-4041-length-14706-cov-4.454918_pt1 | contig 14706 bp, 7 predicted proteins | sample MGYA00375142_ERZ795058 | MGnify/ENA primary metagenome ERZ795058 (study PRJEB30187, sample SAMN05720210) | activated sludge metagenome | isolation source: anaerobic digester from wastewater treatment plant | place: Japan | collected 2015-04-20 ... | reverse complement strand
TTTCGAGAGCCAGACTATCTTCGATGGCAACATCAACAGCTCCGGCGAAGCCTCTGTCTCCTTCTCCCCTGATGAACAGTTACAGGCGCCGGGCATGCTCAACGCGATATTCACCACCAGGGTGTTTGAAAAGGGCGGTGATGCCAGCATAACACAGACCGTGGTTCCGTATGCCCCGTATCCTGCCTTCGTCGGGATGAATATTCCCGCACTGGGAGCAACCGGACGAATCATCTATACTGACCGTCCCAATGAGGTCAGGCTCGTGACCCTCGACAAGAACGGCAAACCGGTCCGCAGCGAGGTGGAGATCAATGTCTATAAGCTTGATTACCGCTGGTGGTGGGAATCTGATGATGAATATCTTGGTTCCTATATCTCCGGTCAAAGAAACGCCAATGTTTTCTCTGAGACAATAACCACATCCGGCGGCGAAGGCAAGACCTCCTTCAGCATCAGCAGGGAGAACTGGGGACGCTATCTGGTCAGGGCAACACTCCCCTCGGGGCACTCCACCGGGATTATTGTGCTGGTTGACTGGCCTTGGGATTACGGCATGAAGCCGGGAGGCAACGACGGCGCCACTCTTCTGCAGCTCAACACTGACAAGGAGAAATACAGCGTGGGTGATGAGATCAGTCTCACCTTCCCGGCGCCGGAGAACGGTCGCGCCATTGTAACCATAGAGAACGCCACCGGGCTGCTTGACGTGACTGAGATGAAGACCCGGGCCGGCAACACCGAGGTTAAGATCAAGGCTACACCGGCCATGTCTCCCAATGCCTATCTCTATGTTACGATGCTGCAGCCCCACGCGCAGACTGTCAATGATGCGCCGGTGAGACTTTACGGAGTCATCCCGGTGATGGTGGAAGACCCGGCCACGAAGCTTCTGCCGGTGATCACCATGCCTGACAAGATACGCTCACAGCAGGAGGTAGAGATACGCGTGGAGGAGAAGAACCGCCAGGAGATGACATACACGCTGGCAGTGGTTGATGAGGGCCTGCTTGACCTGACAGGGTTCCGCACACCTGACCCGTGGAAATGGTTCTTCGTCAAGCATGCGCTGGGAGTGCATACATGGGACCTCTATGACATCGTCTTCGGCGCTTTCGGAGGCAAACTGGGCCGCGGATTCGCGACAGGAGGAAGTGAGGCAGCCATAGACCAGAGCAAGAACAGGGAGCGACGCTTCGAACCGGTCGTAAGGTTCATCGGTCCCTTCACCCTCGCACCGGGAAAGAAGGCATCTCATAAGATCACGCTGCCACAGTACACCGGATCGGTGAGGGTAATGGTCACCGCGGCCGGTAAAGCCAACAGCTTCGGCTCAGCCGAAAAAACAGTGACGGTGGCTGACCCGCTGATGATCCTGGCAACAGCCCCGAGGGTGCTCTCGCCGGGCGACAGGGTGGCTCTGCCGGTGACCGTTTTTGCACAGGAAAAGAATATTTCTGATGTCTCTGTTTCCGCCACGGCGAATGATATGATCACCCTGACGGAGTCGACTGGCGCTGTCACATTCAGCGAGCCGGGCGACAAGGATCTGGAGCTGATGTTCAGCACTGCAAACCGCACGGGAACGGCAAAGATAGACGTCAGCGCCGAGGGGAGAGGCGAGAAGGCATCGTACAGCCTGACAGTGCCGGTACGCTCACCCAATCCGCCCGACAGGAGGTCTGAGACAAAATCGATAGCCAAAGGGGGAAAGTTTGAAAAGAGTTTCTCGCCGTTTGGCCTTGCAGGAACATCTGCAGTGTCGGTTGAGATATTCACACTGCCGTCGGTGAATCTGAGCAAACGCCTGAAGTATCTCACTTCGTTCCCGCACGGCTGCTCCGAGCAGATCACCTCCGGGGCGTTCCCGCAGGTTTACCTGCCTGATCTGCTGGGCTCCGGGCTCGATAATCCCGAGATTGTCAAAAATAACGTGCAGATGGCATTGCGTACCCTCTCCGCGAGGCAGATAGCTTCAGGGGCTGTGGCACAATGGCCCGGCAGCACCTATCCTGACGACTGGGTAACCTCATACGTGGGACACTTCGCCGTTGAGGCACAGAAAGCCGGATATACCATCCCGGCAGGGTTCCTCACGAAATGGACCTCGTACCAGAGGAAGCAGGCCTCGGCATGGAGGTATCAGCCGCAATATCGCTATACAGCCAATGATCAGGCTTACAGGCTGTTTACACTGGCCCTGGCCGGTTCGCCCGACAAGGGCGCAATGAACCGCATGCGCGAGATTGCCGATCTGCCGTCGCTGGCCAGATGGTTCCTTGCAGCTGCCTATGCCACAACGGGACGGGTTGAGGTGGCGCAGACGCTGATTGACGTGCGTAACCTGAAGACCGAAGATGAGTATGTGTACTATTACTATGGCAGCTCGCTCAGGGATCAGTCGATAATACTCTATACCCTCACGCAGATGGACAATAAGGATGAATCGCTCAGGCTGCTGAAGGAGGTGGCCGGGGCGATGAGCCGTGACAGCTGGTATAGTACGCAGACCACGGCGTGGGGCCTGTTTGCGTATATGAACTACGCGAAGAAGATGAAGAGCGATGGATCGAAACCGCTCAAGGCGACGCTGGAGTTCAACGGGAACCGTGAGAAGCTCAGTGCTGCCGGCGGCGCCATCTTGAAGAACTTCACTCCTGCCGCCTCCAACAGGCTGGTTGTTGAGAACGAAAGCGACAATCCACTGTTTGTAACCATCACCGAGGAGGGTGTGCCCTCCGTGGCTGACATGACCGTGAAGGAGAATAACCTTGCGATGAAGGTCAGTTACCTCAATATGGAGTCGGAACCTGTTGATGTCAGCTCGCTGGCGCAGGGGACAAGTTTCATAATGGCTGTTGACATAACGAATACCACGTTCCGTACTGTGGGTAATCTGGCACTGACGCAGATGGTGCCATCGGGATGGGAGATACAGAACACCCGGCTCTTTGAGGCGCAATTGCAGTTGAAGGAGGGTGCGTATGAGTACCGCGACTACAGGGATGACCGTGTTTACACCTATTTCACTCTGCGGTCAGGTGAGACGAAGAGGTTCTTTATCATTCTGACTGCCTCGTACCGTGGTAGTTACAGCATGCCCGCGGTGGTGTGTGAGGCGCTCTATGATGAATCCTTCTTCGCCCGCCGGCCGGGTTTTGCAGTGGAGGTTACGAGATAGGGAGGATTGGCTGGAAGCTAGAAATTGACAGGACCAATTGGCGACCAGCGGTTGGCAGTGCCGGGAGACGGGAGATGGTGCTGGCTGGCGATTAGTGGGAAGCGGTGCAAGTTAGTGGTTGGGACGTTGGTAGTAGCAGTTGGTGGCCAGCGGGTAGTGCCGGGTGGTGGCGCCGAACAGACCGGTAGCACCTGGCAGGGCCGGGGGTCAATGGCCAGGGGTCGGAGGTCAGCGGCCGGCAATATCAGCTAACAGCACCGGGCGGGGCCGGGGGGCAATGGCTAAGGGTCGGAGCCAGTGGTTGACACTACTGACCGGCAAGTCCGGTCTGGAGCTCCGGCTGGCTGCCAGCAGTTGGCAGAACTGGCAGGAAACAAAGTGTCAACTGTTCTGGTTGACTGCCAGCGATCAGCAGAACTGGTCAGCAGCCAGCAGTCAGAGGCCAGTGGTCAGGGACTAGCAGTTGGCAAGCACAGGTTGACTGTACAGATCGACGGCAATGGATAGCAGTACTGGTCAAAGGTTCCGGTCTGCAGCATCGGTCAACAGTATTAGTCGGAAGCCAGCAATTGCTGTACCTTATATATTATAGCAATTATGATATTGCAGATATAGAGATGGAATACCGCAGAACTGGCCACAGGCCATAAAGCATTGTAATCTACGGACTCGCCGTCCTTCTTCTTGCCATCCTTGTGGCGCCGATGCCATCATTCCGTGCACCCCTCTCTACCGTGGTGGAGGCTGATGACGGCACCCTCCTGGGCGCCCGTGTGGCTGCCGACGGCCAGTGGCGATTCCCCCCGCCCGACAGCCTGCCGGAAAAATATATCACCTGCCTCATCAACTACGAGGACCGCTGGTTCCGGTGGCACCCGGGGGTCAATCCCGTTGCGGTCATAAAAGCACTGTCCAGTAATATCAGGGCAGGCAAAACGGTCCGGGGCGGCAGCACCATCACCATGCAGGTGGCGAGGATGGCACGCGGCAACCCGGAACGCACCTATGGCGGCAAGCTCATTGAAATGTTCTCAGCGGTCAAGCTGGAATTCTTCCGCTCAAAAAAAACTATCCTCAAGCTCTATGCCTCCAATGCCCCTTTCGGCGGAAACACTGTCGGCATCGAGGCTGCTGCCTGGAGGTACACCGGTCGCGGCACGGCCGACCTGACATGGGCAGAGGCAGCCATGCTGGCTGTGCTGCCCAATGCCCCTGCCCTCATCTATCCCGGACGCCACTCCGAACGGCTGAAAGAGAAGAGAGACAGGCTGCTGCTGACCCTGGTGGAGAGAGGGAAGATTGACAGCCTGACATGCGAGCTGGCAATGGGTGAACCGTTGCCGGAGGCTCCTCTTCCCATGCCGTCGCTGGCGCCGCATCTCACAGGAAAGTTCTGGCTTGAGGCGCCCGGTACAAGAAACCGAACCAATATTGACCCTTTGCTCCAGCGCGAGGCATCGGAACTGGTCAACAGGCATGTCTCCTCCCTGGAGGGGAATGGTATCCACAACGCCGCCGCCGTGGTAGTTGAGGTCTCCACCGGCAACGTCGTTGCCTGGGTGGGTAACAGCACCCTCCCTGACACCACCGGCAGGCACGGCCGCGATGTTGACATGATCACGGCGCCCCGCAGCACCGGCAGCATCATGAAACCGTTTCTCTATGCAGGCCTCCTCTCCTCGGGCATGCTCCTTCCTAACGCACTCATACCCGATATCCCCACCCGCTTCCAGGGCTTCCGCCCCCAGAACGCCGACTTCTCCTTCAGCGGCGCCGTGCCTGCCGGTGACGCGCTGGCCCGCTCACTCAACATACCCGCCGTACGCATGCTCCAGATGTACGAAGAGGAACGGTTCCTGCTCCTCCTGCACCAGATGGGCTTCACCACCTTCACCAAACCCGCCTCCCACTACGGCCTCTCCCTCATACTCGGCGGCGGCGAGGCCACGTTGCTGGAGCTGGCATCAGCATATACGGCAATGGCGCGCACCCTAAAGAATAGTCATAAGCCAACTGCCGGCGATCAGCAGGTTGAGTCTGCTCCGGTGTCAGAGACTGAATCCAATATACAAAGTAACAGAACTCAACGTGGAGTACATAAATCCGACCCTTCGCGTCGGGAACAGGATCAACCCATCGTACGCAGCGTCAGGTCGCAACGCACAATTCATGAATCTGATCCTGCTAGTCGGGAACAGGATCAATCCCGCACAAGAAGTGCAAGGTCGCAACGCACAGTTAATGTATCTGATCCTGCAACACCAGAGAAGAATCAACTCCGATCCAACCTGTCAGAACAGCAACTTGTAAACACCCCTCTAACTCCTGCATCCATCTGGCTGACCTATGAAGCCCTTCGGCGGGTCAACAGGCCCGAGACAGAGACCGGGTGGCAGTACTTCGGCAGTGCGCCGGAGGTGGCATGGAAAACCGGTACCAGCTTCGGCTATCGCGATGCGTGGGCCATAGGCACAACACCCCGGCATGTCATCGCGGTGTGGGTGGGCAATGCTGACGGCGAGGGTCGTCCCGGATTGTCGGGTATCGCCTCGGCAGCACCCCTCCTCTTTGACATCATAAGGCTCCTCCCACCGTCATCATCCTGGTTCGCGAGACCTGATGAGGGAATGACCCTCGTCGAGGTATGTGCCTCAAGCGGATACAGGGCTGGTCCCGACTGCACTGAGAGGAGGTTTGAGTGGGTTCCTGAGGCAGGACTTCGCAGCGAAGCTTGCCCGTATCATACAATTGTCAGCCTCGATCCGTCAGAGACATGGCGGGTCAACAGTTCCTGTGCCGCACCGGGAGAGATGGTTGCCCGGTCATGGTTCGTCCTTCCGCCGGCAATGGAGTATTACTATCGCATGCGTAATCCGTCATACCGTACGCTTCCACCCTTTCGCAAAGGGTGTTCTGATGATATGCAGCTGCCCTCGATGGAGTTTATCTACCCTTCGCGCGATGCGCGCATTTTCATCCCCCGCAGCCTCCAGGGACAACTCATGTCAATGCTGCCGGAAATTGCCCACCGCAGGCGGAACGCAACCGTTTACTGGCATCTTGACAACAAATATATCGGGATGACAAGGCATATTCACCAGACAGAGATCAGGGTAGGTGAGGGCGAGCATCTCATAACAGCCGTGGACAATGAAGGGATGACCGTTTCACGCAAGTTTTACTGCATCGGAACATTTTGACGGCAAATCCGGAAAAAGAACTATTTTTACCATCGCATAACAAGCCAACTTTAAGGAAAGGTGACCACACTTTCATTCGGGAATTTCTTTAAACGTATCCTCGTGGGAACTGCCTTCAACCGTTACAGGCAGGTTTTTGACAGGGCGGGATATGCAATTATGCTTGTTGATAACGCTACAAACCATTTTATCAAGGCAAACAGGGCGGCATCTGAGCTGTTCGGATACACCGAAGATGAGTTTCGGAAGATGACTCCGCTTGAACTCTCAACAGAAACCTGTGAAGAACCGACCCGCTCGGGTGAGAAAACCGAAGAATCACTGATCATGCCGGCAAGGCGCAAGGATGGTAAAATCATTACCATCAAGGTGCAGACAAGTTTCCTGGAAAAATTCCGGATAAGCCTTATCAGCGATGTTACCGAAGAGTACCGGATACGCCGGGCCCTTGAGCTGAATGAGGAACGCCTCAGGGAAGCACAGCGGATAGGCCGGTTCGGATGGTGGGAATACCGTCCGGAGACAAACAGGTATATAGGGTCGGAAGAAATATCGAGGATTTATAACGACGAACTTTCAGGTCACTCGCTCACTTACCATGACATTGTAGCCTACACTCACCCGGAGGACAGATCATACTTTATAAATGCACTGGAGGATGCCCTCGAAAAAAAGAAGGAGTCTTATTCTCTCACCTACAGAATTATAACTCCTAACGGGCATGTGAAGGCCATTGCCGTCAACTCTAACGTCAAATATGACGAAAACGGACGTCTGCTCTATCGTTATGGTACCTGCCAGGACATCACCGAGACACAGAAAATAATGGACGACCTCATTGCCGCACGTCGACAGGCCGAGGAGTCCGACAGGCTCAAGACAACATTCCTTGCCAACTTCAGCCACGAGATACGTACACCTCTCAATGCGATGCTGGGGTTCCTCAACATCCTTACTTCGCTTGACACTACCGAAAAGGAGAAGGAGGAGATGGTGAGGCTCATCGAGATCAACTCCCAGAGGCTTCTTCGGCTCATCAATGACATGATTGACATGTCACGCATCGAGAGCAACACCATGGAGATCAAGTACACCAATATTGAGATAAACGGGTTTGTCAACTCAATGGTCTCCTCTTTCAATCATGAACTGGAGGCTTCGGGAAAGAAGGATCTAAGGCTTGTACCTGTTGTTGACAAGACGAAGACCGCTGTTTATCAATACATTGACGAACTGCGCCTGAGTCAGATCTTCAGCAACCTTATCAGCAATGCCATCAAATTCACTGATCAGGGCGAGATAAAATATGGTTACAGAATCTCCCGGAGTGATAATCGTTACTCTATTGTCTATTTCGTCATTGACAACGGCCAGGGGATAAGGCTTGACAGGCTTGATGATATTTTCCAGCCGTTTGTACAGTACTGGAATAAGGATACCCCTAAGGTGCAGGGTGCAGGATTGGGTCTGGCCATCTGCAAGCGTCTTGCCGAGCTGATGAAGGGACGCATCTGGGTTGAGTCGCAGCCCGGCAAGGGATCGTCGTTCCTCTTCTCGTTCAACACGCCCGTGATGATCGAGTAATTGCAGAACTCAAATTTTGTTTATCTTTGTTCCCGCCCGGGCCGGCGGCTCAGCTGGTTATAGATAGCCGCCTGCCGGCGGAAGGCATAACGGGACGTTAGCTCAGTTGGTTTAGAGCGCTTGCTTGACAGGCAAGAGGTCACTGGTTCGATTCCAGTACGCCCCACGGAGAAAGTATTAAAAAGGGTGCCTCTTTTGAGACACCCTTTTTTGGGTAATATGGTCAAAAACAGTTGATGATTTTAAGGATTGACCAATTAAAAGTCTACTCCATTATTTTCCAGACAATTTCTGTTTTCCAGTTATCTTTTCCCTGATAATAATCTTTAAATAATTGGATGGTCTCTTCTTTTGTGAGCACCTTTTCTGCAGCAAATTGTTGCCCATCTTCTTTATATTCAACAACAAAATTACCATCAGAAAATGCGGCTTGAATAAAGTTTTCCTTGTTATTCAGAATTATAAAGAAATTATCATCATCAAGGCTGTTGATACATTCCACCAATTTTGCTTCACTTATCTTATCAAAGGTATCACCATTGGCCAGCTCGACTGAGAGATTTGACTCTGTTTCTGATTCTTCTATTGCCTTATCGGCCTTTGATTCCTTTTTCGGCCAATTGACGCTAAATCCCTTTTTCGCCCCATCGGCAGGAATGGTTTTGCTTAACTGTTCAAATTCTTTCTTTTCTAAACTAACCAGGCCACTTCCTACCATAACCCAATTTTTCCCGTTATCCATGCTTGATAAAAGGACAGCATAAATCTGGTCTTTCCCCCCGTCAGCGTAATATGCTGTAGCCATAACTGTTTTTCGGCCCATTATATTATCGCTTGCATAGCGCACCTCTTTTATAGTGCCATCCCATCTATCGACTGTCCTGGCATCTTCCTGAATGCTCTTATCATCGAAATAAGCTTTCGTGATTGCCATTTTCAGAATTCCGGAGGCGTTCTTTTTGAGCAATTCAACATCCTTGTTTTTGTATGCGTTTAACACCTCTTTAGCTACATTCTCTGCCTGGGAAAAGGCAGTAATAGTAGCAATAAAGATTAAAGTTGAAATAATTACGAGTCTTTTCATGACAACTATTTTAAATTAATTATTAATCCGCATCAGTTTCAGTAAAAGAAATGGTATAGTTGCCGTTATCGCCAACATAAGCACCGAGTTTAATATAGAAATAGGAATTCACTCCGGTTTTATTATTCATTGAACCAGTTATTGTCTGACCGTCTGCACCATCTGCATATCCTTTATATTCTCTGTTTGCTTCGTAAACATGAAAATGCAGTTCCGTATTTGCAGCTACCGGTTTAACCGACCATGATACTTTTTTATTATTAGCTATCGAGACTTTGAAGAATTCATAATCTCCACCATTATCATTGACAGCATCTGCTAAAATTGTACCTGTCAGGTCACCGGTTGGGTATGAAGTGATTGGCCTTGCATCATCAAATGTGTCATCTGGCTCATAGTCATCATTTCCGTTATTCACCGGAGTCAATGTATAACTACCACTTGAGCAGTGGTCATTGATATACCCATCCCAACCCAGTACTTGCAGATAAAACACATTCTCCTTGGAAACAAAGGTGTATGAAAGATCTGCTCCTGCAGTACCAGCTCCTTTGGAACACAATTCTGACTTGTCGGCTCCGTAAATGCGAATTCTTACTTTTAAGTCTTCGGATACATTGGTTAAATTAAATGTATAGGAATTCCATGTGCCGGGTTTAGGATTCTCAAATTTATAATAATCATCTTCAGCTTTCGATACAATTACCCCGTTGTAGGAGTTCCCGAATGCAAGAGGTTTCGCCGTTTCAATAGTATGGTTTGGTGCATACTCATCGTTGGCATCCATATTGGAAACAGTAAAGGAGTAACTGCCACGTGATTGATGGTCATTTACATACCCGTCCCAACCACTAAGGCGAATATAAAAAGCAATCCCGGGTGTGGCAACCGTATAAATCAGACTCTGTCCTTTTGTTGTAGCGCCATGTGTTGCAAGGCTTTTGCCATCATTACCGTAAAGCTCCAGGTGAATAAATAAATCAGCAGATACATTGGTTACGCTAATCTGCACCTTATCATAAGTATTACTGCCATGTGAAGGCGTAATCTTATACCAATCATCATCTGTCACTTCACTAATCTTAGCGTTGTACTTAGTGTCCAGAGCAATCGCGTATGCTTCAGCCAGTTGATTGTTAGGCTCATACTCATCAGCTGTGGCTATAGGATCAATATCTTCAATAGCATCACAGGAAACCACAATAAATGGTAGTGCCAAAAATAAAATTGCCAATAATGACAACTGATTTTTGAACTTCTCAAGACAAGTGTTTCTTTGATTTTTCATGACAAAAAATTTAATTAAACAAATGTGAATTCATTATTATGATTTCTGGAAATACAATCAGGGTCAGTTTTTAGGAGACTTGAAGTTTCTTGAAGTAATATTTTTTTAAGTTCATACATATTCAACATGCCATTCACAGTTTGTTTACGATAGAGTTGTAAACAGCTGCGTGCTTAATACTTAACGCACAGATGTATGAAATTATTGTAGATTGTGGATGACGGCGCATTCTGCCGTTACAAAACCTGGTACGGGGCAGAGCTGCAAAAGCAGTAAAATTAGTTTTAATATGTAATACGTATTACAATCGTTTTCATTTTAGCACGATGCTGTAATATTCGTCATCATTAGCCCTGTATGTTAACATTAGCTGCCCACTGGCATTGGTTGTAAAAGCTAATTCGTTGCCCGACAGGTAATTACCAGTGCATTCTTCTATCTCATTATTGACAATTTTCCGGTCAGGTATGTTTACGAGCTGATAAAGTGTTTCAACCCTTCCCTCTCCAACCTCAGCCGGCATCGATATTACAATGGCCCATTTATTATTGGCTGATACTTCGATGATTTGTAAAACCGACAGTGAATCGTGATAAATTACTATACCCTGGTTTTGATCGTCATCTATTAAAATGCTGTTTTCGGCCTGGTTTGTATAAACATTTTTTATTGGTGTCAATGGAGTTGAGCTATTTAGTGTGCACTTTTCTCCGGTTAAGTAGAGTTCCGAGATACAGATGTCATCATATTTAGTCCCCGGCAATGATTCTAATATATCGATTTTTACAAAAAAACAGGAATCGAGTATGGGTGACTCAAAATATGACCGTGCCTGCCGATATACCTCCTTGCTGAATTCATTCAGTTCTTTTCGCGAAAAATCTAATTCAAATTTTTGAATACCAAAACTATCAGCCAAAGTTATAATTTGTTCGCGCGGGAATTTAAGCCCTTTGTATCCATCGGCAATTTCAGAAACATGTCCTTCGGGATGAACAGTTGCATAAACCGATAATCGTATTTTTTTGGGGCGGGCATTTTGATAAAACAGCGCCTGGCTCTTTCCGTATCCGGTAAAAATACCAACATATACCTTAGCGCCATGGGGCATCTTTAAATGCACACTTTCAGGGTTATTTTCTTTATATGAGCCACATACCCAGCAGGTTTTAATATCACCATCAAATATGTTTGATTCAGGGTATGGATCAATGGGCATATCTTCATAATCGTAATCACAGACTTTAAAATAAAAATCTTCCCATTCACTTTCCGATTGTGCCCATCCGTTACTTGCAAAACAAATAGTAATTACAATAAGGCAGGCTACTTTACAACAATGCTTTAATCTGTTCATAGGTATCTTTTGATTTCAGTTCGTACATGATCTTCTCAGACCCTTCAAGACTATTTTTATAATTATCCATTTTTTTGATTAACGACTCAATCTCAGCCTTACTCTTTCTTGCTATTATTTGCTCTACTACAGCCCGTCGGGTTTTGGCTGACGGATTTCGCAGGTAAATCGTTTCTTCAATATACTCCTCGTCAGATTTAGGAAATATTTCAGCGGGTTTCAGGTCCCAATCCGTCAAAGGAATTTTCTCAAGTTGATTATATAGCGAAGTCAGATCGCATTTTTCTGATTTGATGATAAGCTTATTGAACGCCGTGGAATCAACAACCTTATCGTTTTGGGTATACATATCAAATGCATAAGCCTGCTGATATCTTTCTTTCAATGATGTTATATACTGCAAGTTTTCGGGAGTTCGGGCTTGTTCTGTTTGCCAGTCCCAGCCCGGAACCGGTGACAGGAGGTAATAAACCATGGTATCAGTCAGTGCCAATGTTACATGCCACCCTGACCTATAAGTGCCCAGCCAGCTGGTTAAGTCACTAAAGGTAATCAGCTCATCGAGTAATTTGTTTTCGTAATCAAAAACATAAAGTCCAACATCCTCCAATAAATACAGGGATCTTCCCCCATCGGGGAAAGCGGCAATACCCTCTGCATTACGGTAGGCTCTTTTTGATGCTACAAAAGCCACTTTCGTATGTTTATCGTTCCAAACAGCGCCCCAATGGACTTCATAATCAATTGTCAAATAATTGGAATAGCACGATGTAAATAAAAATGCCATACTTACTGTGAGTATCGTAATAACAAATTTGGTTTTATAAGACAAATAACACTTTTCCATTGTGTTTATATCAATTCTGGCAGCTGACGTACGAAAGCCAGTTTCTTGTGACCCTTATTGCAGCAATGCTTCGGTGGTCACACTGTAGATTGTGTTATCCGCCTGCCACTTGCAGTGAATATTACTGCTGACTGACTTTTTACATTCAAACTACGCTACAAGTTAAACAAAATTCCTTTTGCAACCTTTCAGGATCATATAATTCATGTTCTAATCACCTTATTTTTAGCAATATCAGAGTTTTGGAAGAAATAGAGTGAAAGAAGAAGAGAGATTAATGCCTGAAAGGCAGGAGGTCACTGGTATGATTCCAGTACGCCTTACGGAGAAAAGAATAAAAGAGGGTGCCCCTTTTGAGACACCCTCTTTTTGGTTTATTCCTCCTGGCAAGCCACCACAGGGCAGGCTCTCTGTTGTCTTATCTTGTTCTTTCTATTGACGTTGATGTTATATTATTATCCTTGTCAATGACAATGTCATAATTATAACATTGGTCCATTTGAACTGTCTTCACATATTCCTTGCTGTCAACTGTAATTGTAAATGTAATCTCTCCCGGGGCATAGTTGCTATAAGGTGAAGCAGTGCCTGGATCAACATTATTGATATTTACCGTGAACCCCCCGGACGTTTTAATCTGTACACTGGCTACACTGGTTCCATTATTAACAACCCTGGCGCTGGGATCCTCTCCTTTACACCTTTTACAACTCTCCATGCCAACAATCATGCATACAGACAAGATAACCATCAATCCTAATTTCAATTTTTTCATTTTTTAAATTTTTGATTCATACTCTGTCACTTTATGTGACTAATTCCATTTTTCAAATGGTTCTTCTCATCTGACTAACGAAGAATTCACAATAATAGTTTCAATATCCAAATCATTTTTGGGGCGGGAAGTGTTATTTCTGTCTGGTTTTGAAATAGTTAGCGGTGGCTAGCGGAGCTTTTAAATGTGCTTGCAGATGTATTGACTTATTCAATTTTTGCCTGACTATTAATTTTATCTAATAACTGCTTTAAAGTTTTCGTTGATTTTTTATCCACATTGAATATTACTTGTTTAACTAACAAATATTTCCATTCGTAACCTGTCTGTTCTGATACTGCTTTGCACCAGCGCTCTATCGCTTTGTTCTTGTTGTCAAGATCGGGGTATTCACGACCTTTAGTTTCTAAAATCCAGAACACCTTTTTCTTACCAACTAATTGTACTGCCACAAAATCGGGAAAATAATAACGGATTGCTCCGGAATTTGAAAGATAATCTATTCTGAATATGTCTGCCAACGCAGCAAAAGCTTCAATGTCGCTTGCATTATCAAGGAATTCTGCAAATTCAGCTTCAAACGGGTTGTAAATTGCAACGAAATTAAAAACGGTTTTCTTTAGCCGTATGTGACCCCGCCTCCAAGTGAATTTAGGTGTGTCTGATAGTTTTATGTTTTTTCCTTTGACTTTTATCTGTTTTTTCTCAACTGTAGCTTTCCCTATTTCTGTCGCCAATAGTTCGATGATAGCCTCCTGAATGGAGAGTTCTCGCAGAACTTTTCTTAATTCTTCTTTTTCGATATCATCAATTTTAACTTCAAAACATTTATTTAGAATATAGTCTTCACAAATCGGATAAACAAACTGAAAGCAATCTGTCAAGCCGGCTTTCTTCATCACCTGCGAAACAATGTAAGAAGTAAGGTCTCTGCCTAATTCGAGAAACTCAGATTCAACGGCTATCTGGTGAACTTCAACACCTAGGTTCATCACTTCCATTTTTAAAAGCGTTTTCCTGTCTTCGCTTAATTTTGAAGATGAAAACAACGATGGAAATATTTTGCCGTTAATTCCTGAAAGGTTCTTATATGCCCTGGTATATGAAAAGTCAGTTGCCGGAATTTCAATGTCATAAGGTAGTCTCTTTTTCTCAGGAGCAATAGTTACAGGCAATGGCGGTGGTGTGTTTGTTGTATTAATGCCTACTCCTTCGAGTTCCAATTGCTTTACAATCTTCTCAAAGTTGTCATTTCCAATTACTTCCAGCGTTTGGGTGCGGTCAGGACTGATATCTCTCATTAAACGCAAACCTCTGCCAATTGCCTGTTCCGGGAGTATCGCAGAATCAAAAGCACGCAAACCCAAAACAATGGTTACATTCTGAACAT
>ERZ795058.4039-NODE-4039-length-14712-cov-6.406768_pt1 | contig 14712 bp, 14 predicted proteins | sample MGYA00375142_ERZ795058 | MGnify/ENA primary metagenome ERZ795058 (study PRJEB30187, sample SAMN05720210) | activated sludge metagenome | isolation source: anaerobic digester from wastewater treatment plant | place: Japan | collected 2015-04-20 ... | reverse complement strand
ATCGGCCTCGAAGACCATGTAGTCGCCCTCGCCGACGCGCGCGTTGGTGTTGAAGTTGAGGACCTTGCCGCCGACCACGGCCGTGGGATTCATGCCGCCGTGGAAGAGAACATAGGAAAGCATCGAGGTAATGGTCGTCTTACCGTGGGTCCCGGCCACGCCGATGCCGTACTTCATCCGCACCAGCTCCGCCAGCATTTCCGACCGGTGGATGACCGGGATATGGCGCTTCCGGGCCTCGATGAGCTCCGGGTTGCTCTGGCTGATGGCGCTGGAGGTGACCACCACGTGGTAATCATTGATATTGGACGGGAAGTGGCCGATGTACACCGTCGCGCCGAGGGACGCGAGGCGCCGGGTCTGCTCGGACTCGTTCAGGTCCGAGCCGGACACCTCGTAGCCCATGTTGATGAGGATCTCGGCGATGCCGCTCATGCCGATGCCGCCGATCCCTATGAAATGCATTTTTTTTGATTTACGAAACATGGTTCACAATTTCCTTCACAATCGTTTCCGCCGCGTTCACCATGGCCGCTTCACGGGCCTTCTTTGCCATGCGCTCCAGGGCGCGGGGATTGTTCATCAGGTCATGGAGCACCGGCATCACCTTTTCCGGCACCGCGTCGGCGTTGCTGATCTTGACCGCGGCCCCGGCCTGGACGAACTCGTCGGCGTTCCTGTCCTGGTGGTTGTCCGCGGCAAAGGGATAGGGTATCTGGATCGACGGCACGCCCATCGCCGCCAGCTCCATCATGACCCCCGCGCCGGAGCGCGATATGGCGATATCCGCCGCGCGGTAGGCAAGGCCGACTTTATCAATGAAGGGCGAAAGGTACACCGAGCCCTCGTCAATTTCCCTGTTGATCTTTTCTTTATATGCCTGATAGGAAAAATCGCCGGTGCTCCATATGAAGCCGATATTTTTAAGGTCGTCGGCATAATCCTTCTTGAGGCCGAATACCAGTTCGTTGATTCGCACCGCCCCCTGGCTGCCGCCGATGACCAGGACGACTTTCTTGCTGTGTCCCAGGTGGAAGACCCTGCGCGCCTCCTCCTTCTTGGCGTCCACCAGGACTTTCTTCCTGATCGGGTTGCCGGCCAGCACGTACTTTTCCTTGAACTTGAGGTATTCCGTCGCGCCGCGGAAGGTCCCGAAGATACTGGCCGCATGTTTTTCGAAGAACCGTGTCACCTTGCCGGGTACCGAGTTCTGCTCGCACACGAACAAAGGGACCTTCATGAGCTTCGCCGCCATCAGGGCCGGCGCGGAAACGTACCCGCCCATGCCGATGACGGCGCGGACATCGTTGTTCTTCACGATCTTCCGCACGGCGAGCATGGCCGCCGAGAAAACAGCCGGAAACAGGAGGAGCCGTCCGGGGTTCTTCGAGAAGGAAGGCGCGCGGTAGAGGAAGAGGTCTTCCTTCGCCACGTCGTTAAGGGATGAAAACCGCGCGTCGCGCCTCCCCGAGAGGAAAAGGGCCCGGACGCCGGCCTCCCTGAAGGCCTCGTACAGGGCCACCCCCGGGCTGATGTGCCCGCCGGTGCCGCCCGCCACGATGAGTACGCTTATATTGTTCACGCTGTTCACTGCCATACCTCTTCGAATAATTTCATGTCCTGCTTAACGGCGCCCCGGTATCGGGAGACGTTGAGCAAAATACCCGCCGCAATCATATTGGAAAGGAGCGACGACCCGCCGTAGCTGATGAAGGGCATCGGGATGCCCTTCGTCGGCAGGGCCCCGGTGACCACGCCCATGTTGATGAAGGCCTGCACCACGATCATGAGGGATAGCCCCACGGCAAGGAGCCTGCCGAAATTGTCCTGGGCCTCGGTCGAGACGACGATCCCGCGCCAGAGCACCGCCGCGAAAAGGAGCACGATGAGCACCGTGCCCACGAGCCCCGCCTCTTCCCCGATGACGGCGTAAATGAAATCGGTATGCGGCTCGGGGAGGCGGGACAGCTTCTGCGTCCCGTTGCCCAGTCCCACGCCGAGAAATCCGCCCTTCTTGAACGCTATGAAAGACTGTATAATATGATAGCCGATGCCGTAACGGTAGGCCCAGGGATTCAGGAAGGCGACGACCCGGTCCTTCCGGTACTGAACCAGGGATATCATCAGGTAAAACATAGGGATGCTGATGACAAAGAGCGAGAGCAGGTACGTGAAGGGGAACCCCGACACGAAGAGGATGAAGACCGACACGATCAGGATGTCGATGGCGGTGCCGAAATCGGGCTGGACGATGATCATCAGGAATATGACGGCCACGATGATGACCGGGATCAGGAGGCGGATGAAGTGGTCCTCGGCCTCGGAGGAAAACACCTTGGCCAGGTAGACGACCACGACGACCTTGACGAATTCCGCCGGCTGGAACGCCACCGGGCCGAAGCCGAGCCACCGGACCGATCCCTTGGCGCTGTGCCCGATGCCGGGCACCAGGACCAGGGCGAGGGCCGCGATGGATGCCAGGAGCAGAACCTTGGTGTACTTCATGTAATTGCGGTAGTCGATCTGCATGAAAACCAGCATGAAGACGAAGCCGATGGCGAACCAGAGGATCTGCTTCTTCAAGAAATAGTACGGGTCGCCGAAAACCTTGAGGGCGTACACGGCGCTGGCGCTGTAGCTCATGGCGATGCCGATGCCCGTCAGGGTGAGGATCACCACGAAGAGGACCAGGTCCGGCTCTTTCGAGCGCCGGATATCTATGAAGGATTTCAGGTCCACTGCAGTTCCCCTCTCTCCAGGCGGCGGAACGATCTTACGAACTCCGCTCCCCGCTCTTCGTAATTCTTGAACATGTCGAAGGAGGCGCACGCCGGCGACAATAAAATAACGTCGCCTTCACGGCTTTCCTTCATCGCCTTCACCACCGCGTCGTCCAGGGTGTCCGCGAACACGCAGCGGACTTCGTTCAATATCTTCGAAAAGTATTCCTTCGACTCCCCTATCAGCACCAGGGTCCGTATCTTCCCCTCCAGGCCGATCTTGAGCCGTGAGTAATCGTCGCCCTTGGTCCTGCCCCCCAGGATGAGGACACCCATGCCGGGGAAGCTGCGGAGCGCCGTGAGGACCGCGTTCACCGTGGTCGCCTTGGAATCGTTGATGAACTCCCTGCCGTGGAAGACGCCGATGCGCTCCAGGCGGTGCTCAAGTCCCGGGAAGGAATAGACCGCCTCGGCGATGCGTTTATAGTCGGGCCCCATTCCCCTCTTGTTCATGATCGCCAGCGCCGAAAGAACCGCCACCATGGCGTTCTGGACATTGTGGAGTCCCAGGACCTTCATCCGGCCGGCATCGAGGACCTTCAGGTCGCCATCTTTGAGAAAAACGGCGCCGTCGCGATAGAATATGTCGGCGTCCTCGGTCTCGACCGAAAAGGAGACGGCCCTCGATTTCACCCGGGCTGCGCTGCGCGAGCTCATGACGTCGTCTTTATTATAGATGAAATAATCGCCGCCGTCCTGGTTCATGGCGATCCTCATCTTCGCATCGAGGTACGCCTCCATGCCGTCATAGCGGTCCAGGTGGTCCGGCGTCACGTTCAGGAGGGCGGCCACATCGGGCTTGAAGTCGATGATGGTCTCAAGCTGGAACGAGGAGAGCTCGGCCACGACCACCGACTGTTCCGAGGTTTTGCCGGCGAAGGAGACAAGGGGGATGCCGATGTTCCCCCCCACGTAGGTGTCGATGCCCAGCTCCCGGAACACGTGGCCGGTAAGGGCCGTGGTGGTGGACTTGCCGTCCGTCCCGGTTATCCCTATGAGGTCCCCCTTCATGTTCCGGAAGGCCAGCTCCACTTCGGCCATGACCGGTATTCCCCTTTTATAAGCCTCCACGATCAGGGGTATGGTCTTCGGCACCCCCGGGGACAGGACCACGGCGTCGAACCCCTCGTCAAGGAGCGCCGGGTTCTGCCCGCCGGCGACGACCCGCACCGCGGGGTCGAGCTTGCGGATCACGTCGGCAAGCTCCGCCTCGCCCTTGCTGTCGGACGCGACAACGGTGACTTCCCGGGCCGCGAGAAAATTCGAAACCGCCAGGCCGGTGCGGTAGCTCAGTCCGACCACGAGTGCCTTATGTATATTAGTTCCTTTCATATAATTACATTCTTATGTTCTATAAGACCTCATCCCATAAACTTTCGGAACGTCCCCCCGACCCACCGGCGGGGGGGCTTTCTGCAACCACCATTCCGTCAAGTCCCCCTGCGGGGGATTCAGGGGGCTACAGTATCTTCAGCGAACTCATTCCCAAAATAGCCAGTATTATCCCGAGCACCCACATCCGCACGACCACCTTCTGTTCCGGCCACCCGGAAAGCTCGAGGTGGTGATGAAAGGGCGCCATCTTGAACACCCGCTTGCCCCTCAACTTGAACGACGCCACCTGTATAATCACGGACAGGACCTCGATGACGAAGACCCCGCCCACGATGAACAGGAAAATTTCCTTTTTAATCATGACCGCCACGATGCCGATGATGCCTCCCAGGGCCAGGGAGCCGGTGTCCCCCATGAAGACCGTGGCCGGGTTGCTGTTGAACCAGAGAAAACCGATGGCGGCGCCCATGAGGGCCGCCAGGAACACCGTGAGCTCCGCGGCATCGGGGACGTAGGGGATCCGGAGGTACGCCGCGATCTTGGCGTGCCCGGCGAGATAGGCCATGATGCCCAGGCTTACGCCCACGGTCATGACCGACCCGATGGCGAGGCCGTCAAGGCCGTCGGTCAGGTTCACGGCGTTGGTGGCCGCCACGATCACCACGACGGCGAACATGACCCAGACGAAACCCAGGTCGGCGACCGCCGCGTTGATAAAGGGAACGTAGAGGGTCGTCGCCTCGGCCCTGTTCGAGGGAAGATAGTATACGACAAGGGCCACCGCCAGGCCGACAAGGATCTGGAATAGGAGCTTCACGCGGGCGGGGATCCCCTCCTTTCTTTTAAGGATCGACTTGATGTAATCGTCGGCGAACCCGAGGCCGCCCAGGAGCAGCGTCGCGGCGATCAGGGTGACCAGGTAGACGCTGGTGAAATTTCCCCACAGCATGATCGATATGAGGACCGCGCCGATGATGATGATGCCGCCCATGGTGGGAGTGCCGGCTTTCTTCTTGTGGCTCTCGGGGCCCAGGGCCCGGATCTCTTCGCCGAACTTGAGGACCCGCAGCCAGCGGATCACCAGGTTCCCCAGTATCAGCACCAGCAGGAGCGCCGTGAGGGCGGCGTAGGCGGACCTGAAGGTTATGTACTGAAACAGCCTCAGGAAGCCCAGGTGTTCTTTCAGCGGCAGTATAAAATGATAAAACATCTCACTCCTCTCTTCCGGTAAGGGCGCGCACCACGTCTTCCATCTTCATCGACCGCGACCCCTTGATTAAAATCACGTCGTTCTCATCGGCAACGGTATTCAGGTAACGGGACATTTCATCCTTGGTCTCAAACTGCCTGATCCTGTCATTGTCGAACCCGGCCCGCCGGGCGCCTTCGGCGTAGTGGTTCGCCATATCCCCCCAGACCAGGAGCATGTCAAATTTATTTTCATGGACCGCCCTGCCGCATTCGGCATGGTACCGCTCAGCGGTGCCGCCCAGCTCTTTCATGTCGGAAAGGACCGCGATCTTTCTCCGCTCCGGAAAAATCTCCCCCGTTGACCTGAGGGCGTACCGCAGCGACAGGGGATTGGAATTATAGCTGTCATTGATCACGATGAAGCCCCGGTCTATGATTTGGCTGCGGCCGTCGACGTTGACGAAGCCGGACAGCGCGGTCGCGATTGCCGCGGGGTCCATCCCGTATTCGGTTGCCACGGCGATCGCGGCCATGACGTTGTACACGTTATGGACGCCGTAGAGGGAGACCGCGATCTCCGTGCCGCGGAACGTTACGGAAAGGCTGTCCCGATAGAGGCGGTACGAATCGGGACGGACATCGGCCTTTTCGGACAGCCCGAAGCTCTTCACGACCAGGTCCGATTTCCGGGCCCGTTCCATTACGATGTCAAGGAAGGCCATGTCGCGGTTGATGATCAGCATGGATCCGGGCTTCATGCCGTGCATGATCTCCGACTTTGCCGACGCCACGTTCTCGACGGAGCCCAGGAATTCCAGGTGCCCCTCTCCCACGTTGGTGATCAGGGCCAGGTCGGGCTTCGCTATCTTCGAGAGGCGGTCAAGCTCGCCGGGGTGGTTCATACCCATCTCGATCACCGCCATCCGGTGGCCGGCCGAAAGGCCCAGGAGGGTCATGGGGACGCCGATTTCATTGTTGTAGTTCTTTTCATTCTTCAGGCAGTTCCATTTTGAACCGAGGATCGCGTAGACCAGTTCCTTGGTGGTGGTCTTGCCGTTGGTGCCGGTGATGCCGACAACCGTCGGGTCGATCTCGTCGCGGTGCCGCGCGGCGATCGACCCCAGGGCACGGAGCGTGTCATCGCACAGTATCTCAGCAATGCCCAGCCGCGCCGCCGTGTCGGTGAACCCCGGCTTCATCGTCAGGTACGAGCGGATGCTCCTGCTTTCGGACAGGGGCCGGATAAAGTCATGGCCGTCATATCTCTCTCCCACCAGGGGAATGAAGAGGCCCTTGGCGCCGATCTCGCGCGAATCGGTTGTTATGGTACCGATCTCCGCGGCAGGGTCTCCGCTGGTGATGCGGCCCCCGGCCGCCTCGGCGATCCTGCCCACCGTTGTCGCGCAGTCCACTATCACCTGACCGTCTCCTGTAAAAACCGCGCCGCCACTTCCTTGTCGTCGAAGTGGCGCTTCTCGGTGCCGATAATCTGGTAATCCTCGTGTCCCTTGCCGGCGATGACCACGATGTCGCCGTCGCCGGCCTCGGCCATGGCCCTGCCGATCGCCTCTTCCCGGTCGGGAATGATTTCATGGTTGTTACCCGTCATGCCGCCGGCGATCTCACTGATGATCAGCGCCGGGTCCTCGGTGCGGGGGTTGTCGCTGGTTACGATGACCAGGTCCGAGTTCTCCTCGGCGGCCCTGCCCATCAGGGGCCGCTTGGTCCGGTCGCGGTCGCCGCCGCAGCCGAACACGGTGATCACCCTGCGGTGCTCCAGCTCGTTCACCGATCTGAGGAGCTTCTGGAGGGCGTCCACGGTGTGGGCGTAATCCACGATGGCGATGAAGCCCCTGCCGGTCTTGAGCACGTCGAAGCGGCCGGGCACGGTTTCGAGGTCCGCCAGGCCGCCGGTGATGTCGTCATAGGGGATGCCCATCTGATGGGCGACGGCCAGGGCCGCCAGGGAATTGTAGAGCTGGAACGTGCCCAGCAGGTTAAGGTTCACCGCGACGCCCGTGTCGGGGAGGCCGAGGCGGTAGGATAGTCCATGCATCGAATTGTTGACGCTCCCCGCGAGGGGCATGTAGTCCGAAGCCGTTTCTATGCCGAAGCTTTTGACCGGATACGAATAATGGTTCCTCATCATGTAGATCTCATGGCCGTAGAAGTCGTCGGCGTTCACCACGCCGCAGCGCCCCTTTTTATAGCTGTTTTCAAGGAGCCGAAAGAGCCGCTTCTTCGCGTTGAAGTAATGTTCAAAGTCACGGTGAAAATCGAGGTGGTCCCGGGTCAGGTTGGTGAACACGGCGGCGTCGAAGTCGATGTCATCGGCCCGCCGGAGCTCCAGGGCGTGGGACGATACCTCCATGATAACGGTGTCGACGCCGTCCTTCATCATCCGGTACAGTATCTCCTGAAGGTCCCTTGATTCAGGGGTAGTGTTAGCCGCCGGCGTCTCCCGTCGGCCCCACCGGTAATTGATGGTGCCGATAACGCCGGGGTTGCGGCCGTGGCGCTTCATGATGGCTTCGAGCATGTAGGTGATCGACGTCTTGCCGTTGGTGCCGGTGATGCCGATGGCCAGCATGGAGCGGGACGGAAACCCGAAGAAGGCCGCTGACAGGCGGGACAGGGCCGTCCTGGTGTCGCCGGCGGCCAGGAGGCCGACGCCCCGGTCCTTAAGCCAGCCGAAGTCGGCAAGCCGTTCCCGCGCGACGCAGACCGCCGAAGCTCCGTTATCCACCGCGGTATCAACGAAGCGGTGCCCGTCGCTGGTGAAGCCCTCAACGGCGATGAAAAGGCTTCCCCTCCTGACCTTCCGGGAATCGTATTCAACGGAGGAGACAACGACGCCGCCGCCGTTTACGGCCTCGGCAGCGCCGCCCGACCGTTCCGCCAGATCAGCGAGGGATATTTTTATCTGTCCGTTATTATTGAGCATCCGCTTTATCCATCACGACCACGCTGACATCGCCCGGAAGCATGGCCCGGTAGCCGTTCTTCCGCGCGTGCTCCTCGACCGCCTCCATGCGGCGGTATCGTTCGATTTCGTAGAGCCGGCGGTCATTGTCCTTCGCCAGCTCCGCCGCCGCGCGGGACAGCGCGCGGTTTCTCATCTTTATCTGCACGACCTCGATGTTCTGCCAGACATACAATATGACAAACAGGCTCATCGAAAATATTATGACCATGTATTTCATGGCCGTTCCTCCGCTATCTTCTCGCAGACCCTGAGACGAGCGCTCCGGGCCCGGCTGTTGCCTTCAATTTCGTCTACTTCAGGGCGAAGAGGTTTTTTCGTCAATAGTTTTACATCGGGCGTTCCGGTGCAGCGGCAGTTCCGCGGCTCTTCCGAACAGGAGCAGCCCCGGGCCATGCGCCGGAAAGCTTCCTTCACGATGCGGTCCTCCAGTGAATGAAAGGATATCGCCATGATCCTTCCGCCGGGGGCCAGGAGGCCGTGGGCCTGCCCGATGCTCTCCCCGATGGCGGAAAGCTCGTCATTTGCCGCTATTCTCAGGGCCTGGAAAACCCTTGTCGCGGGATGTATGTTCTTCACGTGAAATTTTTTCGGGATCGCTTTGAGTACCAGTTCCGCGAGCTCGGCCGTGCCCTCAACCGGCTTCGCGCTCCGCGCCCTGATAATGGCGGATGCGATCCTCCGCGACCAGCGCTCCTCGCCGTAGCGGAAGATGATGTCGGCAAGCGTCTTTTCGTCGGCGGTGTTGACGATGCGGTAGGCGCTCTCCGCGCTCTCGTCCAACCTCATATCAAGCCTTTCATCCCTGGCAAATCCAAACCCCCTGCCGCTGGCCTCGTAGTGGTACGAGGATATCCCGAAATCATACAAAAAGTAATTCACCTGGCCTTTCAGATGGCCCAGATGCTGATAGATATGAGCAAAATTATCGTTAACGAAATTAATTCGGTTTCCATAACGCCCCAGCCTCTCCTTTGCCTTCTGCATGATCTCGCTGTCCCTGTCGAAGGCCGTGACGGTGAGATCCGCGAACCGCTCCAGGAACAACTCCGAGTGGCCACCCTCTCCGGAGGTGCAGTCGACCAACATTCCCGTTCCCCGGTGCGCCGAATCCTCCACGAAGCGGACCAATTCCCTCGGCATTACCGGAATATGGAAATACTGCACACTCGCCTCTCATGTGTTATGTCGCATTAGAAAAAGCTTTTTTCTCTATACATAACCGGCATCCCACATGCCGGGTCTGCATCACTCACACGCCAAGGTCCACGGCAAGGGCGTTCAGCGAGTCCTGGTCGGGCCGGTACCGGTTGTATATCTCGGTGGCCCAGATCTCGATCTTGTCGTTCAGCCCCAGGATGGTTACCTCGCTCTTTATCTGCGCATACTCCAGGTGGCTGGACGGGATGATGATCCTGCCCTGCTTGTCCAGCTCCTGGTCGCGCGCGCCGCCCATGAGGTGGCGGACCCAGTTCCTGTTGGTGGGATTTGACTGCGGCAGCGGCACCAGCTTCTCCCGCACGAACCGCTCCCAATCCTCTTCCCTGAATGCCATGATGCACCGGTCAAAGCCGTAGGTGAGCACGAGCTTGTTGATGACGGCGTTCTCCCCGAAGGCCTTGCGGAGCTTCACCGGAATCGCGACCCTGCCTTTTTCATCCAGGGTGGGGTTGTATTCTCCCATGAACATCTTCTGGTTCACCACCATCAGGATATATTCAACATTAATCCCCACTTTTCCCCACAAGTTGACACATGCGACATAATTTGTCAACAATAAAATAAAAAATATACACTTTCTGAATTTGTGTTGGAAGATTGTGGGGCCTTCCATCGGGTTGATTCATGTGGCTAGTTATCGGTGAAATGGAGTAAACACAGGGTCAGAGTAAAAAAATAACCATAACATGAAATATAAATGTATACAAGTTAAGGATATGCCTTGAACAGATACTAACAGAATGCTCTGAACATAGAACCGATAACAATCGGACTATAATTATTATTTACCCGGTGTCAGAGTAAAATCCTATTTGTATGTAACCTGGTTTTTGTCTATAAATAATATCTTAGTAAATTTTCCTTGACACTTCCATGGTAAAATATTTTTTGTTAAAAACATTGGTTAAATAATGTTGCAATAACAGTGCGGAAAATGGGGCTCCGGAGGTACATTAAGACCCCATACAAAATATATTATGCCGTAAAACCGCGGGTGTAGTTCAGTGGTAGAACTCCAGCCTTCCAAGCTGGTCACGTGGGTTCGATTCCCATCACCCGCTCATCTAACTCCTGAATTTATCAGGGGTTTTTGAAAGCCTCCCGAAACCGGGCGCTTCTAAATCTTACAAGTGTGACCAAACTGTTACCAAACAGACGGCGCACAAATGGAGGTTTATGATGTCGTCTCGGAAACCCTTCTCACTACTCAAAAGAAATTCTGTTTATTATGTTCGTTTTCGTCTTCCCGATGGATTACGCTCTGTGCCTAAATCCACAGGCCAAACCTCACGCGGACGCGCTGAAGCGTGGGCAATTGACTACTTACGGGCAGGACAAGGGCAAATCGTTGTCAAAGAGAATATAACCTTTCAAGACTTCTCAAAAGACTTCTTTGACTGGAACGGGACTTGGGCGACAGACAAGCGCGTCCGGGGGTTGCGAATCTCTCCACGACATTGCCTTGAAAGAAACGACCTCTTACACAACCACTTAATCCCCGCCTTTGGGAAACAGAAACTCACCGCCATAGACCGGGCGCTTATTAAAGACTTCAGAAATACTATGTTCAAAAATGGGTTTTCCGGGAGTACTATCAATAAGTGTCTATCCACGATCAAAACAATACTCGACGCAGCGGAAGAAAGATCACTCATCCAATACGTTCCACGCATAGACCGTGCCGCTGATAATCCGAAAAGAAAAGGCATCTTAACACTTGAAGAGGCGGTAAGGCTTTTCTCGTTTCAATGGATGACACGTCCGGCATTCAGACACCCAGCGAAAAGTGATTTCATGGGACAGGTCGGGAACTTACTCGCAATAACGACAGGACTTCGATTGTCTGAAATTCAGGCGCTTACTTTCGCAGACATACACCTTGATAAGAACTATCTCACAGTGCGTCGAAGCTGGGACAATAGACGTTTCTGTCATAATGAAACAACGAAATCAGGCAAAGAACGGACGATCTTTTTTTCGGATTTGGTCAAATCTCAGGTGATGAGATTGATAGAGATGAATCCCTTCGGAAATGATCCTGACAATTTCCTGTTTTTCGGAGACCAAAAAGACAGGGCTAAAGATCATAGGTTCTTTATGCAATCGCTCTATTACGCCCTTGAACAAATCGGAATTGATGCGACCGAAAGACTAAGACGGAACATTACCTTTCACGGACACCGGCATTTTTTAAACTCGTTATTGATCGGCGCAAAGGTACCTTTACAGACCGTACAGTCAATCACCGGACACCTCACAGCAGAGATGACACAACACTACTACCACATTGGTGCTGATGATATGCGGGGAGTTTTACAAATTACAGATGCGATTACAACGGGTATCAAGAAAGAATCGATTCAGTAAAACGATTGACGGAGCAAACAAAAAACTATCAAATTAACACTATTCACGGGATAGGCGCGGAAGTCATGAGCCGCACCGACAAGGACGCTTCCTACGTCTTTCCCGTGACTTATCAAGGAAGCAAGACGAAGGAGGTTTTGCGATATGACTTTTATTAAGCCGCTCGACAAAGACATCTACAATTTCTATGAGGAAGCAATTGGCATAAAAAAGATAGTCCTTGGACTGCTGCAAGAAAGGTATGCTGGCGAGTTCAGCAATATATATGCCGATCTCCGAGGCCAGTCAGCCGAATATAAAGTTACGTCCCTTGACCAATTTATGGAAATACTTCCAAGCCTCGAACGCATACAAAATTTGTTGCGTCGCGCTATGGACGAAGCAACCGGCAAAAGACAAAAACTTGAATATCCACTCGGAAAATTTCTCAAAGAAAAATATCCGGAGATGACAGTTCAGAATCTTCAAGATTCTCCGATTCAGTCACTCGTGCTTAGCGAGTGGGAACATGAACTAAGGAGACGCTATCCTGAAATAGAGGAAGCATACAAGAACTTGCCGAAGGTGCAGAGTGTGTTGCAAGAACCATTGCGTATTCTCATAAAGATTAGAGACTGGCGCGACCAAGAACTTGCAAAACTCGAATCATCCACAAAAAAAGCCGCGTTACACAAATCGCAAAACGAAAACATAGAGAAAATTTTTAATCTAACGAAATTCAGATGGAAAACCGAGAAAAGATGGTTTGAAGAATCGCTGGAAAAACTACAGAGAAAAGAACTCATTACTAATACCGAAGATTCAATACAAAAAATATTTGAAATGACTCAAAAAATAGAACTCAAAGACAATTCTTACCCTGAGCTTTTCGGACTACTCAAGGCATGGGCAGAAATGGAATTCATTGCCCCGCTTAACAGTCATAGCCCAGCAAAAGCATTTCTCCAAGATGTTATGATGATATTTACTCTTCCCAATAATGGGAATAAAATTCGTTCCCTTGAATCACAATTTTCAAAATATATTACAAACCCTGATGAACCCGAAAAACAAACGATTGAAAAAATCACCCGAAAGTTCAAGGAATGCCTTACCTGATTCATCTTCCATAAAAAAATCTAAAAAATCAACGTATTGTCAACCCTCTGTCAATCTTCTATCAACGCCACATAACGTTTAATTGCTGACGAATAATGTTTCCCTGCATACCATATGATGCAGGAGGACAAACTACTATGTCAGAACATAACCAAATCACACGGAAATTAACAATCCGTCAGGCAACAGAAATGTTTCCAGTATCAGAGTCATGGCTGCGCCATAAGATAATGAACCGTGAAATCCCGTTCATTAAAATAGGGCGTAAAACTTTAATCGATGCAGAAACGTTTAATCAATTTCTCGACGCACATGTTGTCGCACCGCGTGGGGTGAAACAATGAAAAACGAAATTCAAAACGCAGTACAATGGATTGTGAATCAAATTCAAGAAAATCCATTTTCGGATATAGGCATCTCCTTTACCGTTCATAATGGGTTAATTGTTCGAGTAACCAAAACAATTTCTGCGAAGGAGAAAACAGAGGGGGATAAGAAGTGATGACATCCAAGAAACTGAAAACAAATTACAATCAAAAAGTAAGCAAGATGAATCCTGAAGAAGAGAAGAGTCGCACCATATCCAGTGCCGATTGCCCTCACAAAGCAAACGAACCAGATATAACTATCCTTGATGAGGATTTTATGCCATCAAGAGATTACCATCCACTGAATTTTTGTAATGATGACGACATCCGTATCTCAGTTGGGATTGCTATTGAAATGTACAAACTGTCTCCCGTGGAGTTTAGATTTTTCCTGCTCGTTTTAAGACGAGCGTCCGCAAATCACGGTAAAGAAACCGTCATAAGCTCTTCTGACATCATGGATATTGCCAAATTGACCCGCCAAGAAGCGATAGCGGCAAGAGACTCATTGACACAAAAGGAGATTATTAGGGTCAGAGCTGAAGAAAATCTTGAAGGCGAACGGCATTGGACGTTTTATTCCATTCCGGGGAGTGAAAAAATATGGAGATAAATATTTTTGAACGTGCCAGGAACAGTGTCATTCGAGATACTCAGTCTCACGGCGTCGAACTAACTGACACAAACACAGCGGCGTAGTTATGAAAGACTTTCAGCGCGAACAGCTTCAAACGGCTCTTGAACATAACCAGCAAGGCGTAACAGTACAGGCCGAACAATCAGCCAAAGTATCCCCGCGTGATGTTTTCAAAATATTTCAAGGAAATGGGCTGGGACACTTATACCACAAATTCACGCCGGGGGGGTGTCTTGAAAAACGGAATACCCCGCAGTTTAAGACCCCTGAAGATTTTGAAGCATACTGCTCCGCGAATCAAATTGACGTTCAATTTATACCGTTTTCAGACATTACCTTGTTTGACATAGACATGGGCAAAATGCCCCAAACGGAAAAGGCGGAACTTGAATCGTTTCTTGACAGTCATCCGCTATGGGGACAAACTCTATGGTATCATACTGCACACGGGCGGCACTACAGTTTCAAGTATCATAGAGAGAAGATAATCCCTGGACAACTGCACGTCGTCAACTGCGTAAAAATAAAAGGACATGAATCCGCGCAAATAGATATTCCATGGAACGGGAAATGTCCGCCAACAGTGGGACGGTTTTTCAAAGTTGTAAACCCCGTATTGTCCCTGAATACAATTGAAGACCTGGATTTATTTTTAATCTCTAAACCCGAACGTGATACGCAGATACCAGACGGGAGCCGGGCGGGCGGGCTCTTTGACGATATAGCCGACGG
>ERZ795058.4029-NODE-4029-length-14736-cov-4.880322_pt1 | contig 14736 bp, 9 predicted proteins | sample MGYA00375142_ERZ795058 | MGnify/ENA primary metagenome ERZ795058 (study PRJEB30187, sample SAMN05720210) | activated sludge metagenome | isolation source: anaerobic digester from wastewater treatment plant | place: Japan | collected 2015-04-20 ... | reverse complement strand
TATTTGCTCCGCAAAACGCACATGGGCAGATATCATAAATTCTTGCGAATTTATGATATAATATACTAAAATGGGGGGGGAGTTCAGTGTGTTATGCGGAACTGTATGATAAGATATTGTTCATTGTAATTATATGTTCTTCTTTTTTTATCATATCATATAATGCAAGCGTTAATAAGACAACCTCGTTTCTCAAATTGTTAGGGTGGATATTTATTGTACCCTTTGTTCTTTGCATTTCAATTTTCATTTTTTCTGCAAGTATTGCAATGAACCTTATATTGCCGCTTTCGGAGTTTTGCCTTGCTGCAGGTATTTTTCTGATTTTACTTTTCCCTTATAAATCAAATAATCATACCATTAATACGGTAATTGTTTTATTGGCCGCATTTGCATTGGCGGTATATATAATAAGGTCCGAACAGTTTATATACTTTACATTATCATTCAAAGTCCGCACTATTCTCACTGCTGTTTGTATTATTGCGTCATTAATTCTCAATAAAAAAAGGGAAGGGGATCAGAGGCTAATAACGCCAATGATATTATGGCTTGCAAGCATATTTTTGGGATTTGTCGTAAATAAGCAATATATGAGAGAAGGAATACTTTTTTTGAAAACAGGTACTTTTATTGCTTTTTCATATTATTTCTACAGTACAATTAATCATGAATATATGAAAAAAATAAACGAGTCACAAGAATTAGTAGAAAAAATGGAGCGCTCTCTCAACAAAGAAGTGAAGAAAAGGGTCTTTGAGATAGAAAAATCAAACGAAAGGCTCCTGGAAATATCCAAGACTGATTTGCTTACTAGAACCTATAACAAAATCACAATATTAAATATAATTGAAAGGCTTATAAATAATAAAGGGGAAAAGATTTTTTCAATTTTAATGTTCGATATAGACGACTTTAAAGCAATAAATGATTCTTACGGCCATATTACAGGAGATTTATGCCTTAAAACACTTGGACTTATCGCTTCCGGAAATACAAGGGAAGTAGATTATCTCGGAAGATATGGAGGAGATGAATTCATTATTGTACTCCCGAACTTGGCCGCAGAAGAAGCACGATTTGTTGCGGAGCGATTCAGGAAAAAGGTAAGTGAAACCAGTAATCCCAGGTTTACCATATCCATAGGGGTTGCAACATATCCTTATGATGGACAAACAGTTAAGGACCTGTTATTAGCTGCTGATAAGGGGTTATATAAAGCAAAAAGCAAGGGGAAAAATTCCATTTCTCACGCATCGCTTTTCTAATATTGTTGACACAACATCAATGGAGGTATCTAAGCCTCCAACCTCCGGCAGAGGTGGACGGTTTCGCAAGAAAGCTATTTCAGGACCTGAGGCACGAAATCCGTATGCAAATATACCGGAGGCGCTTTTGAGGCAATTTGCCGATTCAAGACCGAATCATCGGTAATAGCAGTTCTTCTATTCATTTTCCACATATTATATTTAAGGCCGTTTGCAATGAGATTTGCCATATTCATAACAATACTCAGTCTTGTATTTTGGAGTATCATGATTTCCATAAAGCCCCCAACATTTACAATGCCTGTGATATTTACATGCCCGATGGCAGGGAGGTTCTTATTTACCCCTGAGCCGGGAGATAAGGGGCCTTCCTTAATATTTATGAAGCCTATTCTTTCTAATTTGCCGAGGCATGCGTCTATAGCAATTATAAAAGGATTGTCATATTTACGGAAAACCTCTATGTACTCACAGAGGTTCTTTGCATGTATCGGTTCGTCTAATGTGCCGTAAACGTGTACGTTACTATATCTCATATCCTTTACCTTATAACCTATTAAAGGTCCAAGGCAATCGCCGGTAGCCCTATCCGTCCCTATACATACAATTACAATATCACTATAACTTTTCTCGTAGAATTTCCCCATACATTCCTCAAAGTAATTACAGAAATATGAAAAGGAATAGGGTTTATTTATATCAATTGTTCTCTCAAATTTAATTTTCACATTCCTTACTCCTTTATATGAATACATTTATATAAAGTATTACCCAAACGCAATGAGTAAATTCAGAGTTTTAAAATAATAAGGTGTCACGCAAGGTTCATTGAATATATAATAATATTATTCTATAATATATATGTCGTGAAAATGATTTATCATTACAAAATTAGTTGATACATCTAATTTTGTACTATCAAATATGTATTTTTCACGACATATGAATAGCGGAAAATGTTTCGTGCCATTTGAATTTAATGTAATTTATTTGGCACAAAACATATAGTTATAATTATTAATTATTTGAATAAAAGAGCAAAAAATGATTAGGCTTATGAATACTTTTTTGAAAATCCTTCGTATATATCATAGGCGGAGACGACACCAAATATGAGAGGTGCTGAATTTGAGCATAGAAAGGTCAAAAAAGAGGACTGTTTTAATTCTATTATTTGTTGTGGTACTTATACTTATCATTATGCTTTTTATAAACAAAAAAACTGCCAGGGAGTCTTCGTTTATTACTGAGGGCAGGAAAAAGCTGGCAATTACCGGCGAAGTAGCAGCTGCATCAAACAGCAGCAGCCTTATTTACTGTGTAAAGGATCTTCTGGTTGAAGCTGAGGAAGAAAATATCAGAGTTAAGAATATAAAAGGGAATATTGTATGGAGCCAGAAGCTGCAGTGTAAAATCACCGGACTGGTTGATACGGGACAAAGCATTGTGATAATTGACTCTTGCAATAATATTAGCTATTATTCACTTCAGGGGAAATTGCTTTGGACCTATAAATCGGGTTATGATATTATAGATTTTTTTACAGAAGATAATGGCAGTATTCTGCTGGAATATAAGGGGATGACAGGGAGTCTCGCTGAAATATTTGCTGAAGATGGCAGCAAAGTTGGCAATATTTCAGTTGAAAATGCCCATGTGCTGTCCTTTTCAGCCGGAGATGGAGCATTCTCCATATCAATAATAGATACTTCTTCGGAAGTAATAAAGACAAAAATAATAACCTATAACTTGAAAGGAGACATTCTTTGGGCCCATAATTTTGACGGAATAATCATTTCAAAACTCAAGTACAGCAAGGATAACAGACTGATAGCCATAGGCGAGAACAGAGCTTACATTTATAAAAGTGACGGCAGCCTGCAGGAAGAGGTTGAAATAGAAGGGGAAATCACTAATATAGCAATGGACGGCTATATTATTACAATAGCTTTGAATAATAAAGGCAAACAGTATGCAATATGTTATGATTCAAATCTCCGGGAACAAAGCCGTGTAGAAATAAAGGCTGCTCCTTCGGGAATATTTCCGCGCAGAAACAACTTTATTATATACTATAACGATGAATTTCTTTTACTGACCAATAAAGGAGAGCTGACAGCCAAATTCAAGTCAAACATAGATATAGGGAAGGTCTACATGACCCCGGATAACAAAGTATATGTAGTATCTAACAGAAGGCTTCAGATGCTGGAGTATTCTAAATAGTGCTAAATGTGCAGATATGGAGGCACTTATGAATTGGATTGACTATAGTATAATCGTAATAATTGTCTTAGGCGCTTTAACCGGTTTCAGAAAAGGGCTTTTAAGATCGGTATTCAGCATTATTTGTCTATTGGCATCAATTGTGATTGCTAAAACTTATTACAAGGCCTTAACAACATTTCTGGTTAAAAACACTCCATTGGAAGAAAAAATAGTCGGGTTTCTATCGGAAAAAGATTTTGTAAAAAGCATTCTTTTAACCACATTAGGAAAAAGTCCGGTTTTTTCCGTCAGTAATAACTTTTCCAGTGATATAAATACATTTGCAACAATATTAATAATAAATGCAATATCAGTATTGATAATATTTCTGATATCAAGATTCGCCTTCGGGATCGCTGAGAGTTTTTTATCCGGAGCCGTTAAAGAACCCGGGTTAAGAGAAGTAAACAGTATCGGAGGGGCAATAGTAGGTCTTGGCAAAAATGTGATTTTAGTCATGCTGGTATTTACCATAATAACACCTATATCTGCAATCAAGCCCTTTTCGGGTATTACAAGCGGGATAGAAGCATCCGTTCTTGCCAGATATTTTTATGATTATAATTTCATACTTGGTTGGATATGGTCCGCTGCTCTTGATTTCTTAAATAAATGAGGAGTTGTTAATCTGTGAACAGGAAAAATACATTAATAGGAGCAACCTTAATATTCTTGGGAATATCCATATGGCTGCGAGGTTATCATATCAGAACGGGAAGTTTGCTGACCCTGTTCCTTGGGTTAGGCTTACTTTACGTTAATTATATTAAGAAAGAACAGCCCTATGCGATTTTTGGCGGTATTTTTACGGCGATAGGCTTGATTTCCGTAATAAATGAAGCAGGGCTGTTTCATATTAATATAGGCATTGAAACGCTGCTTATCATAATAGGAATAATATTTATATTTCTTTACCGTATAAGAGAAGTCCAGGGCTTGATCTTTCCCGGAATGATACTTCCGGCAATAGGAATATATCTTATATTACAAAAGTCTTTTGACAGCAGATATGCAAATCCAAGCATATTCCTGCTCCTCGGTTTTGCTTTTTATATAATTTACTTTATTGCTTATACGGGAAAATTCAGTTGGACTTTGGTACCCGCAACTGCTTTTTTGCTGATTGGTATAATAGCTTACGCATTCAGCTTCAGGGTAATTACATGGGATATGATTATTATACATAAGGATTATATTTGGCCTCTATTGATGATTTTAGCAGGAGCATTGATATTACTGAACCTAAGAAAGAAATAGAAGGCAGAGGGACAAATAGACGCCCCCTGCCTTATGCTGTTGAATCAGAAATTAACTATGTTTATCTGCGCATTTGATGTAGTTGCATTAATTAGTATCTTGTTAGAGGCCGTATCATAATTTTCGCCTTTTATTTGTATGTTGTTCTGCATATTTGTATTTTTCTTGTTTTCATAAGCCAGGCCCTTAAGGTTAACGTCGATATTCCCGTTGGTTGTATGCGCGTCTACCATATACTCAAAGCCTTCCGCCTCAGCCATACCGATATCAATTTTACCATTGGAAGTATTGAGGACATAATTTGAATTCAGCAAAACCCCTTTTCGGTAGGATCGTACCATTATTGCCGCGTTGCTTGTTTTTGCATCTATATTGTCTAAATGACCATCCTCAATTTCAATTTTGGAATTTGATGTTCTGATGCTTGCCGTCCTTGCGGATACATTATCCATAACCACCCTTTCATTGTCGGTAAATACTTCAATTTCATCCGCAAAGCACTTGGTAATGACAATTTTCCCATTTGCAGTACTGCAATTCAAGGAGTTGACTTCAATATTATTAATTTCGCATCTGGCATTGCCTGTAGAAAGGCTAAGCAAATTTATGCTTTTTGGCAGTTGTATCTCAATTCTTCCCCAGGTTCTGCCGGGGAACTCGGATGAAAGCCGTAAACCGCCGTCCTCCGTTATTGCTTTGAAATATTCATCAATAACCAGCTGGGGAATGCTGGAATTGACAGATATGTTTATTGTCAACTCCTTAGTATCACCGGGAATTACTTTAATTGAGAAGTTGCTTGTTTTAAGGTAAATATTACCTCCTTCTGCAATTGGATAAGTATAGCTGCTGTTATACTTATACTTTTCATAGCCGGTTTCAAAAAGGCTGCCCAACTGGTAAACAAATGTATCTGCGATTTTTGAAGCAGATTCCGCAATGTCCTGCCCCAAGCTTTCCATCCTTCTGGTAAATTCGCCGGTAAACTTCTCTGTACTGCATCCAATCTTTTCGGGATTAATGTTTTCCCCTATCTGTTCTGCTATTCTGCCTGCCTTTTCACCAAAGGCTTCGGCAAGCTTTGATGCTTTCTCGCCAATTCTGTTGAGCTTCTCATCAATTTTTATTTCATTGAATTTGGCAGAAAGTTCGTCCCTGATTTCGTTTATTCTGGAACCGGACGGGGGTACATTGCCGCCTTCTTTTTCCAATGCTTCAAGAAGCTTTACCGCTTCCTCAGTTGTAATCTTACCTTCTTTAAGCATATTAAGTATTAATAGTTTTTCTTCCACTACATTTCCCTCCTATTCATTCATTAACCTGATGGCCTCTTCAGAGGTTATTTCACCCCTATAAAGCCTTTCCAATACTTCTCTCTTGTCGATGCTGCTCGTTTCTTGATTCTTGTAGCCTAATGCTGCGATAAGGGAGTCCAGCTTACCCTTTACGGTGGGATAAGATATGTTCAATTCTTTTTCTATCTCCTTGATATTTCCTCTGTTCTTAATAAATATCTCCGCGAACTCCCTGTATTCCCGGGATAGTGCACAGAATTTACAAGGCTTGAAATGGCCCCGTATTGTACTTTTGCATGAATAACAGGAAATTTCGGTTATTTCAACCGATCCGCCGCATATAGGGCATTGTCCTAATAAGTCCCTTTTCATAATTACACCGCCTTTATTAAGTCAATATATGCTAATTATAATATATATATTAATAATGTCAATCTTTATATTAATAAAATTAATAATTTATATAAATTATATTAAACATGTACCGTTATTCATAAAATAATTCAATTTCATTTGTTTTATACTTCTTACTTGGCCATCCCAAATAACAGCTTATGTTTTATACTAATAAATGATATAATTTAATTTAATTATGATGCCTGAATGAATTTCATCAAAGGTATCTTTAGCCGAGGAATATTCGGTATAATTCTATTATGTATAAAGCTACGAGGAGGGATAATATGATAAAGGTTGATGTTAGAGGGCTTGCGTGCCCTCAGCCGGTAGTACTTGTAAAAAAAGCCCTTGAAGAGGCTACGGAGGGTGAAGTAATAGCTATAGCGGATAATGCTACGGCAAGGGAAAACATTCTTAGACTGGCCGAAAGCCTGAATTATAAATATGAAGTATCTGATGAAAACGGCTGTAATTATATAAAAATAGAAAAAGCAAGCGGAGCTGTGAAATCGGAAAAGAAGGAAAGCGGCATTACAATAGTTATAACATCGGACAAATTAGGTCAAGGCTCTGAGGAACTTGGAAAGGTGCTTATGAAAAGCTACATTTATGCGCTTACCGAGACCATTCCGCTTCCAAAAGCACTCTTGTTTCTAAACGGCGGGGTAAAGCTGACCATAGAAGGATCCGGGGTATTGGAAAGCCTCAGTAAGCTTGAAAACTCAGGGGTAGAGGTTATTAGCTGCGGGACTTGTCTTGATTTTTATCAGTCAAAAGAGAAATTGAAGGTAGGTATTGTGGGGAACATGTATTCAATAATTGAAAAGATGAATTCTGCAGATAAGGTAATAAATATAGGATAATGAAGAAAGTGTTTCCTGCAGGAAACACTTTCTTCATTATCCTATATTTATTACCTTATCTGCAGAATTCATCTTTTCAATTATTGAATACATGTTCCCCACAATACCTACCTTCAATTTCTCTTTTGACTGATAAAAATCAAGACAAGTCCCGCAGCTAATAACCTCTACCCCTGAGTTTTCAAGCTTACTGAGGCTTTCCAATACCCCGGATCCTTCTATGGTCAGCTTTACCCCGCCGTTTAGAAACAAGAGTGCTTTTGGAAGCGGAATGGTCTCGGTAAGCGCATAAATGTAGCTTTTCATAAGCACCTTTCCAAGTTCCTCAGAGCCTTGACCTAATTTGTCCGATGTTATAACTATTGTAATGCCGCTTTCCTTCTTTTCCGATTTCACAGCTCCGCTTGCTTTTTCTATTTTTATATAATTACAGCCGTTTTCATCAGATACTTCATATTTATAATTCAGGCTTTCGGCCAGTCTAAGAATGTTTTCCCTTGCCGTAGCATTATCCGCTATAGCTATTACTTCACCCTCCGTAGCCTCTTCAAGGGCTTTTTTTACAAGTACTACCGGCTGAGGGCACGCAAGCCCTCTAACATCAACCTTTATCATATTATCCCTCCTCGTAGCTTTATACATAATAGAATTATACCGAATATTCCTCGGCTAAAGATACCTTTGATGAAATTCATTCAGGCATCATAATTAAATTAAATTATATCATTTATTAGTATAAAACATAAGCTGTTATTTGGGATGGCCAAGTAAGAAGTATAAAACAAATGAAATTGAATTATTTTATGAATAACGGTACATGTTTAATATAATTTATATAAATTATTAATTTTATTAATATAAAGATTGACATTATTAATATATATATTATAATTAGCATATATTGACTTAATAAAGGCGGTGTAATTATGAAAAGGGACTTATTAGGACAATGCCCTATATGCGGCGGATCGGTTGAAATAACCGAAATTTCCTGTTATTCATGCAAAAGTACAATACGGGGCCATTTCAAGCCTTGTAAATTCTGTGCACTATCCCGGGAATACAGGGAGTTCGCGGAGATATTTATTAAGAACAGAGGAAATATCAAGGAGATAGAAAAAGAATTGAACATATCTTATCCCACCGTAAAGGGTAAGCTGGACTCCCTTATCGCAGCATTAGGCTACAAGAATCAAGAAACGAGCAGCATCGACAAGAGAGAAGTATTGGAAAGGCTTTATAGGGGTGAAATAACCTCTGAAGAGGCCATCAGGTTAATGAATGAATAGGAGGGAAATGTAGTGGAAGAAAAACTATTAATACTTAATATGCTTAAAGAAGGTAAGATTACAACTGAGGAAGCGGTAAAGCTTCTTGAAGCATTGGAAAAAGAAGGCGGCAATGTACCCCCGTCCGGTTCCAGAATAAACGAAATCAGGGACGAACTTTCTGCCAAATTCAATGAAATAAAAATTGATGAGAAGCTCAACAGAATTGGCGAGAAAGCATCAAAGCTTGCCGAAGCCTTTGGTGAAAAGGCAGGCAGAATAGCAGAACAGATAGGGGAAAACATTAATCCCGAAAAGATTGGATGCAGTACAGAGAAGTTTACCGGCGAATTTACCAGAAGGATGGAAAGCTTGGGGCAGGACATTGCGGAATCTGCTTCAAAAATCGCAGATACATTTGTTTACCAGTTGGGCAGCCTTTTTGAAACCGGCTATGAAAAGTATAAGTATAACAGCAGCTATACTTATCCAATTGCAGAAGGAGGTAATATTTACCTTAAAACAAGCAACTTCTCAATTAAAGTAATTCCCGGTGATACTAAGGAGTTGACAATAAACATATCTGTCAATTCCAGCATTCCCCAGCTGGTTATTGATGAATATTTCAAAGCAATAACGGAGGACGGCGGTTTACGGCTTTCATCCGAGTTCCCCGGCAGAACCTGGGGAAGAATTGAGATACAACTGCCAAAAAGCATAAATTTGCTTAGCCTTTCTACAGGCAATGCCAGATGCGAAATTAATAATATTGAAGTCAACTCCTTGAATTGCAGTACTGCAAATGGGAAAATTGTCATTACCAAGTGCTTTGCGGATGAAATTGAAGTATTTACCGACAATGAAAGGGTGGTTATGGATAATGTATCCGCAAGGACGGCAAGCATCAGAACATCAAATTCCAAAATTGAAATTGAGGATGGTCATTTAGACAATATAGATGCAAAAACAAGCAACGCGGCAATAATGGTACGATCCTACCGAAAAGGGGTTTTGCTGAATTCAAATTATGTCCTCAATACTTCCAATGGTAAAATTGATATCGGTATGGCTGAGGCGGAAGGCTTTGAGTATATGGTAGACGCGCATACAACCAACGGGAATATCGACGTTAACCTTAAGGGCCTGGCTTATGAAAACAAGAAAAATACAAATATGCAGAACAACATACAAATAAAAGGCGAAAATTATGATACGGCCTCTAACAAGATACTAATTAATGCAACTACATCAAATGCGCAGATAAACATAGTTAATTTCTGATTCAACAGCATAAGGCAGGGGGCGTCTATTTGTCCCTCTGCCTTCTATTTCTTTCTTAGGTTCAGTAATATCAATGCTCCTGCTAAAATCATCAATAGAGGCCAAATATAATCCTTATGTATAATAATCATATCCCATGTAATTACCCTGAAGCTGAATGCGTAAGCTATTATACCAATCAGCAAAAAAGCAGTTGCGGGTACCAAAGTCCAACTGAATTTTCCCGTATAAGCAATAAAGTAAATTATATAAAAAGCAAAACCGAGGAGCAGGAATATGCTTGGATTTGCATATCTGCTGTCAAAAGACTTTTGTAATATAAGATATATTCCTATTGCCGGAAGTATCATTCCGGGAAAGATCAAGCCCTGGACTTCTCTTATACGGTAAAGAAATATAAATATTATTCCTATTATGATAAGCAGCGTTTCAATGCCTATATTAATATGAAACAGCCCTGCTTCATTTATTACGGAAATCAAGCCTATCGCCGTAAAAATACCGCCAAAAATCGCATAGGGCTGTTCTTTCTTAATATAATTAACGTAAAGTAAGCCTAACCCAAGGAACAGGGTCAGCAAACTTCCCGTTCTGATATGATAACCTCGCAGCCATATGGATATTCCCAAGAATATTAAGGTTGCTCCTATTAATGTATTTTTCCTGTTCACAGATTAACAACTCCTCATTTATTTAAGAAATCAAGAGCAGCGGACCATATCCAACCAAGTATGAAATTATAATCATAAAAATATCTGGCAAGAACGGATGCTTCTATCCCGCTTGTAATACCCGAAAAGGGCTTGATTGCAGATATAGGTGTTATTATGGTAAATACCAGCATGACTAAAATCACATTTTTGCCAAGACCTACTATTGCCCCTCCGATACTGTTTACTTCTCTTAACCCGGGTTCTTTAACGGCTCCGGATAAAAAACTCTCAGCGATCCCGAAGGCGAATCTTGATATCAGAAATATTATCAATACTGATATTGCATTTATTATTAATATTGTTGCAAATGTATTTATATCACTGGAAAAGTTATTACTGACGGAAAAAACCGGACTTTTTCCTAATGTGGTTAAAAGAATGCTTTTTACAAAATCTTTTTCCGATAGAAACCCGACTATTTTTTCTTCCAATGGAGTGTTTTTAACCAGAAATGTTGTTAAGGCCTTGTAATAAGTTTTAGCAATCACAATTGATGCCAATAGACAAATAATGCTGAATACCGATCTTAAAAGCCCTTTTCTGAAACCGGTTAAAGCGCCTAAGACAATTATTACGATTATACTATAGTCAATCCAATTCATAAGTGCCTCCATATCTGCACATTTAGCACTATTTAGAATACTCCAGCATCTGAAGCCTTCTGTTAGATACTACATATACTTTGTTATCCGGGGTCATGTAGACCTTCCCTATATCTATGTTTGACTTGAATTTGGCTGTCAGCTCTCCTTTATTGGTCAGTAAAAGAAATTCATCGTTATAGTATATAATAAAGTTGTTTCTGCGCGGAAATATTCCCGAAGGAGCAGCCTTTATTTCTACACGGCTTTGTTCCCGGAGATTTGAATCATAACATATTGCATACTGTTTGCCTTTATTATTCAAAGCTATTGTAATAATATAGCCGTCCATTGCTATATTAGTGATTTCCCCTTCTATTTCAACCTCTTCCTGCAGGCTGCCGTCACTTTTATAAATGTAAGCTCTGTTCTCGCCTATGGCTATCAGTCTGTTATCCTTGCTGTACTTGAGTTTTGAAATGATTATTCCGTCAAAATTATGGGCCCAAAGAATGTCTCCTTTCAAGTTATAGGTTATTATTTTTGTCTTTATTACTTCCGAAGAAGTATCTATTATTGATATGGAGAATGCTCCATCTCCGGCTGAAAAGGACAGCACATGGGCATTTTCAACTGAAATATTGCCAACTTTGCTGCCATCTTCAGCAAATATTTCAGCGAGACTCCCTGTCATCCCCTTATATTCCAGCAGAATACTGCCATTATCTTCTGTAAAAAAATCTATAATATCATAACCCGATTTATAGGTCCAAAGCAATTTCCCCTGAAGTGAATAATAGCTAATATTATTGCAAGAGTCAATTATCACAATGCTTTGTCCCGTATCAACCAGTCCGGTGATTTTACACTGCAGCTTCTGGCTCCATACAATATTCCCTTTTATATTCTTAACTCTGATATTTTCTTCCTCAGCTTCAACCAGAAGATCCTTTACACAGTAAATAAGGCTGCTGCTGTTTGATGCAGCTGCTACTTCGCCGGTAATTGCCAGCTTTTTCCTGCCCTCAGTAATAAACGAAGACTCCCTGGCAGTTTTTTTGTTTATAAAAAGCATAATGATAAGTATAAGTACCACAACAAATAATAGAATTAAAACAGTCCTCTTTTTTGACCTTTCTATGCTCAAATTCAGCACCTCTCATATTTGGTGTCGTCTCCGCCTATGATATATACGAAGGATTTTCAAAAAAGTATTCATAAGCCTAATCATTTTTTGCTCTTTTATTCAAATAATTAATAATTATAACTATATGTTTTGTGCCAAATAAATTACATTAAATTCAAATGGCACGAAACATTTTCCGCTATTCATATGTCGTGAAAAATACATATTTGATAGTACAAAATTAGATGTATCAACTAATTTTGTAATGATAAATCATTTTCACGACATATATATTATAGAATAATATTATTATATATTCAATGAACCTTGCGTGACACCTTATTATTTTAAAACTCTGAATTTACTCATTGCGTTTGGGTAATACTTTATATAAATGTATTCATATAAAGGAGTAAGGAATGTGAAAATTAAATTTGAGAGAACAATTGATATAAATAAACCCTATTCCTTTTCATATTTCTGTAATTACTTTGAGGAATGTATGGGGAAATTCTACGAGAAAAGTTATAGTGATATTGTAATTGTATGTATAGGGACGGATAGGGCTACCGGCGATTGCCTTGGACCTTTAATAGGTTATAAGGTAAAGGATATGAGATATAGTAACGTACACGTTTACGGCACATTAGACGAACCGATACATGCAAAGAACCTCTGTGAGTACATAGAGGTTTTCCGTAAATATGACAATCCTTTTATAATTGCTATAGACGCATGCCTCGGCAAATTAGAAAGAATAGGCTTCATAAATATTAAGGAAGGCCCCTTATCTCCCGGCTCAGGGGTAAATAAGAACCTCCCTGCCATCGGGCATGTAAATATCACAGGCATTGTAAATGTTGGGGGCTTTATGGAAATCATGATACTCCAAAATACAAGACTGAGTATTGTTATGAATATGGCAAATCTCATTGCAAACGGCCTTAAATATAATATGTGGAAAATGAATAGAAGAACTGCTATTACCGATGATTCGGTCTTGAATCGGCAAATTGCCTCAAAAGCGCCTCCGGTATATTTGCATACGGATTTCGTGCCTCAGGTCCTGAAATAGCTTTCTTGCGAAACCGTCCACCTCTGCCGGAGGTTGGAGGCTTAGATACCTCCATTGATGTTGTGTCAACAATATTAGAAAAGCGATGCGTGAGAAATGGAATTTTTCCCCTTGCTTTTTGCTTTATATAACCCCTTATCAGCAGCTAATAACAGGTCCTTAACTGTTTGTCCATCATAAGGATATGTTGCAACCCCTATGGATATGGTAAACCTGGGATTACTGGTTTCACTTACCTTTTTCCTGAATCGCTCCGCAACAAATCGTGCTTCTTCTGCGGCCAAGTTCGGGAGTACAATAATGAATTCATCTCCTCCATATCTTCCGAGATAATCTACTTCCCTTGTATTTCCGGAAGCGATAAGTCCAAGTGTTTTAAGGCATAAATCTCCTGTAATATGGCCGTAAGAATCATTTATTGCTTTAAAGTCGTCTATATCGAACATTAAAATTGAAAAAATCTTTTCCCCTTTATTATTTATAAGCCTTTCAATTATATTTAATATTGTGATTTTGTTATAGGTTCTAGTAAGCAAATCAGTCTTGGATATTTCCAGGAGCCTTTCGTTTGATTTTTCTATCTCAAAGACCCTTTTCTTCACTTCTTTGTTGAGAGAGCGCTCCATTTTTTCTACTAATTCTTGTGACTCGTTTATTTTTTTCATATATTCATGATTAATTGTACTGTAGAAATAATATGAAAAAGCAATAAAAGTACCTGTTTTCAAAAAAAGTATTCCTTCTCTCATATATTGCTTATTTACGACAAATCCCAAAAATATGCTTGCAAGCCATAATATCATTGGCGTTATTAGCCTCTGATCCCCTTCCCTTTTTTTATTGAGAATTAATGACGCAATAATACAAACAGCAGTGAGAATAGTGCGGACTTTGAATGATAATGTAAAGTATATAAACTGTTCGGACCTTATTATATATACCGCCAATGCAAATGCGGCCAATAAAACAATTACCGTATTAATGGTATGATTATTTGATTTATAAGGGAAAAGTAAAATCAGAAAAATACCTGCAGCAAGGCAAAACTCCGAAAGCGGCAATATAAGGTTCATTGCAATACTTGCAGAAAAAATGAAAATTGAAATGCAAAGAACAAAGGGTACAATAAATATCCACCCTAACAATTTGAGAAACGAGGTTGTCTTATTAACGCTTGCATTATATGATATGATAAAAAAAGAAGAACATATAATTACAATGAACAATATCTTATCATACAGTTCCGCATAACACACTGAACTCCCCCCCCATTTTAGTATATTATATCATAAATTCGCAAGAATTTATGATATCTGCCCATGTGCGTTTTGCGGAGCAAATA
>ERZ795058.3997-NODE-3997-length-14839-cov-5.279830_pt1 | contig 14839 bp, 11 predicted proteins | sample MGYA00375142_ERZ795058 | MGnify/ENA primary metagenome ERZ795058 (study PRJEB30187, sample SAMN05720210) | activated sludge metagenome | isolation source: anaerobic digester from wastewater treatment plant | place: Japan | collected 2015-04-20 ... | reverse complement strand
AGGTTGACTTTTTCTTGATGCATAAAGTAAAATTCACCATGAAACTGGGCCGGGGCGCTGGAGAGACCTCCGTCGTTCGGCTTTCCCAGTCGGCGGCCCGTTTTCTTCAGCACCTCCGTGTCCCGCACTTCGGAATGATCGCGAGTCCCGCCGGGTCTGTCGCCGGAGGGAAACTGCGCGATGGCGTCGGCGTTTGCCCGCTGCGGCGACGCTGAATTCCGTAATCCGAGTCAGAGGCATTGACCATGGCCGATCCGAAACCCAATGGCCCCAGGCAATCCAACGGCAAGAAGCCGGTCGCGCCCGCCGGCGAAGCCGCCGATCGGCGCCCCGGCGATGGCAAGAGTCTCGTCACGACTCAGCGCGGCGTTCAGAAAAAGGGAACCGACGACGAGATCAAGAAATGGATCAAGGCGGTCCAGGGGGGCAAGGAAGCCGCCACCCGCTCGCGCCAGGAATTGGTCAGCACCGATCTGCTCCAGACCGAGGGCGACATCCTCGATGCCATCGCCGCCGACACCGGGATGGCCAAGGTGGTCCTCTCGCAGGTCAATTTCACCCCCGAACTGATCGCCCAGGTCCCGGCCGAAGTCGTCCGCAAATACAATGTCATCCCGGTCGACTACAATGATCGCGAGATCTGGCTGGCCATCTCCGACCCGCACAATATCCAGGCGCTCGACGACCTGAGCCATGTCCTTGGCCGCAAGGTCCACGGCCGGGTGGCGCGCGAGGACGATATCGAGCGGGCGATCCGCGCTTACTACAGCAAGGACGAATATCGCCAGCTCTACGACAAACTGGCCGAGAGCGACGATCCCGGCTCGCTCGATCAGCGCTACGACGAGCTGGAGCTGGGCACCGAGGCCGCGGCCGAAATCAACCAGCCGCCCGTCGTCAAATATGTCGACCTCATCTTCAAGCAGGCCGTTCACGAGCGCGCCAGCGACATCCACATCGAACCGACCCGCGTCGGTGTGACCATCCGCTTCCGCATCGACGGCGTGCTGCACGAGGTCCCCAGTCCGCCGCGCAAGTGGCAGAACGCGATCATCTCGCGCCTGAAGGTCCTTTCGGGCATGGATCTGGCCGAAAAGCGCGTCCCGCTGGACGGCCGCATCCGCCTCAACATGCCGGAAAAGAAGCTCGACCTGCGCGTCTCGAGCCTGCCGACCATCTTCGGCGAATCGATCGTCATGCGTCTGCTCGATCAATCCTCGGTCATGATGGGCCTGGAGGACGTCGGCTTCCTGCCCAGCACCGTCAAGACTTTCAAGAAGCTGATCCGCGAACCCAACGGCGTCATCCTGATGACCGGGCCGACCGGCTCGGGCAAGACGACGACGCTCTACGCCGCGCTGGGCGTGCTCAACACCCCGGAGAACAAGCTGGTCACGCTTGAGGACCCGGTCGAATACCAGATCCCCGGCATCAATCAGGTCCAGATCAACCATGAGATCGGGCTGGACTTCGCCTACGGGCTGCGCTCGTTGCTGCGCCAGTCGCCCGACATCATCCTGGTCGGCGAGATCCGCGACCTGGAAACCGCCGAAAACGCGATCCGCGCGGCGCTGACCGGTCACCTCGTCTTCTCGACGCTCCATACCAACGACGCGCCCAGTTCGACCATTCGACTGATCGACATGGGCGTCAAGCCGTACCTCGTGGCCAGTTCGTTGCAGGCGGCCATCGCCCAGCGCCTCGTGCGCCGCATCTGCGGCGCCTGCAAGGAGCCCTACGCCTTCGATCCGGAGGTCGTCCGCGACCTGGGCTACGAAGCCGAACTGGAGGAGGGCAATCTGGAGCTGTTTCACGGGGCCGGCTGCGAACGGTGCAGCCAGAGCGGCTACCGCGGCCGGACGGCGATCCACGAGATCATGGTGATGGATTCGGATCTGCGCCGCCGGGTCATCCGCAGCGAACCCGCCTCGCGCCTCAAGAAAGCCGCGGTCGCCAAGGGCATGCTGACCCTGCGCGACGACGGCTGGACCAAGGCCAAGCTGGGCATCACCACCCCCGAGGAGGTCCTGCGGATCACCGCCGCCGACTGACGCCCGTCGGCTCCCCGGGGGCTCCCACCGCACGACAGCATCTGGAACAGGACGCAGCGATGGATATCAACGAAATGCTCAAGATCGTGGTCGACCGCGACGCCGCCGACCTGCACCTGCGCGTGGGCAAGCCCCCCGTCATCCGGCTTCATGGCGAGTTCGAACCGCTTGATCCCCAGCCCCTGACCGCCGACGACACCGAACGCCTGATGAAGGAGATCACGCCCCCCCGCTTCCAGCAGCAGATTCAGGAGCAGGGCAGCGCCGACTTCGCCTACGCCTTCAGCGAGCAGGCCCGCTTCCGTACCAATGTCTTCCGCACGATGGGCAATATCGGCATCGTCATGCGGTTGATCCCGACCCGCATCTTCACCTTCGATCAGCTCGGCCTGCCCAAAGCTTCGATCATGCCGGTACTGCAGGCCCACCGCGGCATGGTGATCGTCACCGGCCCCACCGGTTCGGGCAAGACCACCTCGCTGGCGACGATGATCGACTGGATCAACATCAACCGCAGCGTTCATATCATCACCATCGAGGACCCGATCGAGTACACCCATCCGCATAAGCGGGCCATCGTTTCCCACCGCGAGCTGCACATCGACACGCCGTCGTTCGCCAATGCCCTGCGCGGTGCCCTGCGCCAGGACCCCGACGTCATTCTCGTCGGCGAAATGCGCGACCTGGAGACGATGGAGGCGGCCATCACCGCCGCCGAGACCGGCCACCTCGTCTTCGGTACCCTGCACACGATCGGCGCCGCCACCACCGTCGACCGCATCATCGACCAGTTCCCCGCCAACCAGCAGGAGCAGATCCGCTCGGTTCTCTCGGTCGCGCTCTCCAGCGTCATTTCGCAGACGCTGCTGCCGCGCGCCTCGGGCAAGGGGCGCGTCGCCGCGTTCGAGATCATGCACAACATCGCCGCCGTCGCCAACCTGATCCGCGAAGCCAAGACCAACCGCCTGACCTCCGTCATTCAGACCAGCGCCAAGCTCGGCATGATCACGCTCGACGACTATCTGCTGCGCCTGTATCGCAAGGGGATCATTTCGGGTGAGGTCTGCCTGGAACGGGCGCAGAACTACGATGAAATGCGCCGCAACCTGATGGGCGAGGGGATCGGCGGCGCCGACGCCGGCGATGCCAAGATGGAGGCCGCCGGCGCGACCCAGGCCCCCGTGGAGGAATATTGAGCCAGCCCGCGTTGCCGGCGCACGCCGCGCGGCCAACCCTGGAGCATCGGAAGAAGACCATGGGAAAAAAGCTGTTCAAGCTCTTCAAGGATCCCGCCGCCAAGCCCGACGGCCCGGCCAAAGCCGGCGTCGTCGTGCCCCGCGGCGAGGAGGCCAGCGCCACCGGCAGCCGCATGCGCGATCTGATCCGCTCCCATTACTCGCCGGAGCAGGTCGCCCTGCTCAAGAACCTCATCGATTCGCGCGAAGGCGCCGCCAAATACAGCGATTCGCCGATCCTCGTCCAGGATGTCATCGATCCCGGCGCCGACATGCTCAAGATCGTCTCCGAGGAGCACGGTCTGCGCATGATCGATCTGAAGCGCTACCCGCGCGCCGATTATCGCCTGCGCGGCCTGATCCCCGCCGAGCGCGCCAAGGCCCTGCGCGTCATCCCCGTCGAGGAAAAAGAGGATGGGACGGTCGTTGTCGCCATCGCCGACCCCTCCAACCCGACCGTCGGCGATGACCTGCGCCTCATCCTCGGCCGCGACGTCGAAACCGTCATCGCCGACGAATCCGAAATCGACGAGCGCATCGAACAATACTATGGCATGGGCGATGAGTCGCTCGAGGACATCATCAGCCAGCAGGAGACCGAGACGGTCGACGAGGACGTCATCACGACGGCGGAAAACGCCATCGACCTGACCGATCCCGAATCGCTCGGCGGCGATCAGCCGATCGTCCAGTTGGTCAACCTGCTGCTGCTGCGCGCCATCGAGGACCGCGCCAGCGACATCCACATCGAACCGTTTCCCACGTTCATCCGCGTCCGCTACCGCGTCGACGGCGTCCTGCGCGAGATGCCCTCGCCCCCGCGCTCCCAGTTGGTCGCCATCGTCTCGCGCATCAAGGTCATGGCCAACCTTAACATCTCGGAGACCCGCAAGCCGCAGGACGGCCGCATCAAGCTGCTCGCCGACGGCCGCGAGATCGACATGCGGATCAGTTGCATGCCGACCGTCCACGGCGAGGCCGTCGTGATGCGCGTGCTCGACAAGAGCATGATGATGATCGGCATCAGCCAGATCGGCATGATGGGCGACGTGCTGGATAAGTTCAAGAAACTGATCCGCCGCCCCAACGGCATCCTGCTCGTCACCGGCCCCACCGGCTCGGGCAAGACGACGACGCTCTACGCCGCCCTGGCCGAGGTGCGCGACCCCGGCGAGAAGCTGATCACGACCGAAGACCCGGTCGAGTACGAGATGGACGGCATCCAGCAGGTCAACATCAACGAAAGCGTCGGCCTGACCTTCGCCCGCTGTTTGCGCGCGATTCTGCGCCAGGACCCCGACACCGTCCTCGTCGGCGAAATCCGCGACGTCGAGACCGCCCAGATCGCCGTCCAGGCCGCGCTGACCGGTCACCTCGTCTTCTCCACGCTGCACACCAACTCGGCCGCCGCCACCGTGACGCGTCTGCTCGACATGGGCGTCGAGCCGTTCCTGATCACCTCGGCGGTGGAAGGGGTTATCGGCCAGCGTCTCGTCCGGACGATCTGCCAGTCGTGCAAGACCGAAGTCGAACCCGATGAGGACGAACTGGCCGATTTCGGGCTGACGCTCAAGGAGGTGCGCGACGAGGGGATCCGCTTCTTCCGCGGCCAGGGGTGCGAGGAATGCAATCACACCGGCTACCACGGCCGGCTCGGCATTTTCGAGCTGATGGAATTCACCGACGAGGTGCGCGAGCTGGTGCTCGAGCGCGCCACCACCGACGAGATCCACGAACTGGCGGTGCGCCAGGGGATGATCACCATGCGCCAGGATGGCTGGGCCAAGGTCACGATGGGCCTGACGACGATGAGCGAAGTCTTGCGCCAGACCCCCGCCGAGGTCATCACGACGGCCAAGTCCAGCTCGATCCTGGTGGAGCGCGAAGGCGAGGGCCCGGTCGAAGGGCGCGAGGCTTTGCCCAGTCCCCAGGAAGCCCTGCCGGCCCCGAACGAGGCCCTCCCCGCGCCGGGCAAGCCGAAGCTCAGCGCCAAGTCGATGATCGTCGAGAACGAGGAAGCCGCCAGCGCCAACGCGAAGAACAAGTAGCGCGCCGGATGATCGCGCCCGAATTCTTTTATCTCCCCAATGCTTCCCGGTAGGCTTTCTCCAGCTCTTCGCTGAAGGCGACGAAGATCACCTTCGCGGGCAGCGCGTGCCGTTTCAGCCAGTCGCGGGTCTCCCGCACCGCCAGTCGGCAGGCCGCCTCGACCGGATAGCCGTAGGCGCCGCAACTGATCGCGGGGAACGCCACCGTCCCGAGCCCGTGGCGTTCGGCCAGCGCCAGGCTGTTGCGGTAACAGCTCGCCAGGAGATCCGCCTCGCCGCGGTTGCCGCCGCGCCAGACCGGCCCCACGGTGTGAATGACATGGCGCGCCGGAAGGCGATAGCCCTTCGTGATGCGCGCCTCGCCGGTGGGGCAGCCCCCCAGCGTCTGGCACTCGGCGAGCAGTTCGGGTCCGGCCGCGCGGTGAATCGCCCCGTCGACGCCCCCGCCGCCCAGCAGCGACGTGTTGGCGGCATTGACGATGGCATCTACGTCGAGCCGGGTGATATCGCCGCCGACGACCTCAATCCGCGAGGTTGATTGATCCATGGCCGGTCACCTCCATTGGCTTTTCACTCCCGCATCCTCCCCGTCGCACCCGGCCCCCACCCACGAAAACGGTTGATCCTTCGCCCGCGCAATAGTAGATTTATCTGTAATCATTTGAGCCTCGGGATACGTCGGGCAAATCGTATCCCCTCCAGCGTTTGCTATCGTATCACGTCCCGTGCATCCGTGCCTCCTCCGGGGCCGAGCGAGCTCGCTTTCTGCCAGTCAAAGGAGTCCCTCATCATGGCAACCGCCACACTGCCGCCGCGGGTGCGCATCGGCGCCACGCAGCTTCTTATCAATAATGAATGGGTCAAGGCCGCCTCGGGCAAGACCTTCGAGACAATCAACCCCGCCACCGGCGACGTGATCGCCGAGGTCGCCGAGGGTGATGCGGCCGATATCGACCGGGCCGTCAAGGCCGCCCGCGCCGCCTTCGAGCGCAACAGCCCCTGGCGCCGGCTCGCCGCGGCCGAGCGCGGCTACCTGCTCAACCGCCTGGCCGACCTCATCGAGGAACACGCCGATGAACTGGCCCGCCTTGAAAGCCTCGACAACGGCAAGCCCTACGAGATCGCCAAGGCGGCCGACCTCCCGCTGACCATCGCCTGCTACCGCTACTACGCCGGCTGGGCCGACAAGGTCCACGGCAAGACGATTCCGATTCAGGGCGATTACTTCTGCTACACGCGCCACGAACCGGTCGGCGTCGTCGGCCAGATCATCCCCTGGAACTTCCCCCTGCTGATGCAGGCCTGGAAGCTCGCTCCGGCCCTGGCCTGCGGCAACACCGTCGTCCTGAAGGTGGCCGAACAGACCCCGCTTTCTGCCCTGCGCGTCGGCGAGCTGATCATCGAGGCCGGGTTCCCCGCCGGCACGGTCAACATCGTCCCCGGCTACGGACCGACCGCCGGCGCCGCCCTCGCCCGCCACATGGACGTCGACAAGATCGCCTTCACCGGCTCGACCGAAGTCGGCCACCTGATCATGGAGGCCGCCGCCAAGAGCAACTTGAAACGCGTGACGCTCGAGCTGGGCGGCAAGAGCCCGAACATCGTCTTCGCCGACGCCGATCTGGACGCCGCCATCGAGGGCTCCCATTTCGCCCTCTTCTTCAACCAGGGGCAGTGCTGCTGCGCGGGTTCGCGCCTGTTCGTCGAGGAGAAGGTCTACGACGAGTTCGTCGAGCGCAGCACCGAGCGCGCCCGCGACCGCAAGGTCGGCGATCCCTTCGCCGAGGGCGTCGAGCAGGGACCGCAGGTGGACCAGGAGCAATTCAACAAGGTAATGGGCTACATCGACGCCGGCAAGCAGGAAGGCGCGCGGATGACCTGTGGCGGCGGCCGCGTCGGCGATCGCGGCTACTTCATCGAGCCGACGGTCTTCGCCGATGTGAACGACGACATGAAGATCGCCCGCGAGGAGATCTTCGGCCCGGTGATGAGCCTCATCAAGTTCAAGGACCTCGATGAGGTCGTCGAGCGCGCCAACCGCACGGTCTACGGCCTGGCCGCCGCCGTCTGGACCCGCGACATCACCAAGGCCCACGCCATCGCCGCCAACGTCCGCGCCGGCACGGTCTGGGTCAATTGCTACGACGTCTTCGATTCGGCCGCCCCGTTCGGCGGGTTCAAGCAGTCCGGCATCGGCCGCGAACTGGGCGAGTATGGCCTCCAGCAATACACCGAAGTCAAGACGGTGACGATCAAGATCTGAACGTTCCTCCCACGGACAGCCCCTGCGGTTCGCGACGCTCCTTCCCCCACCCGGACCGCAGGGGTTTTGTCCCCCCGGGGCGCACGAATCCTCCCTCGTCTCTCGTTCCTCGTGATCGAGGAAGAGCAGGGACACAAGGGATATAAGGGACGTAAGGAAAATCCGTCGCGACTCGAAATCCGTCGGATCCGACGGATTTCGCTCACTTGGGGGGCTACCCGCTTACATCCTATGCCCGGCCCGCCTACGCCTGCACGAAGGCATGGGCGCCCTCGGTCACGCGCATCCCGGCGCCGCTGCGCCGTCCGGCGCGCCGCCGCGTTCGCTCCGGTGCCGGCGCGCAGGCCAGCGGCAGGATCAGCGGCGTCTCCTGGCGCAGAAAATCGACCATTCGGATCGTCAGCGACCGGGCCGGATCTCCGCCGGCCACTTCGAACAGATCGTTGTCGAGCAGGCCGTCATCCATGAAGACCGGCATCCCGAACAGCGAGCCGAAGGGCGGGACCGCCCCCGGCGCCAGCGTTTCAATCCGCTGGCGGATCTCCCGTTCGGTCGCCAGGCGGGCATCGCGGCAGCCGGTCAGCAGGCGGATGTGGCCCAGGTTCAAATCGCGGTCGGCGGGCACCACCGCCAGCATCATCTGCCGGCCACAGACAAAAAACACCGTTTTCGCAACCGTCGCCGGGGCCAGGCATTCCACGGCCGCCAGGTCGCGCGCGCGATAAACCGGCCGGTGCTGGTGTTCCTCCACTCGCATCTGGCCGCGGTGAAGATAGTGCTCGATCAGCGGGGGGACTGACACGGCGCTTCACCTCCCTCGGATGGCGGAAGAATTTTTTCGAACTCAAATGCGGGTAACTCGATCGACTTGCGCATGGTCATTATTGCGCCGATGACGCCTCCCGCGCAATCGCCGAGCGAGTCGGGATTTCCCCCATTCGCATACCGGCAACCCCGCCACTCCAACTCGCCGATGGCTGCAACCATTGCAGGTATGGTATTTCAGGAGGGCCCCGCGCGCCGCACGGCGCGCCCGCCCCGCCCCCAGACTCCCCGAGGTGGACCCATTTGATGATCCAGACCGACCAGTTGTGCAAGGATTACGACGGGAAACCGGCGGTGGTTGATCTGAATCTGGACGTTGCTCCCGGCGAACTGTTCTGTTTCCTCGGTCCCAACGGCGCGGGCAAAACCACCACGATCAAAATGCTGGCCGGCCTGCTCATCCCGACCCAGGGCGCCGCGCGCGTCGCCGGCTTCGACTTGCAGCGCCATCCCGTCGAGGCCAAGCGCCGCATCGGCTACATCCCCGACCGCCCCTACCTCTATGAAAAACTCAGCGGCCGCGACTTCTTCACGTTCGTCGGCGATCTCTTCGGCATCCCCCGCCCCGTGCAGCAGGCCCGCCTGGAACACTACTTCGACCTCTTCCGGCTGACGCCCGCGGCGGATCAATTCATCGAGAATTACTCGCACGGCATGCGTCAGAAGCTGGTCTTCGCCGCCGCGCTGATGCACGAGCCGCAGGTGCTGATCGTCGATGAACCGATGGTCGGGCTCGATCCCCAGTCGGCCCGCACCGTCAAGCAGGTCCTGCGCGAGCAGGCCGACGCCGGCCGCACCATCTTCCTCTCCACGCATACGCTGTCGGTCGCGGAGGAACTGGCCGACCGCATCGGCGTGATCAACAAGGGCCAACTCGTCTTTCTCGGCACGATCCGCGAGCTGCGCGCCCGCCTCGCGCGCGACGGTTCGCTCGAGGACCTGTTCCTCCTGCTGACCGAAGAGGAGACCGCCGACGTCTGACGTCCGCCCCGAGCCCGACTCCGCCGGATCACCCAACGCCATGGCCTCCACCGCCCCCGTTGCCTTCCTCCCCCTCTTTCTGCGGCTCAAGCTGCGCCTGGCCAACAATCATCTGTCGGGTCTCCGCCGCCATCTGTGGATTCACCTGGTCGTGGGGCTCCTCGTCGTTTTCATGCTGATCGGCGGCGGCTCCACCCTGTTTCACCTCGTTTTCCGCTTCCTGATGGAGCAGCAGCCGTTCGGGCCGCCGTTGATGGACCGGCTGATCCGGATGGTGCTGCTCGCGTTCTTCTCGATGCTGATCTTCTCCAATCTGATCATCATGCTGACGACCACCTACATCTCCAGGGAAGTGGAATTCCTGATGGCGCAGCCGATCCCGCACCGGCGGCTGTTCTTCGCCAAGCTCGGCGAATCGATCGTTTACAGCTCCTGGGCCTTCGTCATCCTGGCGTTTCCGCTCTTCGTCGCCCTGCGCTCCTCGCGCGACCTCCCCTGGACCTATTTCCCCTCGGCGGCCTGCCTGCTGGTCCCCTACCTGATCATCCCGGCGGCGGCCGGCGCCGCCCTCGCCCTCGTGATCGCCGCGTTTTTTCCCCCCCGGCGCATCATCCGGTTCACGCTCGCGCTGGGCGTCCTGGGCATGGTCATGGCCGTCGCGATGCAGCGCTCCCAGGGCGTGATGGGCATGATGCGCCAGGCCTCCGCCGAAGACACCGCCGATCTGATGAGCCTGATGGACGTCGGCGATTTCTTCCTGCTGCCAAGCGGCTGGCTGGGCCATGGCCTCGTCGCCATCGAGCACGGCTTCTGGCGCGAGGCCGGCTTCTGGGCGCTCGCCCTCTGGTCGACCGCCGCCATGGGCCTGGTCGTCTGCGACTGGCTGGCCGGGCTTTATTATCGCGGTTGGACCAACGCGCGCAGTTCGGCCGCCGCCCGCCGCCGCCGGCGCGCCGGACTCTACGGCCTGTTCGATCGCCTGCTCGGCTGGATGCCCGCCGCGACCCGCGCCATGGTCACCAAGGATCTGACCGTCTTCTGGCGCGATCCCGCCCAGTGGGGCCAGCTCGTCATGCTGTTCGGCCTGCTCTTCATCTACCTGATCAACCTGCGTTCGGCCGCCGGGTTCGGCCAGTTTCAGATCTTCATCCCCTTCTGGCAGAGCATCATCTCGCTGTTCAACATCGGCGCCACGGCGTTTGTCCTCTCCATCCTGACCACGCGCTTCGTCTATCCCATGCTGAGCCTGGAGGGCAAGCAGCAGTGGGTGATCGGCCTGGCTCCCGTCGCGCGCACGCGCATCGTCTGGGAGAAATTCATCGTCAGTTGGATCAGCGCCGTCGGCCTGACCACCCCGCTGGCGCTCCTCTCCAGCTTCATGCTGCGGACCGGGCCGTTCGTCACGCTGCTGACCGTCGCCACCGTCGCGGTCCTGGCGATCGGCCTCAGCTCGATGGCGGTCGGTCTGGGGGCGCTCCTGCCCAACTTCGCCGAGGATAACCCCTCGCGCATCGCCAACGGCGTCGGTGGAACACTCAACGCCATCCTCAGTCTGATCTATATCGGGGCGACGCTCGCCCTGGAGACGATCTGGGTCCACGCCTACCTGCGCCGCGGCGACGTCGGCCCATTGGTCCAACTGTTGCTCTGGGGATCGTTCCCGGTCTGGCTGCTGCTCCAGTTGGGGACCGCCGCGATCCCGCTGACGCTGGGGCTGCGCCGCTGGCGGCGGATGGAGTTTTGACGCCCGCGTCGCGTTGGACTACAATAAATCGAGTCAAATCAGGGGATGAAGCACTCGGCGACCCGTTTATTAGGAAGGCAATCGACAATGAAAGCTCCTCGCCTGCTCGCCGTCGCGACCGTCGCGGCCTGCCTCGGCCTGGCCGCGCCCGCCCCGGCCGACGTCATCGTGCTCAACAATGGCCAGACCCTGCGCGGCATCATCGACGCCACGACCCGCGATGAATCGACCGTCAAGATTGAAACCGCGATCGGCAAGCTGACCGTCATGCGCTCGCGCATCAAGTCCATCGAGCAGGAATCCCCCGCCCAGGGCTACATCCACATCGGCAACGACCATCGGGCGAAGGACCAGCTCTCCGATGCCCTGCGCGCCTACCAGCGCGCGCAGCAACTGGAGCCGGCCAACCCCCAGGTCCAGACGCTGATGGACGAAGTCCAGCGCGAGGTGACCGCCCGCGAACAGCTCAATCGCCAGGGGGCGCTCCAGCAGATCGATGAGCTGACGCGCCAGGCGCGCGAACTGATCGAACGCCAGCAGTTCGATGAGGCCGAGGCCCGGCTGAAGGATGCCGACCGGCTGGTCCCCAACGACCAGCAGCGCGCGACGCTGCAGGCCCTGGTCGGCGAATTCTATCTGGCCTGGGCCCGCGAGCGCCTGGATAAGCTGGACAAGGCCGGCGCCGAGGAAAAACTCAAGCTGGCCCTCGGCGCCCAACCCGACAACCAGGAAATCGTCGATGAATTGCTGGCGCTCTGGGAGAACGATCCCCAGAAGCGCGAACAGGCCGCCGCCGTTTACGAAACCATCCTCCAGCGCCGCGAGGACGACGCCAACCTGCGCAAGAAACTGGCCGATCTCTACTATGAACTCAATCAACCGGCCGATGCCGTCGCCCACTATCTGAAACTCTACCGCGACAACCCGGACTACCAGGGCACGGATCTGGAACAGCGCCTGGTGGAGATGCTCGACAAGCTCCACAAGGAGCAGGCGCGCCAGCGCAACTACGCCGAGGCGATCCGGACCTTCAACGTCCTCGCCCAGCTCGACCCGACCGCCGACCCGACGTCGGTGGTGTTCTACGAATACATGCGCCAGGCGCAGGAGTTGGGCGACAACGACCCCGCCCGCCTGCTGCAACTGGCGCAGTTCGCCGAGCAGAACGGACTCGACGAGGAAGCCATGAAGCACTACAACCGCCTGGTGACCGTCGACTCGACCCGCGCCCAGGCTCAGGCCGGCATCGACCGTTACGCCTCGCGCGCGCTGCAGCAGGCGCAGTTCTACTTCAATCAGGGGCAGTGGCCGCTCGCCCTGACGCTGGCCGAGCAGATCATCCGCGACTACCCGAATTCCAAGGCGGTCGTCGAGGAAGCCGTCCGCCTCAGCGGCCGGGCGCGCGAGGAAGCCGCCCGCGACCTGCGCCAGCGCGAGGTCTTCGCCGAAGCCTACGTCGAGCGCGGCGACGAATACTTCCAGCAGGCCCAGATCCATTACAACAACATCTTCTCCACCGAGCGGCGCGACATCCCCCGCCTGTCGAGCGACAAGGCCGAGGCCAAGCGCTACTACCAGTACGCCATCGACTCGTACGAGGAGGCGATTCGGCGCAATCCCAACCTCCAGTCCGATCCGCGCTCGCTGGTGATGGTCCGGCTGCGGGAAAGCCGCGAAAAAATCCGCCGGCTGAGCCAGCCGCCCACCGCCGGCGTGCGCAGCTTCAACCGGACGATCAATTGATCCGATCGGGCCGGCCGATGCACCGCCTTCGCCTTGACCAGCGCCTGTTGTGGTTGGCCTGCGGACTGGCGCTGCTGGCGACGGCCGCCGAAGTCTTGCGCGTGGCCCAGGTCCGGCGCCACGATGCCGCGCGGCGCGAATTGGCCGCCGGCCGGCCCCTGGCCGCCGCCGCCGCCGTTGCCGGCCTCCGCCTGTTCCCCTACGATCCCGCCACGCACTACACCCGGCTCGTGATCCTCAAGCAGCTCGATCGCTGGCGCGCGCTGAGCGACGAGGCCGCCGCGATGCGCCGCTGGCACCCCCAGCAGGCCGGCCTGCTGCGCCTCAAGGGCGAGGCCGACTGGCGCCTCGGCCGCAACCAGGACGCCGCCGATGCCCTCTGGGACGCGTTCCGCTTCGAACCGGTTCCCCGCGACAGCCCGGCGCAACTGTGGCGGATCGCCATGCACGCGGCGGCCGACGCAGCGGGCGCCCCCAGCCCGCGCGCCCGCGCCGCCGCGCGCCAGGTGCTCGCCCTGCTCGATGACGATCACCGCATGACCCGGCAGGATCGCGCCCGCGCCCGCGCCGAGGCGCTGCGAATTCTCGCTCCGGAAGAAGCACAGGGGGAGGGGAGGGACAACCCGTGACACCCACCGAATCAACCCGCCAGGCGATCGTCGTCGTGGGTTCGATCAATATCGATCTGGTCGCGCGCGTGCCGCGCCGGCCCGACGCCGGCGAAACGCTCGCCGCCGACTCGTTCACGCAGACCCCCGGCGGCAAGGGCGCCAATCAGGCGGTCGCCGCCGCCCGCCTGGGCGCCCCTACCTGGCTCGTCGGACGCGTCGGCGACGACGCCTTCGCCGACCCGCTCCGCGACAACCTGCGCCGCCACGGCGTCCAGCTCGACCATGTTCTCCCCACGCCGGACTGCTCGTCCGGCCTGGCCCTGATCCATGTCGACCGCTCCGGCGAGAACGCGATCACGATCGTCGCCGGCGCCAACGCCCGCCTGACCCCCGCCGACGTGGACGCGGCCGCCGACCGGATCGCGCGCGCCGCCATCGTCGTCCTGCAACTGGAGGTCCCGCTCGCCACGGCGGCGCGCGCCGCCCAGCTCGCCCGCGAGCACGGCGTCCCCGTCCTCCTCGATCCCGCCCCGGCTCCGGGCCAACCGCTCCTCGAGCCCCTGCGCCGCGTCGATTTCATCAGCCCCAACCAGACCGAAGCGGCGACGCTGACCGGCGAGCGCGTCGAATCCACCGAGGAGGCGGTCCAGGCTGCCCGTAAGCTGATCCAGGCCGGCGCCGCGCGCGTCGTCCTGAAACTCGGCTCGCGCGGCGTGTTGTTGCTTGAGGGGCCGGATGCCGAACCGGTTCTCGTCCCGGCATTCAACGTCGATCCGGTCGATACCACCGGCGCCGGCGACGCCTTCACCGCTGGTCTGGCCGTCGGCCTCGCCGAGGGCCTCGCCCCGGCCGACGCCGCGCGCCTCGGCTGCGCCGCCGGCGCCCTGGCCACCACGCGCCACGGCGCGCAGAACGCCATGCCCTCGCGCGAGGAAGCCGACCGTCTGCTGCAAGCCCGGTGACGTGCCGCGCAGCCCCCGTCGCCCGCCCAAGGGAACGCCGGTCGTCATCCTCACCTCGGCCTTGCCGCTTCCTCCCCGTTTCCCTATGCTTTGCGGGATCATGGGCCCGTGCGGCTGGAGTCATCGTGGACGGGGGGGCGAGCGGATGAGCAAGATCGGCGTCGGCATGATCGGCTGCGGCGGCATTGCGCATTACTTTGGGAACTACCTGAAGCCGCACACCGACCGGATCGACTTCCGCGCCTTCTGCGACGTGAAACCGGAGGCCACCGCCCGCTTCCGCGCCGACTTCGCCCCCGACGCCCGGGTCTACGCGGACTACCGCGACCTGGTCCGCGATCCCGATATCGATTGGGTCCTGATCGCCTCCTGGAAC
>ERZ795058.3995-NODE-3995-length-14844-cov-6.369464_pt1 | contig 14844 bp, 13 predicted proteins | sample MGYA00375142_ERZ795058 | MGnify/ENA primary metagenome ERZ795058 (study PRJEB30187, sample SAMN05720210) | activated sludge metagenome | isolation source: anaerobic digester from wastewater treatment plant | place: Japan | collected 2015-04-20 ... | reverse complement strand
CATGGCCCCGGTCATGGACATGCGCAAGAAGTTCCAGGATGCATTCTCGAAAGAGCACGGCGTCAAGATCGGTTTCATGAGCTTCTTCGTGAAGGCCGCCGTGCATGCGTTGAAGAAATTCCCGGTGCTGAATGCCTCGGTGGACGGCAACGACATCGTGTACCACGGCTATTTCGACATCGGCATTGCCGTGGGATCGCCGCGAGGCCTGGTGGTGCCAATCCTGCGCAATGCGGACCAGATGAGCTTCGCCGAGATCGAGAAGAAGATCGCGGAATTCGGCAAGAAAGCCTCCGAAGGCAAGCTGGGCATCGAAGAGATGACGGGTGGCACTTTCTCCATCTCCAATGGCGGCACCTTCGGCTCGATGATGTCGACCCCGATCATCAATCCGCCGCAGTCGGCCATTCTGGGCGTGCACGCCACCAAGGACCGTGCCGTGGTTGAAAACGGGCAGGTGGTGGTGCGTCCGATGAACTACCTTGCGATGTCGTATGACCACCGGATCATCGACGGTCGTGAGGCCGTGCTCGGTCTGGTCGCCATGAAGGAGGCGCTGGAAGACCCGGCGCGTCTGCTGTTCGACATCTGAATCTGATCAACCAAGCGGGACGGAAACGCGGCACATCCGGGCGCTGTCCCCCAACCGACTGAGAATCATGAGTAAACAATTTGACGTGATCGTCATTGGCGGCGGTCCTGGTGGATACATCGCCGCTATCCGCGCAGCGCAGCTGGGTTTCCAGGTGGCCTGTATCGATGAGTGGAAGAACAGCAAGGGGGGGGCGGCGCCCGGTGGCACCTGTACCAATGTGGGTTGCATTCCGTCGAAGGCTTTGCTGCAATCTTCCGAGCACTTCGAGCACGCCAACCATCATTTCGCGGAGCACGGCATCAGTGCCACGAATGTAAAGATGGACGTTGCGAAGATGGTGGCCCGCAAGGACGCCGTCGTGAAGCAGAACAATGACGGCATCCTGTACCTGTTCAAGAAGAACAAAGTCGCCTTTTTCCACGGCCGCGGCTCGTTTGTGAAGGCGGTGGATGGCGGCTACGAAATCAAGGTCAGCGGCGCTGCCGATGAGACCCTGATGGCCGGGCAGGTCATCATCGCCACCGGATCGAACGCACGTGCTCTTCCTGGAGCCGACTTTGATGAAGAAAACATTCTGTCGAATGACGGCGCGTTGCGGCTGGGTGCAGTTCCCAAGAAGCTGGGCCTGATTGGCTCCGGCGTCATTGGTCTTGAAATGGGATCCGTCTGGCGCCGCCTGGGTGCCGAGGTCACGGTCCTTGAGGCACTGCCGACATTCCTGGGCGCCGTGGACGAGCAGATCGCCCGTGAGGCGAAGAAGGCCTTCGACAAACAGGGCCTGAAGATCGAACTGGGCGTCAAAGTCGGGGAGATCAAGTCCGGCAAGAAGGGCGTCAGTGTCGCGTGGACAAACAGCAAAGGTGAGGCTCAAACGCTCGATGTTGACAAGCTGATAGTTTCCATTGGTCGGGTGCCGAATACCACGGGGCTGAACGTGGAAGGGGTCGGGCTGCAGCTTGACGAACGTGGGGCCATCGTGGTTGACGCTGACTGTCGCACCAACCTGCCGGGTGTTTGGGCGGTGGGCGATGTGGTGCGCGGCCCGATGCTGGCGCACAAGGCGGAGGAAGAGGGAGTCGCTGTGGCTGAGCGTATGGCGGGCCAGCATGGGCATGTGAATTTCAACACTATTCCTTGGGTGATCTACACCAGCCCGGAAATCGCCTGGGTCGGTCGCACCGAGCAGCAGCTCAAGGCCGACGGCGTGTCGTACAAGGCGGGCACCTTTCCATTCCTGGCCAATGGGCGTGCGCGTGCCCTGGGCGATACCACCGGCATGGTCAAGTTCCTGGCCGATGCCGCCACGGATGAGATCCTGGGTGTCCACATCGTTGGCCCAATGGCCAGCGAACTGATCTCCGAGGCTGTCGTCGCCATGGAGTTTCGCGCCAGCGCCGAAGATATTGCCCGCATCTGCCATGCGCATCCTTCGCTCAGCGAGGCCACCAAGGAGGCTGCGCTCGCCGTTGACAAACGGACGCTGAACTTCTGATTCTTGTCCAGCACGTCGGGCTGGCCTGAACACAGGTCAGTCGGACGGGACCTCAGCGAGCACCAACCGCATGTCGGTCCGTCAAATCTATGAGGAAGAGCTCACTGCGCGGGGTTATGCGAGTGACCCTGCTCAGCTACGGGCTGTCGACGCACTCGATCGCTGTGCCTCCGAATGGGGAGCCTACAAGGACAGGCGTTCGAACGCGTTCAAGAAGTTGATCAACCGGCCCGATATCCCGCGTGGGGTCTACATGCATGGTGGGGTCGGGCGGGGCAAGAGCTTCCTGATGGACTGCTTCTACAACGCCGTTCCGATCCGGCGCAAGACCCGGCTGCACTTTCACGAGTTCATGCGGGAGGTCCATCGCGAGCTTTCTGCGTTGCAGGGGACGGTCAACCCACTGAATGAGTTGGGCAGACGGATGGCCCAGCGCTTCAAGCTGATCTGCTTTGACGAGTTTCACGTGGCCGACATCACCGATGCGATGATCCTGCATCGGCTGCTTCAGGCTCTCTTCGACCATGGCGTGGGATTTGTAACCACCTCCAATTTCAGGCCCGACGATCTCTACCCCGACGGGTTGCATCGTGACCGCATCCTGCCGGCCATCGCGCTGCTGAACGCACGAATGGAAGTACTGAATGTCGATAACGGAACCGACTACCGACGACGTGCGCTGGAGCATGTGAAGCTCTATCATTGCCCACTTGACGACACCGCTGACGCCGACTTGGAGCAGGCCTTCAATCGCCTGGCGGAGGCGCACGATGAAGAGCCTGTGTTGCATATCGAGTCGCGTGATATCCGCGCCGTCCGCAAGGCCGGGGGCGTGGTCTGGTTCGATTTCCGCACGCTCTGTGGTGGGCCTCGCTCACAGAACGACTATCTGGAGATCGCCTCGCAATTCCATACGGTTCTGTTGGCCAATGTGCCCCAGATGCCAGTTCGGATGGCGTCGGAGGCACGCCGATTCACGTGGTTGGTCGATGTCCTGTATGACCGCCGGGTCAAGCTCATCATCTCGGCCGGTGTTCCACCTGAGCAACTCTATCTCGAAGGACCGCTGTCGCACGAGTTTCCACGCACGGTGTCCAGGCTCAACGAAATGCAGTCTCAGGAATACCTTGCACTTGAACACAGAACGGTCGATACCCGCCTTACGTGAAGTTCGCGGTGCTCGCCCGACCCGCCGCCAATGCAGAAGCCGCTTCAGAAGTCCTCAATCTTGACGATCGCAAGCGAAATGTTGTCGCCGCCGCCTTTGCCGCGCGACCGGGCCTTCTCAATCAGGAACTCGCTCGCTTCGCGCGGGGAAAGGGACTCAAGCACATAGGCCAGTTCTTCCGGCGTGAAATAGTGCCACAAGCCATCGCTGCAAGACATGATGACGTCACCGGATTTGAGCTTTGGGATGTAGTCCAGACTGAACACCGGGTCGTCTTCGGTGCCCAGGCAGCCCATCAGGATGTTCGACTGGGGGTGGGTATGTGCTTCTTCTTCGGCAATTTCGCCGCGATCGACCAGCGCCTGAACATACGAGTGGTCAAGGGTACGCTTCGCCATGCGGCCGGAACTGAAATGGTAGATCCTGGAGTCCCCGGCATGCAGCCAGTTTGCGTCGGCGCCTGGATTGATCAGGAACAGCGCGATGGTGCTGTGAGGTTCCTGTTCAGCGGATATCGCTGTCAGGCGGATCACGATATGCGCCTCCTGCGCTATCTGGCGCAGCATCGACGGCGCATCGTCGGTCGTCGGCGAGAAACGCTCGAACAACTGACGAGCAGTCATCAGGACCTGGTCCGAAGCCTTGCGTCCCCCGCTGCGGCCACCCATGCCATCGGCCAGCACAGCGAGCAGGCATCCTGGGACGCGTGGGTGTGTGAATACGGCGACCTGGTCCTGCTGGTACTCGCGGTCACCTTTGTGGATTCCGGTGGCGGCGGTGAGTCGATAGCCTGTGGTCATGAAGGTTCGGTCCGGGAAGCCTTGGTGCTCGATTAAATGCCATGAAAGCCGTATTATTCAACGATCCGACGTGCGTACATCGGTGCTTTTATTTGCTTTGTACCTTTCTTGACTATCAATTTACATTCTCCCGAACGCCGCCTGATCGAAATGCAGATTGAGCATGCCGATCTGGACGCTTGGATCGATCGCCTGGACCAGGAACTTCCAGCCGATCAACTTATGCTTCGCCGGCTGAAGAAGCGCCGCTTGATCCTGCGGGATGAGATCGTCCGTCTGGAGATGCTGCTCGGGCCCAAAGAACCCGCGTGATGGGCCTCGTGCAAGGCGTCTCTGACGGGTGAAAGCCTGACGCGAACTGGCGAGCGTAGGCAGGGGCATTGCCCGATTCCTTGTGGCCACATCGACGTGTACAGGAGATGATCGCGCGGCCATGTCCTTGTCCCGTCGGCCCAATTCTGGGAAGGCGTCGACTTCGAGGTGATGCGCCTCGACAGGTCATCCTCGACAAGCTCTCAATAGCCCCCGGTGATTCGCTGGTTCTGGCGCGTTCCCAGCGGCAGGAGCGTGCAGAGCGAAGCCCGTTCGCCCGTTATGCGCTCGCGGACGTATCGGCCTCACTTCAGCAGAGGAGCGGACGTTCGATCAGGTGTCGGGCCGATGGCGGGATGCTTGTGATTGACGACGGCCGCCTTTCCATAGAGGGCTATGTCCGGCCAATCCTTGCGACTTTGCTGCCAACGTGCCGCATTCTCAAGAAAATGAAATCTGTGAGGAATCGATGGATGTCCCTACCAGAGCTTCCACCAAGGCTGAGAACGTGCCTTGAACCCCTGCGTCAGGTAGACACTTTGGGGGTAATTTTTCTCGAGCACCCGACGCGCATCGTCTCTAAGCTGGTCCATGCCTAGCGCGTTGTACGAATTCAGAAGAATGCCGAGTGCGTCTTCGACCGCCGGCACGTTCCGGTATTCGGTCAAGGCAACCTGGGCTCGGTTGATCGCGGCCACGTACGCGCCGCGCGAAAAGTAGTAGCGCGCAACGTGGACTTCATACTCGGCGAGCGAGTTGAGGATGTACGTCATTCGCTGACGCGCGTCCGGGGTGTATTTCGAATCAGGAAACCGATTGACGAGGTCACGGAACGCTTCAAAAGACTCCTTAGCAGCCTTCTGATCACGCTCGGACAGGTCCTGCTGGGTGATCGAAGACAGGAATCCAAGATTTTCGTTGAAGTTGACGATGCCTTTCAGGTACAGCGCATAGTCCAGTGCCGGGCTTGCCGGGTGCAACTTGATGAAACGCTCAAGGGTCGTGATGGCCTGGGCTTTTTCGTTGTTCTTGTAGTAGGCATAGGCCTTGTCCAGTTGAGCCTGCTGGGCCAGAGGCGTACCCGCGGCGCGACCTTCCAGTTTCTCCAGCAAAGGAATGGCCTTGGAATAGGCCCCCGAATCCATTTCGTCCTTGGCCTCGGAGTAGATCTTGTTGGGACTCCAACCTGCGGTGTTGTCAACGGTCGTCGTCGAGCACCCGTGCAGCAGTGCAGCCAGACCGAAAAGCATCCAGGCCGGTACACACGATAATTTGGCACGAAGCATCAGTGGCGACTTTCTTGAAACAAGGCAAATTCATTATATCGACCGACCACCCGGAGTCGGGCATCGGCATGGGTATCGAAGACCTGTCCGATGCCGGGCCGGATTTTGAGTTGCGGAAGATCGAGGTTCCTGAGGCTCTGCATGGGCAACGCGTGGACGTGGTGCTTGCCAATCAGATTCCCGAGTTTTCACGTAGTTACCTGCAGCAGTTGATCAACGCGGGTCTGGTTCGGTTGCGCGGCGTTGCCGCAGCCAAACCCTCAACCAAAGTGCGTGTCGGTGATGCAATCTCGATCGAACTCAGGCCAACCCCACAGACCCAGGCTTTCAGGCCGGAGTCGATGGCGCTGGACGTGGTCCACGAAGATGCAGATGTCCTTGTACTGAACAAGCCTGCGGGCCTCGTCGTCCACCCAGCCCCGGGCAACTGGAGCGGCACACTCCTCAACGGATTGTTAGCCCGTGATCCGGGTGCGGCCTTGTTACCGAGGGCCGGTATCGTCCATCGGCTGGACAAGGACACCAGTGGATTGATGGTGGTTGCACGAACTCGACAGTCAATGGACCGGCTGGTGCAAGCCATTGGTGCGCGGCTGGTCTGCCGCCAGTATCTGGCCATTGGACATCATTGCTGGCGCGGTGACGACATCGTGCAGGTGGATGCACCGGTGGGGCGCGATCCGCGAAACAGGCTTCGAATGGCCGTCGTTGACTTGAACCACCACCCCGGAAAGACGGCGTCCACGAGCGTACGCCCCCTTGGCAATGGCAATGCCTGCTGCCTCGTTGAATGCACCCTGCAGACCGGCAGAACGCATCAGATCCGCGTGCACATGGCGAGTCTTGGGCATCCTTTGTTGGGAGATTTGCTATACGGCGGAGCCCCCCTTGCGGGTCTGCAGCGGCAGGCGTTACATGCCTATCGCCTTGCCTTTGAGCATCCAACCAGCCGCCGAATGCTTTCGTTCTCGGCTCAGCTACCCCTCGATATGGTGAACGCCATGGATGCGCTGGGGCTCAGATACAATCGGATTACAGAATGACGCTCCGCTCCCGTGGCACATTGCCGTGAGCCGGAGTTCCAGCGGAAGGCGCGAGTCGCGCCGCACCCGGTCATGCTCCCATTCGCAAGCCGGGATGAGCCCTGATCTGTTTCCTGGTCGCCAACCTGCGGAATCACTTGAACATGAACACGACGGATGCCAAGCGTATCCTCGAAACCGCCTTGATTTGCTCGCAGCAGCCGGTTCCGGTGCGAGATCTGCGCGTCCTTTTCGAAGATGCCTTGAGTGCTGATTCGATCAAGGCTTTGCTGGCCGATTTGCAGCAGGATTGGGGGCAGCGGGGGCTTGAACTGGTGTGTGTGGCGTCGGGTTGGCGCTTCCAGAGCCGCCCTGAAATGCGAGAGTTCCTTGACCGCCTGCATCCCGAAAAGCCACCAAAGTACACGCGCGCGACCCTGGAGACTTTGGCCATCATTGCCTATCGGCAACCGGTGACCCGGGCTGACATGGAGGATATTCGGGGCGTGATGATCAATTCGCTCATCCTCAAGCAGTTGGAAGACCGCGGCTGGATCGAGGTGATCGGACATCGGGAGGCCGCTGGTCGTCCGGCACTGTTTGCAACGACGCGCCAGTTCCTGGATGATTTGGGCATTGAGTCTCTGGATCAGCTTCCAGTCATCGATATCACGGCCGGTGATGCCCCGGACGTGCCTGCGTTGCGGGCCTTGAGCGACGGAGCTCAAACTGCATTGCTGGTCGAGAGTCCGTCCGGGATCGCCACCACCGCGTCCATAGGACCTGGCGAAAGCAGCCATCCCACACCCCAGGGAACAAGAGATGAATCCGAACCAGCCTGACAGCGCTACCCAGAAACCGGACTTGGTTCCTGATGTACTTGAAGAGGGAGCCAGCTTGGATTCGCCGGTTGACGCTACTGATTCAGGAGCATCCGGAACAGAACCCAAGGACTCTTCGTCGACCGGGAGGCTTCAAGAGACAGCCTTGCCCCTCATCCGGTTCGCCGACGTTGTTTCCGGTCAGTTTGACGCTGACGAGGCGTTGCCGGATCTGGACCCGCCCAAAAGGGTGCTCGCGCCCCAAGCCGATACACCCAAACTGCATAAGGTGCTCGCGCAAGCTGGACTGGGCTCCCGTCTGGAGATGGAGCAGCTGATCCTTGAAGGGCGGATTTCGGTGAACAACGAGCCGGCGCATATCGGGCAACGTGTGCAGTTCGGAGATCAGGTCAAGGTCAATGGCAAGCCCATACGTGTGCGCATCGATCCACCGCCGCCGCGCGTGATCGCCTATCACAAGCCGGCCGGAGAGGTCGTGACGCACGACGACCCTCAGAACCGGCCAACGGTGTTTCGAAAGTTGCCACGCCTGTTCCAAGGTAAATGGCAGTCAGTCGGCCGGCTGGACCTGAACACCGAGGGGTTGCTCTTGCTGACCAGTTCAGGCGAACTCGCCAACAAACTGATGCATCCACGATTTGGCCTGGAGCGCGAATACGCGGTTCGGGTGCTGGGTGCCTTGAGCAATGAGGAAAAACAGAAGCTTCTGGATGGCGTCATGCTGGAGGATGGCTTGGCCCAGTTCGGCTCGATCGAAGATGGTGGTGGGGAGGGCTCCAATTGCTGGTATCGGGTGACGATTTCAGAGGGGCGTAACCGGGAAGTGCGGCGCATGCTGGAGGCGGTCGGTCATGCGGTCAGCCGCCTCATCCGAATCCGGTATGGGGCAATGGTTCTGCCTCGCGGCCTTAAACGAGGTGCCTGGATGGAACTGGGTGAGCGCGATATCCGAGCGCTCATGCAGGCTGCCGGCTCTGATGGGCATGGTTCGGGTGGTCAGCGGGGACAAGCCCGCGCGCGTGATTCCGGGCCGGCTGGCGGAAAACCCGGAAATCGACGAGGGGGCGGGCGTCAGGGTGGGCGACAAGGCGCCGGCATCAATCCCTTTTCCGCCGGTCAGCCTGCGAAGAAGGGAAATGGAGCAGGAAAAGTCAGTTCTGAACGCAAGGAAGGCGGCAACCAGCCGGACCCCTTGAAGACCTCCCTCGGCTACATCGGCGCGGACAGCTATACCCAGCAGCGGCAAGGTACAGGCCAACGTCGGCCAAGCGGGGGCGGGGGGCGCAAAGGTGGTGGAAGAAATGGCGGCAGGGGGCGGTGACCGTTGATTTCCGCGGGATTCGCTGAGCTGCAGGGTCTGTAGTTCCGGCGCAGGGTAAAATAATTGGCTTTGCCCAACCGGCAAAATTTATTTGAAACTCATATTCAGGAATTCCAAATGGCTATTGAACGCACTCTTTCCATCATCAAGCCGGATGCCGTCGCCAAGAATGTGATCGGCCAGATCTATGCTCGGTTCGAGGCAGCGGGTCTGAAGGTCATTGCCGCCCGAATGGCGCATCTTTCGCGCGGCGAAGCTGAGGCTTTCTACGCTGTCCACAAGGCCCGTCCTTTCTTCAAGGATCTGGTCGACTTCATGGTTTCCGGCCCTGTGATGATTCAGGTTCTCGAAGGTGAAAACGCCATTCTGAAAAACCGCGATCTGATGGGCACGACCGACCCGAAGAAGGCAGCTCCAGGTACGATCCGGGCTGATTTCGCCGACAGCATCGATGCCAATGCCGTGCACGGTTCCGACGCGGCTGAAACTGCGGCGGTCGAAATTGCCTTCTTTTTTGCCGGCATGAACGTCTACTCTCGTTGAGTGGCCAGTTCTTCCAATGACGGTCAACCTTCTCGATTTGGACCTTGAGGGGCTGGCCGGGTATTGCGAAGAACTCGGAGAAAAGCGCTTCAGGGCCACGCAGTTGTTTCGCTGGATTCACCAGAAGGGTGCATCCGGATTTGAACAGATGACCGATCTGGCCCAGTCGTTGCGCCAAAAGCTGACGACCCGGGCTTGTATCCAGGCGATGCCCGTGATCAGTTGTCACGAATCGACGGATGGAACGATCAAATGGCTGTTCGATGCGGGCGATGGCAATGCGGTCGAGGCGGTCTTCATTCCCGAAGACGATCGCGGCACCTTGTGTGTTTCTTCGCAGGCGGGGTGTGCCGTAGGGTGCCGGTTCTGTTCGACGGGGCATCAGGGCTTCAGCCGCAATCTCACTACCGCAGAAATCGTTTCGCAACTTTGGTATGCCGAGCATTTCCTTCGCCAAAGGTTGAATACCGGAGAGCGCATCATCTCGAATGTCGTGATGATGGGCATGGGTGAGCCGCTTCAGAATTACAGCGCGTTGGTGCCCGCCCTGAGAATCATGCTCGATGACCATGGGTATGGCCTGTCACGGCGCAGGCTGACTGTTTCGACGTCCGGTGTCGTTCCCATGATGGATCGGCTTTCGCAGGACTGTCCCGTGGCACTGGCCGTTTCTTTGCACGCACCGAACGATGCGCTGCGCAACGACCTGGTACCCCTGAACCAGAAATACCCGCTCCACGAGTTGATTGATGCATGCAGTCGCTATCTGGCGCATGCGCCGCGCGATTTTGTGACTTTCGAGTACTGCATGCTGGACGGCGTCAATGACCGGGCAGAACATGCCAGGCAACTGGTCGATCTGGTGCGACGACAGGATCACGACAGGGGTGTCCGTTGCAAGTTCAACCTGATCCCATTCAACCCTTTTCCAGCGTCCGGCCTAGCGAGGTCGAGTTCGGCTGCAATTCAGGAATTTGCACGGATACTCACCGAGGCTGGTATTGTCACGACCATCCGCAAGACGCGTGGTGACGATATCGATGCTGCGTGCGGGCAGTTGGCGGGTGACGTTAGGGACCGCACGGGCGCTGGCGAACGGATGGCGCGCAGAAGAACCATCATGCTGCAGGCGTCCAGGTAGGTGGCGGGTCATTAGGGGGAAATTCAGGAATGAGACGTTCTTTGAAGTGCCAGAACCTGTACTTCGCCCGGTTGGCGGGGGGCGCAGCATGCCTGTTGTTATGGGTAGGCCTGTTCGGTTGCGCCTCGGATCCGGGCACTACGTCAACGAGCGGAGCAGCTCCGGCCGCAGCGAGACCACCCACCAAGGTGGCTAGAGCAGAAGGTGAAGAGACAGATCTTCGAAATCGGGCCCGACTTCGCTTCGAACTGGCTATCAGCTACTTTGATCAGGGGCAGACCAACGTCGCGCTTGACGAGTTGAAACAGGTACTTGTGCTTGACCCCAACTTGGCCGAAGCGTACAACCTGCGCGGGCTGATTTTCATGCGGCTGAATGACGCGCGCCTGGCCGAGGAGAGCTTTCAACGGGCTCTTGCCCTTAATCCGGGTGATTCGGGGACACTGCACAACTATGGCTGGTTCCTGTGCCAGCAGGCTAGGTACCCCGAGTCGTTCCAAGCCTTCTCCCGGGCTCGCGCCAATCCTATGTATCTAGACCGGTCCAAGACGTATCTTGCCCAAGGATTGTGTGAAGCACGTTCTGGTGACCGAGTCAAGGCCGAGCGCAGCCTGACGCGTTCTTACGAAATGGACGCGGGCAATCCGGTCACAGGCTACAACCTGGCCTTGCTTCTGTATGGTCGCGGTGAACTGACACGAGCCCAGTTTTACATCAGGCGATTGAACAACAGCGAGCAGGCCAATTCGGAATCGTTGTGGTTGGGAATCAAAGTGGAACGGAAGTTGAACAATCCCGAAGCGATGCGGCAACTTGGAGACCAGTTGAAACGGCGATTCCCGCAGACGAAAGAAGCCGGACGCTACGAACGCGGAGAGTTTGATGACTGAGCGTGTGGAGGACACCACCATTTCCACTGAATCGATGGCGCGGCCAGATCTCGGCGCCGGAGCCCGGTTGAAGCAGGCACGCGAAGCGGCGGGCATGCACGTTGGTGCGCTGGCCGTAATGCTCAAGGTGCCGGTTCATCGTCTGGAAGCGTTGGAGTCCGAAAGATGGGACTTGCTCCCCGATGCGGTCTTTGTCAGGGCGCTGGCGGGCAGTGTCTGTCGTGCGCTCAAGGTCGACGCTGCTCCCGTGCTTGAGAAACTGCCTAATCCGGCACGCCAGCCTGTTGCGCCAGATGACGGACTGAATGCCCCCTTTCGTGGTGCGCAAGGCCAAGGGCCGGTAACACTCGCTGCATCTCAACTTTCGAGACCCCTGGTCCTGGCCGTACTTGCTTTGCTACTCGGTGCCGTTGTCCTGGTGTTCTTGCCGTGGTTTCAGCGCCTTGCCAGTCCCACGCCGGTGGGTAGCGATCGGACTGCGGCATTGCCGGCGCCCATGGCCACTGTGGACAAGGCAGCGTCCATGTCAGTAGAGCCGGTACCGACCTTGGCAAAAGGGCCCGAATCGGTTGCAGCGTCAGCCACTGGTGCGGCCGCCGTTTTGCCAGCGTCAGCCCCAGTGGTAACCGCGTCCTCTGTCCTGGCTGGAGCCCCGTCCACACCTGGGGAGGCGGGAAGACCGATTGACCAGTCTCGAAAGACTGCGTCAGAGAACATCATCGTTTTTTCGGTCAGAGGGCCGTCATGGATCCAGGTGACGGATGCCAAGGGGGCAACCATTCTGAAGAAGGAACTCAGCCCAGGAGAAATCGCTGGCGCATCAGGTGTCCTGCCGCTGAGTGTTGTCGTGGGCCGTGTCGATGTCACAACGGTAGAGGTGCGGGGCAAGCTTATGGATCTGGCCGCTTTGGCGCAGAACAACGTCGCTCGATTCGAGGTGAAAGAGTGAATTCGATCGTTCACCCCATCCCCGCGGCGTTGCCGCAAGCTCGCAGGACCAGGCAGGCCCGTGTCGGTTGGGGCACTCACGTGGTGACGGTCGGTGGCGATGCACCCGTGCGAATCCAGAGCATGACGAACACCGACACCGTCGATGCGATCGGGACTGCGATTCAGGTGAAGGAATTGGCCCTCGCGGGTTCTGAACTGGTGCGCCTGACGGTTAACACGCCAGAAGCTGCCGCGGCCGTGCCCTATGTGCGGGAGCAACTGGACCGGATGGGTGTGAACGTGCCTCTTATCGGGGACTTTCACTACAACGGGCATCGCCTCTTGACCGATTTCCCGGCCTGCGCGCAGGCTCTCTCAAAATACCGGATCAACCCGGGTAACGTCGGAAAAGGCAACAAACGCGACAAGCAGTTCGGACAAATGATCGATGCCGCGATGCGCTGGAGCAAGCCTGTTCGGATCGGCGTGAACTGGGGAAGCCTGGATCAAGACATTTTGGTTGATCTGATGGATCAGAACAGCAGGCGCTCGGTGCCCTGGGAGGCCCGCCAGGTCATGTATGAAGCCCTGGTGAGTTCAGCGATCGGATCGGCAAGGCTTGCGGAAAGCATGGGCCTGGACGGGAGCCAGATTCTCTTGTCGTGCAAGGTCAGCGGCGTTCAAGACTTGATCTCGGTCTACCGTGAACTGGCGCGTCGATGTGATTACGCATTGCACCTGGGTTTGACCGAAGCAGGAATGGGCACCAAGGGAACCGTCGCTTCGACGGCCGCACTGGCTGTCCTCTTGCAGGAGGGTATCGGTGACACCATACGGGTGTCGTTGACCCCCCAGCCAGGCGAGTCGCGGACCCAGGAAGTGGTTGTTGCTTCGGAAATTCTGCAATCCCTGGGCATGCGAAGTTTCGTTCCTAGCGTTACGGCCTGTCCGGGTTGCGGACGAACCACCAGCAGTACGTTTCAGGATCTGGCAAAGCAGATTGACGATTTCCTGCGCTCCCAGATGCCCGTCTGGAAGGGCGTCTATCCCGGCGTCGAGAAACTCAAGGTGGCGGTGATGGGATGTATCGTCAATGGCCCTGGGGAAAGCAAGCATGCAGACATTGGGATCAGCCTTCCCGGTACAGGTGAGGCACCTGCAGCCCCGGTTTTCATCGATGGCGAAAAGCGCCTGACCCTGCGAGGCGAAAACATTGCCCAAGAGTTCCAGACCATCGTTGAAAACTATATTGAAAGCCGGTTTGGCGCAGCGTCGCCTGCGAATTCCGATTGAAGAGACCATGGTCGAAGTAAACAAGCCGATGCGTGCCGAGAAACTGACGGCGGTCAAGGGCATGAACGATGTGCTGGCGCCGGAATCTGCCGCTTGGGAGTGGCTTGAGGCGAAGGTGCGGGGGCTCATGGTGCGATACGCCTACCGGAATATCCGAACGCCGATTGTGGAACCCACAGCCCTTTTCGTGCGCGGTTTGGGTGAAGTGACGGATATTGTCGAAAAGGAGATGTATTCCTTTGAGGACCGTCTGAACGGAGAGGCGCTGACCTTGCGGCCTGAATGTACGGCCGGGGTGGTCAGGGCAGTTGTTGAACATGCCATGCTTTACGATGGTGGAAAGCGCCTTTACTACATGGGGCCGATGTTTCGTCACGAGCGGCCGCAGCGCGGCCGCTACCGGCAATTCCACCAGATTGGCGCGGAGGTGCTTGGCTTTGCAGGTGCCGAGGTGGACGCCGAACTCATCTTGCTCGCGGATGCTCTCTGGCGGGAACTGGGCCTTACCGGCATCCGGCTTGAGCTCAACAGCCTTGGCCAGCCTTCCGAGCGTTTGGCGCATCGAGCTGCGTTGATAACGTATCTTCAATGCCATTCTGCCGCGCTGGATGCAGATGCCCAACGACGACTGCATAGCAATCCCCTGCGAATACTCGATTCCAAGAACCCGGCAATGACGGAAATCATCGATGGCGCCCCTCGATTGCTGGACTATCTGGGTGATGCCTCGCTGGCGCATTTCAATGCCTTGCGAGCTATTCTCGATGCCAATGAGGTTGCCTACAGTATCAATCCGCGTCTCGTTCGTGGAATGGACTATTACAACCTGACCGTGTTTGAGTTTGTGACCGATCGACTGGGATCTCAGGGAACGATTTGTGGTGGCGGTCGCTATGACTACCTCATCGAGCAGATTGGTGGCAAGCCAGCGCCAGCCGTCGGATGGGCGCTTGGCGTCGAGCGTGTGCTCGAACTGGTCAGAGAGGAGGGGGGCGCGCCGGTGCTACTCGTGCCGGACATGTATGCCGTCATTCAGGACGCGAGCGCCATGCCGTTTGCTATGAAAACCATTCAGTTGCTTCGATCAGCGGGTTTAAGTGTGCTGATGGATGCCGGATCGGCCGAAGGAATGGGCAGCATGAAAAACCAGTTCAAGAAGGCTGATGCCAGCGGTGCGCGTTTTGCCTTGGTTTTTGGTCTCGACGAGGT
>ERZ795058.3988-NODE-3988-length-14851-cov-6.261828_pt1 | contig 14851 bp, 11 predicted proteins | sample MGYA00375142_ERZ795058 | MGnify/ENA primary metagenome ERZ795058 (study PRJEB30187, sample SAMN05720210) | activated sludge metagenome | isolation source: anaerobic digester from wastewater treatment plant | place: Japan | collected 2015-04-20 ... | reverse complement strand
CCCTTGCTCTCGGGAAAAACCGACCGATCACGAAGACGAGGGACGAGAGACGCGCTTACGCCGATGGGCGGGACTCTCCCTTTGCCCCGACGGGCCGGGATTCGTTACGCTGTTGGCATGAGCGATCCTCCCGTTGCCGCCGCCGCGCCCGCGACCGCCCCGATTGCCCGGCTCCCCACGCGCCTGATCAACCAGATCGCCGCCGGCGAGGTCGTGACGCGCCCCGCCGCCGCGCTGAAGGAACTGGTCGAAAACAGCCTGGACGCCGGGGCCGGCCGGATCGAAGTCTCCGTCGAGGAGGATGCCCTCAGCTTTTCGGTCCGCGACGACGGCCTCGGCATGGCCGCCGACGACCTGGTGCTGGCGGTCGAACGCTACGCCACGAGCAAGATTCGCGAACTGGACGACCTGCAGCGGCTGACGACGCGCGGGTTTCGCGGCGAGGCCCTGGCGGCGATCGCCGCCGTCTCGCGGCTGGAGATCGTCACCCGCACGCCCGATGCCCTCGAGGGCCTGCGCCTGCGCGTCAGCGGCGGCCAGGCGTCGCCCCCCGAGCCGTGCGCGGCCAATCCCGGCACGACCATCGCCGTGCGCGATCTCTTCTTCAATACGCCGGCGCGGCTCAAATTTCTCCGGGCGGCCGTCGCCGAATGGGGACACATGCTGCAGGCATTCGTGCGCCAGAGCCTGACGCGCCCCGACGTCGCCTTCTCGATCCGCTGGCGCCGGCGCCCGTATCTCGACCTGCCCGCGGGCCAGTCGATCCGCGACCGGCTGGCCCAGGTCCTCCCCACCGGCGCGGGGCAGGATCTGCTCTCCCTCGACCTGACGCTGCACGAGGTGCGCGTGACCGGCGCAGTCACCGGACCGCGCACGACCCGCCGCGACCGCCGGCATCAATACGCCTTCGTCAACGGCCGGCCGATCGTCTTCCGCCCGTTGATGTTCGCGCTCGAAGAGGCCTATCGCGGGCTGATCATGACGCAGCGCTACCCGATGGCGGCCGTGATGCTGACGCTGCCGGGCGAGCTGGTCGACGTGAACGTCCATCCCACGAAGGAGCAGGTCCGGTTCCGCAACGAGGCGCTGGTCGCGGGAGCCGTGCACCGGGCGGTGCTCGAGGCGCTGCGCGCGGCCGACCTCGTCCCGCGCCTGCAAATGCCCCCACCCGGAGCCGGCCTGAAGCTGGCCGCCCCGCCGATGCCGAAGGACGGAACGCGCCCGGCGACGCGGACCGCCGCGCCCGCTCCCCCGCTGCGGCTCGACCAGCCGGACCTGACCGATGCCAGCCGCGACGGCGCTCAGCCGGGCGACCAGCTCGACTTCATCCCCGGGTTTGGCCTGCCGGGAGAAAGTCAGGGGACCGAAGGAACTAATCCGCCGCCGTCCCCGCCGCCGCCGTCAAACACGCCGGCGGGACCGGCCCCCGTACCCTACGCCGAACCGGTCGCGCGCGACGAAGCCTCACTGCTCGAACGTCTTCGCCGGCTGCCTCATCCTCCCCGCATGCTCGGTCAGGTGGCCGAAACCTACCTCCTCGCCGAGGCGGGCGCGGAGGGGATGCTGGTGATCGACCAGCACGCCGCCCACGAGAAGATCCTCTATCTGCGTTACCTGCGCGCGGCGGTGCGCCCCGACGGCATCCAGGTGCAGCCGCTGATGATCCCGCATTCGATCGACCTGGCGCCGGAGGACGAGCCCGCGCTCGAAACCTTGCGCCCGGCGTTGGCGGAGGCTGGCTTCGAGTTGGAACCGTTCGGCGGCCGCACGTGGCTCGTCCAGGCGATCCCGGTCCTCTTCGACCGGCTCGACGTGCCGGCGTTCCTGCGCGACCTGATCGACGACGTCGGCCAGGGCGACCTGCCGCGCGAGATGCGACGCCTGCGCGAGCGGATCTGCGCCCGCGCCGCCTGCCGCGCGGCCGTGAAGGCCGGAGACCGTCTGGCGCCCGAGGAGATGCAGCGGCTCCTGCACGACCTGCTCGGAACCGCCGACGCGCTGCGCTGCCCGCACGGCCGGCCGACGCTGCTGCTGCTGACGCGCGACCAGCTCGACCGCCAGTTCGGCCGGCTCGGCTGACCCCGCGCCATCGCCGCAATCGGTATCGAAATCGGTATCGCTCTCGATATCGAATCAATCTTCACGCCGCGAACCGACGCCGTTAGTCCGAGTATTCCTCAACGGTCGTTTCGTGCCGTTCGATGTGGCGCTCACTGCTTGACCCGACCGTGCCGCCGTCGGATTCGGTATGAACCGTTGAGGACTTGCGTTCGACTTGCACGCTCTTGTCGACGCCATCGTCATCGTCTTCATAGTAGGCACATGACGAGAGCATCAGCGGCGCCGCCAGCATCAGACTCGCCAGGGTAAGCTGTTTCCAGGTGCGCATGGGGGAATCCTCCATTCCAGATGGGAGACCGCCGGATGCGGCGGCTGGAGAGGAAAGGAGAGCCATTCGCATGCCACACCGCAGGAAGTTGTTGCCCCCTGAACGCCCTCGCCATCAACCGCCGAATCACCTCAGCCCTTTGTGTCCCCTTGTGTACCTCGTGTCCCTTGTCTCCCTTCCGTCCCTTCACCCTCAGCGAAATCCGGCCTTCATTGGAAATACCCACCCGAACAAGTTAAACTTGCGGCAAGCCCCTGCGGAACGCGTAACCAGGAACCGGGAGTCGGATTCCATGGAATCGACCAGCAACGAACCACCGGCGGGCCGCCCGCGCATCGTGATCCTCGGCGGCGGATTCGGCGGCGCCTACGCGGCGATGTATCTGGAACGCGCCCTGCGGCCGGACGAGGCGGAGATCCTGCTGATCGACCGCAATAATTACTTCGTCTTCACGCCGCTGTTGGTTGAGGCCGGCGTCGGCGGACTCGAACCGCGCCACACCGTCGTCTCGCTGCGCCGCTTCGCGCGCCGCTCGCGGTTCCGCATGGCCGAGGTGCGCGGCGTCGACCTGGCGCGCCGGATCGTCCGGATTCAGCCGCCCGATCCCCCCCAGGAACTGGAAATCCCCTACGACCACCTCGTGCTGGCCATGGGGAGCGTCACGCTGCTGCCGCCGATCCCCGGCCTGCGCGAGTTCGGCTATGAAATGAAGAGCCTGCGCGATGCGGTGGCGTTGCGCGACCGCATGATCCGGATGCTCGAGGTGGCCGACGGCATCGATGACCCCGCCGAGCGCGCGGCCCGGCTCCACCTGGTCGTCGTCGGCGCGAACTTCTCCGGCGTCGAGGTCGCGGGCGAATTCCATGCCTTCATGCGCGAGGCCTCGCGCCGCTACCCCAACGTCCATCCCCGCGAGTGCAACGTCACGCTGGTGGAATTGAAGGAACGGATCCTGCAGGCGCTCGACCCCGACCTCGCGCGCTTCGCCGCCCGGAATCTGATGCAGCGTTCGATCCGCGTCCTGCTGCGCACGACCGTCGCCGAGGTGCATGCGGATCACGTGCTGCTGAGCAACGGCGAGCGGCTCGCTGCCCATACCGTGATCTGGTGCGCCGGCATCACCTCCAATCCGACGCTGGCCGGCGTCGAGGGCCTGCCGCGCGACGCACGGGGGTTCGTCCTCTGCGAGCCCGATCTGCGCGCGTGCGGCCTGCCGGATGTCTGGGGCATCGGCGATTGCGCCGTCAATCCCGATCCGCAGGGGAACGCCTATCCGGCGACGGCGCAGCACGCCGTGCAGCAGGCGCGCGTCCTCGCGCGAAATCTGCGCCGCGTCCTGCGCGGCCAGCCGACCGAGCCCTGCCGGATCCGCAACCGCGGCTCGCTCGCCGCGCTCGGCTGCCGCACCGGCGTCGCGCGCATCGGGCCGCTCAAGCTCTCGGGCTGGGCCGCCTGGTTCATGTGGCGGACGGTTTACCTGCTGAAGATGCCCGGGCTCGCCCGCGGCGTCCGCATCGCGCTGGACTGGACGCTGGACCTCTTCTTCCGGCGGGAATACAGCGCCCTCGGCCTGCACCAGCGCCCCTCTCCCCCCGCGCCCAATGATTCGGATCCCTGACGGCTCGGGCGGCGCCGCCTTCAGGCCCCATCATTCCCCAAATCGTAATCCGTCCACGGATTGCATCATGACCGTTAAGCTTCTGATTCCGATGCGGGCGGTCCAATCTGTTGACGGGATCAGTCCGCGGAGCGGACGGCCGGAATTAAGCGCAGGGTGACGGCCGCAGGCCGGATCCCTGCGTCGCCGTCCCCAACGCATCGAACCCCTGCAGGGGGTGGCCGGAGCCCGGGCCGGCCTTCCGTTGCCCCGCCTCAGTCCGGCTCGTCGGTGATCAGGCGCGCCAGGTCCGTCGGCGTGTTCACATTCCGGATGACGGCCGGGTTGGGCAGATCCACCGTCACGACGTCGGCCGCGTGCCGGCGGGCGAGCTGGTTGAGCCCGTCGTCGCACGCCGGCGAGTAAACGAAATCGCGCCGCGCGGCGGGAAAGATCAGCGGGTGACCGCGCCAGCCGCCATGGCCGGCAATCACGATGCGCGCGGGGTCCCGCCGGTAGGCCGCCGCGCACGCCGCAATGTCCCGCGCCGTCAGGCCGGGCTGATCGCCCGGACAGACAACAAAGCCATCCTGGGGGCCGATCGGCCGCGCCGCTTCCCACCACCGCATCCCGAGCCGCACCGAATCGATCATCTCCGCCGCCGGATCGGGATTGACGGCCACGGCCGCGCCCAGCCCGCCGAGCCGCGCCGCGAGCGCGGCGTTCGTCACGATCAGCACGCCCTCGAGCCCCGCCGCGACAAGCGGCTCCACGACGCGCGCCAGCATCGGCTGCCCCCGCACGTCGATCAGCGATTTGGGCCGCCCCATCCGCCGCGACCGGCCGGCCGCCGGGATGATGGCATAGAGCTGCGCCGGGTGGCTGGAGCGGCTGGTCGCGTTCATGTTACGATGATACGCGATCGCGACCCGCGCCGAAAGCCCGCCGCCGGCCGTCCCGTCAGCGTCAGCCCCAAACCCGCGGAGGATGTTCATGAGCGATCTGCTTCCCGTGCTTGACGCGCTGGTGGCGGAGCACGCCGCCGGCCGCCGCTGCGTGCTGTGCGCCGTCGTCGGCAAGAAGGGGTCGACGCCGCAGCCGCCCGGCGCCGCGCTCCTGGTGCGCGAGGACCGCACGACCGTCGGGACGCTGGGCGGCGGCTGCGTCGAGGCCGAGGTCATCCGCCGCGCCCACAAGGAATCGCTCGCGACCGGCGAAGCCCGCCGGATGGCGTTCGTGCTGAACCATGACTGGGGCTGGGATGACGGTCTGATCTGCGGCGGCCGGATGGAGATCGGCGTGATGCCGGTCGCGCCGGCCGCCGATGTGACGCCGTATCGCGAGGCGATCGCCGCCGCGCGCGCCCGCCGCGAGGCCTGGTTTCCGCTCGTCGTCGCGGAGGAGGGCCGGACATTCGCCTATCGCATTCGCATGGAGGCCCCGCCGACGCTGCTGATCGCCGGGGCCGGCCATGTGGGGCAGGCGCTCGCGCGGCTGGCGACGAGCCTGGATTTCCATGTCGTCGTCGTGGACGACCGCGAGGATTACGCCTCCGCCGCGCGCTTCCCCGCTCCGATCGAACGCGTCACGCGGAGCATCCCCGCCGCCCTGGCCGACTGGCCGATCGACGCGCACACCTACGTCGTGATCGTCACGCGCGGCCATCAGAACGACCAGCGGGCGCTCGAGGCGGTTATCCACCGCCCGGCCGCCTACATCGGTCTGATCGGCAGCGAACGCAAGCGGCGGCTCATCTTCGACGACCTGATCCGCCAGGGCGTCGCGCCGGAACGACTGGACGCCGTGCACAGCCCGATCGGCCTGCCGATCCACGCCGTCACCGTGCCGGAAATCGCCGTCAGCATCGCCGCCGAGCTGATTCAGCACCGCCGGGCGACGCCCCCCGTGCTGGTCGACGGGCCGCATGTCATCGGCGCCGCCGACCGCCCGCCGAGCGGGGCCTTCGCCGGCGATGCCGGCTGATGCAACCGCGCGCCTTTACTCCGCCGGTGCGAATTCTATCTGAATCGACGGCCCCTCACGCCGGATTTTCATTAGCTTTTGCTCGTCGTCGTACCACCAGCCCGTATCGTCGCTGAACCACTCCTCGATCCGTGGGAGTTCGGCGTTGTCGGCGGTCGCCACGCGCGTCGGCGCGCCCTGGACGACCAGCGTTTCCTCGCCCCCGCCGATCGCATGGTATCCCAGGCGGTTTTCGCCGTAGTCCACCGATTTGAGCAGACCAGTGGTTTGCAGCAGGTGGTTTTCACCCGCCGGCGCGGTCTCCGGCAGCGCCGACATGATGCGGCAGAACTGGTCGTTGAACGAGAGCAGGATCGGGCAGGCGATGGCGAAATAGCCCAGCCCCTGCCGCACCTTGCCGTCCGACATCTGGCACCAGGTCGTCGAGTTGGCCGTCTCGAGCGCCTTGATCCGATATTCCGGTTTCCCCGTCGCCTCGTACAGCTTGGCGTACATTTCGGCCAGGCGCGCCTGATGGTGCGTCAGCACGACGATGAACGTCGCCTGCTCGATCAGGCCGGGAATGCCCTCATGAAATCCGCACGGCACCATCAGGTGCTCCTGAATCCAGGCCAGGATGCCCTCGGCGATCTCCACGGCCTCGGGATACTCGTCGCGCTGGTCGAGGAGCATCATCGCCGTTTCCTGCGCGATCCACTGATCATACGTCGCCGAATCGCTCGGCACGTCGCCGTACAGCCCGATCCACTTGTTCGTTTTCACCGGATTCTCCAGAACCCACTGGAAGGCGCGCCGGCTGCGCTCGAGATCCTCCGGATCGCCGCTGACCTTGGCCAGCTGTTCGAAGAACCAGGAGTGGAACAATTGGCTGCACGCGTAATCGACCTCCACCTCGCCCGTCTCGGCATTGACGCGGAACGGCCAGCTGCCATCTTCCTTCTGCAGCGGGCGCAGCGTCGCGGCGATCTTCAGCGCGGCGTCCAGGTATCGCGGCTCGTCCGTCACGGCGTAAAGCCTGAGGAAGGCCAGCCCCATGTAGGCGCTCTTGTCGATCTCGATCCCCCATTCAACGGTCTGGATCGTTCCGTCGGGGCCATAGGTGCCCGCGCTCATCGGCATGTAGGGCAGGGCCCAGTCGGCGGGCGAGCGGTTGGCGATGTGCCAGTCGGCGAGCGTGCGCGCCTCGTCCAGAATGTCGTCGTTGCCCGAATAAAGGTAATGCGTCACCGCGCCGCAAATATACAGCGAATGATTAAAGGCAAATTCATTGAGCGTCATCCAGAGCTGATCGTCGGAACGCATGAACATTGACAGAATGTAAGGCGGCAGGTGCCGGACCGACTCGGGCGCGAGCGACGTATCGATCACTTCCTGCGACCGGGCGGCCCAGGCCGTCAGGTCGCGCAGCACCTTATCGTAGGACTGCCGCGGCAGCATCATGCCGGATGCATCGCGGCGGCCGCTCTGCGGCGTGATGATGTGCGCGAAGTCCCGCAGCGGCGTGACCGTCAGCCCGCTGAACCGCGCGGCGGCGCCCACCGACATCAGGCCGACCTGGCCCTGATCGGGGTCGTCTTCCCACAGCGGCCAGGTGCCGCAATCGGCCGGCGGCGTGCCGAGAAAATCGAAGCTCACCACCGGCTCGCCGTCGACGTAGCCCATCACCGCCGTGCCGTGAACGTCGGCCCGCAGCGTGTGCGGCTGCGTCAGGTCGAGCCCCTCCAGCCAGGCTTGGTCGCCCGTCAGCGGAAGCTCCGCGTTCTGGTAGCGCAGGATCGCGTACGGCCCGCTCTTGCGCGCGGCGAGCGAGAAGACCAGGTAGTCGGTCGCGCTTTCGGCCTGCAGGACCAGCCCGGCTTCGGACCCCACCTCGGCGCCGCCCAGCGTCACCTGCGTCTCCGCGGTGTAATCGTTCCAATCCTCCTCGCCGGCCAGCAGGACGGCCGGTTCGGCGGCCGGTTCCGTTCGTTCGATGCCGCTCTCGCCGGCCTGCCACCCGGCGGGCAGGGCGTCGGCGGCGAGGCTGAACCCGCCCTCCGGCACGCCGGCCCGTGCCGCGGTCGCGGCGCCGGCCAGGATGATCAGCGGCAGCAGAAGCCGCCGCAGCAGGATGCGCTGGAAGAGCACCGGTGATTGCATGCGTCCGTCACTCCATGGGATGTTGAATCAGGCTGAATGAATCGCGCCGATAAAAGCGATTCATTGTTCCAATACAATTTCGATGGCCGGCGCGGCGTGCCGGATCCGCAGTTGCCCCGTCTGCTCGTCATACCACCAGCCGTCCTCGTCGAAGCCCCAGCTCCGCAGCCGGTTAAGCGGCTCGCCCCCCGCCGTCACCTGGCGCGGTCGGGCGCGCACCACCAGCGTTTCCTCTCCGGGCCCCAGCGTCGCATACGAAACGCCGTCGTCCCGGTAGGCGATCCGCGTCAGGTCGCTCGTGTTGTGCAGCAGGTGATTCTGGTCGCGCGGGGCCGTCTCGGGGATGCTGCCCATGATCCGGCAGAGCTGGTAGTTGTAGGACAGGACGAGCGGCGAATCGATGGCGAGGTACCACAGACCCTGGCGCATCTTGCCGTCGGAAACCTGGCACCAGGTCGTCGAATTCGCGGCCGCGACCGCTGCCTGCTTGTAATCCTCGCGGCCCGTGGCTTCATACAGTTTGGCGTACAGTTCGGCAATCCGGAACTCCTGGATCGTCTCGACGACGGAGAATGAGCCCTGTTCGAGCAGACCCGGCACGTCGGGATGGAATCCGTAATCGACGATCAACGTGCGTTTGAGATAGTCGAGAATATCCTCCGCGATCCGCACCGCCCCCACGAATTCATCGCGATGGTCGATCAGGTAAATCGCGGTCTCGATCGGCACCCATTGATCGTGCGATTCCGCCCCGATCAGCACGTCGCCATAGACGCCGAACCAGCGGTTGTCCTTGACCGGGCCGTCGAGCAGCCATTGCAACGCCTTGCGGCTGCGCTCGCGGTCTTCCTCCTTGCCATCAATTTCGTAGAGTTTATCGAAAAAATGGACATACCACAGTTGGCTGCAGGAATACGCTTCCTTGATCTCGCCGGTCAGCGCGTTGATCCGGAACGGCCAATTGCCCTCCTCGGATTGATACTTGCGCAGAACCGACGCCAGGTCGCGCGCGCCGTTCAGATAGCGCTCGTCTCCCGAGGCCGCATACAGCCTGAGCAGCGCATAGCCCATGTAGGCCGATTTGTCCATCTCCAGGCCCCACTCCATCCCTTCCCACGTGCCGTCTTCCTGCCAGTTGACGACGCTCTGGATCAGGTGCGGGACTTTGGCGTCGGCGGGGACCCGGTTTTCGATGTGCCAGTCGGCGAGATCCCGCGCAAACTGCAAGACGCGTTCATCGCCCGAATAATAATAATATTGTACGGCGCCGAGGATGCTGATCGAGTGGTTGAAGCCGTATTCGCCCCCCAGCAGCCAGAATCGATTGTCGGTCGAAAGCCAGTTGGTGAGCAGATAGGGCGGCAGATGGCGGAGCGATGCCGGCGCCGGCGACGGATCGACCACCTCGGCCGAGGTGACCATCCAGTCGTTCAGCATCCGCATCGTCTCATCATACGAGCGCAACGGGAGCAGCCGGCCCTGCGCGTCGCGCCGGCCGCGCAGCGGCGTCGGCAGCGGCGATTCGCCCTTCAGCGGCGACACACTCAAATCTTCAAACCGCGCCGCGCAGCCGGCGGCGATCACACCGACCCGCCCGTGCGTCGGGTCTGCGGGCCACACCTGGCCGAAATGATCGAACGGCGGGGGCGTCCCCATGAACCAATAGCGCGCCGCCGGCTCGCCGTCCAGGTAGCAGACCACTTCGGCGCCCTCGACGTCCGCCCGCAGCGTGTGCCACTCTCCCGCATCCAGATCCTTGTGGCGCGAGACGTCGCCCGTGAAGACCTCCTCGATCAGCGGCGATTCGCCGCGGTAGCGCTCGATCGCCGCCGCGTCCTGAAAGCCGAGGACGGCAAAGAACCCGCCGTGGCGGCGTTCCAGCGTGAAATACACATAGCGCGCGGCATCGCGCGCCTGGAAGACCAGGCCGGCGCGGGCGCCCGTCGTCGGCTCGTCGAAGCGCACCCGCGTCTCGACCGTGTAGCGGCTCCAGCTCTCGTCGCCGACCAGCAGCAGCGCGGGCTCCGCGGCGGCGCCGGTGTGAGCGATGCCGTCGCCGCGCGCGACCCACCCGCCGGCTTGGCCCTCTGCGGCCGCGAGCGCGTCGGCCGTCAGCGGCAGCGGGCGCTCCGGTTCAACCCAGGCCGCGGCCGCGGGCCGCATGGCCGCGGCAAGCAACAGAATGGTGATCGCGATGGGCAGGCCCTTCATGGCGGCTTGCTCCTCGTTGGACTGGCTGGGGCGATTCGGACTCCGCCCCCCGCCAGGCGGTTCACAGCCGGGCATCATTGGGTCCAGGGGCGTGCGAAATCGTTTACTCTGGGCATCCTAGCCCCTCCCCACCGCCCCTGTCCAGCGCGGAAAATGCCCTCTGCCCGATCCGCTGACCCGCCAGCGCACGCGGTCCGGGCCGTAACCCGCCGGAACGGTCGGTTCCGTCGGATTCACCCGCCTCAGTCGTGGAATGGATTTCGAATGGGTGAGCCTAGCGCGGCGCGGCGTCGGGCAGGCCGCCGTCGACGGGGATCGTGGCGCCCGTCGTCGGCGTCTGCCGCGTCGCGAAAAACAACACGGCGTTGGCCACGTGCCGCGCCGTCACCCGCGCCTTCAGCAGATTCCGCGAACGGTAATATTCCTCCAGACCCGCTTCATCCAGGCCGCGGGCTTTCATCCGGTCGGGGCCGACCGTCGCCCACAGGCCCGACCGCACCTCGCCCGCGCTGAACACTGCGTCGGGCGCCACCATGTTGACGCGGATATCGTGCTCGGCCAGTTCCAACGCGGCGATGCGCGCGAGCTGATGCGCCGCCGCCTTCGTCGCGCTGTAGGCGCCGAACCGCGCCCCGGGGGCGAATACGTTCTTCGTCGAAATCAGAATCACGTCGCCGCCGATCCCCTGCCGCTTCAGCCAGCGGCCCGCTTCCGCCAGCGTGTTCAGCGTCCCCTCCACGTTCACGCGCTCCAGCCGCTGAAAATCCGCAAGCTGCAGTTCATCGAGCCCCGCCACGTGCGCGATCCCGGCGTTCACAATCACCAGATCGACGCCGCCCCAGACGAGAGCAAGCGCCGCGAACGCGGCGCGCACCCCCTCCGGCGCGGTCACGTCCATGGGAATTCCAATGATATTATCCTGAAATTCCCGGCCGAACGATTCCACCGTCGCCGTCAAGGCATCCCCGGGCAGGTCGGTTGCCGCGACGCGGCAGCCCTTCTCCAGCAGCCCGCGGCAGAGACCGTGGCCGATCGCCCCCGCCGCGCCGGTCACGAGCGCCACCCGGCCGGCCAGCGGCGCTGCCGCCGTCGCCGGCACGTCCTCGATTTCATACACCGCCTGCTCGCCGATCTGCACGGCGCGCGGGCGCATATTCTTGGATTGAATGAACGCGGCCAGCGCTTCGGCGATTCGCGCGCGGGCCGCCGCCTCCGCTTCGCCCGCGAGGCCGGCCGCCAGGATCAGCGGCGACATCACCATCCCGCCCCGCCGGCGCATCACCGGCGGCTGCCACGGCCGGTCCTCGTCGCCCGTCGCAACGGCCAGGGCCCCGCGCGCCACGCCGACCAGATTCGCCAGCGGATGGTCCAACGCCGCCGATGGGTTGAGCATGGCTTCCACGGAACGCTCTCGCCTAACCAACGGAAAGCTTGGGAAAAGCCTGCACGACGGCGCGCACTTCCCAGGCGGAATAGACACCGCCCGCGACATACGGATCGCCCGCCACCCACGCGCGCGCCGCGTCGGGGTCCTCGGCCTCGAAGATGATCAGCGCGCCGTTGGATTTCCCCGCCTCATCCTTCAGCGGCCCGGCAAAGCGGATGCGCCCGGCCGCGTCCTGCGCGGCGATGTACGCCACGTGCGCTTCGCGATGGGCATTGCGCCGCTCCGCGCCGTCCGGTCCGTCGGTTGCATGGAGCACAAACAGCATGCGAATCCCCCCCGTCATCCAATGCCCACCGGCTCGCGCTTCTCCCGCGCCTGCTCGTTCTTCAGTTCCGCGTAGACCTCCATGGCCTCCTTCGGAGTGTAGCCTTCGTGCACGATCTTGCGGATCGCCTGCAGCATCGCCATCGGCGCGTCGCTCTGGAAAATGTTGCGCCCCATGTCGACGCCGGCGGCGCCCCCCTGAATGGCGTTGTAGGCCATCGTCAATGCGTCCAGCTCCGGCAGCTTCTTGCCGCCCGCCATCACGATCGGCACCGGGCAACTGGCCGTGACCGTCTCGAAATCCTCGTCGCAGTAGTAGGTCTTGACCATCTGCGCCCCCAGCTCGGCGCAGATGCGGCAGGCCAGCCGCAGATACTTCGCGTCGCGCACCAGCTCGCGCCCGACCGCCGTCACCGCCATCACCGGAATGCCGTAGCGCAGCCCCGCATCCACCAGCCGCGTCATGTTGTGGATCGTGCGCGTCTCGTGTTCGCCGCCGACGAACACCTGCAGCGTCATCGCGGCGACGTTCATCCGGATCGCGTCCTCGACGTCGACCGCCAGCTCCTCGTTGGACAGCTCCTTCAGGATCGACGGACCGCCGCTGCAGCGCATCACGATCCCGCGCGGATACGTCGGCGGAATCGTCGAACGCAGGATCCCCCGCGTCAGCATCAGCGCGTCGGTCTGCTCGAGCAGCGGAACGATGTTCAGGTCCACGCGCTCCAGGCCGGTCGTCGGCCCCTGAAAATAGCCGTGGTCGATCGCGAGCATGACGACTTTGCCCGTCTCGGGCCGGAAGATCCGCGACAGCCGGTGTTGCATCCCCCAATCGAGCGCGCCCGCCCCCTTGGCGAAAAAGCCGTGCGTCGGCTGCGGGATTTCCGGATGGAATTGCTTGGCTTGCTTGTTGTCGGCTTCAGGCATTGGCCGTGCTCCTCATTCGAACTGCATTCCTCACTCTAAAACCTGTCCCTCGTCCCTCGTCCCTCGTCCCTCGTCCCTCGTCCTCACTCAAATATCCGTCCCTCGTCTCTCGCCCTCGTAATCGCCCCCAAAGTCCATCCCCCAAAATCGGCTCCCGGCTCTCGTCCCTCGTCCTCGGCTCTCGTAATGTATCTCGTGCATCCCGGCAGGGATGCCAGTACCTGACCGGTGTCCGTTCCGCATCACCCCCACCGGCGTCTTAACCCCTCGCTGAGAGACGCCAGCGCGCGCGACCGCGCTCAGCGCTCCGCCGGCGCCGCTTTCAACACGTCCTTCAGATCCTCCGTCTTCCCGTATTTGAACAGGTAATGATGCCGTTCCTCGCGCCACAATTCCTCGGGGATCGGCCGCACGCCGCCGATCGCCTCGGCCTGGATGAAGATCCGCGCCGCCTTCTCGACAAACTGGCAGCAGATGACCGCCTCTTCCAGCGTCCGCCCGCCGGCGATCACCCCATGGTTCGCGATCAGCACCGCCCACGCCTCGTCGCCCAGCGCCTCGCACACGGCCGCCGCCAGTTCCTTGTGCCGGCCGGCCGGCACATAGCGCGAACAGCGGACCTCCCCCCCCACGACCATCGCCATGTCGTCGATCAGCACCGGGATGGCGCGCTGGGCGCAGGCGCAGGTGGAAGCCCAGGTCGAATGGCTGTGAATCAGCGCCCCCAGATCGGGCCGCGCCCGCAGGATCTGGCGGTGCATTTCCGTCTCCGACGTCGGCGTGCGCGTCCCCTTCACCTGCCGGCCGTCGAGCGACACGACGCACAGATCCTCCGGCGTCAGATCCTCGTATTCCACCCGCGTGGGCGTCAGCAGCAATCCTTCCTCCACGCGCACCGACATGTTGCCCCAGGTGCTGATGAAATAGCCCAGCCGGTCGCGCATCAGAAAGCAGGTGTCGATCACCTGCCGGCGCAGCGCGGTCGTGTCGGCGAAGGGGGCGACGGGCGGAACCTGCAAGGCAACACCTCTCCACGGGGCCGTGCCGCCATCGGCCGGCAGCCTCGATGATTCTGAGACAGCACGGGTGGGACATGCAAGCGGGTTCGGCCGGCAGCGGCTGTCTCGTCCTTACGTCCCCTCCCTCACATCGCACTCGCCGGCTCTCGGGTTCCGCTCGTCCGGCTCCTCTGGCCTTGTAGAATCTCCGCCTTGGCCCGCTCGCAGATGTCCTCCATCGCCGCCATCTGCTCCTCGCTGAGCGGCCGCGGGTGATGCGTCGCCAGAATCGCGCGGGCCTTTTCCGTTGCGATCTCGATGATGTCCCTGCCCCCGCGCGCCAGCCAACTGTCGTACGTGTTGCGGTCGAACAGTTCCGAGGCCCAGAAGTTCCGGCGGCTTTCAATCGCCGTATGCGGATGGGTCAGAAAGACGCCGCCGATCCGCTCACGTCCTCACCACACTCTGGTGCGTCCTCTGAGCATCCGAAGCTCACGGTCGCTGCCACCTTTGCCAAATCCTCGTCCGTGATCTGCACCAAGTGACCGTATCGTTTAGCCATCGTCATCCACTTACACCCCAGCAACCGCGCTACCGCTACGAGTGGCACTCCCTGTATACCAAGTGAGAGGCGCAAGTATCCCTGAAGGCTGGCACCTGATAGTCAGGGAGGTCCGCCACGGCATAGGCGCGCTTGAGCACTTCGCGCAGCTTGCCGTCCTGGCGGAACACAGGTTCATCAGACGCCCCGCGCGGCAAAAGATCGAACAACGAAAGCAACGGGTCGAACATAGGTATCGTGCGAGTCAGTGGCTTCATCGCCACGCTAGGCGAACCACCGCACAACCGTATCGTCCGCGCCTCTCCAGCACCACTGCTTCGATGTGCTCGCGCAG
>ERZ795058.3975-NODE-3975-length-14904-cov-4.083373_pt1 | contig 14904 bp, 13 predicted proteins | sample MGYA00375142_ERZ795058 | MGnify/ENA primary metagenome ERZ795058 (study PRJEB30187, sample SAMN05720210) | activated sludge metagenome | isolation source: anaerobic digester from wastewater treatment plant | place: Japan | collected 2015-04-20 ... | reverse complement strand
TTGGAAGGAGGAGGCCATGAGTGAGACACTTATCAACAAGCGGGACCAGGCGTTCGTTCTATTTGAACAGATCGGCATGGATCGCCTGCTGTCCGGAAACGCCTTTTGCGGCCTGACCGGGGATGATATTCTGATGATGTGGGACGAGGCTGAGAAGTTGGCATTGCATGTATTCCTGCCTGCTTATGCGGAAGGCGACCGGTTGGGCTGCGTCTTCGAGGCAGGCCATGTCCGCATTCCTCCGAGTTTTCACAACGGTTACCGGAAATTTGTGGAAGGGGGCTGGCTCTGCCCCACAAAGAGCGAGGAGGTCGGCGGTCAGGGGTTACCCCTTTCGGTGGTGACGGCCTGCGCCGAATTTTTCTACGCCGCCAATTTTCCTCTCCTCATGTATCCGGGATTGACCGCAGGGGCGGCGGGCCTGATCGAGCGGTTCGGGACGGCGGGACAGAAAGATCGTTACATGTCCCGGCTGTACCGTGGCGAGTGGACGGGGACCATGTGCCTCACCGAGTCCGCTGCGGGAACCGACGTCGGCGCCCTGCGGACACGGGCGTTACGCCTTTCCGGCGGCAAATACAGCATCAAGGGCACGAAATGCTTTATTTCCGGCGGCGATCACGATTTGACTCCCAACATCGTCCACCTGGTCCTGGCCCGGATTGAGGGTGATCCCCCCGGCACGGAGGGGATTTCCGTCTTTATTGTGCCCAAGGTCCGTGTGCGGGAGGACGGAACGCTGGGCGAAAGCAACGATGTCCAGACGGGGAATGTGGAACACAAGATGGGTATCCATGGTTCGGCGACCTGCACCCTCAATTTCGGCGATCACGACGAATGCATCGGGGAACTGCTCGGAAAGGAAAGGGAAGGCATCCATATCATGTTCAACATGATGAATGAAGCCCGGCTCGAGGTCGGCATGCAGGGGCTGGGGCACGCGACGGCGGCCTACGAACATGCCGTAGCCTATGCGAAGGAGCGGATTCAGAGTGCGCCCGTCTGGGAGATGCATAATCCTGAGGCCAAACCCATTCCGATTATCGGTCATCCCGACGTCCGGCGGAATCTGCTGTGGATGAAGGCCCATGTGGAAGGCATGCGGGCCCTGAATTATTACGCCGCCTATTGCATGGATATGGCCGCCGTTGCCGCGGATGGCCGGGAACGAAAGGATTGGCAGGGTCTGGTGGAGCTGCTCATCCCCGTTTGCAAGGCCTATTGCTCCGACACGGGTTTTCTGGTCTGTTCAAAAGCGATTGATGTTTACGGTGGTTATGGGTATTGTTCCGAATACCCGGTTGAGCAGTATCTACGGGACTGCAAAATTTCCTCCATCTACGAGGGGACCAACGGGGTGCAGGCCCTCGATCTCGTGGGCAGGAAGCTTGGCGAACGGGGCGGGGCCAATGTCGTGCACCTCTTCGGACTCATGGCGAAAACGATTCAGGAAACGATGAAAATTCCCGTCCTCCAGAAGAGTGCCGCGGTTCTGGGAGAATCCCTTCAGGCGCTGAAGGAGGTGACGGAGGGGTTTGCTGCTCTGGCAAAGTCCGCGGGATTTTTGATCCCGATCCTGTGTGCTTCTCCCTACCTGCGCATCCTGGGGGATGTGCTTCTGGGACACTTTCTGTTCGAAGGGGCGGCGATTGCCTGCCAACGACTTCAGGAAATCTATCAGGCGGAAGGTGTTGAAGATTCCCCGGGCAGGCAGCGTGCCCTGGTCCACGAAAATGCCGATGTGGCCTTTTACCAGGGGAAAATCGCGGCGGCGAAATTCTTTGCCAATGAGGTCCTGATGACCGTGAAAGGTCGCTGCGATGCAATTCGCATGGCGGAACGGGCGCCCCTGGAGATGGCGGACGAATCGTTTTGAAAGGCGGCTTCGTAAAAAGTGCAGGGAGTCAAGCGAGAAAAGTTAAGTCGGACCCCGATCCGGCTTACAACTGAAATTTAGTTGCTCTTTGAATCGCAGGAACGGATGCGGTGGAGTTTCTCCGGGTAATCTTTCTTCGCATAGTGACCCTTGGAGGTAACAATCTGATCGCATTGGATGCCGATGAATTTGTCGACAGGTTGAGAATAGGTGCGTTTGCAGTCGAAATTTATCTATGCCCTTTTCCGCTTGTGGAACTCTGCCCGAGGAAAAATCACCGGGCAGAGATCTATGACAGTCGAATTCAGAAGGTAAACCGCTGATCCAATTCGATGCCGAAGGGTTCTTCGGCTTAAGGATTGGCAGGCATTGTTAAGCCGGGGATTTCCGGAATTTCCTCCGGTACCTCAGGAGATGGCTCCTTATTCGCGGGGGCCTCTTCACCCGGCGGCAGGTTCTCAGAACTTACTTCCCAGGGAGCACCGCCTGTTTCAATCTGCTTTTCCAATATGTCGGCCTCTTCCGGCGTGATATCATCCGGTTGGCTCATCAGTTCCTCATATTCCGGAATGATGATACCCCTCTTGATCATGATCCGGTAGATTAGATTGGCCCGTTTCTCCACGTAACGGGAATCACCCGCCGCATTAAGCCGACGCGGATTGGGCAGCACCGCAGCCAGCCTCGCTGCCTCATATGCCGACAAGGACGCGGCGTTCTTGTGGAAATATTTTTGCGCAGCCGCCTCTATACCAAAGATACCTTCGCCCCATTCGGCCACGTTCACATACAGTTCGATAATCCTCCTCTTTGAGAGACTGTTTTCGATTCGCCAGGTCAAAATGGCCTCCCTGAGCTTACGTATAGGATTTTTTGAAGGCGACAGATAGAGGTTTTTGGCCAGTTGCTGGCTGATCGTACTTCCCCCGGCCTTGATCTTCTTTTTCTTCAGGTTCTTTTCGATCGCTTTCTGCATGGCGTCGAAATCGAACCCTTCATGAGACCAGAACTTGTCGTCCTCGGCAATGATGATGGCCTTGGTCACATAAGGCGAAACCCGCCTCAAGGGAACCCATTTCTGCCGGATTTTAATTTTCTTTCCTTTATCCCGCCATTCCTCCATGCGGTATTCCATAAAGGCGGTATATTTAGGGTTGTGTTTTTTCATCCATGAAACATCCGGATAGATGAAGTAGACGGCAATACTGCAGAATAATCCCGCTCCCAAGAGTATTATTCCCCATTTAACATATTTATGCACTTTTTTAAGCATCCCCGAAATCAGACAGCCTTTTTTGTTCTTCTTAACCCGTTATGATATCGCTCACATGTTTTCGAGGTCCGTCTATACAGATAAATGCGTTATAAATCAACAATTGCGTCGTCATTATCGCATTGAAATGTCATTTTTTATTCATGGACCTGCGATTTTTTGTTTGACTTAACTTTTTTTTTCCGATAGAAACGTGACCAGTCGTGTGCCGTTCTTTAGGATTTGTGCACAATACGACCGAAATAGTGAAGCCCCCCAAATACCCAAGAGGAGGAATTTCATGACGGATCGGCGTATCGGTTTTTGGCTGGGATTTTTCGTCCTGCTTTTTGTTTGCTTTGCGCCAACAAGCAGTTTTTCATCACAAACGTATCACATAAAAAAGGGTGATACCCTTTCAGGCATTTCAAAAAGATACCACGTCTCAGTCCAAGTGCTGAAAGAAGCCAACCACCTTAAAAATAACGCCTTGAGCCTCAACCAGGCTCTGATTATCCCAACCAAAGAAAAGAATAAAGCCGAAAAATCCTGCCGGGTGTCGTCGTCCGAAAAACCACAAAGGACAACCTACGTGGTCCGCAAAGGCGATACGTTCATGAAAATCGCCAAGGTCACGGGGGTTTCCGTATCCGATTTAAGGGCAATCAACCGCGTCAGCAGTAACCGTCTCCGGCCGGGTCAGAAAATTAGCCTGACCTACCCGCAACCCCTTAAACCGGCCATGGATATTCCGGAAACGATCAACGGTCTCGACCACTTCGACCTGGATGACTTGGAAGAAATCGAGAATGTACCTGAATCGTCGGACAGTAGTCTTGACCAGAGCGACGAAGAATACGCCCCCCGGTTTCTGGGCAAGTGGGATGATTCCAAGGAACGGGATCTGCTGGTAAAAATCTCCAAGGGATTTCTCGGCGCGCCCTACCGCTTCGGCGGTGCGACGCTGCGGGGCCTTGACTGCTCCGCCTTCGTGAAGCGCGTTTATTCCATTTTCGATATCACTCTTCCCCGAACGGCCCGGGAGCAGGCCCAGCTGGGTCAGAAAATCTCCAGGGACAATCTGGCTGTGGGAGATCTGGTTTTCTTCAATACCCGGCGCTATCACATCAGTCACGTCGGTATTTACATCGGCAACGACGAGTTCGTGCATGCCTCTTCCGGCCGGGCCAGGGAAGTCCGCGTGGACAGTCTGAATCAGCCTTACTACAATAAACGCTTTATCAAGGCTGTCCGGATCAAGGAACTGGAGGGTAAGCTATAAAAAAGTTTTCCCTCTGCGTTTTTCTCCTTTTTTCCTTCCTTACCGTCCCTTTTTTAACCAAGAATGTTTATTCTGCCGATGAGATTATTTCAAATTATCAGGTTATCTTTCAACCTTTCTCATTCCACGGTAACGTCCGCATCGCCATCCGCACCTTTGACTTCGGCGGCACGGGGATGGTGCTGGCCGTCGATCCGGAAACGCTAAAAACAACGGTCATCCCTGCCTCCTCTATCGATTTTTTCCAATTTGTGCTTCGTGATCAATGGCACCGTTCTCCGTATCACCAGGCACTGATCATGCATACCGCCCCACCATGTCCGCTTCAGAATGACGGCCTGGCGCGGGCGGATGTTCACGTCACAGGCACATTTCTGACCGTCGATCTGTGTCCCTCCCGGAAACCCTTTGAAAAAAGGCTATTTGAAGGTCTTTTCGACATGTGGCGAGGTCACAACGAACCGGCCCCGGTCGGGATTGCCGTCACCGGACTCTGGGCTGCCGATCATGACGCGGATTTTCAGTGGCTTCTAAGCAAGGTCAGAGAGAAAAAACTGGCTATTACCTGGATCAACCATTCATTCAACCATCCCTACGATCGAGCAAAATCGTTGAATAAGACTTTTCTCTTGACTCCCGGAACAAATTTTGAAGAGGAAGTACTTGTCACGGAAATCATGCTATTGAATCAAGGCCTCCTGCCCTCCGTTTTCTTCCGTTTTCCGGGGCTTGTTTCCGATTGTAATCTCATGAAACAACTACGGAAGCTCTCCCTCATTCCCGTCGGCAGCCGGGCCTGGCTGGCCAAAGGAGAAACACCGGTACCGGGCAGCATCATCCTTGTTCACGGGAACGGAAATGAACCGCAGGGGATAGATACGCTCCTCGATCTGTTTAAAAAGCAAACGGATGCCTTTTCTCGGGGAAAATTAAAACTTCTTCCCCTGAATAACGCCTTGATCGGTCCATGAAAGTAACTCACAGGAAACATTCATATTTCGAGTTTTCGATTGATTTATTCCGTTCCATTTTATACTGTTCCTGCTTTCGGCCTCATTTACGTTGAATCATCGCGGAAACATCATTACCGGCCTGTCGCCGTTACCAGGGGGACAAATACCTATGGGCAAGACCCTAACGGAAAAAATATTACAGCAGCATCTCGTCAGCGGCAACTACGTTCCCGGCAGTGAAATCGGCGTCCGCATCGACCAGACCCTGACCCAGGATGCTACCGGCACCATGGCGTACCTGCAGTTCGAGTCCATGAACATCCCCCGGGTAAAAACAGAGCTTTCCGTAAGTTACATCGATCACAACACCGTCCAGATCGGTTTTGAAAACGCCGACGACCATCGCTATCTCCGGTCGGTGGCCCGGAAATTTGGAATCTATCTTTCCCGAGCAGGCAACGGCATCTGCCACCAGGTCCACCTGGAGCGATTCGGCAAACCCGGCAAGACCCTGATCGGCTCAGACAGTCACACCCCCACCGGAGGCGCCCTCGGCATGATCGCCATCGGCGCGGGCGGTCTGGACGTGGCCTTGGCCATGGCGGGAGAACCCTTTTATCTCATCTGTCCCCGGGTCATCCGGATCAATCTGGAGGGAAAACTCCCCTCCTGGGTCTCTGCCAAAGATATCATCCTGAAAGTCTTGGAGATTTTCTCGACGAAGGGCAACGTCGGCTGCATCTTCGAGTATGGTGGAAGCGCCATGGCACATCTGACCGTCCCGGAGCGGGCCACGATCACCAACATGGGCGCCGAATGCGGTGTGACCACGTCCCTTTTCCCCAGCGACGAAGTGACCCGGATGTTTCTGAAAGCCCAAGACCGTGCTCAGGACTGGGTGCCGCTGTCGGCAGATGACGGCGCCATTTACGACAAAACGATTACGATCAATTTGAAAGAACTGGTACCGCTCACGGCAAAGCCCCACAGTCCCGACCAGATCGCCACGGTCAAGGAAATGGAAAATGTCCCCGTCGACCAGGTCTGCCTTGGGAGCTGCACCAACTCTTCCTACAAGGATCTCGTCACGGTCGCTAAAATTCTCAAGGGAAAGGTGGTTCATCCCCGGGTGAGCTTCATCATCGCCCCGGGTTCGAAGCAGGTGCTGGAAAACCTGTCCCGGGACGGCTATTTAACGGACCTGCTGTCCGCCGGGGCCCGGCTTATGGAAAACGCCTGCGGTTTCTGCATCGGCAACAGTCAGAGCCCTCAGAGCGCAGGGGTGTCCTTGCGGACTTCGAACCGCAATTTTCTCGCACGCTCGGGCACCAAAGACGCCTTGGTTTACCTCGTAAGCCCCGAAACGGCGGCGGCGGCGGTCATAACGGGCACTTTTATCGATCCCCGGGAACTGCCCATACTCTACCCCGAGGTGACCTTGCCGGAGCATTTCCACATAGACGACGGCATGATCATTCCGCCGGTTTCAGGAGAGGAAGCACAGGACACAGAGATTTTGCGGGGGCCGAACATCGGCGCACCGCCGAAAAATGTCGGGCTACCCGCAACCATCCGAGGACAAGTCACCCTGAAAGTCGGAGACAAGATCACCACGGACCACATCATCCCCGCCGGGGACCGGATGAAGTACCGCTCCAATATTCCCCGGTATGCTGATTTTGTTTTTGAAACCGTCGATGGAGACTTTGCCAAACGCGCCGCCGCAATCCGGGACAAGGGGGAACACAACGTGATCGTTGCGGGCCTCTCCTACGGCCAGGGGTCATCCCGTGAGCACGCCGCCGTCTGCCCCATGTACCTCGGCGTCAAAGCCGTCATCGCCAAGTCCTTTGAACGCATCCACGCGGCGAACCTCGTCAACTTCGGCATTCTCCCGCTAACCTTCCGCAATGAGGGGGACTATGGTCGGACCGACCAGGGAGACACCCTGGAAATCCCGGATATTCGGGAGATCATCGCCGGAAACCGGCCGCTCATCGTCAAGAACACCATCAAGGACCTGGAGTTCGAGGCGGTTTACGATCTTTCGGAACGGCAGAAGGCCATGATTCTGGCCGGCGGCGCCCTGAACCTGCGCTCGTAAACGGCTGAGCAAATTTGTATAAACTGATCAGGAGATCGACAACATATGGAGAAGATTAAGGTAAAAACCACGCTGGTGGAAATGGACGGCGACGAAATGACCCGGATCATGTGGCATTTCGTCAAGGACAAGCTCATCTTTCCCTATCTCGACATTCCCCTGGAATATTATGATCTGCATGTCAAATACCGCGACGACACCGACGACCAAGTGACGATCGATGCGGCAAAGGCCATCATGAAATACGGGGTCGGCGTTAAATGCGCCACCATCACGCCGACGGAGGACCGGGTCAGGGAATACAACCTGAAACAGACCTGGAAGAGCCCGAACGGGACGATCCGCGCCATGCTGGACGGCACCGTCTTCCGGACCCCGATTGTGGTCAAGAATATCCGTCCGACGGTCTCCACATGGAAGAAGCCCATCACCATCGGACGCCACGCCTATGGCGATGTGTACAACAACACGGAAATCCGTGTCCCCGGACCGGGCAAAGCGGAACTGGTCTTCACCCCCGCCACCGGTGGCGAATCAGTGCGCCGGACCATCAAGAACTTCAGCGGCCCCGGCATCATCCAGGGCATCCACAACACCGATGAATCCATCCTGAGTTTTGCCAGGGCCTGCTTTACATACGCCCTGGACCAGAAAATCGACCTCTGGTTCAGCACGAAGGACACCATTTCAAAAATCTATGACGCTCGTTTCCGGACGATCTTCGATGACGAGTATGAGGAGAACTGGAAGGATAAATTCACCGCCGCCGGCATCGAGTACTTCTTCACCCTCATCGACGACGCAGTCGCACGGATCATGAAATCCGGAGGCGGCATCCTCTGGGCGGTGAAGAACTACGACGGTGACGTCATGTCCGACATGATCGCCTCCGCCAACGGGAGCCTTGCCATGATGACCTCGGTGCTCGTCTCCCCCTATGGTTATTACGAATACGAGGCGGCCCACGGGACGGTCCAGAAACATTACTACAAGCACTTAAAAGGCGAGGAAACATCGTCCAACTCGATGGCCCTGATCTTTGCCTGGACCGGGGCACTGCGTAAACGGGGTGAACTGGACGGGACGCCCGAGGTCATGCGTTTCGCCGATTGCCTGGAAATGGCGGCCCTTGCCACCGTCGAGGAAGGCGTCATGACCGGTGACCTTCTACTTGTCGCAGAACCCAATCCGGCCAACCGGAAAGTCGATACGGAAGGCTTCATTGACGCCATAGCCGAACGTCTGGGAAAACTGCTGTAGATGGAAAACACCGGTGTTCCCAACCTGAAAGACATGCCCCTCCCGGAACTGGAGGCCTTTCTCGCCGGGTTGGGGAAGGAGCGCTACCGGGCCCGGCAGATCATGAAGTGCCTCTACCAGCAGGGAACCACATCGGTCGATCAGATGAGGACCCTGTCCCGGGAATTCCGGGAAGAGCTTTCCCGGCGTGTCGTCATCGACTCACCCCGCATCGTTAAGACCCAGACATCCAAAGACGCGACGAAAAAGGTGCTGTTCGAGCTCAAGGGCGGGAACTTCGTTGAAAGCATTCTGATCCCCGGCAAAACCCACTGGACGGTCTGCGTCTCCACCCAGGTCGGCTGCCGGATGGGCTGCCGGTTCTGCCTCACGGGAAAGCAGGGTCTCACCCGAAATCTTCTCCCATCCGAAATTGTGGGGCAGGTCACGGCTCTCAGAACGGAAATGCCTGAAGGTCCCGATATCAAAAACATCGTCCTCATGGGGATGGGAGAACCCCTGGACAACTACGACAACGTCGTCAAGGCGATCCGCATCCTCACGTCGGACCACGCCTTTGGGTTTTCCACCCGGAAGGTCACGCTTTCCACCTGCGGGTTGGCGCCGATGATTCTGAAACTCGGTGAGGATGTCTGCGTGAACATCGCCGTGTCTTTAAACGCCCCGGAAGACACGCTCCGGAGCGACCTCATGCCCATCAACCGCAAGCATCCCCTGGCTGAACTCCTTGCCGCCTGCCGGGACTACCCCATGCCGGAGCGGCGGATGGTCACCTTCGAATACATCCTCATCGGCGGCGTCAACGATTCTCTGGAGGACGCGGCCAAGCTTGTCCGGCTCCTCAAGGGTACCCGCTGCAAGCTGAACCTGATCGCCTTCAACGAATTCCCCGACTCCCCATTCAAAAGCCCTACCCCGGAAGCCGTCGCCGCTTTCCAGTTGTACCTGGCAAAGCACCACTACACGGCCATCCTGCGGGCCAGCAAGGGGAGCGACATCCTCGCCGCCTGCGGCCAGCTCAGTGGGCAGTACAGGAAAGAATAGAGAAGACGGGAACCAGTCTAAACTGGACTTCGTACATGCTTTCTTTTTTGTAACATAACCAGGTCGGCTATAAACTTTCGAAACAAATAACAACCTGTTTTTATTGATTATTATCTATCATTGAATAAACTCAGTTGTTTAGAGAGCGTTGGTTGATCAGTTGTGTAATCATCATAAACTGCGTACCGCCAGAAGACTTAAGGCCGATCAGGATGTTATGAGCAATCGAGCATTCTGGTATATCAGTCAATACATGAGCTTCTCTCTTGGCGTTTCATAAATGGAAACCAAGTAAGGTTGATAAAAAAACCCCTTATTTCGCCACGGGACGATACAAGGGGGAAAAATCAGTTATGCTGTTTAGTCAACTTACAACTTCCTTGAGCCGCTTGATCATTTCCATCATGAACTTTTCTCTCTCCTTGAGGTTATGGAGAAATTCCCTGCTGTCCGTGTCGGCCATTTCCATCTCAAGATCGGGCAGGTAACGTTCCAGAACAAGCAGCAGCTCGCGTTCTTCTTCGGGTGTCATCGTGATCCTTGACATGGCGTTTTCTCCTTTCTTCTTCATGAAGGTTGAATAAATCCGTAGGACTTCCGCGCTTCCTTTAGTTATAAAATATACCTTCCGCTGATCTTTGTAAAGTCATCTTTCCCATCAGGATCATTCATATTCTTCCAGAATTGGCGCGATGAATTGCTTCCTCGGACAGGCATTGCTTATATTCGAAGCGATTGATTGACATTTTCTAACCACTATGGGATTTTCATAACGACCGATGAGGTGCCGCAAGCTTTCTTAGCTGTTTTTTTAAGTATTTTTCACATGAGGTAAAAAAATCACCGGATAGTACAGACAATTAAAAGACACATGTATTCATATGCTTGAACATTATATGAACTGGAGGTATTGATCATGAGCGACAGGAGGGGCGAGAAGATCGGTTGGACCTACGGTTGGCTGGGCGGTTTTATCTGGGTCGGCGCCTTGGCCGCTGTCTTTTTTTTCCAGACCAGATGGATCCATGGTTTTGCCGGATTGATTTTGCTTGGCGCTGCCATCTCGGCTATCGTCTTGCTTGCTCCGTGGCGGCATCCGTCGGTTCCCTACGGGAAGCTCCTGATTGTCCCCTACGGACTGTTTTTCGCATCGGTCGCATGGGCTGTGTGGGCATTCGGCGGCTTGAAAGCAGCCGGCATGGATTGGTGGTCTCTGTTGTGGCTGATTCCGCTTCTTATACCCTTTGGGACGTTATCAAAGCGGTGTTGGAATGATTCAAAAGCCGGGGCGGAAAATAATTAAAAAGCGCTGTTAATTTATTAATCAATCCTACACAATCGAGGGGTATCATGATGCGGGAGTGGGTTTTCCTTGTTGTTGCCATCATTTGTGAAGTGTTTGCCACATCCACACTCAAATCCACGGAAGGGTTCAGCCGCCTGTGGCCGACCGCTGCGGTCATCTCCGGCTATACCTTGTCCTTCTATTTTCTGTCCCTCACCCTGAGAACGATTCCCGTGGGGGTTGCTTATGCGATCTGGTCGGGTCTGGGCACGATTTTGATCGTTCTGATCGCCTGGCTTGTCATGAAACAAAAACTGGATATTCCCGCTTTGGCCGGCATTTTTCTTATCGTTGCAGGTGTCATCATGCTGAACCTTTTTTCCAAATCCTCTGCAAATTGAGGATGCTATATTTTTAACTTGAAGGCGAGGAGAATGTTCTTTCCGGGATTCATACTTCCCAGCCTACGTCCTGACCGATTCAGTTTGGGTTGCTTTTGTCTATGCTTCAAATCAGCAGTTCTTCCTGTTCTCCTAACCCGGATTGTGGTATCAAAGGACTGGGTTAATGTTGATTTAGGTAACATGATTTAAGAAAGGATATCGATATCTCTATGAAAACAAGGTTTATTTTCCTCACAGGTCTTGTGCTTACCACATTTCTTATCGGCTGCCACAGAGCGCCTGTCCTGCAAGAAAACATTCCTCAAACACCGAAACCCGAGCAGATAAACTACTCTAAACCGCTGCCTCCGGGAGAACTCGCTCTGCGGAAAATTACCGATCCGGCGGAGATACCCGACTTCACTGCCGCCTGCTATGACCTGTCCAATTTGAAGACGGCCGTCAACAACAGTCTGAACTACCTCAAGAAACCTTCCAGCAAACAGCATTACCCCTACGGGGAGATTTCGCATCAGCAGGTGGTGGACAGCCTGAAAGCATTCCTCGGGCTCATCGATGCCGGGTATAAAGGGGCGGAACTCAATAACCGTATCCGGGAGCAGTTCGACGTCTATACGTCGGTGGGCTGCGATGACAAAGGCACGGTACTCTTCACCGGCTATTACACACCGGAATTTGAAGGCTCAAGGCAAGCCGGGGGCCGCTTCCGCTACCCGCTTTACAGTCAGCCTGAAGATCTGGTGAAAGATGAGAACGGCAATACCCTGGGCCGACACATTTCCGATGGGATTGTTTCGTATCCAGCGCGCACCGAAATTGAAAGCTCCGGGATGCTGAAAGGCAAGGAAATCATGTGGCTGGCCGATCCGTTTGAAGTCTATCTCGTGCACGTGCAGGGTTCGGCCAAGATCCGGCAACCCGACGGCTCACGCATCGGTATCGGATATGCCGCAAACAACGGTCATGAATATCAAAGCATCGCCCAAATGATGATTCAGGACGGAAAGATTGCCAAAGACCAGATGAGCCTGTCCACAATGATGACCTACTTCAAGGCCCACCCGGAAGAAATGACGTATTATATCAACCAAAATCCACGCTTCGTCTTCTTCCGCACCGAGGATGGGCAACCACGTGGAAGTATTAACGAACCAGTTACGACTCTTCGTTCCATCGCCACTGACAAGTCCGTTTATCCGCGGGCCTGCATGGCTTTTCTTACCACGGCTCTGCCGCGTGCAAACGGCAGCAAGGTGGTACAAAACCTCTATTCGGGTTTCGCTCTGGATCAGGACACTGGCGGTGCGATCCGGGCACCGGGCCGGTGCGATGTCTATATGGGAGAGGGCGAGACCGCTGGAAAACTTGCCGGACAGACTTATCGGGAAGGTCGCCTGTACTACCTGTTCATCAAGCCTGAAAATCAGGGGGCTTTATCGGTACCACAACCTATTGCAGCACGTATAAAACAAAAAGATGCTGCCGCCGAAGCACCGTAAATTTCCCGTAAAGAATAGGCTCGTATACACCTTGAGAGCGCCTGAAATGTAAATTCAGGCGCTCTTTTGCTTATGGTCGGTTTAACGCATAATCCCAGTCTAATGCATATTCGGATTTTTGATCAGGGGGACCTTTGTGACAGGTTGGTTTATTGTCTTGCCGGTGTTTGCCTGATATGGGGTTGTGACGGTAACATCATTGGTATAATTAGACATGGCGTTCGTTGTCTTAACCCTTACCTGATAAGTATATTGGGTCCCTGGATTGACCTGTTTGTCGATATAGAGGGGGCCTCCTGAACCTGCCAGGTTACTGAACATGCCGCTTCCGATTTTCCGGCGAACCTCATAATAACACCCGGCCGGCAAGGTGCCTTCCCATTCCAGGGTCACGGCGTTCAAGCCGGCTTTGGCCTTTAAGTCCTTGGGCGCCACTAAGGTGGTCACAGCCACCGGTTTCGTAAAACCGGACATCGTTTTTGAATTTTCATTATTGGCGGCAACGCTGTATTTGTAAGTGATGCCGGGTGTAACAGCGGCGTCGATATAGGACGTGCTGTTGGCCGGCGCCTTGAGCATGGCGACCTCTTTCGTGGAATCCCGGCTGATTAAAAACTGGGTTTCAGTCTTCGAGGTGTCCTGCCAGGTTAATTTCACATAGCTGCTGGCCGAAGCATAGACCTGCGGATTCGCCGGTTCTGTTGGTGCCGATGACCAGACAACGCAATTGGAATTCGCCGAGGCCCCATTGGCGCAAACGGCACGTACCTGATAATAGTACTTGGTGTCGGGCTTTACCGTGTCGTTGTACTGGGTGGTGTTGGCGGGCACGTTAAACGTATCGAAATTGCTTTTCTGACCTTCAACCGCTCTTTCAACGATGAACCCGGTTTCGCCATAGGAGGTATCTTTCCATTTTAATTGCGGCACAAAAGTCCCCGGAAAACAACTCAAGGTTAAGTCGGTGGGCCGGGCCAGAATCGTCACCGTCACCTTATTGGATTGTGCCGACGTACCGCCTACCGTCTCCGCGATGACCGCATAGCCGTAGCTGCTATTGTCGGCTACTTCTTTGTCTTGATAGCTGGTCTGTCCGGCAGGAATCTTGATGCTTTTGATCAGTACGTTACTGTCATTCGCTTTCAGTAGAATAAAAGAAGGATTGACCTTGGAGTTGTTTTTCCATGAAAGATCAACGTAGTTGCTTTGGGTGATGGACAGGTTGGCAGTCAGGTTAGTCGGACCGATTGGATACTCGTCCATTTGACGCTATCCGACCACGGTGAATAACTACTGCCGGCGATCGCCCGCACCCGGTAGACGACGGTGTGATCCGCTTCAATTAAATCCTTATATTGGGTGACATTGGCCGGCACCGTTTTCGTGGATACAGGCCCGTTCCCTATGCTCTCTATCTCGAAACCAGTTTCCCCCGTTGAGGTATCCTGCCATTCAAGCCGCAGTGACAGTGAATTGGGTATGGCAAGGACCTTAAGATTGGTGGGGGCGAAGAGATGCGGTGTGGCCGGGACCATGGTGTCGTTTGCCTGCGGTGCTTTTAATGCGCCTGCCGCAGGAAACGAGAAGAGCAACAGGATGAATACGGCACCGATGACACAGCTCCAGATGCTTTTTTGCTTCTCTATTCTCGACATCGGTGATCCTCCTTGGGTGGCTTATGTCGAATGAAGGTTTTTCCATTGGGATACCGGACAAGCGCAGACCGAATCAGGCAGATCGGGTTATCTTCAGCTAACGCCCCTGAAAGGTATCGCAATACCGTCTCCTCTTCCGATTCCTTAAATTTGCTTATTGCTCGCGCATATTTTTCATCATTTCCTTCATTTTCTCGATATCTTCCGGTCCGGGATAACCGCCTGCGCCGGCCATAAGTTCCATTGTGCTTTCCACCTTCCGGTAATCCGCCGGTACTTCAAACATCGAC
>ERZ795058.3954-NODE-3954-length-14955-cov-14.988389_pt1 | contig 14955 bp, 8 predicted proteins | sample MGYA00375142_ERZ795058 | MGnify/ENA primary metagenome ERZ795058 (study PRJEB30187, sample SAMN05720210) | activated sludge metagenome | isolation source: anaerobic digester from wastewater treatment plant | place: Japan | collected 2015-04-20 ... | reverse complement strand
CCATACCCCGTGCACACACTCGTTCACGTACCCGTACACGATAACTCTTTCCCCCCCTGTCACACCCCGATTACCCGTTTTTGGTTGACTGTTGTATCATCCCCACCTAATGTGTCCCGACTATGGGAAATGGTGGGTTTTCCGGATATGCTGGCGGGTGATCGTAAAATGAAGAAAATAGCTCTAATGGTGATGATGGCCACGATGGCCTTGGGAGCGACGGCGGCGGTAAGGGTTTCGCTGGACGCTACAGGACAATTGCTCGCGTGCGAGGGAGCGAAGGTGACGAACATTAAGGTTGACCACGACGAGCACAAGCAACTCGCGCTTTCGTTCGACTTCGCGCCGACGGAGAAAGGGCCGGCCACGATCATCGTGGTGGGGTTGAAGCCACAGAATTGGATCCTGCACGAAGGCCCACTTCAGCTCGGCAAATACACCTTCGAAGAGTTTGCCAAAGGCGTGAAGATCGACGAGCCTGTGGCCGAGCGCCTCACCGTTGACAAGAAGGGCGGGCCGCAGAAGACGAAGGACTGGGCCGTTTGGCAAAATCGCCTCGTACATGTGAAGTCGTCCCTCGACGGCACCGACCAGCCCTGTTATTTCTGGGCGCCCGAGAAGGCCAAGGCCGAGGCCGTGCCGCTCATCGTGGGGCTCCATACCTGGAGCGCCGACTACCTGCAGCTCAGCCACTACAAGGGTGTACAGGCCTATGCCGAGAAGAGCGGCTGGGCGTTCGTGGGGCCGAACTTCCGTGGGCCCAACTCCACGCCGCAGGCTTGCGGTTCGGATTACGCGGTGCAGGATATCGTGGATGCCGTGAACTACGCGAAAGCGCGCGTGAAGGTGGACGCTTCGCGCGTGTACATCATCGGCGGGTCGGGCGGCGGCCACATGACGCTGTTGATGTGCGGACGCCACCCCGAAGTGTTCGCGGGCGGTGCGGCGTTCTGTCCGATCACCGATTGCGCACGTTGGTACCATGAGTCGCTCGAAGAGCATCCCGGTCGCGGTAAGAACTACGCCAAAATGCTCGTGTCAGCCTGTGGCGGCACGCCGGCCGAGAAGCCCGAAGAATACAAGCATCGGTCGCCGCTCACCTTCCTGCCCGCCGCGCGCGAGGCGGGCGTGCCGATTTACATCGTCACGGGTATCCACGACGGTTGGCAAGGCTCCGTGCCCGTGGGGCACTCATTCCGCGCGTTTAACGTGTTGGCCGACGAGCAGGATCGCGTTTCCGAAGCCGACATCGACTTCATCGAGAAGAATCAGGCCGTTCCCGAGGCGCTCAAGTACACGGGGGAGCAGGACCCCTTCTACCACGAAAAGATCCGCATCCACTTCCGCCGCACGTCGGCGAACGTGCGCTTCACGCTCTTCGAGGGTGGACACGGCGGCAGCTTCCCCGCAGGCTTCGATTTTCTTTCTCGGCAAAAGAAGGGGCAGCCCGCCGACTTCACGCTACCCGTCACGGGCAAGGGTTCCGAGGAGCAACTGCAGCGTTGAAAGCAGAGCTATGAACAGAAGAGGATTCCTTGAAGGATGCGCGGCAGTTGCGACTGCTGGCTGTTTTCCGTCGCCGATGATGGCGGGCGGCCGCGCTTGGGGCGGATGGAAGCGGGGACACTTTCAGATCCATTTCATTTATACGGGCGTTGCCGAGTCGCTGTTCCTTATCTTCCCGGACGGAACGACAATGTTGCTCGACTGCGGCGATTTCGCCGCGATCGAGCGCGGCGAGTTGGCTCTCCCTGTGATGCCGGACGGCTCTCGTCATTCCGCCGAATGGATCGCCCGATACGTAAAGCGCGTCAATCCTCACGGCTCGGAGGTCGATTACATGCTTATTTCGCACTTCCACCGTGACCACATGGGAACGTGCAAATGGTATTCGGATATCCTCCGTCGCGGTAACCGCGACTACTATTTGACAGGCTTCGCCCTTGCGGCCGAGTTTTTACACTTCCGAAAGGCGATAGACCGTGCCGGTGGCGTTTTTGACGGCTCCGAGCTTTTCGAGCCTTCGGAAAACCAGTTTCCCTATCTGCTCGGCTGTCTTTATCCATACCTCAAGGCGCGCGACGGACTCGTTGTGGAAAAGCTGCGGCTCGGGGCGACGGATCAGATTGTGCCTGTGCGCGGCGGGGTGGCGGACTTCTCGGTGAAGAACATCTGCGCGAATGGACGTTTCGCGTGTACGGACGGATCCGTCCTTGACGTCCTGCACCGTAACGGGAAAAAGCCCCAGTACTGGAACGAGAACCACCTGAGTTGCGGACACGTCTTCAGCTACGGGAAATTCCGTTTGTTTGCGGCAGGCGACATGTCGGGCCCCGCAAGGGATGCAGATGGCCAAGAGCACTGGCCCGAGGAAAAACTTGTGGAGACGCTTTCTGGACCTGTCTCGGTCGCGAAGATCAATCACCATGGCTTCAAGTCAATGCCGGACGTCCTCCTGCAGGCGCTCAGGGCGAAGGTCTATCCCGCGTGTACGTGGGACGTGCTCCATTTGACCGATGATGTACTTGCGCGTTTCGCGGATCCGGCGAACTGTGAGGCGGGCACCTTGCTCGTTCCCGGCTGCTTCGGGGCCGTGCGCCGCACGGACGCGAACGCCGCGGGACGCAAGCTTTTCCACCCTGCGGTCTACGACGGCGTTCATTCGGTTGTTGACGTTCCGCCGGGGGGCGAGACGTTCACGCTGACCCTCCTTTCGGCCCAAGATGAGGAGATGCGCATCGTTGACAAACGCGCCTTCAGGTCAAACACCTAACATGACGACTGTTGAGAAAAGCTCTTGCAAAACTCATCGTGACATGGGCGTCCCGCCCATGGAACACGGGCAAGATGCCCGTGCCACACCTACAAGTAAAGATTTTTGCAGGAGTCTTGATGATAGCAAGACTCCTTTGAGGATTGGGCTAGAATCGGCAAGGGCCAATAGGTTGCCGATGGTCGTGCTTTGGGCTCTTGCGTTGATAACAGTTTTGACTTATTACTTTGTGCCAGGATTTGCAGATTTGCTTGAGCCTTTGGCACAATGGCAAAGCAACAACGGGAGTTTGGCGGCGTTTGTAACCCTTTTCCTATTTTGTGGCCTGATACCGGGGATGTTTCTTTTGTCGATTCAATCCCTGCGTCCGCAACGTCCAGTTTTGACGGTTCTGGCTCAGTCGGCCTGGTGCGGGCTGTGGGGTATGGCCAACAACGGACTCTATACGCTGCAATGCCGATGGTTCGGAGACGGGACGGATATTGCGACGCTTTTGATCAAAACGGTATTCGATCAGTTTGTCTGGACGGTTTTCATCTTGGCGCCTTGCAATGCGACGTTTTTCTTCTGGCTGGCGCGCAACTTCTCTTTTCGTCGTTTGCGGTGCGAATGGCCGAAACGGTTTGTACACGATGTTTTCCTGCCGAATCTGATCTCAAACTGGATCGTATGGATTCCTGTTCTGTGCATCGTCTATGCGTTTCCGCTGGCTTTGCAAATTCAGGTGGCCGGTATTGCCAGTTCCTTTTGGGTGCTGATGTGCCTGCAAATCGGCAAGCGAAGTGCGGTTCAAGAACATGCGCGTAGGGTGTTTGGATGAAGAAGATTCCCTTTAAGATTGATCGCAATTCACGAGAGAACCTGCCCGAACAACTGGCGAACGGTTTTCGCGAGGCCATCCTCGGGGGCTACTACAAGCCTGGCGAGCGCCTGCCTAGTTTCACGCAGATGGCCGCCGAGCTAGGCGTGTCGATTCGTACGCCGCGGGATGCGATGAAACTGCTGGTGGATGCCAATCTCGTGCGTTCGCGTCCGCGTATCGGCTGTGAGGTTCTGGCGCGCGATGAACGCATCTGGAAGGGCCTTGTGGCCGTTGCCGTCAATTCGGCTTATGAGGGGTCGTATTATATTTCGGTGCTTATCGGTGCCATTCGCAAGGCGATGCTGGCGGCTGGCTATGCATTTCGTTCCGTGACGGTTGACGTCGGTCCTCGTGGCAAACCTGATTTCTCACATCTGGACGCCGTTCTGGCGGGGCCGCTTTCCTTTGTCATTGCGATTTATCCGGATGACCGGCTGGCAACGCGCATCCTGAAGAGCGGCAAGCCGGCGCTGGCTTGTGTCGACGTTCAGTCCGGCGGCGGCTTAGAGATCGTTCGGTTTTCAAGTGTTCGCAACCTGTTGTCGATCGCGCGGACGATACAAAAGGCAGGTGTACGGAGTATTGTCGTGGCCGAATATGCGCGAATGCCATTGCTTGACCGTCTTTGTGAAAAAATGGGCATTGCGCTCGAGTACCTGACGATTCGCCCTCAGGAGGGGGGGAATTACCTCGGTAGCCTAAAGAAACGTGCGATGGACGCAGTCATCAAACGCTTCTCGAAGGGCACGGCTCTTCCGGACCTCCTGTTGTTTACGGACGATTATGTTGCTTTTGGCGGTTTGGTCGGTTTGGCGAAGTGTGCCGTCCGCGTTCCCGAGGATCTGCGCGTTATCACGCTGGCCAATGTTGGCTGTGAGCCCGTATTTCCTGTTCCCCTTGCACAAATCCGCATAGACCCGCGCGCTGATGGCGCGGCTCTTGCCGCGAAGGCACTTGCGCGTATCGAGAATCGCCCGTTCAATCAAAATCTTCCCCTGCCGGAGTTTGTTCCGGGGAGAAGCTTTTGACTTTTATTCTGGTAACAATAATAACATTTTGCCATTGACTCCCGTTGTGTGTTATGGCATGATGCACCATGTGGATGATTAGGAATGTTTTGTCGGCTGGTTTGTCTCTGCTATTTGGAGCGTGGAGGCTGGGCTGGCAGTGTCTTGCCGCAGGAAATCGCTCCCGAATCCTTCTGGCTTGTCGAACAGTGAGGGAAAGAGGAAGACAATGAAGGGATGGAATTTGACGGTTCTGATGCTTTGCAGTTTTCTAGTCGTTGGGTGCCGACAACCACTGTCCGTTGTTAAGGGCGGGCAACTTGTACTGGCCGAACACGGCTGTCCCGCCCGTTATACGGTCGTCTTGCCGTCCGATCCCTCGCCGTCGCAGGTCACGGCGGCGCACGAACTCGTCCGGTATGTGAGCGAGATGACGGGCGTCAGTCTGCCGATTGCGACGAATACAACGCCAACGTGCGGCATTTTTCTGGGCAACGGCGCGGATGACCTCGGAGCCGACGGTTTTCGGCTGCGGGCAACACCGCCACATTTTCGCATCGAAGGTGGGCGTGTGCATGGGACACTTTTCGGTGTCTACGACTTTCTCGAGCGCTATTGTGGTTGCGAGTGGTTCTCGCCGACGACCAGTGTCATTCCGACCAAGAATCGCATCGTCGTTTCCGCGACGCTCGACGACCTCCAGAAACCGGCATTTCTCCTGCGTGACATGAACTGGACCGCCCAGCTCCACGATTGGCCGTTCACTGCGAAGCTGAAACTGAACGGTTTCCGCGTGGAGTATCCCGAGGAAATGGGGGGACGCGACCACCGCAAGGATACGACGACGGGCGGCGCGATCTTCGATTCGCTCACTCCGCCGAAGAAGTTCTTCAAGGAACATCCCGACTGGTTCTCGCTGATCGACGGCAAGCGTAAGGCCGAGCGTTCGCAGCGATGTCTTACGAACACAGAGTTCTTGGATTTCCTCGTTAATCAAATGCGCGAACGCATCAAGAAGAACTACCCTGCATGTAAGTACTATTCGATCTACCAGAACGACCTCAAGAACGCCTGCCAGTGCGAGAACTGCAAGAAAATCGACGAGGCGGAAGGGACGCCCATGGCGACGGTACTCCTGATGGCGAACTACGTTGCAGAGCGGATCGCGCCGGACTATCCCGATGTGAAGATTCTCACGTTCTCCTACATGTATACCCTGAAACCGCCAAAGACAATCAAGCCGCACAAGAACGTGATGATCAAATACTGTACCGATCAGGTTGACTTCTCGAAGCCGCTTGTCGAGTCGAGATGGCGCGGCAACAAAGAGTTCGTTGAGAACTTTAAAGTATGGCGCACGCTCACCGACCAGATCTACATCTGGGACTACTCGGCGAACTTCAAGTACCTCTTCATGCCGTTCGAATGCCTCCACTCGTTTCCGTCCAACTTCCGCCTTTACCGTGATGTCGGTGTCGTTGGCGTTTTCACGGAAGGCGACCACTACGGAACCCATTGTGTGGATGAGCCGCTCAAGACCTGGGTTATCGCGCACCTCTTGTGGAATCCCGACCAACCGATCGAGCCGCTTATCAACCGCTTCATGCAAGGTTTTTACGGCCCAGCGTCGGAAGTCGCGCACGGCTACTACGACGGGCTCGTCGCGCTTGAGCTTAAGCGCGATGAAACGGATGAGCCGCTGGTTATGTGGGGTACACGGCTCAGTGACAAGTACCTGCCCAACGCATTCCTCGACGAGTGGGCCGCGAAGTTTACAGCCGCGCTTGAACTTGTAAAGGACGATCCGGTTCGCTACGAAAACGTCTACTGGGCGCGCCATAACATTGAGCTTGCCCGCATCGTCCGCGCGGGGACGAGCGCCAAGTACTCGATTGCAACGGATGCCACCGCCATCAGCGAGGAATCGAAGCGCCTCCAGTCCGCAGCGAAGCGTATTCTCGCTGATTTCAAGCGTGTGAAGGGGCTCAACGGCTTCCGCAGCGAAAAAGAAAGCTACACGTTCGTCCGCAAGCGCGTAGAGACGGTGGCGCAGTTCGATCTCGCGAAAGCGACGAATGCGACGGGGGTGGCGGTTGTCCTCGCAGTCGACCTGAAGGCGGTTACGGCTCACAAGGCCGAACTCGTCAAGGACCCACAGGCCGTTGACGGTCAGGCGATCCGGATCGATGCGGCTTCGCCGGACGGCATGCACCATTGCATTGCGCTTCACGAGGACGCGTTCGTCAAGGACAAGGGAGGGCGTATCGGCATTCGCGTCCATGCCCGTGTCGATCGCACGGGTGTCGACGAGGGTTCCGTTTTTTCGGTTGGCACATGCGATCTCGTTCGGTATTCCAAGCGTGACATTCGTAATTTTCAGATCGACGCTTCCAAGGTCGTCGGCGACGGTTATGCCTGGTACGATATCGATGGCACTTGGTTGCCGGCCGGTAATGAAACACTTTGGATCGGGAACGGCAAGCGTCGCGGCGATGTTAACCCGTGCATCAAGGCCGTTTTTGTGGACCAGATTGAGATCTTTCGCAAGTAAGCGAACAGTTGTAAACAAAGGAGAAACACATGAAAATGAGATTCAGTTCACGGCTCGCGCTTGTTGTCTTTGGTTTGACCAGTGCGGCCTTCGGAGCATTGGAGCCAGACTTCTACGTCGACATGCTGACGTCGGATGGTGCAGGTAAGATCGATCCCGACTATTTCTACCATTCGGGGTCCTATCCCAAGACAGCCAAGGTTCAATTCGACTATCACTCGTGGAATTACTGCCGCGAGCCAGGTGACACAACCATCGGGCGGCAACGTGGCCTGCTCGGTTTTTGGGACACAAACAAGGGTGGTGCATCGGGTGTCCGTGCGGCTGGTACTTCAGAAATGGTCTTTTGGCACGGCAGCACGAGTGCAAAGAATTCGTCTGTCACAGGGACGTCAAATGGCCGGGCGCGAATCGAATTCGATTATCTCAACACGACGGCCAGTTGGTCCTCGTCCTCGACAACAAAACCGATTGCAGACGTGCTGAGACTGCCGAGTAATGTGGTGACCGTGCCCTACCATCTTTGTCATCTTGAAAATTGTTCGTATTATTCCTATCTCGGTATTTACGCATTTCGTGTGTTTGAACAAATGTCCGAGGGTGCTGAACCTGTCGTTGTTCGTGAATATCGGCCGGCGTGTGTGAACGGACGTCCGGCACTCTATGACCCGTATACGATGACGGCGGCCTATCCGACAACGGACGGCTTTACGATTCCGATGACGAACGTGATTACCGTCGCTACAGGAAAGACGCTGCATGTAAGCCGCCATTCCGCTACGCAACGGTCCGTGACACTGGAAACCGGATCGGAACTCGTCTTCGACGGTCTCACGACGTTGAAACCGACGGAAGGCGTGACGCTTCCCGCAGGGGGTGTCGTGACGGTGTCGTTGCCGGTCAGCACGGGTGTGGGCACGTATGTGCTGATCGATGGGCTCGATTCGGGTTTTGTTCTTTCTGGCTTTGTCCTCGGCAATTTGCCGACCGGGCTGGACGGCACCCTCGAAAAGCAAGGGAGCCAACTCGTCTTGAAGGTCTTCGAATCGATTCCGCACCCCGATGCGATCGGCACGAAACTGACGTCGGATGCGCATGGTTATATCGATACGGAATACCTCTTCAAGTCGACAACGCTGCCGAAGACTGCACGTGTCGTCCTTTCCTTCTCCGACTGGAACAGCGGGAAAAGCCCGGCGTCGACGTCGGTGGGTCATGGCGTTTTCGGATTCTGGTGTGGACTCGACCGGTCGGGTGCGCGATGGTATGGTGCGGACAGTCAGCGGTTCGGATCGGGAAACACTGGCTGGAGCGCATCCCATACTACGACGTATGGCGCACAGAGTATTGTCGTCGATTACAAGACGGGGGAGATTAGCTGGAACGGACATACAAACGATCTCGGCATTTCGTCGTCGGACAGTACTTGTCGCTATTATCTCTTCAACCTGTTTAACGGAACAGGGAAGTTTCAGGAGGAGAGTTCTCTCTTTGATTTCCAATCGATGCAGGTCTACGAAACGTCCGATAATTTTGCGACGGAGACGCTGGCACGGGATTTCGTGCCGTGTATCAACGGCGGCAAGGCCGGCATTTATGATCGCGTGACGGGCGCGGTTTACCATCCGACGGGCGACACGAACGGATTTGTCACGACCGAGACCCTGTGGCGGGTCGGCACAAAGGGTGATGTCGGCTACGTGGCGGCAGGAACGGCGCAATCCTTCGCCACTGGTGGCGACGGTTATCTTGTCCTTCGGCGGGCTGGTGGCGGCGTGTTCGCGTCCGGTAGCGGCGCCACGGCTTCGTTCGTCATGCCAACGTCGGCGGTCGAAGTGGTTTCAACGGTCGACAAGACGGTCGCGGCATCGGCGGTAGAAACGATCAACGAGCGCCTGTGCGTGCATGGGCTCTCTTTGGGTGCCGGATCTGAACTTGCCTTCGGCCCCGAGGGCGTTGTCTATGTCTCGGGAACGGTCTCTCCGCCGACGGACGGCGTCGTCCGTCTGTCTCTGAATGAGATTTCCGGTGCGGGTGTCTATACGCTTCTGCGCGGCATTTCGGGAGATTTTGACCTGACGAAGTTTACGGTCGGCACCGTGACAAGCGGATTTACCGCGACGCTGGAATGTTGGGGTGATGCGCTGGTTGTGCGGGTTGTGGACGATCTTGGCGGCGCACCGCGTTTCGTCCGGAGCATTCTTTCCGACGGAGACGGATGGATTGATACGGGATATACCTATCGGGGCGCTACCTATCCGAAGACGGCACGTGTACGTTTCGATTTCTACAACTACAATTACGGACGCAAGCCGGAGGCAACGACTGGATTTACCGCGCAGTTCGGCTTTTGGGGAAACAAAGCGGCCAGTAGCCTTTATCGTTCTAACGGCTCGGACCTGACATTATGGTATTCCAACGGAAGCTCGCAATCGTACAAAGCGTATGCCGGTTTTCCGAAATCCGGCCAGATGGTGCTGGAGATCGGTTATCGCACGGGTCTGGCAACGCTCACGATAGGAGGTGTGCCGACGACGGTCATGGCGGACATGCCCGTCTCGCCAAACGACTTCACGTCACAATCCTACTACGTTTGTGGTTGCAACGGGAACAATTCAACCTCGTATAGTCGTATCCATGCGTTTTCCATCTGGGAGTATGATAACATGGGACAGGAGGCTCTGGCGGTAGATTACGTCCCGTGCGTGAGTGCGGGGAAGGCGGCACTTTACGACCGGGTGCGTAAGATCGTGACATTCCCGACCTATAAGGAAGGCAATCAAGGTGCCGGATTCACCGTGTCCGACTGGGGTGTGATCACGCAACGTTTTGTACAGGTGACGCTCGTTTCGACGGAACCTGTTACAACGCCAGCCTTCGCGCCGCAGGGAGCGTACATGTTTACGGCTGACGGAACGGTGACGCCCGCGCGTTCACTCGAGTCTCTAACGCTCATCGAACGCGCTGCCGACGGAACAGAGGTCGGGCGGTCGGTGGTGACGCGGCCTGCTGTCGGCAAGGCCTATGATGTGACGCTGGGTACGGCTGCTTTGGTCGATGTTATCGCGGAGGATGCGGCTGATAACGTCAACGAACAGGATTTCGGTCCGGTGGTAGTCTCTTGTACCAGCGAAGCACTTTATCGGACGGTCGATCAAAAGACCTACGAACTGATGGTTTCCGGTGATGCGACTTTGACGTTTGCGGAGAAGAGTGGTTCTGTCACGGCGACTTTTTACGATGCGAACGGGGAGGTACTCGGTACGCAGGAACTGGTCGCGCGTATTGCGGCGGAAACACCGCTAGCCGTGACCTTAAACGGCGCACGATATGCTGTCTTGGAGGTATGTGCCTCGAAGAAGGGCTTCGTCATGACAGTCCGCTAACGAAAGTGGACTATTAAGGGATGATATGAGAATGCGTATGATGTTTGTCCCCGTCGTGTTGGCTTTCACGCTGACGGTGGCGGCTCCGTGTTGTTTTTGTTCCGCCGCGCAGTGGATTGCCGGCGGCTATCAGCGGCCGGACGTCGGAGATGAACAGGCTTTTTATCGCGAAACGCCGAATGATGTCCTTTTACGGACAGTCGAGCTTGCCGCGAAACCGGTCACACACGCGGTCTGGCGCGTTGCCGCGCCGGGCATGCGTGACCTTTTCGTCAACGGTACGCGCGTCACGCCGACGGCGCTTCCGCCTTGGACGGTCTACGCGAAGCGTGTCCTTGAGGAGTCTTTCGAGGTGACGGATCTTGTGAAAAGCGGAACGGCAAATGAGCTTCGGATTGAACTTGGCAATGGCTGGTGGAACCTGACGCCGCTGCTGATGTGGTACACTTACGACCTGCGCAAGATCCTTCCGCAGGGAACGCCCTGCGTGCGGGCGACGCTTGAAATCTCGTATGCGGACGGCACGCAAGACAAGGTCGTGACGGACACGGATTGGTCCGCCGCGTCGGGACGGATCGTCCGCAACTGTCTCTATCTGGGGGTACGCGAAGATGCCCGGCGGGGGTTGACGCCGACGGGGGCGGCGCGGGTCGTCGAGGGGCCTGCAGGGCGGATCGTTCCGGCGGACGATTTTCCGAAGACGATCGTCTATGCGAACTGGAAGGCGAGGAGCGTTTCGCCGGCCGGAACCAACGCCTGGCTCGTGGACATGGGCGTTAATGCGGCGGGGAACTTCCGCGTACGTCTCCGCGACATGCCGGCGGGGACGCTGGTGCGTTTCCGCTCGGGCGAGCGGCAATATACGGATGGCACGCTGAATCCGATGACGGCGGTCGCGGGGCAGATCAAGAATCCGAAGCGGGGACCGCTCTTCGCCGTCGCCGAGCAGTGCGACGAGTGGGTCGCGGACGGCTCGGCGGAGGCGATCTTTGAGCCACGCCTCACGTTCCACGTCTTCCGCTACATTCAGGTTGAGGGGCTTCCCTATCGTCCGCGCCCCGAGGACTTTGAGATGCGCGCGTGGTCTGCGGATGTGAAGGATGCTTCGCACTTCACCTGTTCCGACGCGCGACTCAACAACCTTCACGCCGTCTGCCGCCGTACGTTCCGCTCGAACTTGCAGAGCGTGCAGTCCGACTGTCCGGGCCGCGAAAAATTCGGCTATTTGGGCGACATCGCCTGCACGGCGGAGTCGCTGCGTGCAAACTATGCGATGCTGCCGTTTTACCGCAAGGTCGTACGCGACGCTCTTGATGAGGCCGAGGACGACGGTCTTATCACGGAGACCGTGCCGTTCGTCGGTATCGCTTCGCGCTCCGTCTATCCGGACAAGGGGAGCGAAGGGCAGATGGTCGCCAAGGGTAAGACGCGTGCCGCGCCGATGGGGTGGGCGACGGGACTCCCCGTTCTTCTCGATGTGATCGTCCGTTATGACGGCGACTTAGAACTGCTCGCGGAGGCGTATCCGGCACTGGTGAGGTTCATTGCGAAACTCACGGAGCGTTATCCCGACGATGACCTCCCTGACTGCCTAGGCGACTGGATTGCGGTAGAGAAGGCGGACTGCGGCCTCAGTTGCCTTGCCCACTGGTACGAATTTCTGACGAAGACGGCACGGTTCGCGCGTCTGCTTGGCAAGGACGCGGACGCCGCAGCGTTCACGGCGCACGCGGAGCGCGTCGCGGCGAAGTTCCGCCAGAAGTATGTGAAGCCGGACGGTCTCGTCAACACGGGCAAGCAGGGGGAACAGCTCTTTGCGCTTTATCAGGGTCTCCTTGATCCGAAGGACGAGCGGGCGGCGTACGCACGACTCAAGGCCGATATCGCCGCGCACGGTGATTCGCTTACGACCGGGATCTTCACGACGCAATACCTCTTCGAGTATCTCTCGTCCCATGGCGATGCCGAGCTTGCGGGACGCGTGGCGACGCATGAAGGTGCGCCGGGGTACTTCCACATGATCGAGCGCGGTGCGACGACGCTCTGGGAGGACTGGTTCGAGAAGAAGTGCGAGAACGCCTATTCGAACTGTCATCCGATGTTCGGCAGCATTGAGCAGTGGTTCCTGAGATATGTTGTCGGCATTGCGGTCTGTGAAGACGCCGTCGGCTGTGACAAGGTGCGGATTTGCCCCCACGCCGTCGCCGGACTCACTTCCGCATCAGGCTGGCTCGATACACCGAAAGGACGCATTACCGTTTCCTGGCGGCTCGTGAACGGCAAGATGAAGGTCGAGCGTTCTATTCCGCCAGGCATCACGGTCGTGGGTGGTGGTGCCGCTCCGATGGGCGAGTTCTTTGACTTTGCTGAGGGTCGCTGGGATCGTAGCCGCTGGCTTTCGCCGCGGAACCCCGACTGGGACCGTGGCACGCCCATGGTTCAAGAGAAGGACGGCCTCGTCAACTGGAGCGATCCGGCCTGGACTGACGAGGAGATCTTCAAAAAGCACCAGATCGACACCTTCTCGGCGCTGGTCCTGACGAACGTCTATTCGGGGAAGGTGACCTGCACAACCGAGACCAGCTTCGACCATCGCATGGCGCCGTCACTCGTTCTCGTCAAAGAAATGACAAAGGACGCCCAGGGACGTGATCAGCTTATTGATTTCTACGAGATCGTCCTTTATGACGGGGGACTTAACGTCTGGCACCACAAGCCACATCCGGGTGATGGCGTGCAGCACATCCCGATCGACAAGGTTGCCTGGCTCGTGACGCGCTTTGAACCGAAGACGCGCTACGATCTGTCGATGACCGTCGAGCGCAAGATGCACCGTGGACGTCCGACGGGACAGATGACCGTCCGTTGCGGCGGTCACGAGGTCGGCTTCAGCGATGCGCTCCTTCCCGAGAAGTTCCGCGTCGGCATTCTCGGCTCAGAAGGACGCTGCCGCTTCTACTCCTTCAAGGTCACGTCCGGCAATTAAGCCCCAAAAAGAGCAGTTGAATCTTCAACTCTCTTTGGTTTCAAGGTTTCTGGTTTCATGGTTTCATCCAAATCGGGATCGGGATCGCTATCGGGATCGATTGTTTAACCACGGAACACACTAAACACACGGAAACAGAGCCATGCCTTTCCGTGTGTTCGGTGTGTTCCGTGGTTCCAATCAGAAATTGCGTTCTGCACCAGATAGGTGCGGCGCGGATCTCAACGGAAGCCAATGTTTACAGGCCTTTGCTCAAAATCCGCACATCCAACTGCTTTTTTTAGGTTAAGCCCTTTTGCCTGTGCCGCGCTATAACTGCGATAGGTAGTAGGTTGTGGTGGGAACACTCCGTTCATCATTTCGGCTGTCCTCTTCTGACAAAAGTCTCGCAGTCGAGACCCTGTAAAATCATGTAGTTCCCCACTGGAGCATATTTGGGATCGTCATGCGCCAGTGGGTTGGCTCCAATCCATTCAACTACCACCGTGTCCTTGTCTATAATCCGTTTCGCCTTTGCCCACATGTAAAAATCCTGATCAATCCCTTGGCTTGCCTGATCCATTCCGATCGCAACCACCCGAGCCAGAGATTCCGTTTGCGGACCATGACTGACCATGATCTCGTCGTTTAGCATGACTTCTGTGCCACAATGGTACTTCATCTTAGATTTCAAAGTTAACTTTCAGCGGCGGCGCGGTAGCGATGTGACGTACGCTGGAAAATTTCGTTCGGCATCATCTGTCCTTTATCGTGTCTGCCAGAGCCTTGCGGTCTTGCAGTTTCGAACCACAGAACGGGCAATAGATCACAGCGTGGTCAAACCAGCCAGTTCCCTGATCCGTCTCCATGTAGCCAATCGTGAGAAACAGCCTCCCGTCTTCTTGTTTTCGGATGAGGGCATTCGGCTGTTTCAGACAGTCTGCAAGATCCTTGCAACATGTTCCAAACTCGCCCCGGTGGACTTTCTCTGCCTTTTTCATTCCAAACATGGTGTCTTTCTCCTCCTGTCGTTGACCGCGTCCAGCCGAGGGCACATAAATCGTCGAAACGGCGATAAGCAGATGTCCATTCATCATCTTGTCTCGCCGAACTGCAGTTGAGCCTACCTCGCGAAAACGTACAATCCCATTCGATGCAGTTATGTTATTCGTCCAGACGGATAGGGTCAAGCTCCCAATTTGTTTGACGGAAAAGCTAAAGCAGCGTCGCGCGGAACAACGCTTGCCGTCGCATTCCAAATCCGTTCGCGAGGGAAAAGCCGAGCAGGACTTTTACTCTCAAAGTTGCGAGCCACTACGTGGTCGCAACAAGCGAGGGATGCCGTTCAACTGCGTCGGATCCTGCCGTCGGTCAGGCCTTCGCGTGCGGCGACGGTGTAGGTGCAGAGCAG
>ERZ795058.3953-NODE-3953-length-14958-cov-5.992149_pt1 | contig 14958 bp, 12 predicted proteins | sample MGYA00375142_ERZ795058 | MGnify/ENA primary metagenome ERZ795058 (study PRJEB30187, sample SAMN05720210) | activated sludge metagenome | isolation source: anaerobic digester from wastewater treatment plant | place: Japan | collected 2015-04-20 ... | reverse complement strand
CCCAGCTCCTCGAACCAGATCTGCGCGTGCTCCTGCTCGTTGCGCGCGGTCTTGAGGAAAATCTCGCTGATCTGGTCGTATCCTTCGCGCGCGGCGACCTGCGCGAAGTAGGTGTACTTGTTGCGCGCCTGGCTCTCGCCGGCGAAAGCGGCCTCTAGGTTCTTCTCGGTCTTTGTGCCCGCGTAGGGGTTCTTCTTTTCAGCCTGTTCCTCGAGCCTGACGAACTTGCTCGCGGGCGCCTTGCAGCGCGGGCAGACGAAATCCTCGGGCAGAGGCCCCTCGTGAACGTAACCGCAGACCGTGCATTTCCACTTTTCCATTTTAATACCCTCCGTATGTTCGTTTACTTTGATGTTGTTGAGAAGTTTTTCCAAAGCTTCGCGCAGGAATTCGCCGTCCTGTTCAAACGCGCGGAGCGAAAGCAAAAACGCGCGCGCGTTCGCGCTCTGCGGCAGCATGTAGCCCGCCTCGCGGACGAGGTCCTCCGCCATGAGGCGGTTCGATTTTTCGAGCGCCGCGGCAAGCCTGCCGGGCAGCGCCGCGGATATGCCTTCCTGCTCCGCCTTGCTCGAAACGAGCGCGCGGAGCGCCGCCGCGACCGCATCCGACTTTGCCTGCTGGGGCGGAAGCTCCGCGGGAACCATGGAAATCGCGCCCGAAGGGCAAGCTTCGGCGCAATCGCCGCAGCCGATGCATTTTGAGACGTCGATGACGCTGTTCTCGGTGTCCGTCGCGCCTGAGGGGCAAACGTAGAGGCACAGGCAGTCCTTCGTGCAAAGTCGGATGTTCCTGACCGCGTATTTCTTCGCCATAACCTTACCTCCCCTCGATCCTTTCGAATTTCCAGCCCGGCACCTTGCACACCGGGCAAAGATCCGGCGGATTGTCCCCAATATAGAGGAAGCCGCAGATCGTGCAGACGTACACGCCCGTGTTCGCGAGCATGGCCTCGCCTTCCTTCTCATAGCGCGCGAGCAGGGACTTGTGTATGCGCGTGACCTTCTCGCTCCACACGAGCGCGCGCAGCGCCCCGCGGTCGGCCGCGCAGGCGGCGTTCGCCCCGGGGAAGCCGGAGGACAGATCCTCGTCGATGCGCCGCAGGAGCGCGCCGAATTCCGCGTCCCGCGCGGGCTCGGCTTTGCCCTTGAAGTATTCCGCAAGCCTGCGGAACGCCTCGGCCTCGGCGGGCTTGTACTGCTTTTCACAGCCGCGCGCGAGGTTCGAGCACAGCGCGCTCGTCTCAAGCGCGCTCAGCGCGCGAAGTTCGCCCTCCGGCGCGGCGGGCGGGTTGATTTCCCCTTTCGGTTCGGTCGTTTTTGCCTGCGGTTCTTCCTTTAGATTGAACTCAGATTTCGCCGCGCCGCAGATCGGGCAGACCCAGTCTTCACCCAAGTCCTCCCACTTCGTGCCCGGCGCGATCCCCGCTTCGGGGATGCCTTTTGCCTCGTCGTACACATAGCCGCAGACGGAGCAAACGTATTGCCTCATGCACCTGCCTCCTTTTCGTTTTCTGTGTTTTCATTATAGCCCTCTCATCTGATTATATCAGTGACGAAGTTACAAAACAAGAATGATTCCTGATCTTAAACGGATTATTTTTGTTTTCCCCGCCAATGCGCGCGGCAGGCGCCGTTTACAGGGTTCCCCATGTATGGTATATTGTACAAAAATCACGCACGGGAGTACGGGCGATGAACGAACGCTATCTGATCGTCAACGCGGACGACTTCGGTCTCACAGGCAGCATGAACGGCGCGACCGCAGAGCTGTTCCGAATCGGCGCGATCACCTCCTCGAGCATACTTGCGCCCGCGCGCTGCGCCGCCGAGGCGTGCGCGCTCGCCAAAGAGGGCGGCATCCCGGCCGGCGTGCACTGGACGCTGCACGCGGAATGGGCGGACGAGCCGTGGGAAGCTTCCTCCGGAAACGCCGCGCCGAGCCTTTTGAAGGAAGGGCGTCTTTTCGCCGACGCGGCCGCCATGGCCAAGGCCGCGCGCGGGGCCGACGTGACGCGCGAGCTCGAGGCGCAATATCGCTTCCTGTGCGACAACGGCTGCGCGCCCGACCACGCGGACAGCCACGGCGGCACGCTCTACGGCGTCAACGGCAGGTTCTTCTTCCTCAACGCCTTCAGGGTGTGCGGGGCGCATTCCCTTCCTTTCCGCTTCGCCAAAAGCAACGCGTTCATATCGCGGCAGATGGGCGGAACGATCCCGCGCGCGCTGGAATTGGCGCACCGTGCCATCGTAAAGGCGGCGGAGTCGAAGCGCGTTCCCCTGCTCGACGAGCTCGTGACGCATCCGCTGCCCGTGGAAAAGATCGAAGGATACGAGGCGATGTGCGCCTACTGCGAGCGGGAGCTCCTAAAATGCGGCCCGGGCATCGCGGAGATCTTCTTCCACCCGTCCCTCCCCGACGCCGCGTGCGAAGCGAAAACCGCGCAGTGGCAAAAGCGCGTGTGGGAATACGAATACCTCCGTTCCGGCAGGCTGAACCGCTTCGCCGAAAAGGAAGGCTTCAGACTCGTTTCGTGGAAAGACGCGCCGTTCCGGGCGGGGAGATAGATATGGAAAACCGCGAAGTCAAACGCGTCGTCGTCATATTTAAGACGCATCTGGACATCGGCTACACGGCGCTCGCCGCCGATATATTAAAAAAGTACCGCGAACAGTTTATCCCCGGCGCGATCGCGCTCGCAAAGAAGGTCAACCGCGGCGGGAACAGGCGCTTCGTATGGACGGTCGGCTCGTATCTCATCCAGCACGCGCTCGAGCGCGGGGATGACGCGCAGCGGCAAAACCTCGAGGACGCCATCCGCCGCGGGGACGTGCGTTGGCACGGCCTCGCCTGCACGACGCACACGGAGCTGATGGACGAGGCGCTGTTCCGCTACGGCCAATCGATCTCAAAGGCGCTCGACGCGCGCTTTGGCGTAAACACCATCGCCGCGAAGATGACCGACGTGCCGGGGCACACCATCGCCATGGTGCCGCTAATCCGCGAGGCGGGCGTCGAATACCTGCACATCGGCGTCAACGGCGGCTCGCGCGTGCCGGAGGTGCCGGAGCTGTTCCGCTGGCGCTGCGGGGAGGATGAGGTGCTCGTCCACTACGCGGGCGGCTACGGCGCGCCGACGGTGCTGCCAAACGGCGTGGCGCTCGAGTTCTGCCACTCGCTCGACAACGCGGGGCCGCCAAGCGCCGAGGCGCTCGAGGACGAATACCGCGCGCTCGAGGCGCGCTACCCGAACGCGGTCGTCGAGGCGGGCACGCTGGACGATTTCGCCCGCGCGGCGCGCGAGGTTCAGGATTCCCTGCCCGTCGTGACGCAGGAGATCGGCGACACATGGATACACGGCGTCGCGACAGACCCGATCAAGGTATCCCGCTGCATGCGGCTGCTCGCGCTGCGCGCGCGCTGGGAAAAATCCGGCGCGCTCGACCCGAACGGCCCCGAATACGACGCGTTCATGGAGCCGCTCCTGCTCGTGGCCGAGCACACCTGGGGCATGGACACGAAAAAATACCTCCTCGACTTCACGAACTGGACGAAGGCGGACTTCCGGGCCGCGCGGGAGCGCGACGGAACGGACTATTCGCTCTTCTCCCCGCGAAACGCGCACATCTTCGCGGCGCTTCGCGACGAGCTTCGCGAATACCGCGGAGAAAGCGAGGTTTCCTCCTACTCGATCTTCGAAGCCTCGCACGCGGAGCAGCGGGCGTACGTCGACGAAGCGGTCGCCGCGCTGCCGGAGGCGCTCGCGGACGAGGCGAAGCGGGAGCTCGCGTTCGACATGCCGGCCATCCCCGAGGGAACCCTCCGCCGCGCGAACGAGCCGATCGAAATCAACGGCTGGCGCGCGACGGTGGGCATTCGCGGCGAACTGACGCACCTTGAGAATCCGGACCTCAACGTCGATATGGACGCTTCGCTCGGCCTGTTCGCCTACGAAACCTTCGACGGGAAGGCCGTCGCGGACTGCTTCTTCGACTATGGCCGCGACCTCAAGGCGAATTTCCATTGGGCGGAGTGCGACTTCGGCAAACCGGGGCTTCGCTACGAGCAGAGCCTCGAGCGCAGCAGCGCCTTCGCAGTGCCGGACGCGATCGTAAAATCAGGGGACGCGCTGTACATCTCCCTTCGCCCGGAGGCGGAGCTGTGCGAGCGCTACGGCTGCCCGCGAAGGCTGCTCGTCGTGCATGAGTTCGGCGTGAGCATCAAAACGACGCTCTATTGGAAGGGGAAGGACGCCGTCCGCAGTCCCGAGGCGATCTTCTTCGGCATGACGCTCGGCGTCGCCGACCCGAACGGCTGGCTGCTTGAAAAGCTTGGGAAGCCCGTCTCGCCGTTGCACGTCGCGCGCGGCGGCAACCGCAAGCTGCATTGCGCGCGAAAGCTCCTTTATCGCGGCGCGGACTGCGAAGCCTCCGTTTGCGCACGCGACACGCCTCTTGTGAGCGTGGGCGGACGGCACCTCTACGACGTTGACGACGCCTACGGCGATATGGCGGACGGTCTGTGGTATCTCCTCTACAACAACCGCTGGGGTACGAACTTCAAACAGTGGTTCGAGGACGACTTGCGCGCGGAGTTTGAGACGAGGGTGAGGGGAGTCCAATAAAGCCCCGTCATAACGCAAGGAGCCTCCGCTGTTGGAAGCTCCTTTTTTACGTATGCTTTCGCGCCTTACTTCCCCCTCTCCCCCTCCCCGGGAAGCTCAAAGAACAAGAACGGCACGACGCTCACAAGGCAGCTCGCGGCGGGAAGCAAGGTGATGGTTCGATAGGTCGCGTCCTTCATATGCGCGGTCACCTCGACGCCCTTCTCGTAGCCGAGCGAAGCGATCACCGCGCCGAAGGCGAGCACCGAGAGCGAGCCCATGAGCTTTGATACGAACGTCAGGCTCGAGAAAGCGATACCGTCGCTGCGCACGCCCGTTCGGCGCTCCATGGCGTCTACGGAATCGGCGATCATGGTGGTCTGCACGACGGAAAATACGCCGAGCGTGAGCCCCGTGAGGAAGATCATGCCCATCATGACAAAGACGTTCTCAAAGCCGACGAAGTACATGGCGGCGTACACGAGCGAAGCGAACAAAGTGCTGTATATCATGGCGGGCTTGTCTTTGACCTTTTTGAGCAGCAGCGGCGCGAGGAAGGACGCGAGCGCCATGCCCGCGATGATCGCGCCGCCGATGAGCGTGAAAGTCCCCTCGTCGTCATAGGCGATGACCGCGAACACCGCGCCGCCCGCCTGTATGACGCTGCGCCCGAAGCCGAGTATCGAGCCGAGCAGCACGAGAAAGAGCGGCTTGTTGCTAAAGAACGCCGAAAACAAGGTTTTCAGGCTCACCTGGGGCTCGTCCGCATAGTCGCGCGCCTCGCGCGTGTTGAAAAAGGCGAGCAGGAACATGCCCATGCCCACGGCGCACACGAGTATCGCCGCGCGGCTCCAGCCCGCGCCCGTCGTTTCGGGGGCGAAGCTCAGCAGCTTCGCGAGCCAGGGCGCGCCGAGCGTCGCCACGCCAAGAGCGATGGCCCCGAACGCGCGCACATAGGAAATGACCTTCGCGCGCTCCCCCTTATCCGAAAACGCCGCGCCGATGAGGCCCCAGAAGGGCACGTCACACGCGGTGTAGGCGACGTCCCACAAAACGTAGCAGACGCCGAAGAAAATGAGCTTGACAAGCTCGGACGCGTCGGGGATGCAGAACAGGATCGCCGAGAAGAACGCGACCGGCAGCGCGGAAAACAGGATATACGGCCTCAGCTTCCCCCAGCGCGTGCGCGTGCGATCGACCAGCGTGCCCATGAGCGGATCGTTGAGCGCGTCGAACACCTTGCCCGCCGACATGATGGCGGCGACGGCGATAAGCCCTTGCCTGCCGATGCCCGCGTACTGCGTCAGATACAGCAGCAGGAAGGTCGACACGAACGTGAGCAGCATGTTCTGCCCGAAGCCCGCCGTCACGACGGACACGCGCTGCAGGCGCGGCGAAATATTCCTCATTTCCATAGGAGCGCACCCCCGCGAAGCAGAATGGTCTTGACCTCGTAGGGCGTGAAGCGAAGGCAGGACAGGTCGGCATCAGTCCCGGGGTTCTCGAGCATGTCGGCGCAATACGCGCTCTCGTAAGGAATCGCCGTCGTCACGCGGGCTTGCGCTTCTTTCCCCAGCGCCTCGTAGAGCCGAAGGGCCACGCCTTCCCCGTCCTCCGCGCGCTTGACGGTTTCGACCACGACGTTGGGCGCGTCGCAGGAAACGAGGCTTTCCGCCTCGGGGCGCAGCGCGATGCGCAGCGGGTTGTTGAGCCGGTAGCCCTCGCGCACGGGCCTTAGGAAATCGTCCTTTTCGAACGGGCAGAAGGCGTAGACGATCTTATGCGCTCCCCTGTCCGCCTTCGGGTCGGGGAAGACCGGCGCGCGCAGCAGGTTGAGGCTGATCCGCCCGTTCTTGACGCGGTGGCCGTACTTGGACTCGTTCATCAGCGCGAAGCCGCCCGCCTCGCCCTGCACGGCGACGTATTTATGCGCGCAGACCTCGAACTGCGCCTTCTCGAGGCTGTCCCTTTCGGTCGTGGCGCGCTCGATGGCGCCGAACTGGATTTCAAACCGCGCCGTATCGCCGTAATCCCGCGGCGCGAAGTCCGCGCGAAGCATCCGGAGCGTTTCGCGCCAGTCGACGCGAAGCTCGACGCGCACGGTGGAGCTGCCCGCCTCGAGGATCACGTCCTGCTCGGCCTTCGACCTGCCGAAGCGATAGACGCTCCTTTTCACAGCGCGCGTGCCCTCGATGAAAGTTTCGCTTGATTGCGCGCGAAGATTGCGCGCGGGGCGCTTGTAATACTTCTGCTCGATGTCCCACGCGTTGAACGGGTAGACGAAGCGGTCCTGATAGAGCGTGAGGCGGTTGAGGAAGCCGCCCGAGAGCTCGCGGCCATGCTCATCCTTGCAGGATATGATCTCTCCCCCGCTGCCGAAGGTCAGCGTCAAAAGTCCGTTCGAGAGCGTGTCCCTCACGGCGCGAAGCTCGGGCGCTTCGCCCGGCGCACGCTCGAGCCTGCGCGCGGCGTAGGGCGGCACGCAGGCGCGGTACCATTCGCCCTCGTGTTCGACGTATTCCTCGCGCGGGAAGGAGGTCAGGTTGACCGCGCATAAGGGTGAATCCGCGGCGTTCGCCGGGGCGAGCGCGCCCGATACGATCTCCTCGAGCCGCGCGGCCATCTTCTCATAGCGCGCGACGGATTCCGTATAGACCCTGCCGATCGACGAGCCGGGTATGATGTCGTGGAACTGGTAGAGCAGCGCTTCCCGCCAGAGGTCGTCTACCTCCGCGCGCGGGAAGGCGTAATCCGCGCCCGCGAGCACCGAGGCGGCCTCGGCTTCGTGCAGCAGCCGCTCGCACAGGCGGTTGTAGTATTTGTTCTTGCCCTGCGTGGTGTAGGTGCCCTGATGCGTTTCAAGGTACAGTTCGCCCGCGTAGCCGTGCGGGATATCCTTTTTCGCGAGCGCGTCGAAGAAATCGATCGCCCTGCCCGGCCTGACGCGCGGCAGGCCTTTGAGGCTTTGCTCGCGCGCGACGAGCTCGAGATGTCGTTCGGCCGGGCCTCCGCCGCCGTCGCCCGAGCCGTAGACGAGCAGCGCCGCGTTCAGCTCCTGTTCGGGATAGCGCTTCTTCCCGGCGAGCAGGTTCTGCGCGCCCGCCGCGCTGTTGTAATCCCCCTCGGGCGGCATATGGACGAGCACGGAACTGCCGTCGATGCCCTGCCAGCGGAACGTGCGGTACGGAAAGACGTTGACCTTATTCCACGAAAGCTTGATGGTTGAGAAATAGTCCATGCCGCACTTTTTCAATATCTGCGGGAGGTTGCCGCTGTAGCCGAAGGTATCGGGCAGCCAGCACATGCGTGCGTCCATATCGCAGATCTCGCGCCAGGCGCGCTTGCCGTAGAGCGTCTGGCGGATCATCGACTCGCCCGAGGGCAGGTTCGTGTCGCACTCGGCGAAAAAGCCTCCCTGCGGCTCGATGCGGCCCGCGCGTATGGCCCCGCGCACCCGCTCGTAAATGGAGGGATAGTGCTCCCGCATCCACAAAAGCTGCTGCGGCTGGCTCGTGCCGTAGACGTACCAGGGATATCTTTCGAGGTTGCCGAGCGCGATGGAATACGTGCGCGCGGCTTTTCTTACGGTTTCGCGGATGGGCCAGAGCCACGCGAGGTCGAGGTGGCCGTGGCCTACGGCGGTGTATTCGAGCGGGTCGTCGGAAGGAGCCGCGAGATGGGGCGCGAGAGATTCGCGCGCCTTGGACGCGCCATGCCTGTTGAACGCGGCGAACGAGGCTTTGAGCGCGTGCCCGAGCGCGCGCCGAAGCGCCGTATCCTGCGTGGAGCCCGCGAGCAGCAGCAGCGCGAGGAAGTCGTAATAATACGCGTGCGCCTCTTTATCGACTTCGGCGAGCCACGCGCCGCGGAACACGCCCTGGTCGAACTGCATGGGCATAAAGCCGTTGAAACCGCAGTCCGCGTAAAGCGTGAAGCTTTCGCCCGGCCGGTACGGCAGCGCCGCCGCGCGGTATTTGCCCGAGCATTGAGGCATATCCCCGTTGGTCCAGAGGAAGGTGACGCCGTCGAAGGGGGCGCCGTTTTCGGTATAGAGCAGGCTCTCGCCCTTGTTATGGATCAGGAGCTGCGGCTTCTCGAGATCGTCCGGCACCGTGCCCTCGAGGCGGAGCCACGCGCAGGCGTACTCCCTGCCCCAGGGCTCGGGATTGCGCGCGGGGCGGAAATCGCTCTCATTCAGCTCGGCAAACGGAATGGGCTCCCCGCTCTTGCGGATGGACGCCCTGAGCGGGACGCGCTTGCGGTACGCGGCCCTCCCGATCGCCCCGAGGCAGGCGTAGAGCGCGGGATACTTGCTTCTGATGTGCGGCATGGCTGTTCTTCCTTTACGCATGATGATTGGAAATGCAATGCACGTCGTTTTTGCCATTATAACACAGCTTCGGCCGGAAATACAGGCGCGTACCCGCGGATCGCGGCGCGCTGAAAAGCCCGCGGGACTGCCTTCCCGCGGGCTTCGTGGAGGTATCCGGCCGAACGGCCGGTTCAATCGCCGTAGGTTTTCAGTATGTGCGCGCTCCACCCGGCATAAAGCTCCGCGAACGGCGCGCCGTAAGCGCCCTCGAAATCCGTCCGTCCGTCGCAATAGGACACGACCCTGTCGAAGCCGTACTCGTCCGCGAGCCAGGCCGTGAAGGAAGCCGCCATCGTGACGCTCATATCGTCGCCTTCGTCATTCATCTGATTGAAGTAATCCATCTCGCTGAGCGGGAAGGATTCATAGAAGCTTCCCCAGCCCATGCCCTGCGACAGGCATTCGTAAGCGGCGGAGTCGAGCAGGATGCGAAAATCCTCCCCGTCCATGTCCGTCGTGCTGCCGCCGTGCGCGAAAAAGGTATCGGCGTACGGGCCGAGAAGCGCGGCGTCCCTTCCCTGGAGCATGTACAGCGATTCGCTGTGCGGGTCGCATACGCCTATGAGATACCACGCGAGGCCGTAGTGCTGCCAGTGGAACTTGGCGGGATTGATCAGGGAGAAGACATAAAGCTCATCCGCGTGCCAATAGAACTCGCCCGGATACAGGACGACTTCCTTTTCCGGCGCCTCCCGGCGATACCCCATATCGTCTATGACGACGCGCACGGGACGCTGCGCTTCGACCTTTTCGCGGAACTCCGGCGCGTTTGCCGCAAGATAAGCGTCTATGGAAGCGATGCTTTCAAGAAACCTGCCGTTGAATTCCGCGATGAATTCCGCGCGCTGCTTTTCGGAGAGATTCAGCACGCTGGTTTCCTCATAACTCCTTGAATGGCTCCAATAGGAAATGTAGTACGCGCTGCGATCATCCTGGAACCCCAAATACCCGAGATCCAGCGGATTCTTTTCATGCGGAGACAGCGCCGTCCGGATCGGGCTCGGGCTGACCCCGTCGGCCGGTTTCCGTATTGCGACGGCGGGCGAAACGCTTTGCCCGGCCGTGGATGTCGGGGTCTGTCCGAGCGTCTGCGCGGGCGTGACGAGCGCTTCCCCTTGCGTCTTTTTCGGGTTTGAAACGAGGCACACGCACGCGACCGCCGCCGCGGCGACGGCGAGCAGGACCGCCCAGAACGCGGGCTTCTTGTAGTTGAGCACGTTGCGGATGCGCCCTTCCGTGCTGTTCTCATTGAAGGCGAGCGGGCTGCCCGCGAGGACCGGCCGCCTGGCGCGAAGGCGCAGCAGCGCCTCGCCGTAATCCGCGGTCTGTTCGCGCGTAAAGTCGCGTATGACGCGCTCGTCGCAGCTCATCTCGAGGTCGAGGTTCATCAGGCGGAACGCGAGCCAGACGACGGGGTTGAACCAGTGCAGGGCGAGCGCGAGCAGAGCCACGGGCTTTATGATGTAATCCCCGCGGCGGATGTGCACGTTTTCGTGCAGGAGGACATACCGCCTCTGCGGCTCCGGAAGGCCGACGGGAAGATAGACGCGCGGGTGCAGGATGCCGAACACGAAGGGCGTCTGGATGGCGTCCGTTTCGTAGACGTTGCCCCCGGCGCGCGTCGCGTCCGAGAGCTTCCTGCCGAGCTTCCAGCAGGAAACCACGCTGTACAGGAGCACGGCGGCGATTCCGGCGAGCCAGAGGCACACGCCGATGGTCAGAAGAAGCCTTGCCGTATCCAAACCGGAAGAAGCCGCCGCCTGCGCGGCCGGCGTCGCAGAAACCGCCGCGGCGTTTGCCGCGGGGCCCGCGAGGGGGTTTGGGTAGGATATGATGTCGGCGGGGATGTATTCCGGCGCGCCGTTGGGCGCAAGCCTGCCGACGCGGCCGAACAGCGAGAGAACCGAAGCAAAGCTTACCGGACACACGAGCCGAAACAGCACCGCCGCCCAGAGGGAAAAGGAAATCCACTTGGGCGCGCGCTTGAGAAGCATGCGAAGCAGCATCACCGCAAGGGCGACAAAGGATGCCGCGAGGCTCATGTTGAGCAGCTTGAGGAAAAGCGCTTCCATCAGCCTTTCCTCCTGTACTGCGCGATGAGCGCCTCGATCTTTTCCGCGTCCTCGTCGCTGATGCTGCCGCCCGCGAGGAACGCCGCGAGGAACGCCGGGAGCGAGCCCTTGAAGCTGCGCGCGAGCACCTGCATGCCCTCGGCGCGCCCTGCCTCCTCCCTGTCTACGAGCGCGCTCACGACGGCGTCCTCGCTCCTGAGATAGCCCTTCTCGCACAGGCGCCTGATGACCGTGTAGGTCGTGGTCCGCTTCCAGCCGAGCTTCTCCTCGGCGAGCCTGCACAGCTCCGGCGAGGCGACGGGCTGCGCGTCCCAAACGAGGTCCAGGAGCCGCGCGTCCGCGTTGGTCAGCGCGATGTCGCGATCCATAACGCACCTCCAGTCTAATGTTTTCGACTGAGCTTAGTCTATAACATTAGACTGGAGTTGTCAACGGTCATTTTATGCGGATTTTCTCGGCTTTTACGCCCCCTCCGGCGGGGCGGGCTCGGGCTGCGGCCCCTCCGGCGAGGCGCACCTTTTCCACACGGCCAGGGCGACGAGCGCGCACGCCGCCGCCATGACATAGACCGCGCCTTCGATGAGCCATACGTTCGAAACGGATCTGCCGAGCACGACCACCGCCATATCGACCAGCGCGTGCAGCAGTATCGCGAGCGGGAACAGGTACGTTTTACCCTTTTGCTTGACGGCGAACCACACGAGCACGGAGAACGAGAGGTGCAGCGCCACAGCCGCGAACCGCTCGACGACGCCTGCGAGGAACATCGCGGGCGCCGTGGAGGCGAGCGCCGCGAACTGCGCCTGCATCTGCGCGAGCGCGGCGGGATCGGCCACATTGGCGGTGAGCTGCTCCGTCATGCCCAGGTTTATCATCGAGGCGACCGTCAGATTGCTGATCATCGTAAGCCCCAGTACGGCGAGCACCTCGAAGCCGCCGTGCCCCGCGCCGTACATGAGCGCGTTCACGTCGCGCCCGAGCTTCTTTTTGAGCACGCTCTTAAAGGCGAGGAACCTGCCGACCTCCTCGAAAAGCCCCGCCATCAATCCTCCGTACGCGCCGAAAAGCCAGGGGTCCGACTGTATCTTCGCGCCCGCGGGCGAGGCGAGTATCAAGTTGTGCGCGAGGCTCTCGAGTATGAGAGCGAACACGAGGAACACGGCGCAGCCGATGAAGAACGGCAGGGCGTCGGCCCTATATCTCTTTCGAAAATAAAGGAACAGCAAAATCGGGATTGCGACGCCCGCGAGCGCGGCGATCCCCATAAAGACGACGGACAGCGCGGGAACCTGATATTCCATATACGTTTTCCCCTTCCGTATGCAATCATGCCGTATTGATATCATCGTATACCGAAACGGAGAAAATATCCAGATATTCGAGAAGAAATCGCGCAACATAAACCGGCCGGACGCAGAAGCGTCCGGCCGGGGCGGGGTTTATACGCTTGCCAAGCCCGCGCGAAAAGGCGGCTCCGGTCGGCTTCGATGCCTGCCTTTACGCTGCGGGGGTCGCGATCGCGAACACCATGTCGTTGAGCTCTTCCTCGGGGAAGAAATCATAGAAGGTGAAGTTGTAGATGAACCGCTCCGCGCCGTATACGCCGTAGCCGTCCTGGTTGTGGTCGGTCGTATCGTAGGGATCGGCCACGATGAGCACGTCGTCCTGCTCCGTTTCGGTGCCCATGGTGTCGTAGCCGATGATGACCTGCCAGTGGCCGCCCCAGTCGTTCCAGCCGATGAGTATGGGCGTCCCCTGCGCGAGGGTTTCCCGGATGAAGCCCAGCGTGAACACCTCGTATACGGTATCCGCGCAGTCGAAGGTCGAATAGACGTCAAAGCCGCCCACGCCCTCGAAGATATCGACGATCTGCCGGAGCGAGGTCGCGCCCGGCTCGGCACCGCCGTTCGAACGGAACTCGGCCAGCGTCCTTTCGTTGAGATCGCCGAGCTTGCCGTACCAGTTGACGACCATCAGCGCGCTCGTGACGCCGCAGCTCCACTCGGTGGTCTGCTGCTGCGTCTTGAAGTGGGTAAGTATGCTCAGCGTGTCGTTCGGCGCGAGGTTGTAGAAGTCGAGGCTGCTGAAATAGGGGCTGTTTTCGTGATCCCCCGCCCTTTCGACGCTGTCCGCCCCATCCTCGGGGCTCATATCCTCGGCGTAGGGAATCTTCATTTCGTCGGTGAAGTTGCCGGAGGTTTGCGCATCGGGGTTCGCCTTTCCCGTCCGGAGCTTCGCGCAGCCGGTCAGGAGCATTAGCACTACAAGGGTGAATACAATCAGTTTTTTCATTTGGTTTCCTCTTTCATAAAAAAATCAATTGTACCTGTATCAACAATGACGCCTTGTATTGTGTTATTTATATTTGGGCAATGCTGCCCGCATTTTATTTATCCAATCCGTCGGTCGTTTTGTTTGAGTCTATATAGTAACCAGCCTGGCGGCATTCTACTTTTACTACTCTCATGTTTTTAACAAGTACGTGCGGATATCCGTTCCGCAGGTCCCGCGTGCGGGCGCGCCCGCACAAAAACCGGGCCGAACCGGCCCGAACCATGAGCCGCGCGGCGCTGCCGCGCATGTGTCGCCGACCGAGCCTCCTTTCCACGATAGACAAGTATAACAAAAACAGCCGCAAAAGCAACTGTTTCTGCGCATGCATTTCCCTGTTTTTTGTGGAAGGGGCGCGCGCTACTTCGGATTGGGATCGCTCGACCAGTCCGCAAGCTCCTCCCCGCGCCGGATCGCTTTCCTCACGCCGCCGGACTTGTGGAGATACACGCCCTCGTCGGGTCGCGCCAGACGAAAGCTTCGGGAAGGCGGTCGAGGTTGAGGATATCCATATACGCCCCCTGGATTTGACGCCGTCACTATATACGACAAACGGCGTTCAGCCAATGCCGTTGTCGCGCGCGCTTTGCCGTGCTATACTTTTAGACACGGGCGCGCGCGCCCGAAAAGACGGGAGGCGGACGATATGAAGCTATACATGCGCCAGAAGGTGTTTTCCTGGGCGGACAAATTCAACGTTACGGACGAGCTCGGCGCGGACCGCTATTTTATCGAGGGGGAGCTTTTCTCCTGGGGCAAAAAGCTGCACGTGAGCGACGTTATGGGGCGCGAGGTCGCCTTCATCCAGCAGAAGGTGTTCAGTTTCCTGCCGCGGTTTTTCGTGTTCGTGAACGGCGTGCAGGTCGCCGAGATCGTCAAGGAGTTCACCTTCTTCCGGCACAAATACCGCATCGACGGCCTCGGCTGGGAGGTCGAGGGCGACTTCTTCGCGCACGACTATGAGATCATCCAAAACGGCAGCCCCGTCGTATACATCCACAAGCAGTGGATGAGCTGGGGCGACAGCTTCGAGCTGGATATCGCGGACGGCGTGAACGAGCCTTTGGCCCTCGCGGTGGTGCTTGCCATAGACTGCGTGCTCGACGCCGCGCAGCGCGCGAACCACTGATACGAACGGCATAAACGCCGGCGTCTCGAAACGCCGGCGTTTATGGTTCGAGGTTATTTTCATCGAACAAAGGCGAGCGGAAAAATTCCGAAACGCTGATACCGATGCCCTGGCATATTTCGTGGATGATGCGGAGCTTCACGGAATCGTAGGAGCAGTTGATCACGTTGCCGATCGTCGATTTGGGCACCCCGCTTTTCATATAAAGCTGATACTGCGTCATGTTCTCCTGCTTTAACAGCTGCGCAAGCCGCGCGCTGACTGCCTGATTCAATTTCATGGGTATCACCGCTCATCCCTGTAACTGTACGAAAAGTATAGTTCCATGGTTTAAAAAATTAGTCCCTGCCACCGTACCATTCCGCGAATCTGTGGTATGCTGACAGAACAAACGAGCGCCGGAGATCAGACGTGGATAAATTCCGCCCGCAAAGAGCAAAAAGCATATCCGGGC
>ERZ795058.3950-NODE-3950-length-14971-cov-16.460646_pt1 | contig 14971 bp, 14 predicted proteins | sample MGYA00375142_ERZ795058 | MGnify/ENA primary metagenome ERZ795058 (study PRJEB30187, sample SAMN05720210) | activated sludge metagenome | isolation source: anaerobic digester from wastewater treatment plant | place: Japan | collected 2015-04-20 ... | reverse complement strand
ACGACACTTTTAATGTTGGGGTCGTGGGTTCGATTCCCACTGGTCCAACCATTTTTGAGACGCAGAACAGCCGTTAAAACCAAGGGTTTTGGCGGCTGTTCTGTTTTTCAACTCCCAACACTCAACTTTCGACCTTGAAATCCGGAAACAGGAACCGTAAGCATGTTTCGACTTGTGGCGGGACGGACAGAAACGGTATCGTAGAGACCACTCATGGAAATACAGAAACCCCATCTGATCCGGGCCGCTGTCCTTCGCGACGCGATGCAGATTTTTGAATTGATCCGCAGCCATCAGGATGACCTGATCTCGCGGCCGATCGGTGATATTGTCCAGAACATTGACCGGTTTGTGGTTTGTGAGATCGACGGGAACGTGGTGGGGTGTGCCGCTTGGCAGATCCTGCCGGAGATTGGTGAGCCGGAACGTGCTGCGGTCGAGGTCCAGTCGGTCGCGGTGTTAAAGGCTTACCGCCGCATGCACGTCGGCACGCAGATCGTCACGCGCATCCTGAATGAGGTGCGGCGCTTCGAGCCTGCGCAGGCGATCGTGCTGACCTTCGCGCCGAAGTTTTTTGAGACCCTCGGTTTCAAGGTCATTCCCAAGACTCAGGTCATGCACAAACTTTACATGGGGTGCATCAACTGCACCAAACACGCCAACCCTTTCACCTGTCCTGAAATCGCGATGGCGCTGGATTTGCGCCAGCAGCGACAGGCCTGATCCGGGAGACCGTCTGACGTGATGAACACTCGATATGCCGCCATCCAGTCAATCGCCGCAGTCCTGCCGCGTTTCGCGCGTGCAGCGCCCGGCGCATTCCGCGCCGCACAGCAGGCGTTCGGCAGTTGTGTCTTTAACGATGATGTGATGCGGCAGCGCTTGCCGGAATCGGTCTACCTCAAGGTGCGGCGCACGATCGATCTCGGCGAGCGGCTCGATGTGTCGGTCGCGGGCACGGTGGCTGAGGCCATGCGTGACTGGGCGATTGAAAATGGCGCCACCCACTACGCCCACGTCTTTTATCCGCTCACCGGTTTGACCGCAGAAAAACATGACAGTTTCCTAGAGCCTGATGGGCACGGTGGTGCTATCGCTAAGTTTTCGGCCAAGCAGCTTGTCAGCGGCGAAGCCGATGGTTCCAGCCTGCCCTCCGGCGGACTGCGCGCGACCTTTGAGGCGCGCGGCTACACGGCATGGGATGTGACAAGCCCCGCCTACATTCTCGAAGCGGCAGGCGGTCGCACGCTCTTTATCCCCTGCGCGTTTTGCGCCTCGAACGGCGACGCGCTCGACAAGAAGACGCCGCTCTTGCGCTCGATGCAGGCGGTCGACCGCCACGCGCGGCGCATCCTGACGCTGTTCGGCGACCCCGAACAGAAGGTGGATGCCAACGCGGGTTGTGAGCAGGAATATTTCCTGATTGACCGACGCCTCTTCTTGTTGCGTCCGGATCTGATCAGCGCGGGGCGCACTCTGTTCGGTGCGAAGCCGCCCAAAGGCCAAGAATTGGAAGACCAGTACTACGGCGCGATCCATGAGCGCGTGCTGGCCTATATGATCGAATGCGAGCAGGATCTCATTCGCCTTGGGGTGCCGATCAAGACGCGCCACAACGAAGTCGCGCCGGGACAGTTCGAAATCGCGCCGATCTTCGAGCAGGCCAACATCGCCGCAGACCACCAGCATCTTGTGATGGCGATTCTGCAACGCACGGCCGCCAAGCATGGCTTCGTCTGCCTGCTGCACGAAAAACCCTTTGCCGACGTGAACGGCTCCGGCAAACACGTCAACTGGTCGCTCAACACCGCGACCGCCAATCTGCTCAATCCCGGCGAGACGCCGGAGGCCAACGCGCGCTTCCTGGTGTTCTGTGCGGCTGTGATCCGGGCGGTCTCGCTCCACGGCCCGCTGTTGCGCGCGTCGGTTGCACACGCGGGCAACGACCATCGACTCGGCGCGTGTGAAGCGCCGCCGGCGATTATCTCGGTCTTTCTGGGCGAGCATTTGACCGAGTTGTTCGAGCAGGTCGCCGCCAGTACGTCACATGCGCCGCACCGCGGCAAGAAGGCGCTGGCGCTCGGTGTGAACAGCCTACCCCCGCTGATGACTGAGAAGAGCGACCGTAACCGCACCAGCCCCTTTGCCTTCACCGAAGGAAAGTTTGAGTTCCGCGCCGTTGGTGCCAGTCAGTCGGTTTCCGGCCCGTTGATGGTGTTGAACGCGATCGTGGCGGACTCGCTCGACTTCTTGGCAACGGAATTGGAGGCGCGCGTCAACGGCGACCCCAAACGCCTCAATGCGGCGGTACAAGCCGTGGTCAAGGAGGTGTGGGACGCGCACGGCCGGATCGTGTTCAATGGCGACAACTACACGGCCGCTTGGCACGAAGAAGCGGCGCGGCGCGGTTTGCAAAACATCCCTTCGGCGGTCGACGCACTGGCGCAGTATGTGGCACCGGAAACTATCGCGGCGATGGAACGGCAGGGGGTTTTGTCCGAACGCGAATTGCGTGCCCGCTACGAGATATGTCTGGAGCGCTATATCAAGGACATCACTGTCGAGGCGCGCCTGACGCAGGAGATCGGCCGTACCCTGATCCTGCCGGCCGTCAGCCAAGCGCAAGGGAACCTCGCTGATACCGCGCTGAAACTGCGCCAGCTTGATCTGCCGGTTGATACCTCGACGTTGGCCGAACTCAGCCGCCTGACGGTCTGCCTGCAGGAGGAACTCAGCCAACTGGCTGAAACCTCACGCGAAGCGGAAGCGCACCATACCAGCAAGGTCGATCATGCGCGTCACATGCGCGAGAAGGTGATGCCGGCCATGGAGCGCGTACGTGAGTTGGCCGACGCACTGGAGGGGTTGGTCGATGACACGCTCTGGCCGCTGCCGACCTATCAAGAGCTGCTGTTCATCCGGTAACCAGCGGGTATGACCCTAATCCACCGTCGCCTGCTGGACTGGTACGACGCGAACCGGCGCGAGATGCCGTGGCGTGACCACCCCGATCCGTATGCCGTCTGGGTCAGCGAGATCATGCTGCAGCAGACGCAGGTCGAGACCGTCTGCGGTTATTTTGCACGCTTCATGCAAGCCTTCCCTACAGTGGCGGCGCTGGCCGCCGCGCCGCAGCAGCAGGTGCTCAAGCTGTGGGAGGGACTCGGCTACTACACACGCGCCCGCAATCTCCAGCGGGCGGCGCAGCAGATCGTGGCGTCGGGCGGCCAATTGCCGCGCGATGTCGCGGGCTGGGCCGCGCTGCCCGGCGTGGGGCCTTACACAGCCGCAGCCATCGCCAGCATCTGCTTCGGCATTCCGGCGCCAGTGGTGGACGGCAACGTGATCCGCGTCTTCGCACGTTATCTGGGATGGGATGACGACTTCCGCAAGCCAGCGGCGCGTGTGCGGCTGGCGGAGTGGCTACAGCCGTGGATCACGGCGTCCGGGCGTCCCGGCGATTTCAATCAGGCGATGATGGACCTGGGGGCTACACGCTGCACGCCACGTTCACCGCGCTGTGACGAGTGTCCGTTGCGCGACGATTGCGTGGCACGCCGCGAAAGACGACAAGCCTCGCTGCCGACGCGCCCGCCCCGCAAAACCCTGCCGACGCGTACCGCCGTGGCAGTGCTGGCGCGCGATGCAGCCGGACGCGTGTTGCTCACGCAGCGCGCGCCTGACGGTCTGCTGGGCGGATTGTGGGAACTGCCGAACGGCGCATCCGGCGAGACACCGACCGCGCGTGATGCGGCGCGTGTATTGCGCGCGGCGGCCGGGATGCGTGCCACGCGCATCGAAGCGCGGGGATGCTTCACCCACACCTTCACACACTTCAAGCAAGTGTGGCACCTCTTCGAGGCGGTCGGGCTCAGCAGTATCCCCGTGACCGGTCCGCATCTGTCGGGCGCACGCTTCGCAACGCCGCACGAACTGCCGCTCACAACCCTAACCCGTCGTGTGCTCGACCGCTCCTCTTAGGATTATTCGCCATTCATTCTTGTCAAAGCCGTCGGGAAATGAGATTTTACCAACATGAAGACCCTCTTCACATATTGGAAAGAGTCGGATGGGCGTTATCTTGGTTACCTGAACGACTACCCAGACCATTGGACACAAGGCGAGGATTTCGACGACTTGAAGGCCAGCCTACGCGATCTTCTCGATATCTTCAATGCTGATGAAATTCCCGGAATACGAAAGGTGGCAGAGTTGGAGTACGCATGAAGCGACGCATCCTCGTGAAGCAAATAGAGGATGCGGGGTGCGTCCTGCTCCGGCGCGGGAGCCGTCACGACATCTACCATAACCCGATCACCGGACACTCCGAACCTTTGCCCCGCCATCGCGAGATTAACGAGATTCTTGCCAAAAGGATAATTTCACGTTTGGTGACGGGAGAAGATTGAGTATGGCACCTCTTCGAGGCGGTCGGGCTCAGCAGTATCCCCGTGACCGGTCCGCATCTGTCGGGCGCACGCTTCGCAACGCCGCACGAACTGCCGCTCACAACCCTAACCCGTCGTGTGCTCGATCACCAGTCGTAGTACGTAACGCAGCGTTGAATCACGCCGGTGGCGCCTAGGGGAATCAACTCCAAGGTGCCTGATCCACCCTCGATGATCTCCCTGCCCTCGCTGTCTTTCCCCACAATGCGTAGCGGATTGAATTGGTCAATGACTAGAAACTGAGCGTTCTGGTATTCCGCTTTTTTAAGCGTTGCGTGCGTGTAAGCGTCAGGTGAGATGGTATCGGCGATAATCTTCTTTTCTTCGTGGGTGAGCATAGAAGAGTTTATCACGGTATTGCGGTAGGTCGCCTTGGGCGACGTCTCGATTTCGTAAATGATCCGGCTTTTCTCTTCACCGCCGTTACACCACCAGGCAAAACTCAGAAACTCCGCATCTTCCACAGATACCGTACCTGTTTTTGGCGAGCACCCCAAAACTGCCAACAGCGTTGCGGTAATGTATACAGATTGTTTCAGCTTCATGCCTGTTCTCCCTTGTGGACACGGTAGGGGCCTTCCACGCCGGCCAGTTTAACAGAATCCGGTGGTCGCGGATCGTTTTCAAGAGCCTTCTTACGAAACGCAGTTGATCGCTTCTGCCAGTCTGTTACGCGCCTCGACAATGCTGAGCGCAGTCATGTTGTTTCGTCTCTCTCTATTCATGTCCATAACGTACATAACCGCGCGTTGCAGGTCAATAACTCCTAAGTCCTAATTTTCGCTCCGTTCGCTATGCGTTAGATGGTAACCATAGGTGCTAGGTACATCCACTTTTTCCTGTTTTTTTTAGGGTTGACTTTTATCCCCCCCCCCGCACAATACGTGCCAACCATGAGAACCGGTGGGTTGCCGGTTTGCCCGTGGCAGTGAGAATGAAGTGGCGTCGCACATTTCTACTCTACAATCAAAACGGCGACATTAGGAAAAACGCATGAAACTGATGATGGAACATCCAGCTACCGGTATTATAAAAACAGCCCCCGTGGGTTTTTCATGGACGACCTTATTCTTTAGCGGCTTCCCAGCATTATTTCGTGGCGACATGAAATGGTTTTTTATTCAGCTTCTTTGTTCGATGATCACATGGGGTCTATCAGCGTTTGTATTCATGTTTATCTACAACAAATTGTATATCAAGAAGTTGCTTGAGAAGGGGTTCAAAGTCAAAGCGGTTGAAGGCGGCACAATGGAGCAAGCGAATTATAAACTGGGAATAAACCTTCCTCTTTTCGAAAGCGGGAAATAATATGATCTCGTATTGGAAGAATCCGAAAGAAATCTACAACGACGATGGGCTGGTGTTGATCATCGGCCGGTACGATCATAAGAACCAAGACAACGGCGGACACAAAGCTCTTGGCATCCACTGGGGAGGCTATCCAAAATCACGAGGAGTGCTAAGTCCTTGTGTGATACCAGAAACAACAAGAAACGCTATCCTCTCGGGTTTGCTTCATCAAGCGGTGATTAATGCAAACGATGCTCAAATTAAAGCGATTGAAGAGGCCATAACGTTCTTCAGGTAGGTTAAGCCACGACCGGCACGAAACAAACGAAAGCAGAGCCATGCCTTTCCGTGAAGCAACTAAGGGAAGGTATTTAGACGGCTTACAAGCCACTCAAGAAAGCACGAGGTGTGACCACGTTTATTCCTCGGTAACCGGATGTGCGTAGCAACGCCTTGTCGCCGCTGACAACGATCTGACTGCCACTGGCAATGGCACAGGCCAAAAACATGTCGTCTGTCGGGTCGGTGCAGACGCTTTCTGGTAGGGGCGGGGAATCTACCATCTGCGCATAGATGGCCAAGAGTTCAAGAGGTGGGCCGGGATCGACGGATGGAAAGTCGGATGCCAGTTCGTACATCACGCGCCGGTACTCTCCATGATAGGCGGTGACACCATCAGCGCGAAGCCTCCGTCACGCCAAGCGCGGAGGATCGCAGCGGGTGGCCCCGAGAAGAAGACACCCGCGACGAGAACGTTGGTGTCCAGAACGACTTTCACGCTCGCCCCCGCACCTTGGCAACGGCACGAGTGATGTCAGAGGGCTTCATGCCAGCCGCCTTGGCCTGCCGGCGGGCACGGGCCACAACGGTATCGAACTCCGACATCGATGGGGGGGTGATGGTCTTCAGGATCACGACATCGTTTTCACCCATCACAATGAACTGTGTGCCGGGTTCAAGGCACAAGCGATTGCGCACCTCCTCGGGGATCACGACCTGACCCTTGGATGACATTCGTGTGGTTGCAACTCTTTCCATGATACTACACTCCTTTTCCTGTGTCTTACCGGTAAGAACGTAGCATGATGCGGAGCCGATGTAAACTCCTAACTCCTAAATCCTAAATGTTAACTCGGCTGTCCGCTTGCCGCGCACGGCGCGGCGAGCGGGCAGCTCGTTTCAGCGGCCATGTAGTCGCCGGTGGCGGCGTAGGCGCGCGCGCGGCAGCCGCCGCACGTTTGGCGGAAACCGCAGGTGCCGCACGCGCCGCCGTAGCGGTCGGGCTGGCGCAGGTCGTTGAAGACCGGCGAAGCCTCGTAGGCGCGGCGGAAGTCAAATCCGTGCTGACGCAGGTCGCCGCTGGGCACGTCAAGGAAGCCGCAGGGCTGCAGGACGCCGGTGTGGGAGATGAAGACGAAGCCGCGTCCGCCCATGCAGCCGGCCGGATGCTGGCCGGGCTTGCCCAGCGCGTGCCAGATGCGCACGGCTTGCGGTGCGCAGGTTTCGCGCACGCGGATCGGGCCTGCACGATCCATCTCGAAGGCCCAGCGCAGGACGGCTTCGGTTTCATCGGGGGAGAGCGCGAGGTCGCGCAGCCCGACACCGCGTCCGACCGGCACCAGAAAGAAGAGGTCGAGCGTACGCGCGCCGTGCGCGATGGCCTGTTCGCGGATGGCCGGCAGCGCGTCGCGTGTGAGTCGCGAGACGGTGGTGTTCACTTGAAAGGGCATGCCGATCTCTTGCGCGATGCGCATGGCGCGCGTCACGTTGTTGAAGGCGCCGGCGATGCCGCGGAAGGCATCGTGGTCGGCGGCGTTGGCACCGTCGAGGCTGAAGCTGCACGCCATGACACCGGCGTCTTGGAGCGCCAGCAGCCGGTCGCGGGTGACCAGCGTGCCGCACGGTGCCATGACCGAACGCAGACCGTGTGCTGTGGCGGCGCGGACGAGGTCGAGGATGTCGGGCCGCGCCATCGGTTCGCCGCCGGTCCAGATGATCATCGGTCGACCGAACGCGGCGAGGGAGTCCAGCACGCGCAGGCACTCGTCGGTCGTCAGTTCGTGGTCGTAGGCGCGGTCTTGGGCACCGGCGCGGCAGTGGCGGCAGGCCAGCGGACAACGGCGCGTGACCTCCCACGCGATCACTCGGGGCGTGGCGGCGGGCGCGTCGGCGGTGTCGGGGCGGTGGGCGGGATGCGCGTTCATGGGCGGGGCGGCGCGATTTCTTCGTCGGTCAAGTAGCAGGCCGGATCGACGCCCCAGATGTCGCCGGTGGCAGCTTCGGCGCGCGCGCGGAAGTTGCCGCCGCAGACATCGAGAAAGCGGCAGTTCTCGCAGCGTCCGGTGACACGCTCCTTTTTGGAGCGCAACTGCGCGAGCAGGCTGCCGGGCGCGGGCTCGCCCCAGATTTTGCTGAAGGGGGTTTGCCGCACGTTGCCGACCGGCTGGTTGCGCCAGAACTGATCGGGGTAAACGGTGCCGTCCCAACTGACGCAACCGATGCCGTGGCCGGTGCTGTTGCCGCCGTTCATGCGCAGCAGCGCCATCACTTCGTCGGCGCGGGGATTGCCTTCGCGCTGCATGCGCAGATAGAGGTAGGGGCCGTCGCAGTGGTTGTCCACAGTGAGCACTTCCGCCGGGAAGCCGTTCGCGTGCAGTTGCGCGGTGCGGTCGATGATCAGATCCAGCGTGGCGCGGCGTTGCTCGGGCGTAAGGTCACGCGAGGTGATATCGGCGCCGCGGCCGCAATAGACCAAGTGGTAGAGACAGATGCGCGGGATGTGTTCGGCTTCCATCAGGTCGAAGATCGCCGGGATGTCGGCGATGTTGTCGCGGGTCATGGTCACGCGTAAGCCGACCTTGATACCGGCCTCGCGGCAGGCGCGGATGCCAGCCAGCGAGCGGCGGTATGCGCCGGGAGAGGCGCGGAAACGGTCGTGCGTGGCTTCGCTGCCGTCGATGCTGATCCCGACATAGGAAGCGCCGATTTCCTTGATCTGCTCGGTGAGCGCGTCATCGATCAAGGTGCCGTTCGTCGAGAAGACGACGCGCAGGCCCTTGCTGACGGCGTGGTGCGCGAGATCCAGAATGCCGGGGCGCATAAAAGGCTCGCCGCCCGAGAAGAGCAGGACGGGGCAGCCGAAGTCGGCGAGGTCGTCGATCAGGGCGAGCGCCTCGCTGGTGTCGAGTTCATCAGGCGTACCCTTGGTCGCGGCGTAGCAATGGGTGCAGGCCAGATTGCAGGCGGAGGTGACATTCCAGACCACCACCGGTTTCTTGTCGGCGGAAAATTGCAGCAGATGGCTGGGCAGTTTGGCGGAGTGGCGGCCGTAGCGCAACGGGTCCGACGCTTCCACTTGTCCCATGTAGAGCTTGGAAATACCGATCATGGATTCACCTTGTTGTCGTTGGGGGTTGATGGCACGGGGCCGGCGACACGGGTAGCGGGTGCGTCGCGAGTCAGGGGGTCGCGTACCGCGAAGGTCACGGGCGCGGAGCCTACAACGAGACCGTTCGTCGTGGTGGCGGCGGCCCAGAGTGTGTAGCTGCCAGCACTGAGGCGCGATTGCGGTGGGCCTTTTTCGACGGCAGCTGTGCAGACAGGCGTCGCGGAAAGGCCGAGGCGTTTGTGGTCGAGAAACAGCGCGAGGGTACCGATGTCGACAGAGGCATCGGCCTCGGCCCGCGCAGTCACGAAGGCGGGGCCTTCGATCACGCTGTTCGTCACGGGCGCGGTGACACGCACGTTCGGGAGCCGGATGCCATCGGCCGAAACGCGAAACGTGACGGCTACGCTCTTGTCATGAAACCGGCGGTCGTCCGAGGTGGTGGTCACGGTGACCGACAGCGTGCCCTTGGCATAGTCGTCGACCGTTGGCGCGAGCTGCACGGGACTGCCGCTGTCATGGTCGGGCGAGAAATAGATCTCTTGTGTGAAGCGGCCGTTTTGCGCGATGCGCGCGCGCACGATCTCGCACGGGCGCGTGGTCGGTCGCAGTATCACGGTGTAGCCGGTGCGGGGCGAAACCGTCGTCCGGTCGAAGACGAGCGATCCCGGCGAATCATCATCGAGATTAAGCAGGAAGGGGCGCAGGTCGTTGGCGCCGTCAATGCTCTTGTCCTCGGACTGGGCGCTGGCCATGATGTGGAAGAAAAGCGAAGGCGCGTTGGTGGCGGGCAGGATGCGGATGGTCTGCTCGATATCGAAGTTGTCCGGCGTGAAGACCAGCGATTCGCGCGAGAGTTGGGCGACGCCCGGGAGGTCGGTGGCGCAGAAGACGCGGGTCTCGCGTTCGGGGCGGTCGAGTAGACGGATGCTGACAAAGCCGGGCCGGTCGGTGTCGATCCGGTAGGTGCCGCTGCTCACGAGGATAGCATTGACCGGTTCGCGCAACGTGGAGAGTTGGCGCAGGGTGTCGAAGCCGATGCGGGCGCAGAGTTCGTGCCAGCCTCGCGGGTGGTCGGTGTTGGCGTGCTGCGGCTTCGCCTTTTCGGGGGGCGGCAGGAAGCGGTCGGTCACCGTGGCGTACAGCATGTTGGCGAGCATGTAGGTCAGCCAGTCGTTGACGCGTCCGGGTTGGGGCGGGCGGACGAGCGCGGCATCGGACTTGTACGCGCGTGCCCAAGCGAGCGGGTAGGGGACATAGACCATGCCGCGCGATTTGGCGAAGTCGTAGCCCTCGATCAATAGGGACTCGAGACGGCGCAGCGTGGCGAGCCCGTCCGGGTCTTCTGTCGGCGTGCGGCTGAAGACGGCCGTGCAAGGCGGTGGCTGATTCGTCGGGGGCAGGTTCAACGACGTATAAAGCTGTGGATCGGCGTAGAGGCTCATCTGCTGCACATCGCCGTACACCAGATCAAAGGCCGACGCATAGCGATCAAAACCGTCTGAGTACCACTCGGAGGGTGTCTTCCAGAACCACTCCTGAAATGCGGCGTCCAGGATGAACTGGAGATTCTGGCGCAAGGGATCATCGGAGAAAGTGTTGGGCACGTAAATCTTGAGTCGCTGTTTGATGCGTGGTTCGATGCGCACAACGCCTGTGAAGGGGCCGTTGTAGTGGCGGGTCGTACGCGCGTTGGCGACAGCATCGCGTGCAGAGCGTGCCAGCACCTCGGTGGTGCGCCGCGTGGTCCAGTAAGTGTCGAACGCGCCCTTGGGGACGCGCTCATCGACGAGTTGGACATAGACGGCGGCAGCGGTCAGGTAGGCGCAGGCACGGGCGCGCACCGGCGAGGTGCCGGGCAGGCGGTTGCGTGCCAGAGTTTCGTGCCAAGCAAAGGCAGCGGGGATCACCTCCACGCCGCAGCCGTCGCCCACGCGGTAGACGGTTTCAGCGATGGCGGGGAGACGTTTGTCGCGGAATGAGAGGCCGGGTTTGCTCATGACGGCCAGCGCCGTGCGCAGTCCGGCCGTGCGCGCCTGCGCGCTGATCGCGCGGACACCTTCAAAGAAAAACTCAGGATAATCGCTGACGTACGTATCGTGCTCCGCAAGCACAAGCACGTCATATCCACCGCTGAAAAGCTGGGTGCGCTCGGTTTGGGTGTCCGGATGATACCACCAGCCCATCAGTGTGCGGGTAAGCGTGACCGGCACGAGGGCGACCCGTACCGGCTTGCCGGGCTTCGCAGTTTTGAGCATGCTCTCGAGGTCCGAGCAGATTTCGGCGGCGTCGATATCACCAGCTTGTTGCGGCGTAGAGAGCCAGGCAATGCGGATGACGCCGTCGTCATTGTGGTCGAGGTCAGACACCGACGCTTGCGCCGGGCGCGGAATGGCTGTGACCGCCAAAACGGCCAGCCATCCGATCTGTATCCACTGCCTCAGGGTCATCGCGCTCCTGCTGCGGCCGGGTGCTTGGGGGCGGCCGCTGTCCGACGGGGGTTGCCGATAATCCGCAACAGGGTGGTTTCCAGCAGAAACAGTTCGGGCAGTGCGCACGACACGAGCTTTTCGCGCAAGTCCAAGATACGGTGGCGCGCCACACGAAGCTCCATCAGCGTAAAGTTGAGGGCATGGGGTAGCTTTTTTTTCAGTATCCATGTGCCCGTCGCGGTCGGGTTGACCGGCAGCGTGCTGAGCAGCGCGGCGACCTCGGGCGGCAGGTTTTTGCTCCAGCCGCAGGCACCGCCCGTGCCGCCGTAGACCCACTTGCGGTCGTGGGCCTCGCGCAGGATCAACAGGTCGCGCACTGTTCTTTCCAGCATGGTGGCGAGCATGATGCCAATTCCGCGCTGGCCGCTCAAACGGTTGAGGGTGGTGAGGACGCCCAGCGCATTACGTTCGCCGAAGGCGTCGAGCAGGTCCCACGCTTCAGCCTCACGGCCGATGGAGGTGATCTCGCGCACGTCTTCGACGGTCACACGGCTGCTGGCTCCCACGTAGAGGCGCAGCTTTTCGACTTCGCTTACCAAGAGCCGCGTGTCGCAACCGACGCGCTTGAGAAACTCGTCGCGCGCGGGCGCGTCAACGGTGAGTCCGGCTTGCTTGAACAGGGCGTCCATGCGTTCACCGGCCAGTTTCTCAAGCTCCCAAGCTTTGTGTCCGCTTCCGAAGTCTTGGATCTCGCCGAGCTGCTGGCAGGTTTTGAAAAACGTGGAGTTGCGCAGCACCTTGGTTGTCGTAATAATCAGATTCTGGCCGGCGAGCAAGCCATCTTTAAGCCATGCTACGAGCTTCTGGACCACCTCTTTGGCGGCTGTCGTTCCGGCGCTACGACCGCTGCCGGTGAGGAAGCTTACGTCACGGAACCAGGTGACTTTGGTGGCCCCGAAAAAACCGGGAGTCTGCACCGACTCCATGCAGGCGTTTACGGCCTCAATGATCCCATCCAAGGTGTCGCGCTGACCGTCCACGATCTCTACGCCGAACTCCCGATCCGCCGCCGGTACGAGCTGGTTGATCCGCTCGCGCGCAGCCGTATCGACGAGATAATCGTCATCACCGCAGATAAGATACAATTTTCCTTCCATAAGCCGGTCAGTATAATGAATGGTGTGTCGGTTGGCGAGACGCCAATCTTATTTTCGCGGGGAAATCCGCACGGCCAACGGGATGACGAAGGGCAGACGCGCACCTTTGACAAACCAGCGCGTGCCTTCGACGGTGGCATCGGCACCGATGTGCGGGCCGTAGGTGATTTCCGGGGCCAATAGGTTGCAAAGGGGGACGGTATCGCCGTCCGGTTCGCGGGTGACGAGGCAGAAGGGAGCAGATATCGGATCCACGCCACCCCAGTCCAGCGTGCCGCACAACGTGACGCGTTCGCCTTGGACGGCAGTCTCATCCAGCGCGAAATCGGCTAACTCCGGCGGACGCGGTACCGTGCGAGGCGGTTTGGGCGGAACGGGGAGATCGGGGGCGGGCGCGGCTGGATCAGGCGGTACAGTCGGGTCAAGCGACACGTCAGGGTCAGACGGTTGCGCAGGTGGTCGACTGGAAAACGCATCGAGCAGTGCGCTGTATAGGTCGGCCTGCGCCTGCGCCGCGTCGATTTCGCGGGGCTGTTCCGCAAGCGGCTCGACTTGATCGCGCAACACCCAGAACGTCATGTTGGGCGGCGGGGCGATTTTAAGCCAGTCGCCGTACGGACCGCGTACCTCAACGGGCGTGCCGCAGTCGAGGCTGGCGAGCGGACGGAAGGCTGTGCCTGCACCGGCTCGTACCAGGCTCTTGTCGGCCAGTACTTTGCCGTCACGGACGAGGTCGCGATAGATCCACACCGAGAGCGTGTCAGGCGCCTTGACCGGCGTCCAGGGGGCATCGGTCAACTCGCCGACGACAGCGAGCACGGTCTCGGCGGGCAACCAGACGATTACTTCGAGTGGCGGATTGGTCGCGGCATAGAGCGCGTAGCGCCCTTGGATGCCACGCACGCTGCTGCCGCTGTCCATTTCGGCACAAACCGCCCCGACTGCCAGCAACACCAATAGAAACGCTGGCAGGTGTACGCTTGCAAAATTTGGAGTGCAGTGACAAGAGTCGCGCTGTGCGCGGGTCGCGGCACCGCTTTTGCGCGCCGCTCTGCCGCTGCACGCATGCTCCAAGAGCGGCGTCGCGCGGGATACCGCTTGCCGCCGCACTCCAAATCCGTTCGCCTGGCTTGCGAAAACGCTCAACTTTCAACACTCAACGTTCAACGTTCAAGAAAATGCGTACGCACAAAACACGCGCTTGACTCGCGTATCCCTGTCACTAACCGATTGCGGCCGAAACAGAAAAACCGCCTGCATACGAATCCCTCGCAGGATGCCGTTACACAAGCGGTTGACGATGTAAAAAACGCGCGTCCGCCGCGACGGTTACGCGTCCGGCTTGGTCTTGCGCAGGCCCAGACCGCGATCGCCGTCTTTCCACTGGCCGCGCTTTTTCAACAGGTTGACACGCTCAAAACGCTTCAACACATTGCGCTTCGCCGTGATCTTGCCCGAACCCTTCAAACTGCTATGCTGACTCATGTGACCTTCTTCTCCTCTTCGTAACCGCTCCGGTCTGTCCGATGTAGAACTGTCAAGATAGCAAAACCGGGCGGCTTTTCAATCGTAATTTTTGGGTTTTTGCTTTCTCTCGGCGGTGGCTTGGAGTATATTCTCTTCGTGATGGCAAAAGGTTAATCACGAAACAGGGAGTAAGTATGATCGCTGGATGGATGAAAAGAATCGGATGTGCGGGTGTGCTGGCTATGGCGTGCTGCGCGGGAGCGGCGCCGAAGCCGGTCATCATCAGCACGGATATTGGCGACGACATCGATGACATGTGGGCGCTTTCGCTGGCGCTGAAATGTCCGGAACTGGACATCAAGCTGGTGATCGGCGATTACGGTAATGCCACGGAGCGGGCGCGCCTGATCGCCAAAATACTTGAGTCCGCCAAACGCACCGATATCCCCGTGGGCGTCGGGGTGAACAAGGGTGCGAAAGAGGGGCCCCACAATCAATCCAAATGGATCGAGGGATATGACCTTCAGCGTTATCCCGGCAAGGTGTATCAGGATGGCGTGCAGAAGCTGATTGATATCGTGATGACGTCGCCTGAGCCGGTCACGTTGATCTGTGTCGGGCCGCTTCCCAATATCGCCGAGGCGTTGCGGCGCGAGCCGCGTATCGCGCAGAAAGCCAAGTTTGTTGGCATGCACGGCAGCGTGCGGCGCGGCTACGGGGGCAGTGCCACGCCGAGTGCCGAGTGGAATGTGAGGGCCGATCCGGCTTCGTGCCGCGCCGCGCTGTCCGCGC
>ERZ795058.3924-NODE-3924-length-15040-cov-19.455389_pt1 | contig 15040 bp, 9 predicted proteins | sample MGYA00375142_ERZ795058 | MGnify/ENA primary metagenome ERZ795058 (study PRJEB30187, sample SAMN05720210) | activated sludge metagenome | isolation source: anaerobic digester from wastewater treatment plant | place: Japan | collected 2015-04-20 ... | reverse complement strand
CCTCCTGTCAGATTATTGTGCAATGGTTAGGATATTGTGAGAAAGGATAGTCAGATTAATGTGAGAGGTGACACCATCATTGCAAGTCAGTTCCCGGTAGATACATGGCAAGACATCATAGGAGATCCGACTCTTGCAGATGCAATATGCGACAGGATAGTCCATAATGCCCATAAGATCACATTAAAAGAAGGAGAAGATTCTATGAGAAAAATATATTCAACCTTGACTTAGATCGAACGCTTTTGTAAAGTAAAAACGGTAGGGAAAGAATCATAAAAAGGCCGTTCGGATAAAATCGGGTTTAGTGTTCGAATAGATTGGATTATATAAACAATAACAATGAGGTTATTGATGCAGATCGAACCGGTAAAAAAGTATTCCGTACCTTATTTCAACTTCCACATAGTACAATTTTGGAAAAGTTTCATTAAAAGAGGTCCTTGGAGGCAAAGCCTTTACGGTCTTCTGCACTTGCGAGCACCAGGTGGAAACTTTCCCCGTGTCAATAAAATCATGTCTAAATCCGGCCACATTCTTTATCATATTTTAACCTATTTATTTGTGAAAGCAATATTCTTTAAAGGGGGATTAATTATATGAAGGTAACACACATTCCCTGTGGTCCGGCAACAAACGAGAGCGAGATAAAGGCTTTTGAACATTTGAATACAAGATTGCAGTCGACAGCAGGTGATGGTGAATGGATTCTTCTCACAAATCTGGCCTTTTCTGTGAACCATCAACTTCAGTCAGACGAAATTGATATTGTCGTCATCGGGCCACCAGGCGTGAGGGTACTTGAAGTAAAACATTGGGCTACTACGTGGATGGAATCAAAGCTGCAGACAATTGAAATAGAGGCCGACAAAATCACCGGCAAGGCAAGGAAGATCGGCACCACGCTTAGAAAAACCTTTATCAATCTTCCTATTGTGGATAGCGTTTTTCTTCTGACTCGAGAATCGTCGGTTTCAAAACGTTTTGCAGAAAAAAAAGTGCGAGGTGTAGGATTTTATACTTTAAAAGACTGGGAAAATGTTGTCCTATTGAACAGTCCAGCAGTTTTGTCCAATTCCGATATCCATCGACTGGCTCGTATCCTGATGCCTCAAAGCGTTGTTGCTATTGATGGCTCGATTAGAAGATTTGCTGGTTATGTCAACCTTGTGCTACTTACCCCGCCTGAAGAGAGATTCCACAGGATATATAAGGGCATTCATTCGGTGCGTCAGGATCATGTTGTTCTCCACTTGTACGATCTCTCTGCCACTGACGACAAGATTGCCGAAAAGAAAGCTCGAAGGGAATTTGATGCACTCCGGATAATGCAGCAGTTTTCTTGGGCACCACGAATTTTGGACTCTTTTCAGGAAGCTCCTACCTATCCTGGTGAACTGTTTTTTTTCACCATTGTTGACCCAGCCGTGCCCTTGCTTACCGAACGAGTTGCAGATAAATCGTGGAATTCTATGGAACGGATTGATTTTGCGCGTAAAGCACTCAACGCCCTTGCACAAATGCATCAAGCTGGAACTGAAGATTTCCCAATAATTCATCGTAATATTTCAGCCCAAACAATTCTTGTAAAATATGACAATACACCAATGTTTACTGGCTTTCATTTGGCGAAGATTCCTTCAGATGTGAGCGTTGCTTCAATACCGTTAACCTTTGGTCCAAGTTATGAATTAATCTCTCCAGAAGTACACGATCATGGCCTGGGAGCAGCCGATAGCAGATCTGATATCTATTCTTTGTGCGCATCCCTTTCATTTCTATTTGAAGGAAGAGAAGATAATGACTCAACACGAGCCCTAACTATCTTGCAGAGTGGTAAAGCGCAGCTCCCGGAACAACGCCATTCTTTAGATGACTTGTCTCGTGCGTTTTCTGACTTGCTTGGTGAATCTCAACCTGTACCTGTTTTACCAGCAGCTCGTTTTTGGAGTGAGGAACAAATGGTAAGATTCCGAGACCATGACTATCGGATTTTGACCCGTTTAGGGTCTGGCGGTGTCGGGATAACTTTTAAGGTTGTGGAAACTGCAAAAACAGGTGAGGAACTGGGAACTTATGTGGCCAAGGTAGTACATACAAGTAATGTTGGTCAAAGAGTTTTGCGAGCTTATAACCTGGCACGATCCCATCTTGGCCGACATGCATGTCTCTCGGCCATTTACGAGGTATCGAAAGAATGGCATGAAAACGACTTTGTTGCCCTCTTGACGTGGATTGAAGGTTCCCCATTGTCAGAGTTCATGGGTGTCCTCCCTCTGCTTGCTGATGACCTGCAGGAGAAGAATACGGAAGCATTGGCCCTCCGGTGGCTTCTGAATATCTGCGATGCTCTCGATACATTGCACAGAAGCGGGCTTATTCACGGGGACATTAGTCTGCGTAATATCATTGTTTCTGGTGGGGAGGTAGTGCTTACCGACTACGATTTTGTAACCAAAATCGGAGAGTCTATTGAATCTCCAGGGACTATTCTTTACTGCTCTCCTGCATACAAAGACAGAAGTGGTGCTCATCCTTCAGATGATTTTTATGCATTAGCCGCCTGCTTTTTTCACATAATTTTCGAAAAAGAGCCTTTTCAATATAGGGGTGAAGTTGCCAAGGAGCGCGGACTCAATCTGGAAGGGATCAATCGGACAGAATACCCTGTGCTTTTGTCGTTCCTGGAGAAAGCCACAAACCCAGATCCAGAACAGCGTTTTCAGGATGCAAAAGAAGCTTTTGCAGTCCTCAGGGGGGAATTAGCACAAAAGATCCAGGGAAAAGATATTGCCTCAATCACTGAATATCGGGAAGAGCAAGTTGAATGGCTTCTCTCGTTACTCCAATCTTACCCTGGGTCCCGCTGGGGGAACAAAGAAACACGCGGTCTTGATACTCCATTTGCCGCACAGACATATGTAGAGACAGGATTGGAGGAAGAACTTTTGAGGGCTATTCTGGATCGCCGGACGCGACTTCTTATTCTGTGTGGCAACGCAGGAGATGGCAAAACAGCATTATTACAGTATCTTGCCGCGAAACTTGGTTTTGGAGAGCATAAATCTGAGGAGCGCATTCTTGAGCATCGTCTCGATAATGGGCTCACTGTCCGCATGAATCTCGATGGTTCGGCAGCATGGAAGGGCCGTTCTGCTGACGATATTCTCGATGAATTCCTTGCCCCTTTTAAGCTTGGCAAGCCCTCAGAAGATATTGCACACTTGCTTGCTATTAACGATGGTCGGCTTCTCGAATGGATTGAATCTGTGGAGTTACGCGCGGATGACAATTACGACTTACTTACGGATGAGCTTGATGGGTTGTTGCAGGGAGGCGATGAAGCCTTAGATTCGCATATCCGTTTTATAAATTTGAATGGGCGTTCTCTTGTTGGTGGAGTTACAGACGAAGGCAACGAGATCCAAGCATATTTTCTTGAAAAACTGATTGATCGTTTATATGGAGGTGATAACGCTTACCAAATCTGGAAACCGTGTGTTTCTTGCTCGGCCAATTCATACTGCGAGGTTTTTCGTGCTTTAAAAATATTTGGCCCAGACAATATACCATTAAGAGCTTCAGATGAAGTTCGTGACCGTGCACGCAGCCGTCTTTTTGAAGCGCTTCAGGCGGTTCATCTCCGCGGTGAAGTGCACATTACTGCCCGTGAACTCCGAGCAGCTCTTGTATTTATTCTTTTTGGCCTTTACTCGTGCTCAGACTATCATAATCCTCTTGACACAAAACCAACCACATACTGGGATCGTTCATTTGGCCCGTTGGTCTCGGGTCGCCAGGGAGAGGTATTGAAAGAGCTGATCCGTTTCGATCCTGGCTTGGAGGCTCATCCACAAATCGATCGCTATCTTTTAAGCCAGCCGATATTTGAAAGCAATAAGACAGCCCCCTACTATGGACCTCCGTTGGATTCAGCCAGGCGCCGCGCTTACTTTGAATGGACAGAAGCTCATCTGTATGAAATAGCAAAAGATAAAGACTCTTTAGGACTTGCGCGTGGCCGTAATATTAGTCTCTTTAGAGACCTTGCTCTTGATGGTTTAGAGAAGAAAACAGAAAAATTTACAGAACTTAAGAACAAGCTTTGTCAGGGTATTTCACGTCTTGTCGACCTGCCTCCGATGGCTATTGACCGTCCCGGCGTTGCTCCGCTCCGAATCATACCTCGTACGCCCACAGAAACAGCTTTCTGGGTTGAAAAACCTCTTTCGGCCTTCCAGCTCGAGGCTGAACTGCCTCACAAAGCTGTTGGAATTGACCGTTTGCACCGCCAGGCCTGGTTAATATATACGTACCGCGACGGACATAAAGACCGTTTACGACTCGGTGCTGAATTATTCCATCTTCTCCTTGAACTCAGCGAAGGTTATCAGTTGGGGGACATTTCAAATGACGACACCTTCGCACATCTTTCTATTTTTATAAGCCGTCTTGCACGTGAAGATGAACGGGAGATGCTCGTGTGGAACCCAATGCAGGACGAGATGATTTTCGGAATAGCGACTCAATTCGAATCTCAAGGTGGTGTACTGATACAAAAACTTGTACTAAACCCGTTAAGCAAGGGGGACCAGAGATGAGCAGAGAAATTGTGGAAAACGTCCTTGGACGGGAAATGACTCGTGAAATATGGACCGGCAACTATGAAAAAGTACTACCTATTTCGGTGCAGGAGTTTGACCTTTCCGCCATTTTACCTGCTGTCTTTTATATGTTTCGCTATGGCCAGCGAAGAGGAAAAGGTAAATTCATCGATATTTTTGCTGAGAACAAAGGAACTGAGAGAGAACAGAAACGTTCAGCAACCATTCAACGTGTTGCAGATAACCTGTCACAAGATCCTGCCATGCAGGGATTTCGAGGAGAAGTTGAACAGGCTATCCTTGGTGATCTTCTTTTGAGTTTTTGCCTTGAAAATACAAAGCACGCTCTTGGAAGGGCTGAGCAGGTTCAGCGGGTAGCGCCAGCCCATTATATGTCCTCATGGGTTGATTTACCAGATAGTGTTGCTCACTTGAGATATATTCCTGAGATGATTATTGCTATGCTGGCAGATCAAAAGGGAGATGTTCTGCAACAAACTCGAGAGGATGACAGATCATGGTTTGCCGTTGGGCGTGGTTTTGAAAACAACGTCCTGCTTCAGGCATTTTGTACCGGCATGAGTATCAAAGAAGGCATTAGAGGTGGGCTGGCAGATCGAAAATCAGACAAATTTAACGAAGAGACCTTAGTCGGTATTGACCAACTTCTTATGATTCGCCTTGCCCAACAACTTGGCGGAGCTCCCGATAAACTGCGTGCGGGTGGTGGTGATCGTATTTCAAACCAGAGACCTATTGCTGAGCAAGCGGCACACCACTTCTCTGAGGACATCCGTCGCTTTGTGAGGACCTATGCTGGCGTTATACCTCGTCAGACCTTTGTAATAATGCTGGAGTCGTGCATTGCTGTGGGGCTGACAACTATTTTTAACAGCACGATTGATGTGATGCTTGAATGGGTGGATACCGGTGTAATTCGTAGAAAGGGTGATCAAGTACCTGTTCGATTATTCGTAGATGCCTCAAACGGCATGGATACACGGCTTCGGTCACTTGCACAATTATCATTTGACGACTATATGAGACGAGTGCAACGATTTCCTGTAATATTAATGGGTGCGAGGCTCTTGGACTGGGGTGCGCGATTTAACCATAATCTTAGAAATAGTGCCAAAAACACAACCCCTTATGCCACTGAGTGGCTGAATCTTTTGGGTGACATACTTCACGAAAGGCATAACGAATCAAGGGCAATACTATATGATTTTGAGAATAAAAGCGCTGTTCTGGCAGGAAAATTGAAAGGTGAAGCGCCAGAAATTGCAGAGATTCTTGAAAATTACACTGGATACGCAAGTCCTGTGTGGCGCTTGGCAGAGGCATTAACGTTATTACGAGGAAGACACAATACGCACGAAAAAATGCTTATGTGCATGGATTCCTCCCTCCTCATAAATAAACCTAATGGCCTCGCTTCGAAAAGAAAAGTTCAGCAGGATAGTGACGGTTTTGGCAGAAAATCGCGAGATATCCGATCCCTTGTCTTCACTGATTCTGTTCTGGACTATCTTGTTCATCTTCATTTATTAAAAAGTGGCAACCACAGGGAGACAAGACGTCTTTCTTTTAAAGAGTTTCTCCGCTTGATAAATCAGCGCTATGGTTTTTGCATTGACGAAGCGCCGCAAGGAATGATGATTTCAAATGATCTGCTCCAGTTAAATCGTGTCTTTCTTGAACGGCGATTACGTGATCTCGGATTGTTGGCGGGCGTCAACGACGCTGAGGCAATGAAACGCCTTTCGCCGAGATTTATTCTTTCCGAGGAGGAAGACCATGATACTAAATAACCTTCATGCTCAAATTTTAAGCAAAGCTTTTGAACATGTTTTAGGTGTACCCGATGTCGGATCAATGGCTTACATAAGATGTCTTACTGGTGATATTCTTGAAGCATTATCCATTATGGATGATTTTCAGCCTCAGGGCTGGAAGATAAAGTATGTATCTGACTTTATTGATGATACAAGAAGAACAATAGCGGCTGATTATGCAGTGGAAATTAGGGAATCAAAAGGGGAACCGATACTTTTACTGGTTGATACAGCACGGGCTGGGGCAGGCATGGACAGTATTTTCAGCGCAACACGAGAGGTTTGTGAGGAAGAGCTATTCTCAGAGGCTATCCGCATGGCAGCCCATGAAATTACACAAAAGCTTTCGAGAGACAATAGACTGTTTGCTGAACAGGCAATAAAAAAGGCAAGAAGGAGAGGCAAGCGCGTTGGGCTTTCGCGTTGGGCAGAATTTGATTTTATGGTGAGATGCGCCTTTGAGAGTGCGCATCCTGGAGTTTTTCTGTATCTTATTGGACTATGGCCTTTAAAACACGATGATCAAATTGATGACTTAGAAGGACTCGAAGTCTCTTTACTTTTTGTGAACCGGCTCATGGGACCTGCCTCTGTTACAGCAACGCCTGCTGCTCGTATTGAGGGGCTTCACTTGCAGAACCCAACCGATACTCAACGTCTGGAACTTGAAACATTTCTTCATACTGCAGCCACAAAACCATTGCTTACCGCCCTTACAATCTTGGCTGATAAGCCAAATCTCTGGGTAAACGCCCTGCGGGTTGAACAACCTTCATTTATACAAAACATTGAGATGATTCCCTGGAGGACGAGAGCTGGACAATATGCCAGATGGTCAGGCCTTATTAATACAAATCCTCCTCGATTTGTGCTACGGCCTGACGCTGAGAAGACAGGCCAATATTCTAAGATAGAAGTTCGTTGGAAAACACGACCGGAGATGATTAAAAAGGGTTCAGTGGAGTATCGGATTGTTGTTGTAACGGATATGGACGAAGAATTGACATCGAGAGATGTTACTCATTCTGCCAAGGATACAGAAAAATGCAAATTTACAAATGATGATTTTTCTGCTCTCGGTGAAGATGCTCTCATTCCGGCAAAGATTATTGTATCTGTCATTGGAAATGAAAACATAGTGCCGGTAGAAAGCGAAGAGTTCGTAATTTGTTTTGGTGATCCACCAGAAACTTCAAAAGGAGGGGTTGGGAAGAAAGTTCGTACCTTCAGCGAAGGTCTGATAGAATTTGCAGATCGAGACACTGTTTCTGCGGTTGCCTCTCAGGATGCAGTTTTGTCGGAAGATGCCAAAGGATATGTTGTGCTAAGAACCAAGGAAAGGGGGAAGACTTATCGTGTCTTTCGACCTCCGTTGATCCGTGAGGTCGAGCAACAATGGTCAGCAGAGAATGGAGCTATGGGCCGATGGAGGGTAAAAGTACGCGCCTCAGGACAGAGGGCTGGATCCATAGAATTTGTACCATTCGTGAAACCAGATTTCTCACCTGGGACCCTTTGGGACGGCAGTTGGAGCAGGGCAGAGAACGCAACACGTCGTATGGCTGATAGGCTTGCTATCAGTGGTGGTGTTGCACAAATGTATGACGAGCAGGGAAAAGCATTTGACTTGGTAAAAGAATATTTGCTCGCATGGGCAGCGCTCTTGGAGTCTGCACAAGATCCATCATTTGCTCTTGTAAATACCGTAGAAGTACAGACACTTTCAGGTCGAACAATAGGTCTCATTGTACTTCCGACTCATCCATTGAGATTAGCGTGGCATGTAGCATATGACAACCTGGTGTTTCATTCACGATTTGTGCAGCAGCTTGCACCCAATGATGTTAGAAAGGAACTTGGCATTCTTGATGGAGCGATGTTCCCTTCATTTTTACCGGGATTGGCTTCCGGCAGTACATTTGTTTTTGCCGACGTCCTTGGTTTTCATGCAGTAGGAATGGTCCTTGATACGGATAAAGAGCCTAAAGCGGCAATTGCTTTAATGGCAAGAGCTCTTGGTGATACCGAGACAGCCGACTCATCGCCTATGGTGGGAAAACAAAGCGCCATAGTTCTTGGTAAAGAAATACTAAAATACCTCGAATGCCACGACGGATCAAAATTGTTGCAGATCCATGGTCTCAGACCAGGGGATGGCCTGACCATAGCCAGATCTTTAGGGGAGGTTCGCAAAAATTATCGTAAAATACAGGAAACTGAAGGAGAGGACAATGAAAAAGTGTCGCCACCAGCCTTTGTGCTGGAACTTTATCCTTCAGAGGAACAACGTGGTGTAGCCGGCCGCTTTATAGCTGAGGTTGGTGAAAAGAGACGAAGCGGTGCAGGAGTCGTCACAGATGATGATTCATGGATGTTTGAATCACGGACTTTAGACGCTGGACTCAGTCTTCCAAGCCTGCGATGGGCAAGACGAGATATGGAGACTCCTGACAAACCAGCCCATTTAGCTGCTGCATTTGACACATTCGATTCCCGCGTCAAAGCACTTAATGAATCTGATTTGGCAACAAAAAGACCCTTAATGGCCTTTGGATTACTTTCTTACTTTGATCGAACTTATAAAAGTATTCCTTCCCCTATTTGGCAAAGTGCAATCCCTCAATCATCCTTCAGACCGTACCCATACGGACCGACTATTACGCATTCAGCAATTACTTCTCAGGATGGTAACACAGAAACTGGGTGCAGGAGATTCTCATGTACCAGTCCTCCGTACCGAGATTTCTCAGGATAAAGCAGATAACCTTCGCACGATTCATGCACTCTGTGATTGGGTTATAACAGTGGACCGCAATGCGGGCATAGAATACTTTGACTCACCTATAGACAACAAAGAAATTTACGATGCCTATGTCATTGATTGTGTGCCTGAACGTGAGGATTTGGGATGTCTTCAATTGATTACCTCCACCAGCAACCTCGACGAGGTACGAAACCTTCTCGATCATGCCCTTGATCAAATGGGATTAAGTCACAGCAGAAGGAATGCGGAATTTCTTCTTGAAAACCTGAAAGCCCTCAGTGGACGGTTGGCTATCAGGCTAACAGGGAATAAGTTTATTACTTCGGAATTAGTTGCTCTGGCAATCTTTAACGCTCACTGCCGTACAGCTCCAGAAAACGCAAAATCCTGGGTTTCGCTCAACCGAGGCTTTTTCATACCCATAGACGACATACAGGATATTCTCCCCCAGCTTAGCAATGACAATGAAAGAGATATACGCCCAGATCTGATTCACGTCTCTGTGGCGGGACGACGGGGGCTTTTATTTAGATTTATTGAGGTTAAATACAGAAGACATTTAAGGATGGCACAAAATCCTGGAGAATTAATACATATTCAGGAGCAAACTGCAACGCTTCGCCGTAGATGGAGTTCATGGTATCTTAATGACGATCTACCTTCAACACCCAGGTCAGTAAGGCGTGCAAAGTTAGCTCGGGTGCTACGTTTTTATGCTGATAAAGCACATCGGCACTATCTAAGCGATCCTGATTATAGGGAACTAACCCTCGAAATTGATCGTATGATTAGCACTGGTGGATCATATATGTTCGGACAAATGGAGCAGCCTGATCGTGGTTTTATTTTTTGTCCGGAGTTTGGTTTGGAGCCTCTTGAAATTTCCCCGCGAAATTGGGAAACAAGGATATTCCTATTTGGTCCGAATCTTCTTCCGGATTCTGAATTTCGGCAACAGACTATCCAAAGTGACTCAGAGGCGCTTCCGCAGATATTCTCATTAAATGGGAATAGGTTGAATGAAGGAAAAGAATCCTCCGCTATTGACGATCATTCCGAGGAAGATGCGTTGATAGTGTACCAAAATAGGGAAATGAATTATAGCTTAAATGTACCTGAAGGCAGTTCACAACAAACCTTTAGTACAGGAATTTCTTTAGGAATGGATATTCTAACGAATACAAAAGTTAATTGGGTACCCACTATCAACGGTAATCCACACTTAATGGTAGTCGGGTTGCCCGGGATGGGCAAGACCACCTGCTTAATAAACATTTGCAGGCAGATGCTAAAGAATGGAATAAAGCCAATCATATTTTCCTATCATCAGGACATTGATGCGCAGCTCGAAAGTAGCGTTGGCGCAGTTCGTTTCATTGATTTTAAAGGGCTCGGGTTCAATCCTTTGCATGTACTTGACCGTGACTCGGGGCATGGTTATCTCGACGTGGCAGGTTCATTGCGGGATATCTTTACAGCTATCTTCCCCGAACTGGGAGATGTTCAAGGCGAACGCATTCGTCAGGCGATCAAAGACAGTTTTACAGAGGTGGGTTGGGGTTGCCAAGACGCTGGCTCTGAGAACCTCAGCGAACCAGAATTTAAACGTTTCCTCGAGATTCTTCGGGCTCGCCCGAAACCGGATCGTGTCCAGCAAACACTTCTTTCCCGTCTTGAAGAACTTGCCGATTATGGGTTCTTTGATCTATCGGCCCAACAAGAAAGCCTTTGGGAGAGTGAACTCCCTGTCGTGGTCAGGGTTCATTCAACTCAGAACGATAATTTGCAGCGTGCCTTTGCATCATTAATCTTCTATGGGCTTTATAAGGACATGTTTCGAAGGGGTATACAAGTAACATTGACACACAGCGTAATATTCGATGAAGCACATCGAGCAGCAGGCATGAAACTTATCCCTACCATGGCCAAGGAGTGCCGAAAGTATGGTATTTCATTGGTTTTAGCATCGCAAGAAGCACGTGATTTCCATGTGTCTCTCTATTCAGCCATAGCAAATTATCTTGTATTAAGATTGACCGATGTTGATGCAAAAGCGTTGGTAAGAAATGTGGCCAGTTCTGATCAGGAAAGGGCTTTGATAGACAGGATAAAACAGATGGACCGTTTTAGAGCTTTATATTTTTGTGAAGGTAAAAGGAAACCTGCATTTTTAGCACTCTCATTGTAATGGATAGAAAAAGGAGGCACATGCCTATATGATTCTACAATCTTGCTTCATCAACAATAGTGATATAGCACATACCATAAATGAGCATATTCAATTTCGTGCAAATCAACCACGGCTATGGCTGAAACCTTATAACCGCTACATGCCTGAATCGACAGAATGGTGGTTTATTCCAAGCAAAGAATGGCCAGCTTATCATCATGGAAAACTTTTTATATGGAAAACACCTTCATACTCAAAAACACCTGGCCTACTTTATATTGGGTACTATATTGAGCACGGACTTGACAATGAACTTGGGAATTTAAGCGGAGTTAATAGAAAACAGGTAATGACAAACCTATGGTATTGGAAAGAATTTGTTAATCATGCAAAAAATGGCAGAATCGATGATAAAACAAGGCTGATTTCTTTGAATTCAAAATGCCATACCATTGTTTTTCTGAAAGCCTATGAATTTAACCGAATTCACGAACCTGATAAGAATCCAAATATACCTGTGGATTCGTTGGAATTTTATCTTGATCACAAACAAAATCATTTATGTGTAGAAAACCAAAGCAACAAAACATTAAAGCCTTTGAATGAATCACAAAGTATTAATGAAATTGTTGATATATTGGAAAATGATAAAAATTTCCGTTTTTTCTGGATTGATATAATGATAGGAACAACACTTTACTATTCAGACGAAGAAAAGAAAGGTGGATGGGAAGCAAGAGAAATATGGTACCAATTGTTGGAACCATGGCCCCCTTTTGTTCATTAGAAGCCTAACTATAGAAAAACGAAAGAGATTACAAATTCAGGAGGGAAAACAATGAAAGATACATTTTTGCAACATAGAATTATTGCAGATATTCTCAAGGAGGACACAACTATCTCTTATGCTGAATGGCAAAGCAGGGTATTCCGGCCGATTAAGCCCTTCTATAAAGACCTTGACAGGCTAATTATGGCAAAAACGACGGGGCTTGTCAAAGCAAACCCCTATAAATGGAACTCTCAAAGCAAACAAACAGCAAGACAATGTCTGACAAAGCAGAAATGGAATTTTTCTCATGAAAACCTCCCATATCGCCCCGATGGTGTCGCTGCTTTTGTTCAGCTAAGTGATTATGAATCCGGTGCACTACATGTAATTTTATGGGGGATGAGCTGGTGGGGTAAAAAAAAAGACTCCTTACCAATTTTAGAGCTGTTCGAAAGCACCAAGGGTGATGGCAAGTTGGTTGAATCCCCTTCCACCATCGGCTACTCCGGTACATTCCTTCGCATATTCAGCAACACGATGACAATTGAAGAAGTTTTAGCACTGAAACATGATATTAAAGACGAGATTTCTGATGATATTGCCGGAATCGTTAACAGAATGAATGACTATTTATCCAAGCCCTGATCGTGCACTATGCAATAAGGTTGAATAACGAAGGATAATTGGTGTTGGAATGTAAAAAAATCTTGATAAATAGACAACCGGGGCAAATTGTAATTCAAAAGAACAGTAATAGAAATCCATATAATATAAAGTACAGAATTTTGACTGTAAGAAAGCAGCTCAATGGCGCTCATGATCCCTCATGACATTTCTGAATTCAAAACCGAAGGCGAAGGGAGATTCTACCGATTCCTCGAAAATATTGCCACCGCACAATGACTACATTGCCTGGTACACGCCTGATATAAACGGAAAGGAACCAGATTTCATCCTCTTCTCCCGTCAGTCTGGTCTCATCATCTTCGAGGTTAAACAGGAGTTTCGGGGATAAACAGCAAAAAAAGACGTTAAACCTTTTGAAGAATGGGGCGAGATATTTGCCGATGATGTGGTAACTGCCGCCATATTGGACAGACTACTACATCACTGCTATCCCTTCTTCATTCAAGGGAAAAGCTATAGGCTAAAAGAAATGATGGGGAAAAAGAAGGAGCAATAAAAAAACATGAAAAGAATTAAAAGGTAAAGGTTTATGAAAACAATGGGTGGACTAAAATTGGTGAAAATAGTGGATTAGTTTTGATGATAATTGACAAATTGCTTACTTGCAGCCTGTTCGGCCGTCCTTTCCATGAGCCCTTTGAGTCCTTTCTGATACCTTCCCGGTCATGAGCCCTTTGGCCCCTTTGTGGTCCCTTTGCATTGCCTACTCTGAAAACAGTGGCGGGTTTGGCGGGTTCGTGGCGGGATCCAGTTCTTGCTATCCGTGGCGAGTTTGGCGGGTTCATGACCGGTTCTCCCCTTGCTTGCCAATAACCGGCTGCGCTTTGGCAATCACGTAATGTGCCGCTTGTCCGGTTCCACCCACCTTAACGAGGAAACCAATATCTGCGAGTTGCCGAAGCTCTCTTAGCGCTGTTCTCGATGATACCCCCGTTAAATCACGATATTGGGTATTGTTAATCCTCCCATGAACCTTGAGGTAAGCTACGGCTTTTTGCTGGCGCTCGTTCAGATCAAAACCGGATATAACCTCCGCTGTCAGCCAGTCCCGCCAGATCGTGGTCACGAACTGCCCGGCCCGTTCCTCGAAGTCCGGGGTCGGGAGCCCCGCCGCGCCGCAGCGGTCGATCATATCCAGCGTGCCGCTGCCGGCTTTTTCGATGTAGCGGGCAAGATACAGGGGTTCGGCAATCAACGGATTGCGCGGAATGGAGGCGTGGGGTTCCCGCAAGCGCTCCGGTGTAAGAGAAGGCGGAAGCTCACCGGGATTCCAGACCTCTTCCCGGCTTCCCCTAATTTGCTTACTTGCATCCTACTCGACCGTCCTTTCCATGAGCCCTTTGAGTCCTGTCTAATACCTTCCCGGTCATGACTATATAATCCAATCTTTTCGAACACTAAATCCGATTTTATCCGAACGGACTTTTTTTGATCCTTCCCCTGCTATCTCTACTTTACAAAAGTGTTCGACCTAAGTCAAGGTTGAGTATATTTTTCTCATTTTTCACCTTTCAGTTTTTTAACCAACCTTTTTTTTAGAAGGTTAGATGTTTGGAAGTATAGAGGTATAGCCAACCCTCTAACCTTCTTCTGTCTTCTGTCTTCTGTCTTCTGTCTCCTGTCTTCTGTCTTCTGTCTCCTGTCTTCTGTCTTCTGCCTCTAACCCTCTGTCTTTTCCAACCTTCTGTCTTTCTCTGCGGGCTCTGCGAGAGACAAAGAAGCATTTAGGATTTAGGAATTAGGAATTAGGATTGAAAACATAAAGCCTCAACTGCCTTAGTCTTGTAGAGTGTGTAGAATTTTTTCACTGCGCTTTTCTCCACCAACTATAAACTATAAACCGCCTTATAGCCCCAAAGTTCTGTAAAGCATAACTTTTTGATCGTCGCTGATTCCACCTATGATTACAGTACTTTACCAATGCCGGAGCTCCGGCATTGGTTTGCTGCAACAGATAATGTAAGTGAATGTGCCACCTTTTTTCAAAGAGTTTTCTTATTGTAGCATCATGAGAAAGGGTGATGGTAGTATCAGCAGAACATGTGAGGATAGTATCAACAGAGATATTTTGATAAGAACATCTGACAGGAGACAAACAACTCCTCCTGTCAGATTAATGTGCAATGGTTAGGATATTGTGAGAAAGGATAGTCAGATTAACCCAAATAATGCATTTGAAATAGACACACCCCCAGCATCAAGCCTGTC
>ERZ795058.3916-NODE-3916-length-15065-cov-5.095803_pt1 | contig 15065 bp, 11 predicted proteins | sample MGYA00375142_ERZ795058 | MGnify/ENA primary metagenome ERZ795058 (study PRJEB30187, sample SAMN05720210) | activated sludge metagenome | isolation source: anaerobic digester from wastewater treatment plant | place: Japan | collected 2015-04-20 ... | reverse complement strand
CGGGCGGCCGAGCGCCTCGGCCTGACCTACCATCAGTTCCGCGGGCTCTACCGCAAACACCAGCGAGACCTGGCGGGGTCGTAAGGGTCCGCCGTTCCGATCCGGCGGATCCGACGGATTCGACCGATCCGACCGATTTTGTTCGGGGCGGGCGCGAGGGAGCTCGGCGTCAGGCCTGATCGACGGCCTTGGGATCAAGCGCGTCGCGCAGGCCGTCGCCCAGGAAATTGAAGGCAAAGACGGTCACAAAGATGAAGACGCCCGGCGCGAGAACCCATGGCGCCTGCGTCAGCGTGCGCAGATTCTGGCCATCCTGAAGCATCAGCCCCCAGGAGGGTTCCGGCTCCTCGATGCCGACGCCGAGGAAGCTGAGGGCCACTTCGCCCAGGATGTAGCCGGGCACGGCGAGCGTCGCCGCGACGATCACGTAGGTGAACGTGTTGGGCAGGACGTGGCGCAGGATGATGCGCGGCCGCGAGGCGCCCAGCGCGCGCGCCGCCTGGATGTAGTCCAGATCGCGGACGGCGAGGACCTGACCGCGGACGACGCGGGCCGTGCCGCCCCAGCCGACCAGCCCCAGGATCACGATGATTAGGAGGTAGATCTGCGCCGAGCCCAGGTGCTGGCCGGGCTCCATGCCGAGCAGCGCCAGCAGCAACGGGTTGTTGCTGGAGAACGCCGCGCGCAGCGCAAGGATCAGATAGAGGTCGGGGACCGACATGATCAGTTCGGTCAGGCGCATCATCGCGCTGTCGATCCAGCCGCCGAAATAGCCCGAGAGGCCGCCGACCAGCATGCCGATCGTCATCGTGATGGCGATGCCGATGAGGCCGATGCTGAGCGAGATCTGGCTGCCGTGGATGATGCGCGAGAAGATGTCGCGGCCGGTGCGGTCGGTCCCGAGCAGATGAAGCCGGACGTTGTCCGCGGCGCCCCCCTCCAGCCCGAACAAATGCCAGTCCGACTTGATAAACCACCACATGGTATAGCGGTCGCCGCGGACGAAGAACCGGATCGGGTAGCGTTTGCCGACGTCCATGGCGTAGTGGCGGCGGAGCAGGTCGGTCAGCTCGTAGCGATAAACAAAGGGCCGCCAGTGGAACCGCCCCTCGCGGTCGACGAAGCGCAGGCGATGGGGCGGGTGGTCCGGCACGCTGGACTGCGTGGCGTAGGGGCTGTAGGGGGCGATGGGGGCGGCGAACAGCGCGACGAAATAGAAGACGAGCAGGATGCCGCCGCCGAGGAGCGCGGCGCGGTTGCGCAGCAGACGGCGCGCCACGATGCGCCAGGGCGACTGGGGCGGCGGTTGGCGCGGGGGCTCGGTGGGCGGGGCGGTCACGACGTCGCGCGATCCTCCAGCTTGATCCGCGGATCGCTCCAGGCCAGCAGCAGATCGGCGATCAGGTTGCCCAGCACCAGCATCGCGGTGGCCACCAGGACCGACGCCATGACCAGATAGATGTCCTTGTTGAACATTGCGTCGACGGTGAGGCGCCCCAGCCCGGGGTAGCTCATCACCTTTTCGACCAGGACCGAGCCGGAGAGCAGCGTCGAGAGCGAGAAGCCGAAGATCGTGATCAGCGGGTTGATGGCATTGCGCACGGCGTGCTTGAGCAGCAGCGCGCGCTCGCCGACGCCCTTGGCGCGGGCGGTGCGGATGTAATCGGCCTGGAGCACGTCGAGCAGTTGGCCGCGCATCTGGCGCATCAGCACGGCCATCATCCCGGTCCCCAGGACGATCGTCGGCAGGATCAGATGATGGGCCATGTCGAGCATCCGCTCGGCGGTGGACATCGTCGGCCAGTTACGCTGATCGGTGAGGCCGCCGGTGGGGAACCAGCCGGTGCGCGCCGCCAGGAAAATCGCGAGCAGGGCGAGAAAGACGTTGGGGACTGAGACGCCGAGGAACGCGACCGCCGAGGCGGTCTTATCGACCAGCGAGTACTGCCGGTAACCGGCGATGATCCCGAGCGGGATCGCCAGCATCCAGGCGAAGACGACCGAGCAGAACGAGAGAATGAGTGTGTTGAGAACGCGCCCGGCCAGGACATCGAAGACCGGCTGCTTGTATTCGAAGGATCGGCCGAAATCGAGCCGGGTGACGATGTCCTTGAGCCAGAAGCAGTAGACGACGGGCCACGGCTGGTCCAGATGAAGGCGTTGGATTTCGGCCTCGATGAATTCGCGCGGGACCTGGGGGTCGAGCCGCTTGCGGTCGAGGAAGTCGCCCGGCGACTGATTGATGAGAAAGAACGTCAGGAAGGAGACGCCCAGCAGGATCAACAGGCCATGAAAGAGGCGTCGGAGAAGAAAACGCAGCATGGGCAAACGCCGGCGGCGCGCAAGGGGAATCAGCCGTCATGCGGCCGGGACATTATCCCCAAGCCTCCCGCCAGCGACAAGCGGCCCGTCCGGGGTTTGTGCGGCCCTGATGTTCTCGTGCCCCTTATGGCGGGTTTTTCGAGAGCCGAGGACGAGGGACGGATTCTTTTACACGCCCGCGGGAGCCATTTCGTCGGAGGCTTTGAACTGCATGCCTTCCACGTAATAGCCGAAGAAGGCGGGGTGGTTCTCCAGCTCGACATGGCCGATCCGATGGACATAAGCGTCGAGCCGGCGGCGCAGATCGGTTGAGCAGAGGAGCGCCGTGGCGCCCTCGATCGCGGCATTGCCCAGCTTCTCGAATTTTTCCACGGGCATCCGCGGGAGCATGCCGATGCGGATCGCGTGTTCAATGTCGATATACTGGGCGAATCCGCCGGCCAGATAGAAGCGGTCGACCTCCTCGAGCGTGAGCCCGAGCTCGCGCAGCAGGATCAGGATGCCGGCGATATTGGCCCCCTTGGCCTGGGCCAGTTCACTGATGTCCTTATTGGAGAGATAGATGCCGGCCGCCTCGGCGATGAGGAAGCGGCCGTCGCCGTCCTCCAGGCGGCCGAGCATGTTCATCCGGCCGGTACGCAGCAGCTCGCCCAGGGCGTCGATCATGCCTGAGCCGCAGATGCCGGCCGGCGCCGCGTCGCCGATCACGCGATAGTCGACCTGGCCGTTTTCCAGCCGGACCGATTCGATCGCCCCTTCGAGGCCCGGCATGCCCCAGGTGACGCGCGCGCCTTCGAAGGCCGGCCCGGCGGGACAGGAAGCGCAGAGGACGCGCTCGCCGTGGCCGACGACCAGTTCGGTGTTGGTGCCGATATCCATGATGATGACGGGGCGGGCGGCGCGCTCGACGTCGACGGCCGCGACGCACGCCGCCGTGTCGGCCCCGACATGGCAGGCGATCAGCGGCGCCCCCCAGACGCGCCCCTTGCGGTTGATGGCGAGACGCAGGCGGGTGGGGCGGCAGGCCAGCGCCGTCGTCTCGCGCTGGCCCTCACGGAACTCGATCTCGCTGACCGACATGAACGGTTTGACGCCGATCGTCTGGACGTCGTAGCCGAAGAGCAGGTCGCGCATCGTGGCGTTGCCGACGGCGACGAACTCATAGATGTCGTCGGTTTCGGCGCCGAGGGCTTCGCAGAACTCGCCAAGCGAGCGATTGAGGTAGGCCACCAGAACCTGCTGCAGATCGCGGCGTTTGGTTTCGCGGTCGTAGGTGATGCGGCCCATGACGTCGCCGCCGCCGAACATCTGCGGATTTTCGAAGCTCTGCGCGGCGACGATCTGGCCGGTCTCCAGATCGACGAGGCGCAGGACGACGGTGGTGGTGCCGATGTCGGCGGCGGCGCCGAGCAGCGGTCCGCGCCGCTGGGCGATCGGCTCGCCGTCGAGCAGGACGGTGTCGTCCGGGCCGCGCGTGACCGCCGGCGCCAGCGCGACGGGGACCGGCCGGCCGCTGGCGGCGATCTGCGGCGTGCCGCGGCGCAGCGCATGCGCGTGCACGACCGGCTCGGGGCGCTCCAGCCGGCACTGGCAGGCCAGGCGGTAGCCCCCGCGCAGGAAATCCTCGTTCTCGGTGCGCGGGTTGAGGGCTTCCTCGCCGGCGGTGACCTGGATGATGCATTCATGGCAGGAGCCATGGCGGCCGCAGGAGCTGGGCAGCTTGAGGCCAAGCAGATCGGCGGCGTCGAAGAGCGTGGCGCCCGGCTGGATGTCGAGCCGGCGCTGATTGAGGAACAGTTCGGACACGAGGCGCCCCCCCGGGAAGTCGCGCGGAGCAAGCCGCGGATAATTCAGGATAATAACATCTACTTTTCGGGCGGGCAACTGGGATCAGCCCCCGCCGCGCGCCCGAGAGGCGGGATGCGGGCGAATCAGCCCCGCGTCTCGCGCCACTCGCCCTCGATGATCGGGTTGGCGGCGATCGGCGGGCGGGCCGCGCGCTCCTCCGGCTCGCGCCACTGCTGCCACAGGCGCGTAAATCGCGCCACATAGAGCGCCTCGAACAACTCCAGTTTGTCGGGGGCCTCGGCCTCGCACATCGCGCGCATCCGCTCGATCTGAATCGCGATGTCGACCCACTCGACATCGGACTGCAGGATCTCGGTGCAGATGCGGTGGGACTGGCGCTTGAGCCGTTCGGCCAGGGGCAGGTCGGACGATGTCATGATGGGGCTCCTCCCCGGGCGGCCGGACCGCCGCGCGTCCGCCGGCGGCCCGCTTCCTGGTGCTGCCTTCATGCTACCACAGGCGGCGCAGATCAGTCTTGCGCGCCTGCGTTTTGCGGGCCAAGATCGTCAGCGTTCCGTGCCGGGGCGGTTCCGCGTCCCGGGCGTCGATTTCAGCGGCGGGAAGCCACGCCTCCATGATCCCAACTCCCGCCGCGCCGCCGCCATTTCCTCCGCTGAACGATCCGCTCGTCTCGGTCATCATGCCGATCTACAACGAGCGGGAGCTGATTCGCGAGGTGCTGCGCCGCGTCCGCGCGCAGCCGTTCCGCAAACAGATGATCCTCGTCGACGATCACTCGACCGACGGGACGTGGGAACTGCTGTGCGAGGAAGAGGGGTCGCGACCCGACACGGTGCTCGTCCGGCACGAGGTCAACCACGGCAAGGGGATGGCGATCCGCTCGGGGCTGAAGCACGCCGCGGGCGAGATCATCCTGATCCAGGACGCGGACCTGGAATACGATCCGGCCGAATTGCCGCGGCTGCTCGAACCGATCGTGGCCGGCCGCGCCAGCGTGGTCTACGGCTCGCGGTTCCTGGGCCGGATCGAAAAGATGCGCCTGCCCAATCGCGTCGCGAATTACCTGCTGGCGTGGTCCGTTTCGCTGCTGTACGGCCAGCGGATCACCGACGAGGCGACGGCCTACAAAATCTTCCGGCGCGAGGTGATTCAGGCGATCGATCTGACCTGCCGGCGCTTCGAGTTCTGCCCCGAGGTGACGGCCAAGGTGCTGCGCCGGGGGGAGCGGATCGTGGAGCTGCCGGTCCGCTTCACCGCCCGGACGTGGGAAGAGGGAAAGAAGATCGGGTGGCGCGATTTTTTCCAGGCGATGTGGGTTTTGGTGAAGTGCCGGTTTTGAATCTCAGGATATCTCAGCTCTTCCCGTCGTCTTCGGCCTCGTGATCGTCCTCGTGCCAGTCGAGCGGTTCTGTCGTCCCTGACGGGCCTCCATCGGCTTCCTGCGTCACGTTTCCCGCCACTGACGTAACGGGCTGAAATCGGCCGTCGCTGACGGGACTGGCCGTGGAGCGGGTCCGGGGAGGCCTCGGCCATCTGAAGTGGTCGTGAAAGGCCCTCTATTTCAAGCGTTTCCCGCCACCCCTTGCAGGGGTTTGGTCGTGGGGGGCGGCGACGCAGGGTTCCGGCCTGCGGCCTTGAACGGCGCCGGCCACTCCATGTATGGTGGAGGGGCCTGTATTCCGGGATCGTCGGCATCGAGCGGACAGTTCCGGAAGCGAAATCCGTCCATCGACGCCCATGATGCTTGCTTACGAAACCCAGATCGCGATTGTCGGCAGCGGGCCGGCGGGGCTGGCCGCCGCGCTGACGCTGGGGCGCGCCGGCTACGACACGCTGATCCTCGAGCGCGGGCGTTTCGCGCACGGCGTGGCCAACTGGCCGGTCTACATGAAGCTGTTCTCGACGACTGATCTGGTCGAATTATGCGGCTATCCGCTCGCGATCCCGGATGAGAAGCCCGACCGGCGCCAGTATCTGCGCTACCTGCAGCGCTTCGCCACCGATCACGGGCTGGCGTTCCAACTGCGGCACGAGGTGCGGGGGGTGGAGGGCGAGGACGGGAGGTTCATCGTGCGCGGCGTGGCCGGCGGCGACGTTCCGTTCGAGGCGCGGTGCCAGAAGGTCGTGCTGGCGACCGGCGCCTACGATCATCCCGCCGCGCTGAATGTGCCGGGCGAGGACCTGCCCAAGGTGAGCCATTACTACACCGAAGTGAATGATTACTTCGGGAGGAAGGTGCTGATCGTCGGCGGGCGGCACTCGGCGGCCGAGACTGCGCTGGAGCTGTATCGGGCCGGGGTCGAGGTGACGATCTGCCATCGGCGCGCCGAGTTCAGCGGCCTGAAATACTGGATCGCCCCCGATCTGGCCAATCGCATCAAGGAGGGGGGGATCCGGGCGATCATGCCGGCGCATGTCCGCGAGATCCGGCCCGATTCGGTCGTGATCCAGCACGAGACGGAGGGCCCGCTGGAGATCGAGAACGATGCCGTGCTGGCGCTGACCGGATACCACCCCGATCCGGAGTTCCTGGGGCGGCTGACCCTGCCGGTGGACGAGGAGCGCAAGCAGCCGGTGTTTGACCCCCGGACGTTTGAGAGCCCGCGGCCGGGGATTTACATGATCGGCGTGATGCTGGCCGGCAACATCAGCGGGGCGATATTCATTGAGAATTCGCGTTACCACGGCGAGCGGGTGCTGGAGCACCTGCGGCAGCGCGGGTTCAAGCCGGCGGCCGAGCCGGGTGCATGAGGGGGCCTCCCTCTGGGGGGAAAGGACATAAGGGACGTAAGGGACGCGAGGGCTGCTGGACGCAGCGGGGTTTGCGGCCGCTGGCCGGCATAGCTTGTTTGCGTCTTTTTTGCGTTACTGGCATCCCTCCGGGTTGCGGCGCTGTTGAGCGGCCGTTGACCTGTGGTGTCGCTGCGCTCAACCACCGGCTACGGTCTGGCATCCCTGGGGATGCGGGGGGGTGCTGAGGCGAGATCGAGACCGATTGCGATACCGATACCGAGGGGGCATCCCGCGGGATCCGGGACAGTGACCGGCGAGGGCGGCGGTCGCACACCGTGACCGATACCGATCAGCGGGCGGATGGCGGCTCAGCCGTTCCAGTTACGCGTCCAGCGCTGGTAGAGCGACGGGAACTCAGGGAACGGCGCGTGCGGCTCGGTCTGATACCAGTAGGCCGTCGAGGCGATATCGTCGAAACGGGCCAGGAAGACCGGACGATCGGGCCAGCCGCCCAGGTTCTGGATCGTGACGCGCAGATCCTGCTTAAACCGGATCGGGTCGGGGATATGCCAGCGATAGAGGGCATGGCGCGGCACCGCGCCCGGCTCCTTCCACCAGAGCGGGTAGCCGAGGAACGGGGTGGAGAACGTGTCGCCGAAGCCCCATGCGCCGCCGAAGTAATCCTCGGTTCCCGTGCCGCAGATGGTGGGGTATTCCGAGTCGCCGTCGATGAAGAACTTGATTTCGCCCTCGCCCCACCAGCCATCGGCGGTCTGCTGGAGGGCCATGAACGTGCCGACATACTGGCCCTGGCCCTTGACGCCGTCGAGGATCGTGTATTCGGGATAGTCCAGGTCGACCACCTTGCGGCGCCACTGCGCATGGAAATAAGCCGCCTCGCGCGGCACGGGCGCCAGCTCGTAGGTGATCTGATAGAAGAAGCTGTGAATCGCCTCGGCGCGCTGGTTCTCGATCGTGATGCGGGCCCGCTCGCGGAACGGCATCGGCCAGTAACAGTTGAACCCGCCGTTGGGATTGACCGCAACCGGGAGCGAATTGAGGTTGTAACGCAGGCCGTGGCCGACGGCGAAGAAGTCGCCCAGGGGGGCTTCCACCGACGGCGTTTCCTCATTATCCCAGTAAAAACGCAGCACGCAGTCGCGATAGGCTTTCGTGTCGACCGTGATCCAGATGTGCTGGATCGTGCCGGGACCCTGGATGTCGGCCAGGGTGGTGGTGGCGTGCTGCTCGAGCGTAATGGCGGGCCGGCATTTCCAGCCCTTGCCGAGGGCGACGTTGTAACTGCCGGGCTCGGCCTGGGCGCCGCCGCCTTTCTCGCCCGTCGGGTTTTCGGCCGAAATCGAACGTGTTTCGGCGTCCGACAGCAGCGCGATCGAAGATAACCCCAAAAATGATTGCCTGCCGCTCATGGATCCCGATGCCTCCTGTTGCTGAGTTGCGGCGGGATCGTCGCCGTGTCCGGTCATGGCCAGTCCCGCCAGGATAACGATCATGGCGGCCAGCGCCATCGGCTGGACAAAACGACGGACCGTGGGGCCGCCGCCCGTTTCTTCGTTTCGTGTTCCCTGCATGACCCTGCTCCTGACTTCGAACGTTCACCAACGGCGGTGATCACGTCGTTGACAGAGAATGATAGATGGAATCATCTAAAGATCAAGGGGTCTTGTGATCTGGGAAAAAGATAGGGCTGTGAGGGAGAGTTTTGAAGCGGGGCGAAGCCAGTCGGGAGGGTGGCGTTCCCAGAGAAGTCGAGGACGAGAGACGAGGGACGAGGCTAAAGCGAGGGGCGGGGGTGGCCGTTGAGGCCGAGGCGTTTCATTTTGTTATAGATGCTTTTTTCGCTGATCCGGAGGGTGCGGGCGGCTTCGGCCTTGTTGCCGCGGCAGTGGACGAGCGTCTGCTCGATCGCGAGGCGCTCGACGTCGTCGAGCGACATCCCGCCCAGCCAGTGCTGGGGCTCGGCGGCCGGGCCGTCGGCGCCGGGGCGGCCCTGGGCCCGGATCTCGAGGGGCAAGTCCTCGGGCATGACGGTGAAGTTTTCGCAGAAGGCGGTGGCGCGCTCGAGGGCGTTTTCCAGCTCGCGGACATTGCCGGGCCAGTCGTGCGCGAGCAGGGCGCGGCGCGCGCCGTCGCTCAGGCGGCAGGGCCGGGCGCCGCGGTTGCGGGCGATCCGCGCGAGGAGGTTGGTCGTCAGCTCCTCCAGATCCTCGCGCCGGTCGCGCAGCGGCGGGATCGTAATCGGCAGGACATTGAGCCGGTAGTAGAGATCCTCGCGAAACATCTTGGCGTTGACCATGTCGCGCAGATCATGATTCGTCGCGGCGATGATCCGCACATCGGAGCGCATCTCCTGGCTGCCGCCGACGCGGTGGAACACGCGTTCCTGGAGGAAGCTGAGCAGTTTGGGCTGGAGGTCGATGGGGAGGTCGCCGATTTCGTCGAGGAACAGGCTGCCGCGCTGGGCCATTTCGAGCCGCCCGAGGCGGCGCTCGAGCGCGCCGGTGAACGCGCCGCGTTCATGACCGAACAATTCGGACTCCATCAGTTCGCGCGGCATGGCCGTGCAGTTGACGGTGACGAACGGACCGGCGGCGCGCGGGCTCTGGCGGTGGATGCAGCGGGCGACCAGGCTCTTGCCGACGCCGCTCTCGCCGAGCAGGAGCACGGTTGAATCGAGCCGGCTGACCTTGCCGATCATCTGGCGCAGCTGGCGCATGGCGAGCGACTGGCCGAGCAGGGTGGTGCTGGAGACGCTTTCGCCCAGGGCGCTGCGCAGGTGGCGGTTTTCGCGTCGCAGGTCGGCGGCCGCGACCGCCTTGCGCAGCAGCCGGATCAGCTCGTCGGGGCTGAACGGCTTGGTGATGTAGTCATAGGCCCCAAGTTTCATCGCCTCGACGGCGTCGCGGATGTCGTTGGTCGCCGTGATCATGACGACCTGGACGTCGGGGAAGTGCTGCTGGAAATGGGTCAGGCATTCCAGGCCGTTGCGGCCGGGCATTTTCAGATCGAGGATCGCGGCGGAGATTTCCTCGGTCATCTGCTCGATGGCTTCGCGGCCGTCGGCGGCGGTCAGGACGCGCAGACCGGCGCGTTCGAGCGTGTGCTTGAGCGAGAGCCGGATGGTGGGATCGTCGTCGGCAACCAGCACCCACGGCGAGGCGTCGGAAGCATCGTGACCCGAATGCGACATTCAGAGGGAACTCCGCGGGGAGGGGGGCGGCCCGCCCAGGCCGCCGGGGGCCCATGACGGCCCGTCTGATGAGCGTATCGGATCAACGGGGCGCCCACTTAAGATTTCATGTCGGCCCCGTTATGAAAAAATCGTCTCTCGTCCCGCATCCTCGGGACGGAAGGACAAACGGGACGTAAGCGACTCGAGGGGGCAGGAAGCGGCAGAAAATGGCGTGAGGCTAGATCGTTGCGGCCGATGCGCGCGGTTCGTTCTTTCCATTCGCGGGGCGAGTGCCTATGCTGGCGTCACCCCGATGCGAGCAAGATCGCGATGCCGCCGAAATCGCTCAATCGACGCCAGTTCCTCCAGCGTTCACTGGGCGCCGCCGCCGGACTGGGCGCGCTGGCGTCGATCGGGCGCGTCCACGCCGCGCCGCCGCCGCCGCCCGGCGAGCGGATCACGATGGGCGCCATCGGCCTGGGCGCGATGGGCGAGGCCGACATGGCGGCGTTCCTGCACATGCCGCCGGTGCAGATGGTCGCGCTGTGCGACGTCGATGCCCAGCGCGCCCGCGCCGCGCTGAACACCGTCAACGAGTACTACGGCGAGCGGACCTGGAGCGGGCGGTACGCGGGCTGCCACGTTTATCATGATTACCGCGAGCTGCTGGCGCGCGAGGACCTCGACGCCGTCGTGATTGCGCTGCCCGATCACTGGCACGCGCTGGCGACGGTGCATGCGGCGCGGGCGGGCAAGGATATCTACGGCGAGAAGCCGCTGTCGCTGACGATCGAGCAGGGGCGGATCATGAGCGATGAGGTGCGGCGTCACGGTTGCGTCTTTCAGACCGGCAGCCAGCAGCGCTCCGACCGGCTGTTCCGATTTGCCTGCGAACTGGTGCGCAACGGGAGGATCGGCCGGCTGCACAACATGCGGGTGGGGCTTCCGACCGCGCCGGTCGGCGAAGTAGTCCAGCCGCAGCCGGTGCCGGAGCATTTTGATTATGACTTCTGGCTGGGTCCGGCGCCGTGGGCGCCCTATCACGAACGGCGGTGTCACTGGGATTTCCGCTGGATCTTCGACTACTCGGGCGGGCAGGTGACCGACTGGGGCGCGCATCACTGCGACATCGCGCAATGGGGCAAGGGGACGGAGCTGACCGGGCCAGTCAAGGTCGAGCCGGTCGCCTGGGAGCGTCCGCGCGACGGACTGTGGGACGTGTTCACGCACTACCGGTTCATCTGCACCTATGACGACGGCGTCACGATGGATGTGTCGGACGGATACCCCAATGGGGTGCGATTCGAGGGGGACGCGGGGTGGGTATTCGTGACGCGGGGCGCGATCGAGGCCGAGCCGGCCGCGCTGCTGGACGAGCCGATCGGACCCGGGGAAATACAGCTCTATCAAAGCGAAGATCACCGCGCGGATTTTCTCCGCAGCGTGCGGACGCGCGAAGAACCCATCGCACCGATCGAAGTCGCCCATCGCTCCATCACGATCGCGCACCTGGGCAATATCGCGATGTTGACCGGACGGACGATCCGATGGGACCCCGATGCCGAACGCATCGTCGGCGATGAGGAAGCGCAGCGGCTCTGCTCGCGCGCGATGCGCGAGCCGTGGCGGCTGTAGCGGCGGGGGCGGGACGGACAGGGCCCGTCCTGGGTCCGAACCATCGAAGGGAACATGCAGGGGGAAGGCCGCGATGGGACCACGCCAGCTGGTGCGACTGCTCGTTCTGGTTCTGAGCCTGAGCCTTGGGGTCTCATGCGCGCGGCCGTGGCTGGCCGGGCCGGCACCCGGATTCACGGGCGCTCCGGAGACGATCGACGCGTTTGAACGGGCCGCCGCCTACCAATTCGGCGAAAGCCGCGCGGCGTTGAGCGAAATCGAGGAGATGCTGGCGGGGCCCCGCGTCCGTGCCGAGCAGAATCGGCAGCTTGAGGACAACCTGATCGCGCTGCTGGCGACCGGGACGCCGGATGCCCGGCGCTTCGCCGCGCGCGAGCTGGGGCGGATCGGGTCGGACCGCGCGGTGCGCGAGCTTGCCCGCCGGCTGGCCGATCCCGAACTGAGTCACATGGCGCGCCACGCGTTGCAGGCGATCCCCGGCGACGCGGCGGCCCGGGCCCTCCTCAAGGGGATGAAAAAGACGGCGGGCGAATTGCGGATCGGGATGATCAACAGCCTCGGCGACCGCGGCGAGGTCATGGCGGTCGGGCCGCTGACCCGGCTTGCCGACGACGCCTCGACGGGGGTCGCGGCGGCCGCGATCGCCGCGCTGGGGAAGATCGATTCCGCCGCGGCGGCCGAGGCATTGATGGAACTCCCAATCCGGACGCTGAGACCGGAACCGCGCCGCGAGCTGCAGACCGCGCTGCTGCGCGTCGCGGAGCGCAAGCTCGGCCAAGGCGCCGCCGCGGACGCAGCGGCGATTTATGAACGACTGCTTGCCGCGCCCGAAACGCAAGCGGGGCGCATCGCGGCGTTGCGCGGTCTGATGCTGGCGCGCGGCATCGATGCGCGGCCGCAGCTTGACGAAATCCTGCGCGGAGGAGACCCGGCCATGCAGGCGCAAGCGGCGGGGTTTCTGCGCGAACTGGCGGGCAGTGACCTGACGCGCGCCTTGCTCGACGATTACGATGCATACCCGGCCGGCGCGCGGGCCGCGCTGCTGCGGGCGGCGGCCGCCGACCCGGCGATCGACGCGCGGCCGTGGCTCGAGCACGGCCTGGAGAGCGATGACGAGGCGGTGCGGATCGCCGCGCTGGAGGGGCTCGGCGCGCGCGGCGACGCCGAATCGGTCGGGCGGCTGGTCGGGCGGGCGGCGCGCGGGGAGGGCGAGGAAGCCGATACGGCCCGCCGGGTGCTGAGCCGGATCGCCGGCGAGGGGGTCGATGGCGCATTCCTGGAAGTGCTCGCGCAGGGGGAGAACGCCGAGCGGCTGGCGGTGATCGCGGCATTACGCGCGCGGGGCGCAACACAGGCCGTGCCGGAACTGATCGCCCAGGCCGAAAGCGATGACGCGGAGGTGCGCAAGGCGGCGCTGGCCGCGCTGGGCGAACTGGGCCGTGAAGAGCACCTGGACGACCTGCTGGACCTGCTGGAACGGATCGACCCGGACGGGCAGGCGGCGGCCGGCGCGGCCGTGGCGGAAGTCGCGCGGCGGCTGGGCGATCCGGAGGCGGCGGCGCGGCCGGTGCTGGAAAAATACGAATCGGCGCGGACGGCCGAACTGCGGGCGCGTCTGCTGCCGGTGCTGGGCCGGCTGGGAGGGGAATCGGCGCTGCGCGCCGTGCGCGGGGCGACCGGCGCCGAGCAGGACCGGGTGCGCGAGGCGGCGGTGCGCGCGCTGGCGGAGTGGCCGTCGCCGGCGGCGATGCCCGATCTGCTGCGGCTGGCGCGGCAGGCCGAGGATCGGCGCGAGCGGGTGCTGACGCTGCGCGGCTACATTCGCCTGATCGAGCAGATCGGCGACGAGAATGAAGATGAAGGCCAGGACGCCGACCTGAGCGCGCGGCGGCTGGAGCCGTATGGGCAGGCGATGGCGGCCGCCGAGCGTTATGAGGAACGCCGCCAGGTGCTGGCGGGCGTGGCCGAGCTGGCCGACCCGGCGGCGCTCGCCTTTCTTCGGCCCTGTCTGGACGACGCCCAACTGCGCGACGAAGCGCTGGCGGCCGAGATCAAGGTGCTGGGCGCGATCGCGGGGCGCGATGCGGAACTGGCGGCCAGCGAAGCCGACAACCTGCTGGACCGGGTCGAGGCGGGTCAGATCCGGTTGAAGGCCGAGTTGGCCGAAGTGATCCTGCAAGCGGCGGGCGCCAATGCCGGCGCGCGACCGGAGGTGGCCGGCGAACTGATCGACCGGGTGGAGCAGGCCGCCGGCGAGGACGCGGCCATCCGCGAGCGGATCCAGGCGAGCCGCGAATTCATCGAGCAGCTCACTCCGATGCTGGCCGCCTGGCAGGTGGCGGGCCCCTACGAGAAGCCGGGGGCGAGCCAGGAGGAACTGCTGGCCGAACCGTTCGCCCCCGAGACGCCCGCGGGGACGGACGAGGCGGCGTGGCGGATCATGCCGACCGTGGTGTGGCGGATGCCGGGGGCGGTGTCGCTGGGCGAGGCGATCGGCGGCAACCACCGGGTCGCCTATCTGCGGACGTGGGTCTGGTCGCCGCGGGCGATGGCGGCCCGGCTGGAGCTGGGCTCCGACGACGGCATCAAGGTCTGGCTCAATGGCGAGCCGGTGTTCGAGCACCCGGTGATGCGCGGGCTGGAAGCGGGCGCGGACGAGGCGCCGGTCGAGCTGCGGGCGGGCTGGAATGCGCTGATGCTGAAGGTGACGCAGGCCACCGCCGGCTGGGGGGCGATCGCGCGGCTGACGACGCCCGACGGCGCGCCGATCGCGGGGTTGCGGACCAGCCCCCGGCCGCCGGAATGACGCGGCGGCTACAAGGGCCCGTTTTTTGTTGAATCCGGCGCGCGCAATGCGTACGATACCAGTCTTTGTGCGCCCAGTTACCTCCCGCGCGGGAGGCCGCGGCCACAGGTCGCGCGGGTCCACAGGCAATCGCGCATTGCATAGGTAACGGGCCGGAGCACAGGGAGCAGAACCATGGATCAGCTACAGCTTGAACTGAAGCCGCGCGAGGTGGGCCCGAAGCGGGCCAACCGCCGACTACGGCGCGGAGGGCAGGTGCCCGCGGTCGTCTATGGCGCCGGCAAGGAGCCGGCCATGGTCGCGATCGACAACCACGCGATCGAAATGATCCTGCACGGGGCGACGGGGACGAACAAGCTGTTCAACATCCAGCTCAACGGCGAGCAGCAGCAGGCGCTGATCCGCGATGTGCAGCGCCATCCGGTCAACAACCGCATCCTGCACATCGACTTGATGCGGGTGGACATGGATAAGCTGATCGACGTGGAAGTCAGCGTCCACGCGGTGGGGGCCGATCCCGAGGGGGTGCGCGCCGGCGGCATTCTGGAGCACCTGGTGCGCAGCGTG
>ERZ795058.3903-NODE-3903-length-15098-cov-4.968823_pt1 | contig 15098 bp, 20 predicted proteins | sample MGYA00375142_ERZ795058 | MGnify/ENA primary metagenome ERZ795058 (study PRJEB30187, sample SAMN05720210) | activated sludge metagenome | isolation source: anaerobic digester from wastewater treatment plant | place: Japan | collected 2015-04-20 ... | reverse complement strand
CCACCAACGGCAGCAGCATTGGACCCAGTGTTGACACCGTCCATCAAGCCGCCCAAATTATCAAATCTCAATATCCCGACTTAATTATTGAGGGTGAAATCCAGGCTGACGCCGCCCTCTCCCCCCAAGTCTCTCTCCAAAAAAATCCCCATAGCCAACTTAGTGGTCAAGCTAACATTCTTATTTTTCCCGACCTTAATAGCGGCAACATCGGTTACAAGCTAGTCGAACGCCTAGCCGGCGCCAAAGCCTACGGCCCCATCTCCCAAGGCATAGCCAAACCCATTAACGACCTTTCCCGCGGCTGCACTGTTGAAGATATTGTCACCACTATCGCCATTACCGCCGTCCAGGCTCAAACATCCTAGCGCCAACTGGTCGTCAATATCATCCCCAACACAATCGCCACCGTAATCCAGGAAAATATTACCCAGCTCCTTTTAAATAATCTTTCCCGCAAGTCAAGTTGAATTAGGCCTGCCAGAATATAAACTGCCGCTACCAGATAAATTGACCCCTTAAATATTCCCACCGGCCAAAATGACATCACCATTCCCAATTCTGCCATCACCAATCCCGGCACCAACACATACATCCAAAAATTTTTATCCTTGCCATCGTCAGGCAATTCAATCGTCACACTATAAAAAACATACATAAACAAAATTACCGAAACCACAAAGATAATCAAAAAATTAAGCCAATATATCAACTTGAATGAAAATAAACTGTCAAATAGAAAGAAAGCTGTCAGTAACAATATCACCAACCCTACCGTATAAGCTGCCCGATACAGCGGCGGAATTCTATAACCTATAGACACTATAAACAAATTCTCCACCAAAAAAATCACATAGCATATAATTCCAAAAAATAGACTTGAGGCAAACACTGTCCAAAATGTCTGCGGCAACAATGTGGCAAACAAGCCAAACCCCACAAAAAATCCCACCGGCAAAACCACCGACATCAATCTAATATACAAACTCTGATTGAATATAATTCCCAATCCAAACCAAAAACAAAAAGCCACTAATACTATTCCCACCAATAAACCATAATAATGAGATGAATACGGCAAATTTACAAAAAAATAAAAACCTACTGCCGCTACCAGAGAAGAAACTAAATATTTTAGTCTTTTGGGCATAATTAATTATACTCAAACCCGCTCCAAACCCCAACCACATCATCGTTTGCCTCTAGTTCATCAGCCAAATCTAAAATTTTATTTACTTCTTCCTCACTTGCCAACTCAATTGGGTTTTTTGCCCGATATACTAACTCATATCTATTAGGTTCCAAACCAACATTCTTTACCTTAGCCACAAAATCATTCAAACTAATAGCTTCTACCAACGCCACATTACCGTCAAAATCAATTGCTCCCATGTCAATCAGACTTAACTGTTTTTCTTCATCCAAACTTTCAAACTCAATCTCCCCCACTCTCTCAAACTGATACATTACCGAATTAGCTTCTCCCAAAGTTCCGCCAAAATTTCTAAAAATCAATTTAATCTCGCTTAAAATTCTATTTTTATTATCAGTTTCCGCTTCAATAATCATCGGCACTCCAAACGGACCATAACCCTCCAACATCACTGTCACCAAATTACCTTTTCTTTCTTCAAACCTATCCAATAATCTCTGAATATTTTCTTTGGGCATATTGACTTCTTTTGCCTTATCTATAGCTGTTTTTAGCTGTAAATTTACCTCTGGGTCACTACTGCCTCCCCCCAATCGAATTGCCGTCAGAATATTTTTTGACACTTTGGTAAAAGTTTCGCTCCGTCTTTTATCCTGAGCTCCTTTTCTGTTTTTAATATTGGCCCATTTGGAATGTCCCGACATATATCTTATTTTTTATAACTAGGATAGTTTATCACTGTTGAAAAACTATCCGTCAGGTAAATCTCAATTTCATTTTCATTTAATGATTCATCTTCCTTTTGGTTGCAATCAAACATTTTGCCCATCACCGCCAAAGAATAACTTTCCCCCGCCCCGCTGCCATACAATATCTCACACTTATCTGTCCTTTCTGATTCTTCCGTTTCCACAGAAATCACCGAAAAACCCAATCTTTCCAGTCTTTTAGTTACAAACCCTGCCAAACCATTAACCCGACTGATATTGATTACTGATAATTTTATATTCTCGTTGACTATTTTAGTCTCTGCAAAATCCCTTGGCATCACCTGATCCAAATAAATCTCATTTTCCTCTATTCCTCCCGATAAGTTTTCATTTTTATTCAACAAATTGTTATTTTTTAACATCTGCCACCAATAACGGCTTTTCCAGTCATCAATTTTTTCCGTCCAGACTATTTTATCTGGATAAAATCCCAAACTATAAATAAAAATATTTTTTGCCCAACCCAACTTTTTTTCCTGCGACAATATTTTTTTTACCACTTCCGCCCGATACCACCCCAATCCTCCCGGTATCCACACTTCATTTTCTCCCATTATTTTCATCTGACTGATCATCTGTCTATCTTTAGAAATCGACACCAACCCCAAACCCTCATCAGCCACCACTCCCAACTTTATATCTCTCCCCGTCTCTCCTCTTGTCCGCCCCCATGCTGCCGCCACCATTACCCCTAATCCCAACAATACCGCCAATCCCAGATAGTTTTTTTTATCTTTCTTCATATATTTTTAGATGATCTTTTAGGTCACCTGCCAACTCCGTCACATATCTAACTCTTTCTTTACCATTATCAAATTCCAGCCAAAAAGCCTGCAAAAACGGTCGTTTCAATATTTCTGTCTCCCCGCCATAAACCTTATCGCCCACCAATGGCCACCGCAAATGACTCATATGCACCCTAATTTGATGAGTCCTGCCCGTCTTTAAATTAATTTCCAAAAAACTATATTTCTTGTCTCCTTTAACATATGTTTTAATCCGTTTAAATTCTGTCAACGCCTCCTTACCCTCAACTCTCACCTCAAATTTTCCAAAACTATGCTTTGACCTGCCAATCGGCCAATTTATACTGCCATCAACCGATGTTTCACCCCCTACCAAACAATAATACTTCTTAACTACCAATCTCTCTTTAAACTGTTTTTTAAAAAATAACCAGGTTTGGTGGTTTCTTGCCACCAACACCAATCCCGAAGTTCCCTTGTCCAGCCGGTGCATAATCCCGTTTCTGGGCAGATTATTGGGATATATTGTCGCCAAATAATCCTCCAACGTTCCGGTTTCCCCTTTTCTCTCTTTGGTAGTAGTTATCCCTGCCGGCTTATCAACTACCAAATAATCTTTATTTTGGTAAATTATTTTGATCTTCTCTATCATTAAATTTTATTAACATCCAAACCACTCCCAACCCAATTGCCCAATCAGCTATATTATTATAAAACCACCTCCACATCCAATAATCCCTTACATATCCAAACCTTAACCTATCAATCAAGTTAACCCATCCCCCCGCCAAAATCAAACTAACACCTTTATCCGCCCAACCCAACTGACCTTTTCTCCACCACCAATATCCCAGCACTAATACCAAAATTATCTCCACTACTGGCACCTGCCAGCCAAAACTGACTCCTCGATTTATCACCACTTCCAAACTATTGGCCAATCGGTCATGAATTATTGTCAATATCACCACCAACCCTATCCAACCTAAATCAAGATTCCTTTTTCTTTTGACACTCAACACAAGTAGTTGCTTCCGGATGAATGGCTAATCTCTCAGTATCAATCATTTTACCGCAGCTTTCACACAACCCATATTTTCCTAATTTTATTCTGGTCAATGCCTTTCTTAGTTGGACTATTCTTTTTGACAAAAACCGAGCTTTAACTTCGCTATCAAAATGACCAATTTGTTCATCTAAATCATCTTCAGATGAATTTTCCAATGTCCTGGCCTCATCTTTAAACGGATCAGCTCCTTTTATCCCCTTTTGTGTCTTTTTTAATTTCATCAACTCCACTTCCAAAAACTTCTTTATTGGCTCCATAAATTTGGAAGGAAAATGGATTTTTTCTTTAGTTTTATTTTCTTTCATATTTTATATTTCCTAGAATATACAATCCCACCAAGGAAATCAAACTAATAACTGAAGCTAAAATCACATTGACTATCTTTTCCTTAAACAAAATTAACACCAAACTTAACCCCAAAAAGAATAAAAAGCTTGTCGCCAATAATACAAATCCTTTTCTGCCGCTTTTGTACCAGGTAAACGACCGATATCGGTTCGACAACCATTTATTTGTCAAAAAAACCAATACCAACATTAGCAAATAAATCAATAGTTTCCACTCAAATTTCGATCTTAACCACTCATCTGTCACCAAAAACCACGTATATACCAAAAATGGTCGGGAAACATCCTCGGCAAAATTCAAAAATTTCCATTGCTGCTGCCGGCAATACCACCATGTCATCAAAATTAATCCCACAAATCCACCAATATAGCTCATTCCCGGCTTATTCCATGCTGACACCCAATCCCACCAGCTATCGTTCCACACTCCCCAGTTAATCAATCCATAGACCAATCTGCCGCTCACCAAAAACGACAATAATGCCCCCCATGAATAAGCTATAATTTTTTGATCATCATAATTATCCCTCAAATACCGCCATAATAAATACAAAAACACTACCGACCCGATTACTCTCATAATTCCTAGACTCATAATTCATTTTATCATTTTTAAGTCAAAATAAAGTTATTCTCAGCCAAAACATTTCAAATAAATAAATTTTTTCTAAAATTTAGAAATATTAAAAGTACTTAAAATCCGGCTATGGACGTGAGATAATTAAAAAACTTTTAGTTACCGAAATAGCTTAAACTGGCAGACCTGCCTGCCGGCAGGCAGGCGCGCACCAACAAAATGTTTTACGTTTATATCTTAAAAAGTCAGAAAAGTGGTGATTTTTATAAAGGGATGACTCAAGATCTAAAAACACGTCTAAAACAACATTTCTCCGGCCGATGTGCATCAACCAAAAAAATGTTACCACTTGAACTTGTTCACGTTGAAATATATCAAAATCGGCTACAAGCCAGGAAAATGGAAAAGTACTTAAAATCCGGCTATGGACGTGAGATAATAAAAGAACTTTTTAGTTAGCCGAAGTGGCGGAACTGGCAGACGCGCACGACTCAAAATCGTGTGGTAGCAATACCATGGGGGTTCGATTCCCTCCTTCGGCACCAGAAGATTAGGTCAAAATAGATGCAGGGCTGAAAAACCCAGTATTTATGCGGCCTGACGAGGGTTTTGAATGAGAAATTCAGAACCCTCGTTTTTCATAGATGCACTCTACTTTTTTAGAAGAAAGTGGGATGTTTCTTTTTTTAGGCCGGAATCAATCCGGCAGACAATTTCATAAAGCCAATACCCTGTAGGGCAATTTAAAGCGGCTGTGTTCTTCGTAACTGAAAAACAAAGCCGCTTTTTTGTTGCCTGAAATCAAAAAGAAAGGATAGATGCACCATGAAAACTGAACTGCAAACCCTGCGGCTATTCAGCCCCCTCTTTCCCCGCATCTACAGAAGAAATGAATGTGGCGATATTCAAAATAATCTGGAGGATTTTAAGTGAATATGCAAATATGTTTTTGTTTTCTTAGGCGATGAGCTTAGGGAAATTTTTGTTACGGGGCTTATGCCAAGAAGAAGTGGGGTGATCTTTATTAAGAAATCTGATAGAGAAAAATGACGCAATTATTGCAGACGGACACGGTTATGAAACATATCGTTGCCCCAAATGGGGTGAATTATATGGACATTTTTTTCATTCATATACATTATCCAGATGGTAGCTTTGAAGTAGGATGCAAATGTACGAAATACAAATCGATCTTTGAAAGAGTTATAGAGAATATGGAAACACGAACTCCATAAGTTGCATTATTTCTTCGGGAGTCTTATCCATTCCACCTTCCGCCCACTTTAAGAGAATACTCAATAGGCCACCTGCGCTAAAAGCCATGGCATAGGACAATGCCTCGGTATTGTGAGCGAGTGGATGATTTCCTTTTATGATTTGAAAAACTTCAGGGAACAACCTTGAATATTGGTTCATAATAAATGGAAGCATTTCATTTCGTCTTAATAGTTCCAAGAAATTTCTATGCTCATACCAAAATTGAAAATAAAGCCTGATGGTAACAGCAAAGTGATGATCTGATTCTTGATTTAGTAATTGCAAAAATTCACTGAACAATTTATCCGTGTAGTATACTAAAATATCTTCTTTGGTCTCAAAAATGCGATAAAATGTTCGCCGGGATAAATCAGCTTTTGTCGCAATTTCTGTTATGCTTATGTTCTTAAATTCTTTTTCTTCCATTAAAACAAGCAAAGCGTTTGTTAACCATTCCCGGGACTGGATAGCAATAGGGTTAGTAATTTCTTGTATCATGAGCCGCCTCCTCTATTCAGTGTCACAAATCAGATGTTTTGTAGCACTTGTGCTGCGTACCTTGTCAATCTGTCTTAAATCAATTATACTTAAAAATACAAAATGTCACAAGTGTGACAAGGATGGGAGGTGAAGATATTATGCAGTCAGGTATGAAGAATAGAATCTTCTATTTTTCAGGAACTGGAAACAGCATGAGAGCAGCAATTGTTATTGCACAAGTGCTAGGGAATACTGAAATCATTTCTATGCGGTGCAATCCATCGGATGTTCCAGCTATCAATTCGGATATAGTTGGATTTGTTTTTCCAGTGTACCACTGGACTATATGTGAAGCCATACAGGAGTTTGTTTCTGATCTGGAAATCAATCCCAATGCCTATATTTTTGCTGTTTCAACACCCAGCTTTATCAACGGGTTTTCTTTTGAAGTACTGGATAAACTCCTAAAAGAGAAAGGTGCAAGATTGCAATACGGAAAAAGGATATTTTCTGTTGCAAATCTCTGTATTGTTTATCCTCCATTTCCCTTTCCAAAACTGCGTGTTCCTGCAACAGAGCGGAAGATTGCAAAGATATCTGGCATGATTCAGAAGAAAGCGACGAACACCTATGCGAAAGCTGGGTGGCTGACAAGGCTGATCTATCCGAAGATGATGCCGAAATATCGGGCTATACAAGCAGAAGTGGATAAAGGGTTTTCTGTTTCCGATGATTGTATTTCCTGTGGGATTTGCTCAAAAATTTGCCCGAAGAAAAATATTACAATGGAGAACTTACACCCCCTATTTTTGCATAATTGCAGTTGTTGTATGGCGTGTGTTTCTTTCTGTCCGGAAAAAGCAATCAAGTATCATTTACCGCCTGAACAGCTTGAAAAAATCAATACACCATTTATGCGTATGATGAAACTTCCAGATAAAAGGAAGCTGTATCATAATCCGTATATATCAGCGAATGATCTAATGATAGACCAGAAATATATTGACTAAGAGTATCAACGTTTTCTCTCCTTCATCTTTTTGGGCTATTGGGGTCACCTCGGGAAATGGTGTCCGAAGTAGATGAACTAAAATTGAAAAAGCGATGTCCACCCTCATGACGGTAAAAGAAAAAATAGTTGCTGCGCTGCGAAGGACACTTTGTTATATCTAAATGACAGATATTTACCATAGCGGCAGCTTTAAAATAATAATCAAAACTGTCGTTTATCTTTTTTAGAAAGGTATCCTGCCGCCAAGGAATAACCAGCTTGAAGCGTCATCATTATTATCCACTCAAGGCACGTTGAGAGTATAATTCTGATGACGTATTGTGGTTCGGAAAGCAAGAAATAGAAGTTGACCACAACATGTAGTGGTTTGAAGACGAAATAAGGGTCAAAAAACGGTAGAAGAACACCGTTTTTTGACCCTTGAAAATAGGCTAAAATATAGATGACATTGGATAATTTGAGTGATGGCAAGGACAAAAGTAGGAAAATCAGGTTGATAAATGAATGGTTGAATAAGATACTATAGATGAACATCAGTAGATAAGTGTGAAGCTAAGATTCCCTAAATAATTTATATTGATTTAGAATGAAATTATTAAGGTGCTTTTTAATGTCTTGGTTTGTAAAACTTAAAGATGTTGGTTTAAAAATGGAGAATTGTGGGAGAATGCTGTTTTTGAAGCCGAAGAAGATGGGATAATGGTTATTGACTGTCCTACAAATGAGCATACTGATTTTGTGTTTTCATCATATTATGATATATCTGATCCAAATAATGTATCTAAGTGTAACCCTGGGTACCCAGCAAGGTATGATATGGACTTTACACATGAAAGTGCAAAAAATATGATTTATGCACCAGCATCTTTTCGAACATTAGCCCAAGGACTTGTTGAAGGTGATTATTGCTATCGTTATGATGGAGTTGGAGGCCAAAGTTGGGCTGTTCCATATGTGGTGTACTGGCACTTGGTTGGCAGGTAAATCCTGAATTAGACGCAGACACTATGAAGAATCTCCTTTCTGAAACTAGCTGGATTAACGATAAAGGGCTTCATTTTATTAATCCGCCAGAATTCATAAAAGCTGTCCGTTCAGGTGGAATACAATAGCTACTTTTAAGACAATTCAATGCAATATGAGCAGAAAAGTTTAAAAACTATTTGCAAAGTAGAGAACTATAAAGATATAATAAAGATTTGAATACATTGAAATAATCAATCCACAGCAAAACGTATATATTCGATGATACTATAAGTGTGATAGGATCTTTTAATTTTGATGCAAGAAGTAGCTATATAAACAGTGAGTCTATGGTAGTCATTTCAAGTCGGGAATTTACAGAACAGTTAAAGGAAAATGTTCAAGTAGATTTAAATAAGAGTTTAATTATAGATAAAGATTATTCTTATATATAATGATAAAGTTCAGGAAGGTAAAGTCTCCGTATATAAAAAGATAATCATCGGTTTTTTATCTAAGATTACCTTGTTTTTAGAATACCTTCTGTAAAGTAGTGATTATATTATTTGTTTTCCTTTCTTTTAGATTAGATAGGAGAGGAGAAAGAAAATATAAAAGGGATACAATGATTTCTAATCAGTAAGTATAGATATTTCAAACATGAAAGTTGTAAAAGATAAGAAATAGGGAAAATAGTATATACATCTAAAATTTAATAATTAAAACAAAGAAGCGATCTTTAGGTAAACAATGAACCTAGAAAACTCGCTTTTTTTATGCCAAAAATAAAAGTTAAGAAAAATCTTTATGTTAAGTTTTATGTAAAATACAAAGTTATAAAGGTTTTTAGTTAATGATAGGCATGGTACTACTGGAATTTGTATTGAAAAAGGGAAATAAATATGTTAACATAGTTCAATAATGAACTATATTGAGAAATGAGGTGAATTTAAATGAAAAGTGAATTAGTTAATAATAAAAACAGTATTTTTTTAGTATTTAATTGGAAGTTAAAAAAAGTGTATGAAAAGATGTTTTATCAACTAACTGAGGAATTACAATTGACCCAAAATGAAATTGATGTACTTTTATTTTTGTATAATAATAGTCCACTTGACACCGCAAGGGATATAGCTAGATATCGTGCTATGTCAAAGTCTATGATATCAAAGTCCGTAGACTCTTTATATAGAAAAGGTTATTTATCATATGAGATAGATGAAATAGACAAAAGATGTATTCATCTAAAAATTGAACCAGTTGCTATTCCAATTGTAGGAAAATTACATGATGCTCAGAAAGAATTTTTTTATATTCTTACTTATAATATTACTGAGGAGGAATATCAAGCAATGGAAACAGTATTAAATAAAATGAATCAAAATATCATTGATCAATTTGAAGAATGAAAGGGAGACAGAAGAGATGGAAAATAAACAACAAAATGAATTAGGGACAAAAAATATAAGTAAGTTACTTTTTAGTATGGCTATTCCTGCAATTACAGCAAAGATTATTTACCTTTTGTACAATATGGTAGATAGAATGTATATTGGACATATTCCTAATGTAGGGGCTACTGCCTTAACAGCAGTTGGTGTGACCATGCCAATCATTATGGTTATATCAGCATTTGCTGCTTTAGTTAGTATGGGTGGTGCGCCACGTTCTTCAATTATGATGGGAAAAGGAGATAAGGATACTGCTGAGAAAATACTTGGAAACTGTACAAGTGCATTAGTGTTTATTTCAATTGCATTAACAGCTGTGGTTCTTATATTTGGAGAGAAAATGTTAATGACATTTGGTGCCAGTGAAAATACTATAAACTATGCATTGGATTATTTAAATATCTGTGCTTATGGAACACTATTTGTACAACTCGCTTTAGGTCTAAATGCATTTATTACTGCACAAGGATTTGCCAAAACAAGTATGCTTACAGTACTAGTTGGGGCAATATTAAACATTATACTAGACCCTATTTTCATTTTTGTATTTAATATGGGAGTAAAAGGTGCAGCTTTAGCAACTATAATATCACAAGGAGTTTCTGCATTATGGGTTATGAAGTTTCTTACAGGAGATAAGACCTTATTAAAAATCAAGAAAAAATATTTAAGGATAGATTTTAAGGTGTTATTACCTTGTATTGCCCTTGGATTATCACCATTTATTATGCAATCAACAGAAAGTATTTTAGCTATATCATTTAATACATCTTTACTCAAATACGGTGGAGATTTAGCAGTTGGGTCAATGACGATTCTATCAAGTGTTATGCAATTATCTATGCTTCCCTTAATGGGACTTACCCAAGGTGCTACACCAATTATTAGTTTTAACTATGGAGCACGTCATAGTAAGCGGGTTAAGGAAACATTTTTGTTACTACTTAAGTTATCTCTAATTTATTCAATAGGATTGTGGGCAATTGCAATGTTATCTCCACAAGTATTTGCTAGAATTTTTACTAAAGATGCTGAGTTGATTAATATTTCTATTAAAACAATGAGAATTTATATGGCTGCTTCTTTGCTATTTGGAATTCAAATCAGTTGTCAACAAACTTTTATTGCACTGGGAAATGCAAAGACATCTGTATTTTTAGCTATTTTGCGTAAAATACTCCTTTTAATCCCACTAATATATATATTACCTTTATTTTTGCAAAATAAGGTAAATGCAGTATTTTTAGCAGAGCCAATAGCTGATATTATTGCTGTTACAGTAACCAGTATACTATTTACTATTCAGTTTAAAAGCGTATTAAGGGAACTGGATTACTAAAAACTTTAAATCAAGGAGTGATGACAATGTTTTATCCTTTTAGTTATTTTAGATTTGATCCAACCATGATTATTTTAATTCCGGCAGTATTTTAACGATTTATGCTCAAAGTAAGGTACAATCAAACTTTAACAAATACTTGAGAGTACCAACAAATAGAGGATATACAGGAGTTCAAGTTGCAAGAAGATTATTAGATCAACATGGTTTGCAAAATATACCAATTGAACTTTCAAGAGGTAAGTTAAGTGATCATTATGATCCAACAAAAGGAATATTAAGACTATCTCAAGAAGTGAATTATAAAGAAAAGAGTAGACAGAACTTAGCAAATAAATGGTTTGCATAAACAGGAATCCAGAAGTATCTACTTCCACCAAGGGGCTAATATCAACCTATGACATCATTATTATCCTCTCAAGGCACGTTAAGAGGATAATAACGATGACGTATTATGGTTCAGAGGACAAAATGTAGGATTTTACTACAATATGTTGTCGTCGAAGGACAAAAATAGGCAAAAATATAGATGACATTGGATAATTTGAGTGATGACAGAAGAAAATTAAATAATCAGAAGGGGTAGTTATGATTTTATATGATGGTATATCCAGTGGAATAGTGAAATATGTTTATTCTTTATTGAGCTATTTAATTTTGCAGGTAGTGCAATAAATTTTTGTGAAATGTTGTAACGAAATACGATTATGATAGTCTTATATATGAAGGGCGGTGAGAATGTGACGGAATTTGAAGAAATATACTCTGAATACTTCAAGGATGTATATAGATATGTATTATGTCTTTCTAAAAATGAAAGTATTGCAGAGGATATAACACAAGAAACTTTTTTTAAAGCATTAAAAAACATTGATAGCTTTAAAGGAAATTGTAAGATGAGTGTTTGGCTCTGCCAAATTGCTAAAAACTCATATTTTTCATATTTAAAGAAAGAACAAAACAACTTTGAAAGAGTTGAAGATATAGCCGATGTTTTTGACAGTGATTTTAAACAAATATTAGTTGACGATGAAAGTGTATTTGAAATTCATAAAGTACTCCATAATTTAGAAGAACCGTATAAAGAAGTATTTACATTGCGTTTTTTTGGAGAACTATCATTTTTAAAAATAGCCGAATTGTTTGGGAAAACAGAAAGCTGGGCAAGAGTCACATATCATCGTGCAAGAATAAAGTTAAAGGAGAGGTTAATATGAGACTATCATGTGAAGTTATTAGAGATCTGTTACCATTGTATTATGATAAGGTCTGTAGTAAAGAAAGTTCTTCGTTGATAGAAGAGCACTTAGCCGAATGTCCACAATGCGTAGATGAATTGCAAAAACTTAAAATGGATTTCGAGAATCCAACTATTTCAGATGGGAAGATGAGATTAATGGAAAATATTTCAGCAAAATGGAAAAAGGATAAGAGGGTTTCATTTACAAAAGGTTCCATGTTGGTTTCGGCTTTAGCAGCTGTGATTTGCTTCATTGCCTATAATGTTATAGGTGCAAAAGTTTTGCCAGACGGAACATTGGTTGAGCCATTCGCGCTAATACCAATCGGATATATATTTATTTTAGTGTTTATCATTTCACTAATATGTAACTTTGTACTTTTAAAGAAGTACAAAATTAAGATTAAGTAAAATGGGCATAAAGTGCTCTGTTTTATATAAAACAAAATATAGAAACTTAGAAGACGAAGTCTTCGGTCAACTTATGATCGATAGGCTTCGCCTTTTTTATTTCATCATGTACTTTAATAAAAAAGATATTAATTTATGGGATATATCGCCAAGATACACCGCAGTCATATTTCTTCTTACTGCTAATGAAAGGCTTTGGAACTCCCAGAACATACAGTAAGTCTAATGGATTTGATTTTAATAAGACTAATCTTAAAGAAATTTGTAGTTGTTTTATAAGAAATTAAATACAGAAATCTAAAGAGGCAAAGTCTTCGGTCAGCTTTATGACTGATAGGCTTCGCCTTTTTTTTATACCAAAACACAGAAAGGAAGAATACAATATGAAAAATGAAATGCAAACCCTACGGTTATTCAGTCCCCTCTTTCCCCATATCTACAGAAAGAATGAATGGGGCGATATTGAGGATTACCGGGAAGATTTAACCGCCAGTGAGGTTTTGGAATACGAGGATGAAATTCTCGCCCTCATTCAGAAAGAGAGGCTCCCCAGCGAGGGTGACCGTGGCCTCGCTGTTTACCTTGATGATGATCTTAGCCGAAAGGTATATAGCATCAATCCCTCAGTGGAGGAATGGAATGGCGAGCTGTGGGGAGTTACCGAGGTGCAAGCCCACGGGGAGCTTTCTCCCTCTGAGCTTGCAGAGCTTACCGACTGGCTGTCCGGGCAATTTTCAGACGGCTGGGGCGAGGGGCTGGAGCAAAGGGAAATCGAAGTATATGACGGTGAGCTGTATGTCAGCTTTTGGGATAGCAGCAACCGCTTCTTTATCAAGCCGGAGGACGAGCTGAAAGGCAATCAATCCTTCGGTTTTGAAATGACGATGGGAGGAATGAGCTAATGCCAAATCATGTAACCAATATTTTAAGAGTATCCGGCGATCCAGATAAGGTTAGCGCCATGTTTTATGCCATCAAGAACGAAGAAATCGGTCTTGGCAGCATTGACTTCAACAAGGTTATTCCTATGCCTAATCATATCTTTCAGGGGAATCTCGGTATGGCTGAGCGTGTAAAGTACGGCAAAGACAACTGGTATGATTGGTCTATTGCTAATTGGGGAACCAAGTGGAACAGCTATGGCTATGATACCGAGTATACCTCAAAAGAATTTGATGGCGAGCATATCGAATTCCAAACCGCATGGAGCTATCCTGACCCAATCATTGCAGCCTTGGCTAAGCGGTACCCTAATCTCAGCTTTGAGGTGAAATGGGCAGATGAGGACTTCGGCTACAATGTCGGACGCAAAGAATTTGAAAACGGCGAGGAAATATTCAGCCATACCCCTCCCGGCGGTTCCAAGGAAGCACTGGAACTGGCCGCAGAGGTTCACGGATGGGATCTGGCTGAGGAAGGTTATCTTTATAACGAAAAAACCGGCGAATATGAATACCATAATCCAAATGAGTCGATGTCACTGAAAATGTAAGTGATGATCGGCTCTTTTCTTTTTCCGAGGGAGGTGATGGAATATCAATAGCTTTATCAGCTGGGTGGGCGGTAAAAAAGCCCTCCGCAATATTATTTATCGGCTCTTCCCCAAGGATTTCGGCAGATACATTGAAGTCTTTGGCGGCGGGGGCTGGGTTCTGTTCGGCAGGCCTCCTGACTGTAAGGGTATGGAAGTCTACAACGACTTCAATGGCAACCTGACCAACCTATTCTACTGCGTAAAGAACAGGCCGCTGGCGTTCCTCAAGCAGCTGGGCTTCCTGCCCCTTAACTCACGATATGAATTCAATGTACTGCGCCAGTTCTTTGAAAAGGATGAATTCGATACCGAATATCTGCAGGAAGAACTGGAGCTGGCGCAGCATAACCTCCCGCCGCCTGCATTTGAGGAACTTAAGGCCATCCTGCTGGAGCAGGCCGAGCCAAGCGATGTGTGGCGGGCGGCTGCATTTTTCAAGCTCATCCGCTACAGCTACGGCAGCGGCTGCACCTCATACGGCTGCCAGCCCTTTGATATCAGAAAGGTATTCGCCGTTATATGGGAGGCATCAAGGCGACTTGCAAACACGGTGGTGGAAAATAAGGACTTTGAGGCGTTGATCCGGCAGTATGACCGTGATGATGCCTTTTTTTATTGTGATCCGCCCTATTACATGACCGAGGGACATTATGCGGTGGAGTTTCTCAAAACCGACCACCAGCGGCTCCGGGATACGCTGGCAGGTTGCAAAGGAAAATGGATGGTTTCCTACAACGACTGCGAATTCA
>ERZ795058.3879-NODE-3879-length-15182-cov-5.400674_pt1 | contig 15182 bp, 15 predicted proteins | sample MGYA00375142_ERZ795058 | MGnify/ENA primary metagenome ERZ795058 (study PRJEB30187, sample SAMN05720210) | activated sludge metagenome | isolation source: anaerobic digester from wastewater treatment plant | place: Japan | collected 2015-04-20 ... | reverse complement strand
GATAATATCTCTTATTATCTTCATTTAGCTTTTTAAGCTTTTCAATAGCTTCCTCTTTTTGTTCAGTATATTCTTTGAATTTTTTAGAATAAAATTCTTGAGTTATAGTTTCGTCAATTTTATCATCGTAAATCTTTTCTAGACGGCGTTGAGAAGTTTCTATAACATTATTTAATGCACGTGTTGCATTCTCATTATACTTGATTTCTTCAGCATGACTTTCTTTTAAAGCTTTCTCTATTATCTTTAGAATCCTTTCACTAGGAGCTAATTTGTCTAGAATAGGTAATATCATGTCTTCAAATTTTTCTTGTCTTATCCATTTTTTCTGGGAGCAATTTCTATAATGATTACAATGTCCATACCAATGACCCTTTTGTATTTCCCAAGTGATTGTTCCTCCGCATTCGGCACATCTTACTTTAGCCCTAAAAACAGGAAAATGTTTTGTATATGATGGAGATTTGAATTTTCTATTTAATTTAGATTGCACTAAATCAAAAAGCTCTTTACTAATGATAGGTTCTTGGCTTCCATTAAGTATTTTTTCATTCCATTTTATTTTTCCATAGTAGAAAGGATTTGAAAGATGGTCATACATTCTTGAGATGCCAACTTTTTTGTTTTGATCGTTTCTTAATCCTTCTTTATACATTATTTCACATAGAGCTTTAATGGAGTAATTTCCAGTAGAATAAAGTTCGAATGCTTTTTTAATAAAAGGAGCTTTTTCTTCATCAATAATATGTATTTTGTGTCCTTTTTCACCAATAGTTTTATATCCTAATGGTGGTTTAAGGGGGAGCCATCCTTGTGAAAGTTTTGCTTTTTGACCCTTCTTAACCTCTTCAGAGAGGTTATTTGTATAAAATCGTGCAATAGCTACTTTCATATCCCAAACAAGGTTCTCGTGAGCTCTAGTATTTGAATTTAATACAAAAGATTCTTTAACAAAGTGAATTTCTCTGGTTTTATCTTCGTCTATCCAGTCTTGCACAAGAGCAGCGTCTTTGGGTTTCTAGTTAAACGGTCTATTTTTTCACAACAAATGATGTTTATTTTTTTCTTTGTTGCATATTCAAACAGTTCATTAAATAATTTACGAACTTGTTTTCCGCTAGCAGATTCAGACACTCTAAATGTCTTTATTGTTTCGAATTGTTTTTTAATAGAGTAGTCTTTTAGAAGTTGCTCTTGGGCATCAAGAGAATAACCTGTTTCTTCTTGTTCTCTAGAAGATACTCTGCAGAATATAAGATTTTTCATATTTTTTTATTATTATAGTCTATTTCGGCAAGTTTATCAAAATAAACAACAAGGTCTGAAAGCATTTTTTCAGCCTCAATAAGGTCTATGCTTTTGGCATAGTCCTCTTTGATTGCTTGTTGAAATTCTTTGATAAGTTCTTGACTAAACATTGTTATTTATTATTTTTGGTAAACCAAAGTAAATGTTGAATTATTTTTTTCTTTTAAAACCTTGGAATTCTTTTAAAATTCTATATGCTTGTTGTTTCGCTGTTTTTGGACTATATCCAGCTTTAATTGCAGCCTGTTTAGCGTTTCCTTCGCAGCTAATGAAGTTGTGCAAAAATTGAAGCTTTTTCATTGATGGAGCATTAAACATCGGCAAATAATAGGCGATAGTATTATTCATTAGATGATCAGCTAGATAGAAGAATAGTAGTCCTCTTGGCTTTCTGAAAATAAGGTCTCGAATAAAGTAGAATTCTTGCATATTGAATTTAGGAAGGGGATTTTTCTTTTTATAATCTTTATCTTCTAGAAGTAAGACTAGATTGTAGATTACTTCTTCTGTGTTTATTTTTTTATTTTTCATATTTTCTCCATTCAATATCTTCTTCAGGATTACCGGCGAATTCTAGCCATGAGCCACCTTCTTCGGGAATGACATACCACATTCCATTTTTTACTCGCATTTCTTGATTGTCATAAAGTGGTTTTTCGTTCCATCTTTTTCCAGAAAGATAATCCTTATTTTTTGTATTATTATTTTTTGTAATACTATTTATTGTGGGTAAAGAATTTTTACTAGCGAACGGTAAAGAATTTTTACTACAATGGTTAAGATTTTTAACTAATTCATACTTGTTTGTTTTGTTATTATTTCTAATTATTCTTATAAAATTTTTCGACTCTAAACGTTTTGTAGTTTTAATTATGGTTTGTTTTGTTAGGCCAGTGCCGTTATCTAATTTGCCGACCCCTTTCATTAGTTGTTTTCGACTAATTTGGTCGCTTAATTTCCCAAATCCATAAGTGTGACGAAGAATAAAATCTAGAACTTTTTGTTCTGATCCGTTTAAATTTTGCCAATACTTATCCATTATTCTTGGATATCTCCAAAAATCACCTTTTTCTAAAGTTTCTGGAAATCCTGTAAATTGTTCTAATTTTTTCTTCTTTTTCATGTTTTAATGTGTGCATTTTGTTTAATAAAAAACACACTATTGTTTATAGTGTGATTATAGAATGGGAAATTTTTTTAAAATACCACACTTAAGATGTCATCTTAAGTGCGATTTTTATTTTAAATTAGGATATTGTTTTCAACATATTTTTTAAATCTATCAAGATCCTTGGTGATATTTTCAAAAGTTATAGGATCTTTTGTTTTATTTTCATACATGAGTTGCACTTCTTCATTTTTAGCAATTTCTGAAATTGTTTTTCCACTTTCTTTAAGCTCATATATTTTTTTATATCTTTTTAATTCTTTAATTTTTCTATTTCTTGGTAATAGCGAAAGATGTCTTATTTCTGCTCTTTTTTCTCCTATTATGTAGAATATCGCCTTTTCGTCCTTAATAATTTTAGTCTTTTTTAATTTTTTGTAAGAGCTTGCTAATGCTTTTTTGTTGTTTTCTATTATTTCCCATTTATTTTTTATATCTTTAATGGAAGTGTCTGGAAAAATTTCTAATGTTAAATGCATAAGGCCTTTTTCGTCTTCTTTTAGGAAAAAAATAAAAGGTTCTGGAAAAAGATGATAGGATTTTTTATTATTAAATATCACAAAATACTCTATAGCATCTTTCCATCTTTCACTAGCATTTGCTGCCAATAATAAATCATCGAAAGTTTTATCATAACTTTTTAAGTTTATTTTTTGAATCCATTCAAATGCTTTTTTAGTTGTAAGTCCTTTTTGAGGAATACCAAATTTTTTTCTTATGGTTTTTACCTCTTTAATAAATTTTTTATTATAAAATATCAAAGAAAATTTTTCTTTTCTTTCTGTGGTTGGTTTATCTTTAGGATATTTTAATAATTTTGATATTCTTTTACGAGGGTCGTCATCTTTAAACACGAATCCTTGTGATTTCATATTTTTAATTTTTTAAATAATGTTAAGTTGGGAGTATACATTTCTTTTATTTTGTTATATTATAAAAATACAATTTAATAAAGTAGCCTAAACCTTTTTTGAAGGCATGGCGAAAAGACCAGTAAAGAATAAACAACCCATCATGGGGTGTGTCTTTACTGGCCGTATCGGGAAACCGGTATGAGTGGGAGAAATCCTACTACCCGTGGTGGGCTTTTTGTATACAAAACCATGGGTGCCACAAGGGGATAATCAATAAGTAAGTGATATTATGAAAACATTAAACAAGATTAAAAAAAGATGGGACAAAGAAAATGAAGAAATAAAAGTACTACCTAGGCTTTTAATTACAATTGCATCTATTTTTTTAGCAGTAGTTATAGCCTCTATTTTTATGGCTGTTACAGGCAGTTTTGTAGGTGGAGGATTAGCTATTATAATTTCATACCTTGTATTTAAGAAGCTTTTTGAAAAACTAGCAATAAAAATGAAAAAATAGAAGAAATACATGATAGATTTTTTAATTTATGCACTAGCTTTATTTTTAGCACCTTTTCTAAATGGATTATTGTCCCTTATTTTAACAATAATTTTTGCTCCGATTATAGGTTTATTAAAAAGAAAAAATAATGAAAAATTACTTAATACGGTTTTTTCTATTGAGTCTTTTTGTTCTACATTTTTAACTACTATTCTTTTAGATAAAGTATTAAACATGTTTAGTCTTAATATGAATTGGCTTTTTATTATTCTTTTCATCGCAATAATTTTGATAAATGGAATACAAAGAATAAGAAAGACTGCCAATCAAGATAAGCTTTTTGAAATTTATGAAACAGTTGGAGATGTTTCAGGTATTTTGGCAGGTTTTATAGTTCTGCTTTTATTATAATAATTTAAATGTTTGTAAAAATATGAAAGATTCAAAAGAAACATTTGAAACGCTTTGGGGATATTGCACATCTAATAATCGTTTATGTTTAAGATTAAAACATTGGTATGAGTTGTTTAAACTATTAAGAAACACGGATAGTTTGAGCGGTCATGGCGATAATGGAGAACCAGCTGACCCAGTAATCATTGATCATAATTGGTATGAGATTATTCCACTAGAAAAACAACTTCAATTTAAAAGTTATATAAAATGGGCAGAGAAGAATGACCAATTGGAATTAGTTGGAGAATATGTAAGGTCTTTACCAGAAGAAGAATGGGAGCATTTTGGATCATAATTTATTCTTAAATTAGTTAGGTTTAAGGTTGATTTTTTGTGTTTTTAATTATATCATCAAAATAATGAAAATTAGAATTACAAACAATTTATTATTTATTTCAAGCACCTCTTTTTGGGTGTTTTAATTTTAAATATATTTTCAATAAAATTTTTTAATACTGGATTATAAACATGACAAAAAAACAGATTAGAAAACACGAAACTTCTTTAAAGGATCATAAACGAAATAAAAAAGAATTGAATCCTCCATTTTTATCTAAGGAATTAAATATGAATTCTTCTTCTTGGTTTGACGAAAGACTTCCAGAAATGTTATGGGCGGTTTTAATAATTGGGAATCTGAAGAGAGAAGAAGCTTTAAAATTTTTTAATTATATTGCAAATTTTGTTGAAGTAAATCAAGACTGTTCAGATGTTACCTTAACTGGTATTTCGCAATTACCTATAGAGAAGAGAAAGTTATTTATTGAACATTTTGTCAGTTATTCGCAAGGTGCAAAAGATATACTTCGTTCACTTCTATTATTTCCAGAATTACCTGCTTTTAATAGTTGGAAAGAGATGCTGACAGAACCTTTACCAGAAGAAGATTGGCAAAAAATAAGCAAGGGGGTCGGTATTACTTTTTGGCATCAATCGCAGGAAGCAACAGATTGTCGTTGGGTTAAAGTTTTATGTATTATTCTTGGAGGGAATTTAAAATTTCCAAGCACGATGGAAGATATTATTCGTGGAATTTTAGAATATCCAAATTACGGAGATTTAGAAACTATTCGACCAACTATTCGAGCACTAGAAATTACTCCCAATCCAGAGAAAGAAGATAAACCAAGTGAATGGGCGAAACATTTTTGGGATTATTGTTTTAAAAAAACAAGTTGTTTGCCTGAAGAAATAGTAAATAAGAAAATTCAAAAAAGACAGAAGAAACTTTTTAATGAAATGAAAGATTCAAGAACACATTATCTTGAAGAGACTAAAAATGTTAGAGATAAGTTAGTGGATCATTTTTTTATATCAGCAAGTACGTCCGCTATTGATTCTCGTCATGAAGGAGCTTTTGGGTTAGCATTATATGCCGTTTCTCTTTTTATAGAAATAATTTTTTATCGAATATCGTTATCAATTACTGGAAGATTAGGGCTTAGGGCGTTAGTCGAGATTTATATTACATTTGAATATTTGCTTCAAAAAGAAAAAAATGAGCCTAGAGTGTGGGATGATTATCGTTCGTACGGCACAGGGCAAGTAAAATTGATATATTTAAAACTTCAAGAATTAAAGCTAGATGCAAGCTCTATTGACTTAGACGAGATGGACCTGATAGCAAATGAAGATAAATGGGTTGAATTTGTTCCAATAAATCTTGGGCATTGGGACGCTACAACTTTAAGAAATATGGCAGAGGAAGCTAAATTGAAAGATTTATATGATAAATTTTACAATTATACTTCTGGATTTATGCATGGTAATTGGGGTGCCGTAAGAGAATCAGTTTATCAAAAATGTATAAATCCTTTACATCGATACCATAGGGGGCCAACTTGTGACTTACCTCTTATGCCTAGCGTTACAAAGGATGCTTTTGAAGTAACGAATAAAATTTTAGATTGTTTATCAATTGCTTATCCGACTTTTGATTTTAGGTTTACTAAAGCGAAAAAGATTAAATCTAAAGGAGGGAAGGTTGTGTAAGTATTAGAGAAGATAATATTAAGCATTTATTTAAAACTTATTAGGATAATGTTAGTATGATAATATCTAACCCTTAGGGATTTTGGTGGTTTTCTTTGCTAGGGGCTAGATAATAAAAAGACATTTTACATAGAAGATAGTAATTGTAGTTTTAATTGGAATAAAAATATAATTAAGTTAAAGATAATAAATATTTAATATTAGATAAATAAAATTTTTAGAATTTTTTATTTGTATTTACATTTTATATATGTTATGTTTTAAATAACAAACAAGATAAATGTTTATTATGACCAATAGAATAATAAAATCAAAAAAGAGAGTTCGTGACCATGGAGAAGTTTTTACTCAAGAAAGAGAGGTTAATGCGATGCTTGACCTTGTTAAAAATGAGACCGAACGAATCGAATCTCGATTTTTTGAACCAGCTTGTGGAAATGGAAATTTTCTTGCTCCAATACTCGAAAGGAAATTAGTGGTAGTTAAAAAAAAATATAGTTCAATTCAGATAGAATTTGAGCAAATGGCTTTTCTTGCAATAAGTAGCGTATATGGAGTAGAACTTTTACAGGATAACGTAGAGGCATGTATTGAACGTCTTTATGACATTTTTAACGATGTGTATACCGAATTGTATAAAGAAAAATGTAAAGATGAATTTAGAAAAAGTATTCGTTTTGTGTTAAAACGTAATATTTTACAAGGTGATGCACTTACTTTAAAAAAAATTGATAGTAATGATTATATTATTTTTTCAGAATGGTCGTTAATAAAAGGCGGAATGGTGAAAAGAAGAGATTTTCAATATGCTGAATTAGCAGATTTTAATCCAAAAACTCCAACATTATTTTCTTTACGAGAAATTTCCGACATGGGTGAGGCAGTTTTTTCTCCAATGCCATTAAAAGAATTTCCATTAGTTTATTATTTATCGATACTTGATTATGAAGATGCAAAATAATTACAATCCTGATGTTCTTTCATGTTTAGCTAATTTAAGTAATGACGAAGTTTTTACATCGCCAAAGTTAGCAAATGAAATATTAGATTTATTGCCAAAGGAAATTTGGAAAGATAAGAATGCCACCTTCCTTGATCCAGTTTGTAAGTCTGGTGTATTTTTAAGAGAAATAGCTAAAAGGTTGCTCGAAGGATTAAAAAATGAGATTCCGGATATTCAGAAAAGGATAGATCATATATATAGTAAACAACTTTTTGGAATTGGAATCACAGAATTAACTTCTCTTCTTTCTCGACGTAGTCTGTATTGTTCTAAGAACGCTAATGGAAAATATTCGATATCTAATTCTTTTGAAAATGAGCAAGGAAATATTTTTTTTCAAAATATAGAACATAAATGGAAAAATGGAAGATGTGAGTATTGTGGTGCAAGTCAGGCAGAATATGATCGCGAGGAAGGACTTGAAATGCATGCATATCAATTTATACATAATAATTTACCCGATAAAATTAAAAATATGAAATTCGATGTAATTATAGGGAATCCACCTTATCAATTAAATACTGGCACTAATTCTGCACAAGCTATTCCTCTTTATGATAAATTTGTTAAGCAAGCCAAAAATATGGCTCCAAGATATTTGACAATGATTATTCCTAGCCGTTGGTATGCGGGTGGCATGGGACTAGATAATTTCCGAGCAGAAATGTTAGAGGATAAAAATATCAGAGTCCTTGTAGATTATCCAAACGCTGGAGATTGTTTTCCTGGAATTGAATTGCGTGGAGGTGTGTGTTATTTTCTTTGGGACCGTGATAATCCAGGGTATTGTGAATATACAAATATTTCCGGAAAGGAAAAAAATACAATGGTACGTAAGATAGATGAATACCCGATATTTATTCGTTGGAATCAGGCACTACAGATAATAAATAAGGTTAGTTCAAAAAAAGAACGATCACTTTCTGAAATAGTATCTGTGGTTAGTCCTTTTGGATTAGCAACATCGGTTCGTGGAAAATCGAAAAAGGAGAAGAATAGTTTATTGCTAAATTCAAGTAAAGGAATTGGTTATATCGAGGAAGATAAAATAAAGACAGGCAAAGATCTTGTTCAAAAATATAAAGTTCTTTTGTCTAGACCAATTTCTGGAAATTTAGAAGTTCCACCATTCAAAGTAATTTCCTTGTTAAAAGTTTTAAATCCAGGAGAAGTTTGTACTCATACATATCTTGTTGTTGGTAGCTACGACAAAGAAACTACTGCTAAAAATTTAAAATCTTATCTAGAAACAAAATTTGTCCGTTTTTTACTTGTTCAAAGTATTTCTGGTATTGATATTTCAAAAGATAAATTTAGATTTGTTCCTATGCAAGACTTTTCTGAATCTTGGGATGATGAAAAGCTTTACAAAAAATATAAATTAACACAAGAAGAAATTGATTTTATTGAATCAATGATTCGTCCGATGCAATAAACATGAGTAAAAATTTTTTTCCACAAAAACCAGAAATAAATCCAATAATATATGCTTATGAACTTGCTGGAGTAGATTCTCATAAAGGATTATTGAAAGTTGGTTATACTGTTAGAAATGCACAAGATAGAGTTGCGGAACAACTTAAAACTAGTCGACTTAAATATAAAATTGTTTTTGAAGAAAAAGCGATTAGGAATGATGGTACGACTTTTACAGATTATGAGATGCATCAATATTTAGAGAAACGTAATATTCAAAGAGTAGAAGGAGAGTGGTTCAGATGCACATTAAAAGATTTGAAATCAGCTATCATCGATATAAGAGATAGGAAATTTAGTATTGAGAATAGGGTATTTGATTTTAAAATGCGTCCAGAGCAGAATATGGCAGTTGAAAAAACAGCTGCATATTTTTTAAATTATAGAAAAGAGAACCCTGATAAAATACCTCATTTTTTATGGAATGCTAAAATGCGTTTTGGTAAAACTTTTACCACTTATCAGTTAGCTAAAAAGATGGGATGGAAAAAGATTTTGGTAATGACTTTTAAGCCAGCCGTAGAAAGTTCATGGGATGATGATTTAAAGGAGCATGTTGATTTTAAAGATTGGCAATTTGTCTCAGCATCAGAAAATACACTTTGGCATAAAGATATAAATGAGAGAAAACCTTTTGTTTGTTTTGGATCATTTCAAGATTATTTAGGTAAAAATAAAAGCACAGGAGGTGTTAAAACAAAAAATGAATGGGTTCATAAAACTGATTGGGATTGCATAGTCTTTGATGAATATCATTATGGGGCATGGCGTGAAAATGCTAAAGAACTTTTTGAGGCAGAGGATGAAAAAGAAAAGGAATTTGCGGAAGGGCAAGGGTTAACAGATTTTAATGAAAGAATATTACCTATTAAAACTAAGGCATACTTATATCTTTCGGGAACTCCTTTTAGGGCAATAGCATCAGGAGAATTTATAGAGGAGCAGATATATAATTGGACTTATTCTGATGAGCAAAAAGCGAAAGAATCTTGGAGTAACAAAAAAGGAATCAATCCCTATGCTTCATTACCCCGAATGGTTATGATGACTTATCAGCTTCCTGAATCAATTAAGAATATAGCCCAGCAAGGGGAATTTAATGAATTTGATTTAAATATATTTTTTTCTGCTAATGGTAAGGATAAGAATGCAAAATTTATATACGAGGAAGAAGTTCAAAAATGGCTGGATTTGATTCGTGGATCTTTTCTTGAGACAAGTATTGATAATCTAAAGCTTGGAGCTAAAAAACCGCCAATGCCTTATTCTCATGTAGAGCTTTTAAATGTGCTTAATCATACTCTTTGGTTTTTGCCTTCGGTAGCTTCATGCTATGCAATGGCTAATTTACTTAAAAAAAGACAAAATATTTTTTATCATGAATATAAGACGATAGTCGCTGCGGGTCAGGCAGCAGGTATTGGGATAAAAGCATTACCACCAGTCTTAGAGGCAATGGAAAATTCATTGCAATCTAAAACTATTACTTTGACTTGCGGAAAACTTTTGACGGGGGTAACAGTTAGACCATGGACGGGTATTTTTATGCTTCGTAGTTGTTCAACTCCAGAAACTTATTTTCAGGCAGCCTTTCGCGTACAATCTCCATGGACTATTAAAAATCCTGACAACAAATCTCCTAACAAAGAAGAGATAATTAAAAATGAATGTTATCTTTTTGATTTTGCGCCGAATAGAGCCTTAAGGCAAATCGCAGAATATAGTTGTCGTCTTAATGTTAATGAATCTAATCCAGAAGCAAAGGTTGCAGAATTTATAAATTTTCTTCCAGTGCTTGCTTATGATGGTAGCGCGATGAAACAAATTGATGCGGCAGGAATTTTAGATATGGCAATGAGTGGGACTACAGCAACACTTCTTGCAAGACGATGGGAAAGTGCCCTTCTTGTAAATGTTGATAATAATACTTTAAAAAATTTAATGAATAATGAAAAAGCAATGAATGCGTTAATGAGTATTGAGGGCTTTAGAAATTTGAATCAAGATATTGAGACTATCATTAACAAGTCAGAGTCTGTTGAGAAGGTGAAAAAGGAGCAAAACGAGAAAGAGTTGTCTAAAAAAGAGAAAAAGCAACTAACAGAAGAAGAAAAAGAATATAAGAATCTTCGTAGGCAAATCCAAGAGAAACTTATTAAATTCGCCACACGTATACCTGTTTTTATGTATCTTACAGATTATAGAGAAAGAACCTTAAAAGATATAATTACAAAATTAGAGCCTAGTCTATTTAAAAAAGTTACAGGTCTAACACAAAAAGATTTTGAATTACTCGTTAGTCTTGGAGTTTTTAATAGTGCTTTAATGAATGATGCTGTTTATAAATTTAAGAGGTATGAAGACGCAAGTCTTGTTTATACTGGTATAAATAAACATAAAGACGAAAAAATAGGTCTTTATGATACTATTCTTTCTCAGGAGGATTATAAGAAAAATTCGGAAGAAGTATTTGTAAATAATCCGAAGGGATAGAATTTTTATAAAAAATATGAACACATTTAAACAGGCGGCAATTAAAGTTTTAGAAAAGGTTAAAAAACCATTACATTATAATGAAATAACTAGACTATCTTTAGAGTCTGGGTTTTTAGAAACCGAAGGAGCAACTCCGGAAGCAACAATGAATTCTCAAATTGTAATTGATATTAAAAAGAAAAAAGGGGCTTCAGATTTTATTAAAATTGCACCGGGTACTTTTGCGTTAAATCCTAATAAAAAAGAAGAAAAGATAACACCTAAAATTATAGAATTTGAAAAAACAGAGGAAGAAAAAATAAACATAGCAGGAGGTTTTACTGGTAAAGGGGGAGAATACTTAGTTTGTAGTAAATTATTATTTCGTGGTTTTAATGCAAGCATAATGAGTGTTGATGTTGGAATGGATATTGTGGCAGTAAAAGATAATCTATTGTTTGGGATACAAGTTAAGACTTCAAATTTAAATAAATTTAATACTTACGTATTTGATATTCGTAAAGTTTCTTTTGAGCGTCATAATAATGGTAATATATTTTATATTTTTGTTTTGCATTCTGAGAATAAAGATGATTTTTTAATTTTACCATTACATGAAATTGAAAAGAAAATTCATGAAAAATCTATATTGGAGATTATGAAAGGAGAAAGATTAAGGGTGAATATTAAGGTTAGAGATAATAAGGTTTATCTTGAAAATATGAATCATGAAATGGGGTATTTTTTAAATAATTGGAATTTAATAAAATAAAATATGATATTTTATGTAATCCCTTCATGGATTAGTTTGGTCTTCGAGATAATGGATAATACTTTTTTTGGAACTTTATTTGCTGGAATCATTTTAGCGTTTATTGGTTTTTCTTTATATAGAAAACAAAAAAGTGTTGATATGGAGTGCGAGGATAGACGTAAGATTAGAGATTTAGCTTCATTATTGTTAGCAAATATCGAAATTGCTTTTAAAAAATATGAACAGCAAATAGATATATATCTTGAAAAAGGGGATCGACTCAACTATCTTAATGCTATAAAAAAGAAGCTTGAGGATGCTGGAGAGGATCCTGATAAAGCAATTAAAGAATTGTGTCTAAAAGTTCGAGACGATGCAGATTCTTTGATTGCTTTATTGGAAATTGATGGAAATTATGATAAAAATATAGTAAAAATTACAGAAAATATAGCCACTTTTAGTTTTTTAGTTGAATCTATTTCTATTATTCATTCTTTGGAAGAAAAAGAGTTAAAAGAAACTAAGCAAAAGGTTTGTGATGTGTTAGGATTATTAAGGTCAACATTAAAAGAAGTAATAAAAAATTTGTTATCTACTAGTTAAAGATAATAAATAGTTAATTTCTTTATTTGTGGTTTCTAAATCTCCAATAGCATTGATCCAATCAAAAGTTCTGAATTTTTTCTGCCATGTGAGCCAAATTATTAGATAAGAACCGAATCTGTAAAGGCAATTTAGAAATGTCCTACTTTAGTTATATTCTTCTCTTTGCATACCCTTTCTTTATTAAGCGAAAATTTCCTCCATGGATAATCAATTGGTGGCTTCCAATTTGATTTCTTTTTAGTAATGGCTATTAATTGAACATCTATTTCTCTTTGAGGTCTTGAAGGAAGAAAGAATGGATCAAATAAGAAGTTTTTCCCTTTTTATATACTAAGTTGTTGCTAGGACATTATTATATTGCTATCATATAAGACTGCAAGCTCTCGCATTTCTCTCTTATGCATATTATATTACTTGTAATAAGCAAAAAAGGCAAATAATGCTTAATATACTTAAAATACTATGCAAAAAGGATTAATAAAAGAGGTAATAGCCAAGCAAAGTCAGGAAAAAGAATCCCTGTCTCGTTTAGAATACGTAAACAGAACTAAAGCGGTTAAAGGTCCTGAATGGATGTCCTCGTCTTTGATAAAGGTAGTGCTCGGACCGCGCCGTGCTGGTAAATCGGTATTTTCTCTCATGTTACTTAAGGGTAAATCTTTTCTTTACTTCAATTTTGATGATCCGGCATTAGTGGGAGAAAAACTGGATTTATATGAGCTTGTTGACGAACTGCATAAATTTTACGGAGATACTAAATTTGTTTTGTTTGACGAAATACAGAATCTGAAAGGTTGGGAATTATTTGCTAACCGTCTGCACCGCCAAGGCTATAATCTTATTTTGACCGGCTCAAATGCCAACCTTCTTTCCATGGAGCTTGCAACGCATTTGACCGGTCGACATTTACCGATAGAAATACTGCCGTTTGATTTCCAGGAATTTCTAAAAGCTAAAAATTTCTCTAAGTTCGATCAGAAACCTGAACTTTTGAAATTATTGGAACAATATATGACGTTTGGTGGTTTCCCCGAAGTGGTTACAAAAAATCAGCATCCGCGAGGATATTTGGACGTGCTATTTGATTCATTGCTTTTCAAAGATGTGGTAAAGCGTCACAAAGTCAGATTTTCCGAACAGATAGACCAGCTTGGTTCGTACTTGATAAACAATGTTTCCAACCAATACAGTTTCCGGAAGCTTGCGAACATTTTGAAATTCAAAAGTGACGTAACATTGGAAAAATATCTGAAGTATCTCGAGGAAGCATATATTATATTTTCTCTTTCCAGCTTCTCCGCCAAAGCCGGCGAACGTCTTCGCTCGCCTAAAAAGATCTATACGGTTGATAATGGTTTCGTTGCCTCTAAAGCTGTTCAACATTTTTCTGACAATGGAAAACTTATGGAGAATTTAGTTTTCACCGAATTTGTAAAAAGAGGTTTTGAGCCGAATAGAGAATTATTCTATTACAAGACTCGTAATGGCCGGGAGGTTGATTTTGCTATTATGAATGGCTATGAAATATCTAAATTAATTCAGGTTTGTTATGACGTAAGAAACCTTGATGCCGAGCAACGAGAAGTGAAATCTCTCATAGAAGCTAGTGATGAGTTGAAAGTAGATAATTTGACGGTGCTGACATGGGACGATGAACGCGAAGTGAAAAAAAATGGTAAGACCGTGAAATTTAAGCCACTATGGAAATGGTTACTTGAGATAGAAAAATAATCTATGCCAACAAAATCTTTAAATAAAAGTTTGCATAAAGCGATCCATGCAAAGAATGATGAGTTTTGTATTTAGTAAAGAAAAAGTCATATATGTCTATATCTCAAAAAGTGGACACCATTTCGCATCTACTTTTTTGGGGGCAGATTACTTCTATAATTAACTCCATCATCTTATTATTAATACATATGTTCGAAAAAGTTCTAAAAATTTATTAAAATAAGGCATATGGACAAACAAAACAAAAAACTATTTTTTATAACTTTAATTTGTTCAATTGTTTTCAGCTCAATCGTTGCTGGAGCTGTGGGCTTTTGGGCAGGTTCATTGTCTCAAAAAACAGATGAATTGAATCTGTTGCAAGATCGCAATATTGTCAAAGTTAACGAGGAATCGGACATTGTTTCTGTAGTTGAAAAAGTTTCGCCAGCCGTAGTTAGTATTATTATCACTAAAAACTTACCTAAAATAGAAGAATATTATTTTAATCCTTTTGGAGATGACGATTTTTTTAATCGTTTTTTTGGCGATGATTTTTTTAATTTTGGAATTCCACAATATAGACAAAACGGTACTGAAGAGCGAGAAATTGGAGGTGGTACTGGGTTTATTATTACCTCTGACGGATATATTGTCACCAATAAGCATGTGGTAGCGGATGAAGAAGCAGAATACACAGTGATGATGAACGATGAGAGTAAATATGATGCTGAAGTAGTGGCTCGTGATCCGACTACTGATTTTGCAGTATTAAAAATTGAAGGCAAAGATTTTCCAACTATTGAGCTTGGAGATAGTGATGAGATAAAAGTTGGTCAAACAGTAATTGCCATTGGTAACGCCCTGGGAGAATTTAGAAA
>ERZ795058.3877-NODE-3877-length-15191-cov-8.853198_pt1 | contig 15191 bp, 19 predicted proteins | sample MGYA00375142_ERZ795058 | MGnify/ENA primary metagenome ERZ795058 (study PRJEB30187, sample SAMN05720210) | activated sludge metagenome | isolation source: anaerobic digester from wastewater treatment plant | place: Japan | collected 2015-04-20 ... | reverse complement strand
TCACTTTCATCTACCACCTAAAGATGGTAGTTTTCCCGTTCGCTAAAATTATAATCTAACAATTTGCAGAATTGAAACTTTAGGTTCACTTTCAATTAATAAATGTATATGGTCTTTATCACATTCCATTTCTATTATAATAAAATCTTGATTTTTTGAAATTTCAATAAATAATTCTTTAATTATTTTTTCATTAAAAACCAATAATTTTTTCCTATACTTATAAACAAAAATAATGTGATACATTAATAGAAACTTGCTATGGTTTTTTGATCGATAATCCAAGATTTTCTACTTGTTATCTTTTTCATCTTACTAAATTTAGGTATTGGTTTTAATGATAATTTAACATTATCAATACCCATTAAAATTGCAAAACCTGTTGACATTCTTCCTTTAATAAAATACTCTTTTCCAAGGTATTTGACTTTATCAAACTTTCTAAATCCAAACAACTTTCCAGTTGGTATTCCTTTTTCAGATCGAATTCCTTTAGTCTGCTGATAATCGCCTTTAGAAATGCATCTCTTATAAATCACACTATTAGTTCTACTGAAATAAGCAGGATTACCCTGACAAGCTATCACTACTGCGTCAATATAATGTTCCTTTGGAAGTTCAAATAGTTGTCTGTGTTCCTTAGTTATATAACCAAAAGTTTCTTCCGCATAAGGCAACCTTTTAAGCAATTGAATTCTAATGCTATTCATCTGCGTAGCATGTTTTAGATTACCTTTAACTTTTCCACCATTAATAACAATCTTTCCATCATGAACTGCATCATGGCATGTTTTACAGAGAGTGATTAAATTATTTGGTTCATCAGAGCCATTATTACTTCTAAAAATTATATGGTGAACTTCAAGTTTTTTATCTTTAGACTTGCCTTTACAATGTTGACATTTGTAAGAATCTCTATCTAAAACAAATGCTTTAGTATTTGCAAAACCGTAGTTAGTTCCTCTTTGATAAGCCCATTTCTTTATTTTTTCATTATATAAAGCAGGATTCTTTAGAAGATGTGGATCAAAGTTAGCAGTTTCAATAATCAATTTAGTTATTGGGAGAATTGATTTAACAAAATTGATTTCTTTCAAATGACTATCGAATTTACTAATCATAGTCGGTGAAAATCTATCTTTTTTAATAGAATTCTTCCTATTAGACCAACGAGCTTTACGATATCTAGTTTTTCTATTTCTTCTGTTACGACGAGCAGTAGCCCTGCTTTTCATAGTTTTGGTGATGTCATTTCTAATAGTAATTTCTGACATATAAACTACTTCGTTTTTATCATTGACAACCGCACTACCAATTTCACTACTACCTGTATCAACCCCATGAGTTAAAGACTGTTTAGCTTGTCCACTACTGTATAGAAGTTTAATAGTGAATGGAGTTCTTTTGATTACTTTTGCTTTCCCAAGTTTTAATAAAATTCTTGCTTTTCTAGGTGAGCATGGCATTAATGGTTTTCCATACTTGTTAATAACATAAACTACCATAAAGTGTTTATCTCCTTTATAAAAAGAAGTTATGCCTATTCAATCAGTTGGAGTGCTGAATGAAATTGGGCTTCCTCTCGATCAGTTAAGAAGGCTTCGCATTGTGGTTGACTATCCCATTCTGTCTTAGGATTGTTTACAGAGCCACGAAAGAGCATTGAACTGAGGCGACATTCAAAGGTTTCTACATCCAACTTAACGGCTACATGTTTTCTAAAACTCCCACATGTGATCTGGTGAAGACGACCTACTAATCAAATTCAATTAGAAGGTGCTAAGTCTTGCTTAGCACAGCTTCACCCACTATCCAATCCATTCATCTGCACCAATTGAAATATCTTGTGTCAAACCCTTTTCTTCTTTCTTTTTCATAACATATCTTTTAGCTGGATGTGTTGCATCCATAATAGCATCAAAATCCCAAATTGTTAAATACATATCATCAATCAATACTCCATCATGTTCGGCAAAACCCAAATTAGAAGTCATTGTTTGATTGCCAGCCAACATATCAGCATAATTCTCAAGATATTCTGGTTGAATATTTGAAAATTCATTCAACCAAAAAGCTATTTCAAAAGAGGGGTCATATACACCCAACTTGCCCTTTTCATTCATTCGAAATTCCCTTTCTCTAAGAAAGTTGAAAGATTTTTTGAAAAACCTTATACATAGGTTTCCTCAAATATTTTTTTAGATCAGAAAAGGAAACTAATTTATATCCATCAAATTCAGGGACAGTTTTACCTTTTACATTTGTGAAATAGGAAGTGCAATTCAAACTTTTAATATCAGGAAGTGATTCAAGGGGCCAGAGAAATAATTCCAAATCCTTTGTTTGTGTATATTCAAACCGCCCTAAATTTGTCAATTGACATTCCTTTACATCTAATCCAGTTTCTTCTTTCAGTTCACGGATAGCTGTTTCAATAAATTTTTCACCATATTCATGCCTACCTTTAGGAATATCATATTGAAATCCACATTCTGTAGTATGACCAACTAAAACTCTATTACCATCTGTGATAATAATTCCACAACTAACCACTTTCGTCATTAAAATTACCCCCTCTTATTTAATTTTATCACCTCTCAATATTAAAAAGTGGGGTGAAATTCCCCACTAATTTAGTTCAAGAGAACACTCGTGTCAAGAAAAACAACTTCCTTCTTCCCCTTCTTCATCCCAAAAAATTTTCATGGCATCGTCATATCCTTCCCAATTATCGACGCCACAACCTTCAAGAGCTTCAAGTTTTCGTTCAGCCTTCAAAAGTTCCTGATATCGGGATTCACTAATTTAAACAGTCGGCTTTATTTTAACATCCTCCTTAATTGTCTTCATCTTCTGTATTTACAACCACTTCAATATTTTCAGTGTCCTTCCAATATCTTAAGAAACGTTCTTTAAATTTCTTTTCATCAATCAACTGATTCAAAAACAATTCCATAGCCAAACCAAAAGTGATATCACTAAAAACAGACTTGGCTTTAATGGCATATGCTTTTCTTTCAAGTTCCTTATTTGATTCATAGAAATTCTGAGCGTTATTCAAAAATTCATTATAACGATTTACAACATCCTTTTCAATCATTTCAATAAACTTGATCAAATAAGGGGAATGCCTAAACTGATTTTTAACATCATCAATCTTTTCTTCCAAAACCATTTCAGCAACAATTCTTTTGTTAAGAATATTATCACGAATATGATGATTCTGGATATATAATTTCGTCTTTACTTTTACCATTTCACCATTAGTAAAATGAACCACAAAACCTTCAATATTCTTAATCTTATCATTGACACAAATGTCCAAAACTTCCGACAAAGAATAATTATAGGATTCAACGGTAATAGTATTAAAAGAATGTGATTCATATTTGCCATCAATCATATTACGAGAAATGATATAACGAAGTTCTTCTACATCACCGTAATTCAAAACATGAGGATCACGAGGCGAAATCAATTCAAACATAGGAGTATAACAGTTTTCAATATCATTGATAATCTGACCTTTAAAGAAGGGATCACGGTTTACAATTTCCATTGCAATCTGTGCCTGTTCTGAATAACTATTCATTTTGGTTTTGGCATGAAGATTGCCATTAACCATAAAGAACAGAATCAAAGAACCATCAACCTTTTCAAATATACCACAAGGATTCCATTTAGAAATAACTTTTTCTTCGGTGAAAGGATTTTCACCATAATTAAAAAACTTATGGAAACCCAAACAAACAATTTTACCAGTGTTCTTTTCAAAAGAAATACTTCTCAAATTCCTAGCAGACTGTCTATTGAAGTCAGAATAAGAAGCCAGACGATAAGAAAAACTAATAATTTCAACACCATCGACAATTTCTATTTTGGAAATAAAATTCTGGCAAGTTTTAACCAGATTCAGACAATTTTCCAAGGAAGGAATTTTCATCGACTTTATGAACTTGGGCTGAGTCATGGTAATCACCTCTTCAATCAGGATGAATTTAGTATACCATAGAAAAAGAAAGTTGTCAATGCCCTTAAAAATCTGATTTGCCCACTTTCGCCTAGTTATAGTAGAAATATATTTCATCCATTTCATCGCCCATAGGACAGGCGAAGTTTTTAATCATTGATTCAATAACACTGATAGGAATGAATTTACCAAGTTCTGCATTTCTGAAAACATTTCTTTCTTTGATATCCTCAAAGGAATTGAGAAATACATTTGCCTTAATCAAATAATCAGAAGTCAGTTGATTGATAATAGAACGACGAGATTTGGCAGACAGATTTGTTTTATCAATGACAATATTTTTCTTTTCTTTAATGGCATTTACAAGTCGATGATTCATATTCTTTTCTGCCTGTTCCCTGATATTGGGTTCATTCCAAATTTCATTATAAGTCCTGCCATTGGAAAGCCTCATAATTTCATCATCAAAAGAAATCACAACATCATTTCGAGAATAAAGAAGAGAAGTGGATTTGCCAGAAAGAGGAAGACCAACAAGAAAAAGACAATTGGGACTATCTTTCTTTTCATTATACTTTTTGATAAATTCAGATTCAATATCATTGAACAGTTTAAGAGATTCTGCATTCCAAATATTATACAGTTGATCAATAAGAATCATACTTTCAAAATCATCACAAAACCGACCATAACAATCATACTTAGCAAGTTTCAGAGACATATCAAGAGTATTAAACCCAAGAGGAGCAAACTTTTTAAATAGAGTATTCAGATTCAGTTTACCATCAATTTTGGGAAGATTGACATAAATGTCATGAGTATTGATAATCTGCCAAATTGTTATAATATCCAAATTCAAATGTTTACCAAAACGATTATAAAACTCTTCATCAATTTCCTTCATGATATTTAATGACATATTGGCACTAATATTGGCATGGTTATAAAAAACCTTTTTCTCCTTTTCCTCAACAATCATGGCAGCCTTAGGCTTACCAATATCATGAAGAAGACCAGCAACAAAAAGATCAATATCAACATTATCACGAACCACGTGGGAGATAACCATCATTGTATGTGCCCAAACCGTAGATTCATAGTGGTAAGGATTCAACTTACCTTCCGAATATTCATGATTCGTTTCCTTCATTTCCTTAACAAGCAAAGGATTTTGTTCAATAAAGATTTTAAGAATTTCGGTGTATTTATTCATGAGAATGATACCCCTTTTCTTTCAGAAAGACAAGTATACCACCTGCCCAAGATTCTGACAAGTGGTATCTTGAAAGTTCAGTCATAATCTTATTTCTTGAGAGGTTTTACACGAATTAAAATAGTTTGTTTTTCTTCTCTATATATCTTATGATTTTTGACTGTTCCTTCAACCTTCACAATTTCCCCCACATTAAAAATCGGTTTTGTTGAACTAAAAACAATATGATTTCCTTTTAAATCTTCTGCAATGACAAAATACTTCAATTTTCCATACATATCAAAATTACTTGAAACATGGCAGATTTTAATACTTGTTTGATACTTTGATCCGATATTTCCAACATATTCGGAAATCACTTTTTCTTTTTTCTCTGTCGGATTATCCATTTCCCTAATTGCCCAAGCTACAAGAGAAACAATATATCCCGTTTGTTTAATAGTGAAGAAACCATCTTTAACAATAATTTTCGAAACATTCCAGTATTCTTCTGTCAACTCATTTTCATCCATATATTTATCTAAGAAATTCAGAATCTTTTTAGAATAATCCAGAGTTGATTCATAATTCTTTTTAAATTCATCAACATTCAAATGAATGGGTCGTTTGCCATTAATAATTCGATGAAAATCTTCCAGAACCATATCTTTTGTTGCAATTTGACCCGTATCGGAAGATTTTGATACTGATACAAAACCCCTTGAACGAATCATCTGAACAATAAAAGGAACCATTTCTTTCACATCATAGTTAGGAATTGGTGTAATTGGGGGAAGGTGGAAAATAGAATCATCAGAATCACATTCTGCCAACTTTTCATAAAAACTGAAAACCTTGTTGATACTATGGCCCATAAAATGTTTTAGACAAGAATAACCAACTTGTTTAAATTCCTTAGTTATTTCGTTGTAAATAATGGCAACACCTTTACGTTCTCTTTTTGTATTACAATGTTCACAAAGTTTATAATCAATTTCATTAAAATGTTCAGGAATTTCAATATCAACCGTTCCGGGAACCCTACGAAAAATACTTTTTGAATGGCCATCATTATCTACCTTGGCGACAAAAACCCATCCATCAATTCGAATAGGAGAATATTCAATTTCTACATTAACAAAAGATTTCCAGACTTTTGAAATGATAAATCCAAAATTATTTTTCGAAACTAATTCAACTTCTTTCTGGAACACTTCTCCAAAATTTACCTGAATTGGTTTTACATTTATTTTCAAAGCAATTTTATTTAGTTTATTCACTCGATCAAGAAGAAACCCCTTCTGTTCCAAGTGAATTTTTGTTGATATTTTCGTCAAGTTCAACACCCTCTTCCTTCAAGGTGTTTCCAGTATATCAAAAAAGGAAGGGACTGTCAAGCCCCTTCCAAATTTTAGTAATAAAAAATTCGAGTAGGATCAGAAACACTGCCAGTCAAAGGATGATCATGATCATACACAATTCCAACAGTTGTTCCATGTTCTGATGTTTCCATATCTATTCCAGTCAAATAATTGAAACCCTTATAGTTCCCCGTTTGATGAAGAAGTTCCTCAAGAATTGCGCAATATGACCGTCTTTCAACAGTCTTTTCATCGGCAGAATTTAACAGAAAATCATTGACAAGTTTCTTTATAGATTCTACATTAATTGTCTTTCGTGCCATATCAAACACCCCTTTTCAGAATTTTGATCTTCCTCATCAACAAAACCAGTATACCACATCTAGGAATTTTTGGCAATTATTTTTTGAGGTTCGATCTTTTTTTGTTTTCGTTGTTTGCCATTTTAAATGAAACGTGTTTCAAAACTGTCTGTTTTTCTTTTCGAAAAGTTTTGTAGCTTTGAACAGTTCCTTCTATGTGATATATCTTTCCACTAACAAACATAGATTTTGGAGCACTAAAAATAATACAATTCCCATCTAAGTCTTTTGAAATGACCAAAACTCTACCAGTTCCATGCCAGTCTTGACTTACAACCATTCTAAGAACTTTAATATCCGTTTCATATCTTTCATTGATCTTGCCAAGATATTTTGATATATTTTCAACTTTCTCTTTTTTGTCAGAATCAAATTTTTTCATGGCCCAATCGACAATAGAAACAACATATCCGATTTGTTTATCTGTGAAAATTTCATTTTGAACAATGAATTTAACAGTTTTCCAATAGTCCTCATTCATTTCATTATCATAAAAATAATCTTGAAGATACTTCAATATTAATTCAGATTCTTTTTGAATTATTTCTTTATTTATACGCCAATTTGAAATATTTATTGTAATTGGCTTTTGTCCATTTTTGATCAAATTAAAATCTCTGATCACCAATTCTTTAGTTGAAAGCTTTCCACTTTCATATGATTCAGCTACCGAAACAAAACCATTTATTTGAATTATTTGAACAATGATAGGAATAATGATTTTTAAATTATATGGCATTTAACTCACGCTCCATAAATACTATTATATCATATCCTCAAAATTTTGGCAACACCATAAAAAAATTAGGCCCACAAAGGGCCTAATTCAATTATAAAACACAGGTCTTGCAATTCCTTGAATCCGAAGAAGTTGAATGGATAACCCACCAAAATAACTATTACCGCAAACAAAAACAATATCATTTGGGCAAAGTTGTGTATATCCAATTGTGTCAGGAGTTTCAGAAAGAAATTCAAACAGCCGTTCATCATAGACTGGAAGATTGAACTTTTCCTTTTTAAGAATATTATTCATTGTTTGGAGTGATACATATTTTGAATCATATATAGCTTGAGATACAGAGTGAAACATTTCAGTGTCCAAATGATCAACAACATGAATCATTTTTCATCACTCCTTTTATTTAGATAGATTCTAGTGTTGCTTTCATCCAAAGTCTATCATTCTTGTCAAAAATACTTTCCTTGAGACCTTTAGGAAGAGCTACAATAAGTTCCATCGATGCTAGAGTATCTTTAGAAAACATCTTTGTTAGTTCTTCCCTCTTTCTCTCACAACTAACATTTTTCAGTTTCGAATGAAGAGTAGTCATTTCAAAAGTTTCAAAAATACTTTCATGAATTTCAAACCCTTTGGTAATACTGAAACGAAGAGCTCGAAGAACACGAAGACTATCCTCATGGAATCTATCAACAGGATTACCAACACAACGAATTATTTTCTTCTGAATATCCTGAATACCATTAAATGGGTCAATAATCTGGCCGGTCTCAACATCCTTGGCGATGGCATTAATTGTAAAATCCCTACGAGAAAGGTCATCAAAAAGAGTTCCGGGAATGACCTCATCAGGCCGGCGACCATCACTATAGTAGCCATCTTTCCTACACATTACAAAATCAGCACATAGATTTGGAGTATCCGAAGTTTCGGGGAAACGAGCACGAATTGTCAGAAATTCCTCATTCTCCACAAAAATGCGGAAACCTTCATTTTTAAAATGCTCCCTCATTGCCTGAAAACTTGGGGCCTCAACAGAAAAATCAATATCCTTTGAATGAACTCCAAGAAAAGAATCTCTAACACATCCACCAACTTCAAAAATCTTCATTCTCGTTCCCCCTCCCTTCAATGTAAATCCATCATATCACAGGTTCCAAATTTTGGCAACAAAAAAATTCTAGTGGGACATATACTCCTGAAGATTATTCATAACATAAAATACCGTCATATCACCCGGATAAATAGAACCATTCGTAGACCTAAACATAAGATCAAGCCTATAATGTGATGAATATATTCTCATGTTAATAGCTTTTGATGTAGCAGAAGGATAATTTATTTCGATATTATCTATTTCAAAATTACTATCCGTTCTATAAAAATCTTCTGTAATTTCTTTAAAGAATATTCTATTTCCAACAATAGCTATTAAAACATATCCCCAACCAATAGCATCCTGAATGAATTTCTTAATAACCATATCATTATAATTATGAGTCAATTCCTGAATATCTTCAAATTGTTCAGACTGATTTAAATCATCCAGCCCTTCATTTACATCTTTGTCAAACTTTGATAGTTGTATCCAATCTCTCTTTGATTTAGAGCCTGGCCCTGAAATTGGAGCCTCTTTTCCATAGTCTCTAAAAACTTGTAAATACAGAACGGGATTAATTCCAAAATTCTTAAAGAAAGAGTGAGTAAATAAATTCATTGCTTGTTCACGAATATCTTTTCCAAAAACAATAAATGATTTAATATAATCTTGAATAGTTTTCAATTCTTGAGTTTTATTTTTCAAAAGAGAATCTTCAACTAATTTCATCAAAGTATCATAAGCTGTCTTTTCCATTTGATCCAATTTCTTCAAATCATTTTGAGTCTTTTTATGTTCATCCTTTGGTCTTCCCTTAACATCTAAGAGAACACTATAATCTGATTCATATTCTACCCCAATTTGTTCATGAAGTTTAACAATTTTGGAAGGGTTCATTTTTGCAAGTGTCTCAATATCAAGATTTGGCATATCAAGCTTTTCTTTATTAATGAGAATATCATCAATAACCTGAATAGCTGAATAAAATGTTTTCTCATTATAAATCTTTAAAGCGTCCATCCTAACATGTGTAAAATTAGCTCCTGATGTTCCTTCTTTACCAAAAGATTTTACAGATAGATATTGTTTAGCACCTTCACCTTTAGTATAAGCAACATCAACAACAATTTTACCAATATTCCCATTGTCAGAAGTGAAATTTATTATTCCATCTTCTCTAATGGCCCCTTCTTTCACATTAATTCTATCTTGATTCATTGAACCTAAAGGCTTTACAATCTCTCCAGCTTCCTCTTCTGAAAGATTCTCATTTGGAACCATACCAAGAAATTTGGCTAGATGAATTACACTTTCTCTTTCAAATGTAAATTCACCATTTTCACCATAAATCAAGTATTGAATCAAATCATTTTTAAGTATATCTTCATTTCCCGTGGCTTCTTGCTTGCCAGATTCATTACTTGTTCCATTGCCCAAAGATACTTTCAATTTGATTTTTGGCCCAATTTCAATATCCCATCTACCATTACCATAAATATATTTCAATCCACTATTAGAAAGAAATTCTATAAAGAAATTTTTAGCATCTTCATTTCTAATCAATTTAAGGTCTTTCATATTATCATTGATAGTAAATGGTGTATCTTTTCTTTTTACACTTTTCGGAGCAGTTGTCATAGTTCTTTCTTTTTTTGGCTTCTTTTTCTCTTCACTCCATTGATTAAACAATGATTGTTCTTTTTCATTCATCTTTTGAACAACATAAGAATTTGCATTCTTAATAAATTCTTTCAGTTCAGGAGCCATTTCTTTTGAATCAATTTCATCTTGTTTAACAAGTGTATAAGCAGATTCGATACCTTCAACACTGTCAAGATTCTTTAAGAATCCTGAAACCAAGGTTTCTAAGGGCACTGGAGTTATCATTGATTTAGATTTCTTATCTTTCATCACCTTTGGAAAAGTCAATTGATCAGGTGCATTCTTATTTTTAATCTTATCCATTGAATTTAATTCCTCTTTTCATTAAATTAAAACGATCTAATTTAATTTGAAAATATACAAAAATTTGGAAGAGTTTTCACCCTTCCCAACTATAATTTATATCTTCAATCTAAATTTTGAATTAACCAACGTTCAAATTGAGCACATTTCTGAATATATTCATGAAAATCTCCATCATTTACTAAAGTATAGTCAATATCTTGAATTTGATCCAATTCTATTTCAGAAGTATGTTGATGTTCTTTACCTTCTTGATTCAATTCTGGCCTTATAATTTTAACAGTTGTCATTTTCATAATTTCATATCCAAAGAAATCATTAACCGATTTTGTAAACTTTCTCAATTCTTCAACTTCATTTAAATATCTACAATCAGTAATTATAAAATTCAACTTTAGTTTTTCATGAGTTTTCAAATTCTGAATAATGTCAGTTCGAATGCCATCAAGTAAATGATTAATCCAAACTTTTTTGTCATAAGTTCTTCCAATTTCAGTTCCTAATTGTTGAAGAAGCCATCGTCCTTTTTCATCTTTCAATCCATTCCAACCCAACATATAAGCTGTTTCTTTCAATTTATCAGCAAAAGCAAATCTTTTAAAAGTAATTAAATGTTCTGCCAAAGTATCCTTTCCACTCTGCATCTTTCCTATACAAGCTACCAATTGAATTGTAAATGTCTGTTTCATTATTTATCCTCCATATACTTATCAAAAAATTCAACAAGGTTCTGTAAAAATTCAGGAATCAATTCAAGGTCAACTGTAAATCCCTTTTGTGTAGGCAACCACTCATTATCTTTCAATAAAATTCCCTAATATTGACAATTTTCTTATCACTACTATCCAAAGCTGAAATACTCACATGAATTGATAGTCCTTTATTTTTTTCTACTAACAAAGCCTTTGAAACTGTTGTCCAATTACCTGAAGAACTTTTCTTATTATATGCCATTTTCATCCTCCTACTTTCATTTTCTTTTCATTATATCAAAAGAGGGGCTTTTTGGCAAGCCCCTCTTCTTTTATTCCTCAATTACGTTCAAAACAGCATTCGTAAACAGTTTAATCATTGGCAAACATGTTATATAAGACTGAATAGCAGTTGCAATTCTCAAAAACGTTTCTACTGATACTGGAACCTTGAAACTAATTTCCCCACGATCACTATTGAATTCTTTAAATTTGACAAAGAATGTTGCAGTTGAAATATTCTCTCCATCAGGGGCATACCAAGTAATATTGATTGTCTTTGAAAACTTATCACTATTTCGAAACAATGTAATTGCTTCACCATTAGGATTCAATTGTTCTGCCATAGAAATAATATTCAAACAATCATTAAATTCAACATTGGCCAAAACTTCTTTTGTATAGTCATAAACCTTTGTGCCCTTGGCAATCTTCTTTGTCTTTGGATCTTTTGCTGGAACTTCACCAGGCATTAAGGATGGACACAATACAAGTTGAAGATTTCCAGCATTATTAATTTTGAGACCAATCTTGCCCCATTTTTCATTCTGAAATTCAAAGAAATCAATTCCATATTTTACATACTTAACTGTCGTAATAGGTTCATTTTGTTGTTCCGCATTCTTTGCCATTTTTAATCACGATCCCTTTTCTTTTCAATTTTCCCTTTTGGGTAGTTTTAACTTTGTTGATTTGAAGATTCTCGAAGTTCTTCAGCAAGACTTCTATTAATGGTCAGGCAGTTTGCATCAAACCAAACTTCCCTAGATATTGCCCCTTTTCTTGAAAACAATTGATCTAAATTCATCAATTGAAATTTATTTTTCTTTGGATTCATCAGATTTTCAAAAAGTTCAAATAATGATTTATTCCATGTTCCAAGAATCTTTCCATATTTATTTGGATCAAGATAGCTATCCAAATCGTTTTTATTTTGATTTTGAATCAATTGATATATTTCTGTTCCTGTAGTCGTCTTTAAAAAATGTTCAAATTCATCTTTTGACAAAGTTCTTTCAAGATTCTTTTTTCTCAACATTTTTCTTATAGCAACATTAAATTGTGGCATTTCTTCAATTTGTGAGCTACTCCCGCTAAAGCGAGGAGCTTCCTGTTTCAACGACGAATACTTGCTTCCGATGTTCTGGAAGTAGAGGTATTTATCTCGACAGGCTTGAATTTCCTATGCCCCATAGGTATTGTGTTCCTGAAAATATACCCGTAGATATATTTTTAAATGTTACTGAATGTTATTGAATTTACCTCCTTATATAACCTTATCAAAATTTCTAATATTGGAGGAGATTAATGCAATTCATCTCCTGCTAAAGCAAGGAGCTTTCTTGCGCTTTTTATTTGTAATAATTTCATATTTTTTATCCATATATATATATCATCTCCTATCAAATGGTGTGTATTCCTTTTGATTGAATATATGATATCATACACTGTAGAATTTGTCAAGAGATATTTTTATTAGGTATTTATACATATGAGATCATTCTCATACTTCATATAACTAAAGCGGAACACTGTTCCATACAATCCTACCTAACCATTCCTAACCATCATATAATAATATATTGCGCTTACGCGCAAATGGGTGAATCTCAAAAAGATTCACCCATTAAAAAATAAATTATATAAAAAATCGATTTACTTACCCCCTTACCACATACAAGTGTTTGTTATATAATACATATTATTCATATAATTATCATGATCATATTCAATGTATACCATCTTATATAGATGATACATTAACATTAACACATTAATTACATCTAATTCATTCATAACAGGTAATGTCAATTCTTTTGAATTGATGTAGCCCCTTTCATTAATCTTATTATTATAATAGTTAACAATATTACTGATATCATTATTACCATGTCTAATTGCCTCATAAATTATATTGATTTGTTTAGAAAGGATATCATTATTCATTTTATAACACTCCCCTCTTTTAATAATATTAAAAATGGAGGATCTTTTAGATTCCCCTTCTCATACTCTTCTTCTTATATAACTTAATTAAAACGCTTCCACAAACCCCATATGTTTAAAAACAGCTTCCTTCTTCACGGATCCATCAGGAAAAGGGGTTTCAATTACAACCCTCTTAGAAAAAGCGAAGAAAGGAGTGAATCCTGCTTGTTTGAGCCCCCTAGCCAAGGGGGCCATAAGCCATAGAGCGCCACCAATCATAGCACCCTTGACCTCTACATCCTTAGGAAATTCAGACTCGGCAATTTCGATAATCTTTTCGACCTTATATTCAATTTCCTCTCGATCAGGAATATTATTAAAATTTAGACAATCCACAAGAAGTTTCTTGTTCTCATCATTAATATCAAAAACTCCACAAGCCTTTTGATCTTCAGTAGCACAATGCTGAGTCAGATTGATATACATATTTTACATCCCCTTTTTGTTATAATATGTTTCTTTCGCTTTCAACAGGATCATCATACCAAATATTTTTGATCTTGTCAAGTGTTTTATCTGATACATCAAAGGTTGATATCATTTCAAATAAATTTCAGCACGGAACGGATTATCCTCATTATTATATTCAAAAATTTGCGCTCTAATAGAATATAAATAATTATGACAATATTTAACTACCCTACCAGTTATTTTAAACTTAAAATATATTGTCTCATTCAGATTGTTTAAATAATATAAACTACCATTATCATCAACATACATGAGATATGATTCACTATCCCTTTTAAATGATAACACATTATATTCCTCACCGCCAATGTTAATTGTTAATTCATTATTATTCATATTTAAACACCTCCAATATATCAGCCAACAAATACATAGTATCATACAACCATGTAGATGTCAAGTCATTTGTTTTTATCTTTTGTTATTGGTACTTCATATGACTAAAGTAGAAGAATGTTCCATACAATCCTTTCTAACCATTATTAACCATTCCTAATATTTAATATAAAAATGATGGGAGATCTTTTAGATCCCCCATTTGCGCTTTGCACAATATATTATTTTTCTATTTTATAATTTTCCAAATAGGATAGATAAATTTTACCAAGAAAACCGTTTTCATTTTCATCAAAATCCGTAAAAATCCTAACTTTAATACAATACCAATTATATTCTAAGGTTTTAATTGTCCTTCCCGTAACCTTAAGTTTAAAATAAACCTTATTGATAATATTATCATGTTCCCTTTTGTGAGCTACTCCCGCTAAAGCGAGGAGCTTCCTGCTTCAACGATGAATACTTGCTTCCGATGTTTTGGAAGTAGAGGTATTTATCTCGACAGGCTTAAATTCCCTATGCCCCATAGGTACTAAGTTTATTTGTAATACTTTAAAAAGATTGTTAAAACTTCCCCAAATATCTACAACTGGGCAAACGCCGAGGCTAACACCATTTTCAGGAAAGATACAATAGACTGTCCCATATATTTGAGCATAAGCTCTTGAAGTTGAACAATTGATACTCTCATCCTAAAGGAATGAGATTCTTGAAAAGTTTGATTTCTTTAAGA
>ERZ795058.3875-NODE-3875-length-15199-cov-4.057515_pt1 | contig 15199 bp, 17 predicted proteins | sample MGYA00375142_ERZ795058 | MGnify/ENA primary metagenome ERZ795058 (study PRJEB30187, sample SAMN05720210) | activated sludge metagenome | isolation source: anaerobic digester from wastewater treatment plant | place: Japan | collected 2015-04-20 ... | reverse complement strand
GGTTAAAAATATATGTTACAAAATCTCTGTATAATATAAAATCCTTTTTATTAGTATCTTTCTTCCTAATACAAAGTAAAACAACATCTACACTCGGAACAGGTTTAAAATCACTCCTATTAAACTCTGTTACTACTTTCATCTCATACAAAAAAGAATATATTGTAGCTATCTGTGAACTCTGAGGAATCCCCACATATCTCAGTGCTGACTCCTTCTGAACAAAAAGAAAAGCTTCTTCGAGAGTCGAATCTATATCAGTAATTTTACTAACTATATCAGATGTAATAGAGAAGGGAATATTAGCAAATATCTTAAAGTCTTTTTTAGGTAATTTTGTATTTAAAAAATCTTCATTTTTAAGCAAAACATTTGTACTACCCTGAAATCTTTCTTCTAATTTCTTAAAACATCTTTTATCTAACTCATATGCTATTACTTCCTTACTGTATTTTGATAGCTCTTCTGTAATTATTCCTTCTCCTGCACCAACATCTAGAACTATATCATTAGAGTTTATGTTAGAGAGTTTTATAAGTTTGTTTAAATTTGTTCTGTTCCTGTAAAAATTTTGAGAATATTTTATATCAACCATGATAGGATTTAATGTTTTAAAATATAGTCCTTTATATCTATACCCAAATCTCTATCATATTCTCTGTTTAACTTCTCTTTTACTTCCTTTCCTACCTTTTCTAAGAATTTCCTCCTACTCAAACCTAAAGAAGAAAAATTCTCTATCATAAAAATCTTCATATTCCCCTGAATATTCTTACTCACTATCTGTTCTACAACATGTTTTACTAAGTCCTCCCTCTGATTAGACATTAGCCCTGGTAGCTGTTTTTTTAAGGCTAAAAATATAGGGACAGTACCTGGATAATCCGATTCTTCTAGAAACTCAGCAAGAGCATCAAGTACCTCTTTTGTATTAAAAACTACATTCTCTAGAACACTTGGTGCTATACCAGCCCTATCTGTTGTAATACATACATTTCCCACAGGAAAGCGCCCTAATAAATCTCTAAGAGAATCCTTAACCTCTAGGGAAATCTCAGGATTACGAATGTTTTCTAGACCTCCTCCCGTTACTGTTTGATCCCAATCTACAAAACAGAAGCTAGAGGAATCTTTAGAATCAAGAATCTCTTTAACAATTTCGGAGAAAGAGTTTAACTCAAATGATTCATAAGTTACATCTTGTTCTTTTGAATCAGATTCTGTTTTTTCTGGTATCATTTCCATAGGTATATTACTTAAAATTATTTAGAATTTTAATAGCTTCTTCTCTTGTATTAGCATCCATTAAAACCTTCCTTAACTCATTAGCTCCATCAAATCCCTTAATATATGCCTTAATATATTTTTTTTGAGTATTAAATGGTTTCTTGTTTCCCCATGTTTTTTGGAGAAGATTCAAATGTTCTATCAAAATATTAATTCTTTCTCTTTCACTAACTTCTGTCTTTCCTTTAAAAACCCATGGATTAATTATAATCTCTCTTGCAATCATAAAGCCATCAACTCCATATCTCTTTACATATTCTTTCCCCTGTTCAAGACTCTTAACATCTCCATTACCAAGTATCAATGTAGTAGGGGATATCCTATCTCTTAATTCTACACATCTGGATATCTCATCCCATTTTGCAGGTACTGCATATCCCTCCTTTGAGGTTCTGCCATGTATAGTTAGTAAATCTAAATCTTGTTCTAACAAAAAACCTATCCAACCCTCAACATCTATAGCATCATATCCTAATCTCGTTTTAACACTAACAGGCAAATCACCCGCTTCTTTTTTAACAACAGATATTATCTCTTTTACTAAATCCTTTTCTTTTATTAAAGCTGAACATTTCCCACTTGAAAGTATATCTCTAACAGAACACCCAATATTTATATCTATTCCATCAGGCTCTAGCTTCTTTACACTTCTTACTGTTTTTTCATAATAATCTGGAGTATTTCCCCAAAGTTGTACTACTATTGGTTTCTCTTTTTGCAAGAATTTAACCCTGTGAACAACCTTTTCCTTACCTTCAGAACAAAACCCTTCTACATTAAGAAACTCTGTAAAAAACAAATCCGGTCTACCAATTTTACATATCATTTGTCGGAAAAGAGAGTCCGTAACACCCTCCATAGGGGCTAATGCCGTTATATATCCTTTCTTTGACTTAATTCTCTCGTATATATTCATCGACACCCATTCTATCATATGCTCTCTGACTCTTGCATACAGAATCGTTTTAAAATAAACTTAAGTAGTAGATTAAATCTGCCCAAGATGAAAACTGAAAACAAACTGATAGATAATTCAGGACAACAGCTGTTAAATGAAATAAAGGTTGATTCTTTTGCAACCATATTTTTCTTTTCCATACAAGATTTCTTAAGATGGTGGTATATTAAAATGCCTGTTTGGCACTTAAGACGATTATTGCGTTTAAGTATAGTTTTAGATGATCAATTTTCAATATCTTTACTAATTAAACATTTCTTCATTCCATGGCACAGGGATTACTCTTTAATAGGGTATATCTTTGGAATAGTGATGAAAATACTTTACTTGCCCCTCGCTATACTTATCTATTTGGTATGTATAATTTCATACATTTTAGTCTTTTTCATTTGGTTAATTTTACCAATAGGGACTTTACTTTTTGTCATAATATCTCTTTTTTAAAATGGCACTTGATTTAGAAACAAACAAAAAAACAATAATAGGATACCATCAAAAAGATGAATCTAAGTTTGGTATTATTGAAAAAAGCTTCCCTATATTTGAAAACGATGGGGAGTCTGTTTTCATTTTAACTAGAGATCATTTTTTTAGCATCTCTACATCTCAAATAAAGGCCCTATTGAAAAACTTTCTTAGATACAAGAAATTTAGTGATATCAAAAGAACAATCGCCAACATATTACTAATCCCTGGATTATTTATTTCATTTTTACTACTTCTAAAATACGCTTCTTTCTTAGATTCCTTCCCTAGAATTTTAGAAATCTTAGATATGGGTTTTGTAAATTCTCTCTTTGGAATTTCAATTATTAGTATAATTCTACTTTGGCATGATTTTTATGAAAACAAAAGTCATCCCATTAAACTACCTAAACTTCTACCTATCCAACAGAAAGAAATAGACGAGATAAAGAGTAGTGGGTTTAAGTTTGGAAGATATTCACACTTAGAAACAATTAATTTTCTTACGGAAGAAACATTAGAATTACTCTGCCTCTTTACAGAAGAGGATACTTTTAAAACATTAAATTTCTACAATAATCTACTTCAAAACAATTATGATGTTAGACAGATTATACGTAGAACTGGAGTAGATATCACTGTAGAGAGTATAAAGGGAGCTGGTATTACAGAGGAAAATGTAAAAGACTATCCTGTAAATTCTTTACGTAGCATTTTAACGTATGCTCTACAAGAAGCCCTGTTAACAGAAAGTCATGAAATCCAACCTCAACATCTTTTCTTAGCTATAACAAAAATATTTCCTGCAATAGAGAAATATTTACGACAGAATGCTCTCTCCATAGAGATGCTAAGAGAGGTTTGTATCTACAATAATGAGTTAATTAATAGAAGGCAGAGAACTAAATATTTAGACCCAAATATTAATTACTACCGAAAAGGTGGAGTTATGAGAAATTGGATTTACGGATACACATTCGTATTGAGTCATTTTAGCGAAGATCTTAATGAGAAAGTTTCTGTATCAAAGGATATTTTTGGAATTGGTCATGATGAAGAAGTAGACGCATTGGTTGCATCTTTAGGAAAATTAACAAACAGAAATGCTTTGTTAGTAGGAGAGCCTGGAGTTGGAAAATCCAGTTTAATTTTAGGTTTAGCTCAAAGGATTAATTCTGGGAACGTTCCAGAACAATTAGAAAAGAAAAGAATTCTTGAACTCAACCTAAACGGGTTAATAGCTTTCTCTAAGAAACAGAAAAATCTTGAAGAGATTGTTATGAAAACTTTCTCTGAATTAGAAAAGGCAGGGAATACTATTCTCTATGTAGACGATATTCAAGAATTAATTCCCACCAAAGCACAAGAGTCTGGTCACTCTATTGCAGCCATGCTAATGCCATATATTATTAACAGCAAGTTCCCAATAGTTGGAACTACTAATTATGCTGATTACAAAAGATATTTCTATACTAGTGAATCTTTAAGACAAAGCTTTACCAATATAGAGGTAAAAGAGGTCTCCCCCAAAGACACTTTAGTAATTCTAGAAAGTAAGATTCCTTCTTTAGAGAAAAATTTTAACTGCTTTATAACTTTCCCAGCGCTTTTTGCCTCCGTTGAATTTTCACAAAGATATATAAGGGAGAGGAAATTGCCTAGTAGTGCAGTACAAACAATAGAAGCTGCTTGTGCATGGGCACAGTCAAGTGATATTAAAATATTAACAGCAGAGCATATCTCTAAATATATTTCTTTACAGAAAAACATTAACGTTACAACTATTGATCAGGAAGAAAGTAACAAACTATTAAAGCTAGAGGAAAACATCAAAAACAAAGTTATTGGACAAGAAGAAGCAGTAATAGCAATAGCTGAAGCATTAAGAAGGGCAAGAGTAGACATTAGGAACCCTGAGAAACCAATTGGAGTATTTCTTTTTGTTGGTCCTACTGGTGTTGGGAAAACTCATCTAGCAAAGGTAGTAGGGGAGGAATACTTTGGAGGGAAAGATACAATAGTTAGAGTCGACATGTCCGAATATCAAGAAATACAAAGTATTCAAAGATTTTTAGGTTCTTCCTCTTTAGAATTCGGACAAACTGCTATTACTCTTCTTGATCGGGTAAAGAGGAATCCTCATACAGTTGTTCTTTTTGACGAGATAGAGAAAGCACATCCTAATATGTTAGATCTTTTCTTACAACTTTTTGATGAAGGAAGATTGACTGATACAAACGGAGAAACTGTTGATTTTACTAACTGTATCATTATTTGTACAAGTAATATTGGAAGTAAAATGCTTTTAGATACTCTAGACAAAAAGCAATTGTTATGGGAAGAAGCAGAAAACAGAGTTTTACTTGAAATTAGACAGGTGCTTAAACCAGAACTGATAAATAGGTTTGACAAATTAATAGTATTTACCCCACATGACCTAAAGAATTTAACCGAAATAGCTGGACTCTTACTAGAAGAATTAAAGATGAGACTTGCTAAGAAAGACATCCTTATTAAATGGTCTGATCAAATCCCTATGTTAATAGCAAACAAAACCAACGAACCTGCAATGGGTGCAAGACCTATGAAGAGATACATTCAAGATAAAATAGAGGGACAATTAGCCAAAGGAATAATAGAACAACAAATAAATCCGGGAGAGGAGATTGATATAAAAGAGAGTTGGATACAGTAGGGCTAACTATACAAAAACAGATTCTACCTCTATACTGAAACATGGATATCGAATTTAACACAGAATTTCTAGATAAAACAATCCAGAACCAACCATATAGTGAAAACCCTTCTCAAGGGCTACTTTCCGCATGGTGTGATACCAATGATTCCATTTCTCCCCATTTCGTAGACAGAGAGGAATGGGAAAAGATGGGAGATGAGATACTAAAAAGAGATGATGAAGAAGGAAAGAAAATATTGTATATACCCAAAGATTTAACACTTATAGAGGCAATAGATATCGTGGTAGCTATAGACAAAGATACACATCAAAAAAGGTCAGAGTTGACAACCAAGGGTGTTGAAAAAATAGAGGAATTAGCACAAACATTTAGAAAAGCAGGGGAGTATATAAAAGAGAATATAGACAAAATAGACAGAGGAAAGAATCTGGCAGAAGAGATCTCTAAGAAGTTCTCAGACTATGGATATAGTCTTGAGAGTAGAGTTAAGGAGGTGAATAAAGATATCGAAGTCATTCCTCCTGTAGAACTTACAGAAGAAGATAGAAATAACTTGGATAGATGGCTTGTAGGAGGAAAGATATATACAAACAGAATGGCAAGAATCACAGGAAAGACAGAACCTGCCCCTAAGGAGATAGAGATACATAAAGAAGAAATAGACAGGGAAAGAGAGAGGTTTTTCAAAGGATATTTCAAAGCATTAGCAACTGAAGGATATGAGGGAGATGGAGAGAAACCTTGGCAGAGGTCTTTAGGTCCAATTTCCAATATCCAAGAAAAGACAGGAACTGGAATAACAAATGCTATTAAAGAGCCAGAGCATCAGATTCTAGAATCTATCTTCGACAGAGGGCTTGAGGGTCTATTGATGGGACTTAATGTTCCCCAAGAGAAAACCAGACTCTATGACTACTTAGACATTCCAGGATTAAAGAAGGATTTAGAAGAAGTAAGAAGAAACAATCCAAATAACTTAGATAAAATTGCAGAGGTAGAGAGAGAGATTGCAGAGGACATACATTTTGTTGTTGTTAGAAACTATCGCTACGAAGAGAATCAATTCAAACCCTCAGAGATACTAAAAGGAGATTTTTTAAATTGTTTAGGTAGCACACTACTAGGAACAATCCTCTTAGATGAAGTTGGGATAAAGTACTTATATGTCTTTCCCCCTAGTCATTCTACAACATATTTAGTAACTTCAAATGGGAAGCTATATGTGCAGGATTTTACTCCCAGTGATGAGACCTTTACTTATAGACCTGAGACATTTGAAATAACAAATGATATGTTTGAGGACAATGTAGATATTCTCTCTCTTGCGAGAAGAACAAATTCCTTTTATGTTAAATTAAAGAGTGGGGGAGAAAGTATGTATATTACACAAAATAAAAAGGGAATAGTAGCCACAGTAATGAGAAATCTTGGAGATTTATATCAGGATATAGGACAGCAGAATCATGCTATAGAAGCATATGAAAAAGCCATTCAGCTTGACCCTAACAATGCAAAGACATATAACAATCTTGGGATTTTATATTACACTCTAGGACAACAGAATTATGCTATAGAGGCATATAAGAAAGCCGTTGAAGTCAACCCTAACGATGCAGACATTTATTACAATCTTGGAATCTCATATCAGAACCTAGAACAATATAATGATGCTATAGAGACATACAAAAAAGCCATTGAGCTTAACCCTAACGATACAGACCTATATAACAATCTTGGGGTTTTATACCACAAGCTAGGACAACAGAATTATGCGATACAGGCACTCACAAAAGCTCTTTCTATTCAAATATCCGAAATAGAAAAAAGACAACTCCCTATAGATAGGTATAGAAAAATAAGGAGAACATGCAAAAACCTATTACTCATAGAACCAAAAAACAAGGATGCTCAAAAATACCTAGAAATAGCAGAAAAAGAAATTAATTCTCCTACTCCTACATAAAGTTGAAAAAGATTGAATAATAAAATATAATCATCAAGTTAATATATACTTTAAATAAAAATGGGAGCATTACCAAAAAGAAAGATTTCCAAAGGAAGAAAGAATAGAAGAAGAGCACATAATGCTATAAAAATAGCTGGAGTTTCTAAATGTCCAAAGTGTGGAAATGTAAAAAGAAGTCACTTTGAATGTAGCTATTGTGGGTATTATAATAAAAAAGATAAATAGCAGATATGAAAAGATCTACTGATCCAAGACATCAAGCCAGAATCCTTGCTTTGCAAGAATTGTTCTCCAAGTTTTTTAAAGTAAAGGATTTCCCAAGAGATCTAATTCCTGTGGAGGATCTTTTAGAGATTAACAAGATAGAAGAGTATGATAAGGATCTTTACCAAAACCTTGTAGAAGGAGTTTTAGAAAACACTGAAGAAATTGACAAAATAATCGTTAAATACGCCCCTCAGTGGCCTATTGAGCAAATGAAACTAGTTGACTTACAAATATTAAGAATATCTATATTTGAGGGCTTCCTAGCCAAAATTACTCCTCCTAAGGTAGCTATAGATGAAGCTATAGAGGTAGCTAGAGGTTTTGGGGGAGAAGTAAGTTCTAAATTTATTAATGGTGTTTTAGGTGCAATATATGAAGAATCTAAGAACCAAGAGGAACAGAATGAATAGTATTAAAGAAAAATTAGGAATAGAGTTTAAAGATGAAGAGCTTCTAAAAACTGCTCTTACACATAGATCTTTCTTAAATGAAAATAGGGGAATGGAACTTAAAAATAATGAGAGATTAGAATTTTTAGGAGATGCTGTTTTAGAATTAATTGTATCGTATAGACTGTTCTCTACGTATCCCAATAGAGCAGAAGGGGAGCTTACTGGTATAAGGTCTGCCTTAGTGAAGACCGAGAGCTTAGCTGAACAATCAAGAAAACTCAACATTGGAGATTTCTTACTTATGTCTAAAGGAGAAGAAGACTCTGGAGGAAGAGATAAGGATTACCTTTTAGCAAATGCCTATGAAGCTATTTTAGGTGCAATATACATAGATAAAGGTTTTGAAGAATGTAAAGATTTTGTAGAAAGAACTATATTAAAACAATTAGACCTCATTGTAGAAAACCAACTTTTTATAGACCCTAAAACAAAAGTTCAAGAATTAATACAAGCAAAATACAGAGTTACCCCTACCTATGAGATAGTAGAGGAGAAAGGCCCTGATCACGAAAAACTGTTTACAGTTGTATTAAAGATAGGAGAAAAGTTTTCTTGCAAAGGACATGGCCCCAGCAAACAGAAAGCAGAAGAGGAGGCTGCTGCAAAAGCTATTGAAAAAATAGAAAAAGGAGAACTTTTCTTGAATAAAAGTATTTGATTTGATAGAATTCAACGTCATGTTAAAAATAAGACTAAAAAGAACAGGAAGAAGAGGACAACCTCATTACAGAGTTGTTGTTATAGAATCTAGTAAACCTAGAGATGGAAAGACCATTGAAGAGATAGGTTACTATAATCCTAGATTAAATCCAACCGTATTTAATATAGAAAAGGAAAGAGCAATATATTGGCTTTCCAAAGGGGCACAACCTTCAGATACTGTTGCTCAATACTTTGTTAAAGAGGGGCTTTTAAAGGAAATAAAAAGAGGCTCTGTTAAACCAAAAACTGAAAAGAAGACAAAAGATAAAGAAGAGTAGTATAATATTTTAATAATATATTTTAATAAAAGCAGATGAAAGAGTTATTAGAGCATATCGTTAAGTCTATTGTAAATAATCCTGATGATGTTCATATAGAAGAGAGGGAGAGTGTAGATTTCCCTGGTCTTAGAATTTTAACAATAGATGTAGGAGAAAGCGATAAGGGTGTTGTCATAGGAAGAAGGGGTAGAACAATAAATGCTATTAGAGATTTAATCACTATTAATGCTATAAGAAACGATAAGAGAGTTAAGGTATTGATTAAAGATGATAGACCTGAAAAAAGCCATGATACACATGAGAGCGAAATCGAAGAAGAGAGCGAAGATATGTTAGTAGATGAAGAGCTCTAACCTATTATTTTCTTAATCTTTCCTTTTTCTCTCTAAATATTTCTAATACTTCTTTCTTTTCTGTATATTCCTTAAAAGAATCATACAAATCTACTTTACTCTCATGCTCCGGAACATAGTAACCTCTCACACTCATAGTAACTCTCCAACTCTCCTCAGAACCTCTTAAAGAAACATTGTGTATAGATATGATGTAGGGAGAAGCTGTATCAAGAGCATCAAGGAAAGACAGTATATTCTCAAGAGAACCAGAATAGGTCAAAGGAGAGCTAACCCCCAAATATGTTCTGTCATCATCTCTGTTTTTCCCTTCTTGACGTATTGTAACTTCCGTATCAGTAGCTGACAGTGATCTCGACACTAGTCTTTTCTCTCCTGCCAAAACATCTATATAGTAGACAAAAGTTGACACTCTCAAATTTCTAGGAATTACTTCTTTTGCGTTTGATAAATCACTCTGTAGTACATCTTCATCTAATCTTTTCAACTTTGCCTCTAATTCTTTCAATTGTTCTTCTCTCTCTTTTATCTCAACAATCTCCGTTCTAGCCTCAATTGTTGATTTAATCATTGGAATAAAAAGAAGAAAGGTTAATAATATCAAGGCTAAAGTAACAGATAAAGGAATAATTATATCTTCTATTTTTAATCGAGATTGTTTTATCTTCTCGCTTATTTCTTCTAATTCTCTCTCTTTCTTATTTGGTTTTGTCTCAATTTTTTCTGTACTCATATCTTTAAACTTCTACAATAAATTCATCTAACAGGATTGCCGCCTCAAATGTAAAAGATACTGAAGACGTACTTTTAGAAAAAGATTTCAAGTTGACTTCTTTTAATTTAGGATCATTAGCCAAGAGATACCATAATTTAGCCAATTCCGCTAAATCCCTTGTCTCTCCTCTAAAATTTATCCCAGTACTACTAGAAAATGCAAACTGAGAAAGAGAAGAACCTGCACTCTTTGACAATATGTTTTCTATATGATTAATAACCTTTGTAATTGGATATCTATCTTTTTGGACATCATTATAGAGGGCTACTCTTTCTAAAATTTGATTGTTCTCAATAATTATTTGATTAAAAGCTGTCAATTCCTCCTCATGCTTGAATAGTTTTTCTTTTTGATAATTAAGCTGTATACGAGAAATAATACTAAATCCCACTATAACGATAGATATTCCAAAAAGAATTAATAAACTAACAAGGGAAGCCTTATTCATCCTTGTCTTCCTTTTCTCCTCTTTAACTTCCTCTCTACTCATTACAGGAATTAAGTTAATGCTTTTCTCCTCTAGAATCGTGCTTTGGTCAAACTTATTCTCTTTCGAAGATACTTCCTCTTCTTTTTTCCTGCCCTTTTTATTAATTTCTTTTGTTTTAATTTCTTTTGGGTTACTCATCTTTTAATGCTAAACCAATAGAGACTGAATATGAGGCTCCACTCTTGGCAATTATATCCTTAAACTTATTGTTAACAACAATATTATTCCAAGGTTGAGCTAAAGTAGCATTGACTAACAAACTCTTTGAAACATACTCTGATAAACCTGGTAACAAAGCTCCATCTCCATTCAAAAGAAAATCCTTTGGAGCTGAAGACATTGTTTTACTTTTATAAAACTCTATACCTCTTCTTACCTCAACCATTATCGATTCTAGAATAGGGGAAAGTACTTCGTAAATCTTTCCTTCTAAAATATTTTCTGTAACTCCATAATTCCTTTTAAATTCCTCAGCCCTTTGAAAGTTAAAATTAAACTTATTAATAACAGCTTGAGTTAAAGAATCAGATCCTATTGCAATACTTTGTGAAAAAACTAAATATCCTTCTGTTAAAATACTCATATCTGTTGTATTTGCACCAAAATCTAATATGACCAAATCTTTTTTCCCAGTAGATCTATACATTGCTCTACCCATAGCTGTAGATTCTGTTTCTATAGCAATTAATTCTAAACCTGCCATCATTGCTATATTAATATATATATCAATAATCTTCCTTGGAGCTGCTACAACAAGAACTTTTGGTGCATTTTTCTCTTCATTAAATCCAATAGGGACATAGCTAAGTTGCACTTCATTTAAAGGCATTGGTATATACTGTTTTGCTTCAAAGTATACAGCATCTTTTAACTCTTCTTTTTTTACTCCTGGAAACTCTAAAAATCGTGTAAATACTGAGAATTCAGGAAGTGCTAATACAATCTTCTGATTTTTTATTCCAGAAGAGCTAAATAGCTTCTTTAGGGCATCTGCTAATTTCTTCTTATCTGCTTTATCCTCACTATTTATAACTCCTTTTGGCGTAACTTGAGAACCCAAGTTTACTAATTCTGGTCTACTTGAAGATATTTTAGCAAGCTCAACAGCTTTCACTGAGTGTGTTCCAAAATCTATTCCTACATGATCAGGTAGATTTGACATTTCTTGAGCAGTTTTAAATTAAAGTTCTTATATAATATAGCAGAAAAGCAAGCTCTTTTAAATATCTTCTTCATTATTTTAGCTTAAATTTTTGTTTACTTCTTTCACTAAGGATTTCTCATCCATATCAGGCTTTACTAAATATGATACAGCACCATTCAAAAATGCTTCTTTTACTATAGTCCCACTAACGATGCTTGTTAAAACAATAATAGGGATTGTGCCATATTTCTCTGGGTTTTCCTTTACAGTTTTTAAAACTTCTAAGCCATCAATTCCTGGCATAATCAAATCTAGTAGAACTAAATCAACAGTTCCTAAATTCTTACAAAGAAGGTCTAAACATTGGTAACCATCTGAAGCAGTCATACATATATACCCTTCATTTTCCAAAGTCCTTTTGTATGACTCTCTTAGATTAAATTCATCTTCTACTATTAAGACAACATTTGATTTTACTGACATATCTTGTAATTATTTCTTTTAAACAAATTACCATATTAATCCTTCAGTAGAGACTACTCCCTGCCTAATGACTTGCCTAATAAAGTTAGGGTTTCCTCCTAAATACCAATCTAAAGGTTCTAAAATAACATCAAAACTAATTAAATATGACATATCTCCCGAAACAGTATAGAAGATATTAAATCCTCTAGCACTTATATATGGAGAGTTTAATACTATTAAATAAGGAGGATCTGCAAAGCACTCTTGATGTTTAGATATCAAATCTGAATTAGAAGTCATAATAATATAACCTTGATCTTTCTCTATTGGATTCTCACTATCAATCTTACTTTTTGATTTAAAGAAACCCAAACAAATCCAGTCTTTGTATCCATACGGTTTAAAGTGTATCTCATTTCCTATCTCTCCTTCTTCTAGTGGCTCTGCATATAATGAAGCAATTTCTTCTTCTGTCGTATTCGGAATTATCTTGTTGCTCTCAGGATCATATATCCTAGGCCTATCTGATGATTCTCCTGATTTATTATTAAATATTCTTATATCTTTTGGATTTGAGTTTCTAACTGTCCTTCTTACAAGTTCTAATACAAATTCTGACTCATTCCTTGCCCTAATTTTATTACTAGATGAAGTTGATACCCTAATCAATGTGCTTAAAACTGCTGCAGATATGGTCATTACAAAACTAATAATAGCAATTGTTAAAAGCATTTCGATTAAACTAAATCCTTCATATTTCTTTTTATTTAAGTTTTTCATAGTTTTACTACTGTAAGATATTCATAATCTCTTACAAAATTACCATATAGCTTTTCATCCTCAAAAAGCTCTTCATCAAAGTATCTTTGACCTACTATAACTCTAGCTATTATAAAGGGTTTCTCTCCTTCTATAGATCCTTCTAAACAGATTATCCTAAAAAACTGATTATTAATATTTACATAATTAGTACTATTTCCTAGACCAGTATACTCAAATGCATAATCCTCCAAATCTATTAATGCCTCATGTCTATAACTTCCTCTATTTTCTTTCTTGTATCTAACAAAACTTCCTGCTTCATCTCTTTTAAAAAAGACTTCTCCTCCAGCCTTATTTATAACAAAACAATTCCCTTCCTCATCTTCCCCATCTTCTAGAAGAGGAAAAAATAGCTCTGATTCCTCAGGATCCTCCTCTTCAGGATAGCCTTTCATTTTCTGTTTATTATATATATCCTGAACCATTTCTCCTCCTTCCATAGCATACTGTGTCATATGATCAATCACCTCATTTTGAATTGCTGTATTTAGTGTGTTAATTGCAATTTGTAACAAAACCAAAGAACTCATACCTACAAGTAATATAGCTATGAGGGCTTCTACAAAACCGATTGCTTCATAAGTTGTTTTCCTCCATCTGTTAGTCATTAGGCGTATATATCTCTATTTTACCTGAAAGATTTGCTATCGTTATTCTCCTTGGTTTTCCTGTACCTGTTAGAGGTTTGAATTGTATCGTTAAATGTACGGTATCCTCTGCAGACCGAGGGTTACCATCTGAATCATAGTTCAACAACTTCCCATCCTTATCATAGAAAAATGTTCTTCCAGAAACTGATTCAAAAAGAACATATCTAGCATCACCTTCAGGAAAGGTAACTACAGAAGCAGGAGGAGACATAGGTTTAGCATATCCCGAAAGAGAGTAAAGTGTGTTCGGATTTCCTCCTAGCTCTGTTTCGCAGAGTCCAGAAGGAAAGTCTCCCTCCACAGTAGAAGAAATAGGTAATGACCCGTTACCATCAAGATTTAAGGGAACAAAGGAGGGGTGTTCTGGTGGAATAAAGTTGGGTAGAGTTGATCTAGTAGTAATATCCCCATAATCTGAAAACCGAGAGCACCACTTAAACATTTTATATTCTCCCTCTCCATCACCTATCTTAGTAAAATCTATTCCCAATCCATATATCCAATTCTCCTTAGGATCTTTCTCTAGAAGCATAGCAGCTCTCTGAACCCCCCTTATATCTTGCTCTAAGTTCAACAGATATTCGTTCATCCTAATAGTGTTTCTTAATCCTCCAAATGATGATAACGACATAGTTAGCAGAGTAGTGATTATTGACATCACTATTAACAATTCTAAGAGAGTAAATGCCGAATATTTTTTCTCAAAAGTAAAGGGCTTCAAGACAGTTTTTGCTAATTCTAATATCTTAATCTAACACAATATCACTGCTTATTCAATATTACAGATTGGTGAACGCTTTCCTTTTTGATTTCCAAGCTGATCTGTCCATTCCCCTCAAAATGAACTCAGCTCCTGGATCCTCTGGTGCAACCTCCTTGTTTTGTATTCGATCATTTTTGGGATAGTCCATTGGTAGAATACCAATACCGTCTCCTTCACAGTAGAAACCTTTCTTTAAAGATAGACTCCCCCAATCTACAAACCCATCTAAGGAAACACATACTAAAACAAATTGCCCATCTGTTTCCTGTACATAGTAATAGTAGTATGCATCTTGTGCCCCTCCATCAAAGCCTTCCTTTAAGTACGGTTTTAATATTGCGTTACCAGGGCCTCGAAAACCTAATGCCTCTGCTAAAAATTCATTTCCTGGTATACAGCCATCTTTTGGAAAGCAGTTAGGGTCGTTGAGTTTACCCACTAAAGGATACCTACCAAAATCATTTTTAAAATCTACCAGTGTAGTATACAGAAGTCTTACTGCACTCTTACAATGTGCCTCCCTAGATTTTTCCAGAGCATATCTAGTACCAACAAGGGTTATCGATCCTAGTATCATCAATCCTCCAAGAACAAAAAGTATTTCAACTAACGAAAGTGCTCGGTATTTTCTCTTCATATAATATAATTTATCATATTCCT